>ERZ1026854.189-NODE-189-length-46032-cov-8.649890_pt1 | contig 46032 bp, 46 predicted proteins | sample MGYA00380157_ERZ1026854 | MGnify/ENA primary metagenome ERZ1026854 (study PRJEB33269, sample SAMEA4719793) | human gut metagenome | biome: human-associated habitat; feature: organic feature; material: feces | place: Cameroon | collected 2013-10 ... | reverse complement strand
GAATATTTATTAACTCAAACTGAACTTAGTAGACAATATCACTAATTTTTATACAAATTGTTACTGAATTTCACAAAGATTTATACAATTTATGTATAAACTGACAATAAAATACAGTTTTACCAATTGGTAAACTTTTTGTCAATGTTTCAAATTTCAAAAGCAAAGGGGAGATCAAACTATGATGAATGTGATATTTATTGTGATGATACTTTTTTCCGTAGTATGCGGTATCGTGAGCGGAAAAAGCGCCGAAGTGTCGGACGCGGCTATAAATTCCTGCGTTGAAGCGGTCGAACTTTTTCTCTATCTCATCGGAGGAATGTGTATGTGGGGCGGATTTATGAAAGTCGCCGAAAAATCGCATCTGACCGATAAGCTTGCAGCGGCATTCCGTCCCTTTGCAAAGCTCATTTTCAAAGACCTTGACTTCAACGGAAAGGCTTTCCACGCAATTTGCCTGAACGTTACGGCGAATATGCTCGGATTGGGCAATGCGGCAACTCCGCTCGGCATTGAGGCTATGAAAGCGCTTGAAACCGAGGAAAAAGCCAATGGCACGGCAACCCGAAATATGATAGTTTTTTCTGTTCTGAACACGGCTTCTATAACGCTTCTGCCGACAACAGCGGCTTCGCTCCGCTCAAAGCACGGTTCAGCCGCACCTATGGAAATTTTTCCGTGCGTGATAATAACATCGGTCATCGCACTCGCCGCGGGACTTGTTTCCGCAATTGCTCTTGACGGCATCTCGGGTCTGACGCATAAAAAATCGGAAAGGAAGTCACCGAATGTTTAAATTCACAGAGCTTCTCATTCCGATATTTATTGGTCTGATAGTATTGTACGGCTTATTTCATAAGGTGAATGTCTTTGACGAATTCATAGAGGGCGCAAAGGAAAATCTTTCGGTCGGTATTGGAATTTTGCCGTCGCTGATAGCAATGATAACAGCGATAGGAATGTTCAAAGCCTCGGGCGGAATGGAGATGATAGCAAGCCTGCTGAAACCGCTGACGGATATTTTAGGATTTCCGAGCGAATGTCTGCCGCTTGCGGTAATGCGTCCCGTTTCGGGAAGCGGCGCTCTCGCAGTTTATGAATCCATTCTCGAAAGCGTTCACCCCGACAGCTTCGCAGGCAGGGTGGCAAGCGTTATCTTAGGCTCGACCGAAACGACCTTTTATACGCTTGCCGTTTATTACGGCGCAACGAACGTGAAAAACACGCGCCATTCGCTTGTTTCCTCGCTGACAGCTGATTTTACGGGTTTCATCTTCAGCGCGCTCACTGTCAGGCTGATAATGCGCTGACTTTTACCGTGAGGATACTGTTTTTCAGCAGTTCGGCGAATTCTTCTTCGCCGGTATTTTCGAGCAGTTCGGGACAGCTTCGCCGAACCTCGGAATAGATGCCGAAAATGTCAGCGCCGTTCTGCCAAACTGTTTCGGAATAGGCTGAAATGCACTTATCACGCACGGCTGTGCATACCTCGTTAGCCGCTTGGTGCATATCGGGACAGTTTTCGGGAAATTTCAGCCGAAGCTTTATCTTGGCTTCGACCAAAAGCTTGCCGTCCGAATTTTGAGCGGTCACACAGCTTTTTGAGTCGGTTATCTCAATGGGAATGTTATCACTCGTGCTTACAACGAGCCTGCTCTTGCATTGGAATTTATCCGAAAAAATAAGAAAGCCTTTGAGCTGTTCATCGGTCAGTTTTATATCGGACAAGCCACTGTTTATCACTGCCGCACCGTCAAAATCCGCATTGTTTCCATCGGTGTACACCTCGGGAAGAACCGCACAGCCCATCGGGTGAAGCTCGGCATTGAGAATGTCGGAAACGGGCACATAAAACGTCCTGCCAAAATTGGCATTGCTCTTGATAAGATCGGTCAGCCGCTCCGCAGAATATAGCCCTCTTTCCGAGGTGAGTGAAGCCACTTCATAAGGCGAATTGCTGTAAAAAACGGGGCAGGAGAGCGGCAGTGTCCCGAAATCCGAGCGCAGACCGATCAGAGAGTTCAGCTCATCGGCAGGTGAATCGATCCCACTGCCGAATATCACCGATTTAAGATGTCCGAAAAAGATTTTATTGCCCGACTTGACTTCACAAGCGGATATTGCCGAGTTCAGGTCGCTGCCCTCACCGCTTATGCATACTGAATTCTTATCGGCGGAGGACGGCGCACCACTTCCGCTCGGCTGAAATATCTGTAAGCTCACCGTATAAATATCAAGCCGCTTGTCAATGCCGATTATCTGCACAAAAGCACGGTCACCGACCTCAACTCCGCCGAAGCAGCCGCTTAAAAGCAGAGCTGCCGAAATGACCGCAGAGAGAAAAAAGCTCTTTTTATATCTCATTCTTTTTCAGTCCTTTCCTGCCGCTTATCCTTTCGCATATAAGCACCGTAAGCGGTATCAGTGCAAGAAGTATAAGCTGTGCATAACCGCCGCAGAGAATATTTCGTACCAATGAAAAATCAGCCTTGTAAAACATAAATGCCGCCGAAACAATGAACACTGCAAGCGCAGAAACAGCATTGCGAAGCTTTGTTCCGTAATAAATTTCGGACGTGATTCCCGAGATTATGCTTATGAAAACGGAAATACTTATCACAGCAGATATCGTCCACAGAATAAGATACAGCGCACCGTTCTGACGGAACGCTCCCGAATTTGTCAAAGAACCTACCGTGAGGAAAGGATAACCGAGCGTGTCTGCAAGGTCGCCAAGAACTCCCGTTATCAGCGCAAATATGATAGATGTTACTATAAGCTTCGCCGCAAGCAGCCAATAGAGCGCGCACTTTAATCCGCTGCGCAGATTTTTCATCAGAAATGCCGTTGCAACGACCTCTCCGTTTCGGGCAAGGTCGTCCATAACAGCTCTTGCAAGACCCGATGAGCCTTTTTCAAAGTAAAAATTGTTTATGCTGAAAGCATCTTTTGCTCCTATCCCCATAAGCACGACCATAAGCAGGAATGGCATCATCATAATAACGCTGCTTCGGGCAAGTCCCTCCGTTCCGCAGTAAGCGCAGTATGTGCATACGATAAGCAGAGCCGCAAGCGGAAAAAATTTTTCGCCGTGGAGAAAACTGTCGCTCAAAAAGCCAACATAGTGCAAGACATGTCCCGTGCAGAGCGAAATGAAGAACAAAAGGTACAAAACCGCCGCGATACAGCCTGCAACATTGCTTTTTTCATAAATTATCTCGGTAACGCTTCTGTCGGGAAAACAGTTTGACAGAATGATAAGCGGTATGACGAGTATCGCTTGTATAAGAACAGAAATAACGGCAGCTTTCAGCCGAAGCGCTATACCGCCGCCCTGAGAAAAAGCGGGAACATACGTCATCAGCGTGAAAATGCGGCATAAAAGCAGCAGAAATACAAGCTGCCATTTGCTGATCTTTTTAGTCATTGTTATCGTTATCCTCCATTTTTGATGTGTCCATATTCACCCCGTTTAGGCTCTCAATGGCTACAGTTTCTTTCTGCATTCTCTTAAAGCCTGCACGAAGCAGAACATCACGCATTGCCCTCGGCGTGAGCGGCGAAACGGGAGATGTCACGGGCGTTCCTGCGTTTTCGAGAGAGCAGATATTCACTATCATAAGCGCCGCAATAAGTGCAATGCCGAACAATCCCGAAATTCCGCCTGCGATAACAGCAGCGAAGCGAAGTATCGTCACGGGTTGATTGAGCGACGGGATAACGAAAGACGAGGTAACGGAAATAGCACATACGAGAAGCAGAGGATTGGATATTACTCCTGCCGAAACCGCCGCATCGCCGATTATAAGTCCCCCAACTATCGAAACAGCACCGCCTATGCTCTTCGGCAGACGTATGCCTGCTTCACGGATTATCTCGTAAAAAATAAGAACTATCAGCGCTTCGACCATAAGCGGCAGAGGGGCAAGCTCCTCCGCTTCGGATAGGATTATAAGCATCGTGTGATTGAAAAGCTCGGGGTGAAACGTGACTACCGCGACATATACCGCAGGCAGGAACACCGCCGCAATAAATGCAATGTAGCGCACCCAGCGGATAAAGGTCGTGTAATAAGGGCGGAAGGTGTAATCATCGAGCGTCTGAAAATTTTCGATAAAAAGCGCGGGCAGGATAAGCGCGAACGGCGTCCCCTCTATCATTACGCCGATTCGCCCCTCGAGAATTTTTGCACAGAAAACATCGGGACGCTCCGTTACCGAAACTCCTGAAAAGAGCGAGAGTTTTGTGTTATTCAAGAACGGCTCGATGTAACCGTTCGACAAAACGGTTTCAAGCTTCATTCCTTTGAGCTGCTTTTTCACACCCTCAACAAGCTTTTTCGGAACTCTGTCCGTCATATAGGAAACGATAACGTCAACATTGCTCAGGTCGGTCACGGGGAAAAGCTCAAATTTCAGCAGAGGTGATTTCACCCTGCGGCGAACGAGCGACATATTCGTTCTGACCGTTTCGGTGAAACCCTCGTGCGAGCCGAAAATGTTTCCCTCGGACGAGGGTTCGTCTATGCCTTTTACAGCATAACCCTGAACGCCCAAGCCGAAAGCCTTGTCCGAACCGTCAACGAATAACACCGCGAAGCCGCTCATGAGCCGCCGCACAAGATCGCCGTATTCCATGACGATGCCGCGGTCGGTCGTGAGCAGCATTCGCTTGTCGATATGTTCATAGACCTCCGCACTGCTCACATCTTCCGGCAGGTGGATTTCCATTAAAGGATTCAGTATAAGCTTTGCTATGGTCGATGTCGAAACCATTCCCTCCAGACAGACAAGATTGCATTTTACGCCCGATATAAGAAATGGGTTGATGAGCAGGTCGGAGCAGTTTTTCATTATTCGCTCGATATTCCGTATGTTCTCATCAATATCCGCAGAAAGCGGAACGTCCTTGAAACAGCTTGAATCAGGTTTTTTCATATCAAACCTTACCTTTCAAATTTTTTTCTGAAATGTATTTTATCCTGCTTTTCTCTGAAAATACATATTTTTGAAAAAACGGTACATTCTACTTCTGAAAAATTAGTCTGAAAGGATAAGAAAAATGACTGTTGTATTTATAAGAGCGGTAGTGCTGTATCTGCTTATAATTTTTTCAATGCGGCTTATGGGAAAGCATCAGATAGGCGAGCTTCAGCCGTCCGAGCTTGCGGTGACTATCCTTATATCAAATATCGCAACGCTTCCCGTTGAGGATATGACAATGCCGCTTTTCACGGGAATAATCCCGATATTGACGCTTGCCTGTCTTGATGTTATAATGTCGTGGCTCGGGATAAAGTCCAAGCACCTGCGCAACCTCACCTGCGGAAAGCCCGTTGTTATAATCAGCAACGGCATTATTGACAAGAAAAAAATGAACGATATCCGTTTCACTGCAGACGATCTTATGGAAGCTCTCCACAGCAAGGATATCTTTGATATAAGTGAAGTCCAGTTCGCCGTAGTCGAAACAACGGGAGCGGTTTCGATATATCAGAAGCAGCCGTTCAGAACACCGAACAATAAAGACCTCGAGGTGCGCGGAAGAAGCATTGACCCTCCCGAAGTCGTTATCGATGACGGCAAGATAATCGAAGCCGCACTTACACGAACACAAAAGAGCAAAGCTTATCTTGAAAAGATACTGATAAAAGAAAAAACCGTCCTCTCGGGCGTTTTTCTTATGACGCTCGACAGTGACGGCAATTATTCGCTTATAAGAAATGACAGCAGGGGAGAGAATGACGAATGAAACGAACGATAACAGCTTTTGTGCTTCTTGCGGCAATAATAATATGGTCGGTAACGGGAATTTTCATCGTCCGAAAAGAGAACAACGATCTTGTCGAAGTTATAGAAAGCATCGAAGCCTACTGCGAAAATGACGATATGAAAAGCGCGGAAGAACTTGCGGGTCAGCTTGAAACGATGTGGAGAAGATACGAGCGCAAAATGTCGCTTATCGTTGCCGATGAAAAGCTGAAAGATCTTAGCATAGCGATATCAAAAGTGAAGCCTTACTGCCGAGATGCGAATGACGAACTGCTTGCGGAATTGGAAAATATAAAGCGGCAGCTCGAACTTGTTTATAAATCCGAACTGCCGCTTTGGTATAATATTTTATGATTGTTTCTTTTTAAGGTCAACGCAGACAACTATCATTTCGCCATTGCTGTTGTAGAAATGCGATGAAATTGTTTTACAGCTCTGACCTGTCGCCGCCGAGATGTACCAGCCCGAAATGAACGGGTCTTCGATCTGCTCCTTGACAGCGTAGAAGTAGTTCTTTATGTCGTGATTAACGCCTATGACCGCAGGAGTGTAACCCGAAAGTATCTCCGTGTCTTTCTGAAGAACGGTCGGAGTGACTTGGAAACCTTTGCTGTCGATAAGGAATGCACATTCGATCTCCCTATGCTCCGCAACATAAGCTTCAAGTGCGCTTGTGTATTTGTCGGGAGAAATGCCCGTTATGCGGTTGATAAGCTCAAAGATGATGCGCTTGTAGGTTTCAAGCTTGACATTCGCAACGGTCGGATTGTTCTTCATGCTGACATTGAGCCGCTGAGCAGCGTCTTCAAGCTTCAAACGAGCCTCGTTCGAGAAAATATAGTCGAAGCGTTCAGGCTTTGAAAAATAGAATCCCTGAAAATAGTCAACTCCCATAAGCATACAGGCAATAACTTCATCAACAGTTTCAACGCCCTCCGCAACGGTCATTGCGCCTATCTGCTTTGCAGTGTTGATTATCGATTTGAACACTTCCTGATTGTATGTATTCGATGCAATGTTGGAAACGATGGCTCTGTCGATCTTGATGATGTCGGGGTTTATGAGCATTATCCTGTTCTGCGTTTCCAGTCCGTTGCTTACGTTGTCAAGGGCGATGAGAAATCCCTTTGAACGGTAAAAATCAACGAACATGAGCAGGTTGTATGCGTCACGGACGTTCGATTCATTAAGCTCGATAACAATATTCTCGGGTGAAAGTCCGTTTATTTCGGTGGCTTTTAAAAGCTCGCCGTTTCCCGGTACAACATCGTTCAGAATCGATGTTTCAAAGTTAATGAAAAGCGAAGACGATTCGTTTTCCTTCGGAAAGGATTCTATTGCTTTTTCACGGCAGATCCTGTCAAGTCGGAGCGTTTCGCCGTGCTTTTTTGCATAGTTGAAAAGGAAATACGGGGAAATAAGCTCATTTTCAAGCTGTCCTCGGGAAAGAGCTTCAAGTCCGATGACTTTTTTTGTATTAAAAGAGTATATAGGCTGAAAATCAACGCATATTGATTTTGTGTCGATTATTTTTTGGATCAATTCGTCATTTATATTCATAAAAATTCTCTCTGAATAGTTTATTTTTCAGCAGAAAGCTTGCTGCAAATGCTGTCATATATCCTGTAAAGCTGCTGGACGCCGTTTTCAAGGAAAAAATAATGTGCAATATAGAAGATAAGCAATATAAGGCAGAGCAGAACTATCGCAAGGAATGCGAGCATCTGCGACTGGAAAAAAATTATAACGTTCAGGAACATAACAAGTGCGAAGAGGACTGTTACGATAAGGTGAACGAGCCGTTCATGCTGCATAAATCCGATCTTTATAAGCAGTTCTCTGCGAACAGCTTCAAGGTCAGCAGAATCGTCATTCATAATTTCAAGAAGATAGCTGATATATTCGGAAAAATACTTTTTCACTTTTTGTCCCTCCCATAACTATATGTTGATTATAACATAAATCTTTGTAAAATTCAAGCGATTTGATAAATTTCTGACAATTCCTACTTGAAATTTCAGATAATATGTGTATAATATATACTATTACAGAAAGAGTCTGTTAATTAACCGAATTTTAAGGAGAGAATCATGAATTACATTTTACTTGCACTCAAAGGCATCGCTATCGGTATTGCGAATGCTGTTCCGGGTGTCAGCGGTGGAACTATCGCAGTTATCGTTAAAATTTATGACAAGCTGCTTGAGGCGATAACACCGAATATCAAAAAGCTGATAAAAAATCTTCCGTTCCTGATACCTGTCGGAGTGGGGATGCTCATCGGTATCCTTGCTGCTGCAAAGCTGCTCGGTTTTCTTTTCGATGAATATAACGTCCCAACGCAAATGTTCTTCGTCGGTGTTGTAATAGGCAGTATGCCGATGATATACAAGGAATGTACCGCCGAAAAGAAGCTGTCGGCAGTTTGTATCGCGCCGTTTGCGGCAGGACTTCTCGTTATGGCAGCAATGGCGTTCCTTTCGCCTGCCGAAAGTACAGCGTCGGGCAGTCTTGATCTTGTCGGCGGAATAATGCTCTTTATTTCATCTGTACTTGCCGCTGTTGCAATGATAATCCCCGGAATAAGCGGCGCTCTGATAATGAAAGTTCTCGGAGCTTATGATACGGTGATCGGTGCTTTGAACAACTTTGATATCCCTGTACTTATAATTGTTGCCGTTGGTGTTGTTTTGGGAATTTTTATTGCGGCTGGAGTGATTTCCATGCTTCTGAAAAAATTCCGCAGAGGAACATACTGCCTTATCAGCGGTCTTATAATCGGCTCTGTGCCGTCTATCTTCCCGAGCAATTTTGCTTTCGATGCTCAGGGTATCATAGGCATTGTTATGCTTATCATTGGCTTGGCAGTTCCGTTCCTTACCGAGCTTCCCGCAAAGAAAAAAGTCAAGGCGGAATAAACTCTGCGGCAGAGCATATAATAGCTTCAAAATAATTTTTCGGGGTAATTATATGCTTTATCAAAACAATAAAAATCAAATATCCGAAATTTCTTCCGAAGCTGTTTCTTCTCCGAAAAAACAGCGCTCGGGAGTATTCGGACTTGCGACCGCTGCTTTTGTTACCGCAGCGGTCTTCTTTTTCTCTCTGATGAGTGAATGTATAAGCGGCGGAACGGAGATAGTGACATCTTTCGCCGAGAAAAAAGCCGATTCTTATGAATCTGAATCGAACGGAGTGCCAGCATCGGCGCAGGCTTTTGAAGTATGGAAAAAGCGAACCCTCACCGTTCCCGAGATAGTGAAAAAAGCCAAGCCGTCCGTTGTCGGTATAATCTCGGAATTTCCCGATGGAACAAAATGCACGGGAACGGGAATTATCATCAGTGAGAGCGGAAACATCGTTACCAACGCTCATGTTATACAGAACGTATGCGAAAATGACACGATGCGAGCCGAAAAAGTAAGAGCAGTGCTTTCCGATGAAAGCGAGTACAGCGCAGAGATAATCGGCGCAGATACTCCGAGCGACCTTGCCGTGATAAATATCAATACTGACAATGTTCAGCTTTTTCCTGCCGAGCTTGGCGACAGCGACAGTCTTGTCGAGGGTGAAACTGCCGTTGCTATCGGAAATCCGCTCGGACTGGAGCTGTACGGCTCAACGACCTGCGGAATAATCAGCGCACTCGGCAGGACAATAACCGTCAGCGGCTACGAAATGACGCTCATCCAGACCGATGCCGCAATAAATCCGGGAAACAGCGGAGGTCCTTTGCTAAATTGCAGGGGAGAGGTCATCGGGATAAATTCGAGCAAGATAATCTCGGACAATGCTGAGGGACTTGGCTTTGCAATCCCAATATCCGATGCGAAGCCTATCATAGAGCGGCTTCTTACAGATTAGTATAGGAAGTCTTTTCGTACTTTTTCCGAAGTGTGTCAAGCGCCTTCTTCTCGATCCGCGAAACATAGGAGCGCGAAATATTCAGCTTCTTGGCAACTTCACGCTGAGTAAGCGGCTTTTTTCCGTAAAGTCCGTATCGGTTCACGATTATCTCAAGCTCACGTTCATCAAGACATTCAGTGATGAATTTGTAAAGCTGCTCGGTCTTTATCGAAAGGTCTATCTTGTCAACGATGCCGTCGTCTTCGGCGATAATATCAATGAGCGTGAGCTGATTTCCGTCCTTGTCAACATCAACAGGTTCATCGAAATATATATCGCCTGCGGATTTTTTCTTCGAGCGGAAAAACATCAGTATCTCATTCTCAATGCATCGTGAAGCATAAGTCGCAAAGCGTGTGTTCTTGGAATAGTCGAACGATTCTACCGCCTTGATAAGACCTATCGTTCCGATAGAAATAAGGTCCTCGCTGTCACTCTGCGTATTGCTGTATTTCTTTACGATGTGCGCAACAAGACGGAGATTATGCTCGATAAGACGGTTTCGCGCAGAACTGTCGCCGTTTTTCATAAGCTCAAAACATTCTTCCTCCTGCTTGGCGGAAAGCGGCTTCGGGAAAACTCCGCAGTTTTCAAAATGCAGCGCAAAAAACAGTATATTTTCAAGGAAAAAGCTTAAAAATCCAAACATAATAACAGCCTGCTTTCATATTGTTTTTTATATAAATATGTAAGTCTGAATATGTCCTATGCGAAAATACCAAACACTGATAAAATACAGAAAAGATCTGCGCCGAGATCTAAATATTCAATATCGTTGTCTTGATTTTTTTCAGTATAAGAATTTTCAGTAACACAATTTTACACTCCGCATAATATGAACTATGAGCACCGCAAAAAAGGAATCACTTCCGAGCGGAGTTCAAATACATTTTATTTAAAGGAGTACCTTACTATGTGCGGATTTAACTGTGGAAACAACAACTCTTGCTGGATCATCATCCTTCTCATTATCGTATGGGCTTGCTGCTGCAACGGCAACAACGGCTGTGGCTGCGGAAACAACGATAACAACAACGGCTGTGGCTGCGGCTGCTGCTGATCTTCGGAGTAAAAATACCCCTGCGGTGAAATATTGCCGCAGGGACATTTTTTTATTATGAACGTGGTATCACTACCGAGATAAATCCTGCGCTGTCTTTGGAAACAGCTTTTCCCGATTCGTAAAAAAGCAGAAACGCTATCGAAGCCGTGCAGGTAAAAATGACCGCTTCAAGCAAAGAATTCACTGGCGAAATAAGCTTCGTGACAGCCGATGCGATGACGCAGCTTGATGCGCTGTATGCGAACGGAATAAGTATAAAAAGTCGAAGAGAAAAGCATACTCCCGACCATTTGCACACGGAGGCAATGCGAACGATGTTGCTGTAAATATTGCTCGCATAATACGATATAAGCACCCCGACAAAACCGTAAAAATGGACAAACACCACAACGCAGGCTATCCTTATAACATATTCGCAGAGCGAGTTGAATGTGGAAAAATTCTGCTTTCCCAGTCCTTTCAGAATACATTCAAGAACGATTTCAAGGTAGATGAACGGCACAACGGGAAACATCTTCACGAGCGTTTCGCCGACGAGAGTATCGGACGGGCATATTATATTTCCGATATCTTTTCCCGCAAATAAAAATATCCCGCCGATGAAAAATGCGTATATGAACGAGCTTGTCAGTGCTTTGGAAACAAGACTTTTTACACGCTCCCTATTGTTCGATGAATTCGCCCTTGCGATCTCGGGCATAAGAACATTTGAAAGCGCTATGAGTATCACCGACGGGAAAAATATCGTTGGGATTATCATAGCTTCAAACATTCCGTATTCGCTCATCGCACGGTCAGCCGAATCATTGTGTTTGACAAGCGCTATCGGCACAAGAACATCATTCGCTGTCGAAAGTATCATCTGAACATATCCGCTCGCAAGTATCGGGAGCGAAAGCTTGAGATATTTACCGAACCTGTCAAGCTTGGGTTTTGTGCAGGGCAAACGGGAGAATTCGGCATATTCCGAAGCATATTTCACAAGATAAAAAATCAGGCTCACAAATTCGCCCAACAGAATCGATGCCGCAATAAGAATATAAATATCGAAACCTCTGTCAATGAGGAAAACTACCGATATCAGCAAAGCTGTCCATTTTGCCGCAAATTCGGTCACATCGCCAAGGCAGGGTATATTGACCTTTCGCACGGCGTTGAAATAACCCTTTATGCACGAACCGATCGCCGCAAAAGGCAGAGAAAGTGCTATCAGCCTTATCGGCGCGGAAAGGTCTATCTTTCCTCCCGAAAGCAAAGATATTTTTTCGGCGAATACAAACGAAAGCACCATAAAAAAGCAGGATAGTGCAAGCGAAAAGCCGAGCGAGTATCTCATTATCACGGTATAATTTCGGTTGCCGCAGCCTGTTTCCTCCGAAACGAGCCTGCTGGTGGAAATGAAAATGTTACCGTTCGCAAGCACCATAATAAAACCGAAAAGTGTAAAAATGAGCGTCATTATGCCGACCGAAGCCGTGCCGAGTTTGCTTGATATGAGCGAATTAAGAAAAATTCCAAGTCCCTGTAATATCAATGAAACAAAAGTAAGTCGAAACGTATCTTTTGCCATTTTATTTATATAAAATTTCATTCAGTTTACCTCATTTCTTAGTTAAATCTATGAAAATCAAGGCAATTCTATGCAAAATCTTGATATTTTGAGAAATGATGTATATAATATAAGTGTATGATTATTTTTAGGGACTTTTTACATCCCTACATAGAAAAGACGGTGTATTTATGACAAAAGCAGAAGCTTTTTTTGCTGAAATGAAAAATAAAAAGGTCGCCCTTATCGGTACGGGTGTGAGCCATATCGACCTTATCGGGCTTCTTTTGAAAAAGAATATAGATGTTACTGTATGCGATAAAAAAACGAGAGCTGAAATGGGCGAGCTTGCGGATAAGCTTGAAAAAGACGGCGCAAAGCTTTCACTCGGTGAAAACTACCTTGACGCTATCTATAAGTCGGACGTGGTTTTCAGAACTCCGGGAATGTATTTCCTTTCGCCCGAGCTGCAGAAAGCAAGGGATATGGGTATTGTGGTCACTTCCGAGATGGAAGTCTTCTTCGACCTTTGCCCGTGTAAAATTTACGGCATAACGGGAACTGACGGAAAGACAACCACAACAACTATCATCACCGAGATGCTTGAACGCAGCGGAAAAAAAGTCCACAAGGGCGGCAATATCGGACGTGCGCTTCTTCCGATAATCGAAGAAATTTCCCCCGATGATATCGCAGTAGTCGAGCTTTCAAGCTTCCAGCTCATAAGTATGAGAAAGTCTCCCGATACGGCAATAATCACCAATATTTATCCCGATCACCTCAACGTTCATAAGTCTATGGAAGAATACGTTGGCGCAAAGAAAAATCTTATCCTGCACCAGAATGCTTTCTCCAAGACCGTACTTAATCTTGACAACGAAAGGACTAATGCGCTTTCGGACGAAGTAAGAGGAAACCTGCTTAAATTCAGCAGACTTTCAAAGCCGAAGAGAGGTTCGTTCCTTGACGAAAACGGTTGGCTCTGCTTCACGGACGGGGAAAATACCGAAAAGCTCGTCCACAAGGACAGCATAAAGATTCCGGGACTTCACAACGTCGAAAATTACCTTGCGGCTATCGCAGCGGTTTACGGCGATGTTTCGGTTGAAGCGGTCCGTGAAACGGCTGAGAACTTCGGCGGCGTTGAGCATCGTATCGAATTTGTCCGTGAGCTTGACGGCGTAAAATATTACAATGACAGCATCGCAACAAGTCCCGTCAGCGTTATCGCAGGACTTAACGCTTTTAGCCAAAAGCTTATCGTTATTGCAGGCGGCTCGGATAAAAAGCTCGACTACACAACGATGTCCGAAGCTATAAACAACAAGGTCAAGGCTCTTATTCTCCTCGGTGCGACGGCGGATAAGATCGAAGCTGCGGTTAAGGGCTACAGCGGCTATGACGAAAACAACTGCCGTATCTATCGCGTAGAAACAATGGAAGAAGCCGTTGCAAAGGCTCGTGAAATTGCCAATAACGGTGATATCGTTACGCTTTCACCCGCAAGCGCAAGCTTCGACCACTACAAGAATTTTGAAGAGCGCGGAAAGCACTATAAGGGCATCGTAAACGCTTTGAATTGAGGAATAAAAATGGATTTAAAAGAAGTTATAAAAAGCCTTGCAGATGCAAGCGGAGTTTCGGGCGATGAGACCGAAGCCGCAAAGCTTGCACTCGGCTATCTGAAAGAATTTACGGACGACTGTTATATAAAAAATAACTGCGTTTTCGGCAATTTCGGCAAGCGTGAAAATGGCAAGCCGCATATCCTGCTCGATGCGCATATCGACCAGATAGGCTTCGTTGTCACATTTATCACCGATGACGGCTTTATCAAAATAGCAAACTGCGGCGGCATCGACAGAAGGCTTTTGCTCGCACAGCAGGTAAAAATTCTCGGCAAAAAAGAAGTTTATGGCGTTATCTGCTCGATCCCTCCACACCTTGAAAAGAAGTCGGACGAGGGCAAAGTTCCCGAATATTCCGATATCTGCATCGATGTGGGAATGACAAAGGAAGAAGCCGAAAAGGTCATTTCGCAGGGCGACAAGATAGTATTTTTGCAGAAGTGTCAAAATATGCGGGGCGACAGAATTTCGGGCGCGGCTCTTGATGACCGCTGCGGCATTGCCTGCCTGCTCCGTGCAGCTGAAATGCTGAAAAACGAAACGCTTGACTGCTCATATACGATAATGTTCTCATCGCAGGAGGAAGTCGGCGAAAGGGGAGCGAAGATAGGCGTTTATGACGTTGACCCCGATATCGCGATCGCAGTTGATGTGAGCTTCGCACTCACTCCCGATGATTCCGAGCTTAAATGCGGAAAAATGGGTAAGGGAACGATGATAGGTTTTGCGCCTACACTTGACCGTGAGCTTTCAAACAGAATGAAAGAAGTTGCCGCGAAGAATGAACTTCCTTATCAGATAGAAGTTATGAATGATGAAACGGGAACAAATGCCGACAGATTTTCCGTCAATGCAGGCGGTGTAAAGGCTGTAACATTGTCAATACCGCTAAAATATATGCATACGCCCGTTGAGGTCATTTCCGTTTCGGACGTTGAAAACACAGCGAAGCTTATCACTGCATATATCAAGGAGGTGTGCTGAAATGGAGTTCACTTCACTTTTAAAGGAACTTTGCGCCCTTAACGGCACTTCGGGCGATGAAAAAAATGTCCGTGAATATATCATCGAAAAGATAAAGGGCAAGTGCGAATACAAGGTCGATAATCTCGGAAACCTTATCGCATATAAAAAGGGCAGAAAAACACCTGCGAAAAAGCTTATGATCTCCGCGCACATGGACGAAGTCGGAATGATAGTTACCTCCGTTAAGTCGGACGGAACGCTGACATTCTCGCCCGTTGGCGGTATTGATGCAAGAGTTGTTATCGGACGAAATGTTCGCATCGGCGACATTCACGGCGTTATCGGCTCAAAGGCTGTGCATAATCTTTCTTCTTCCGAAAGAAACAAAGCCGCTGAATTTTCGGGACTTTATATCGATATCGGAACGGAGAGTAAAGAAGAAACAGAAAAGCTTGTTTCACTTGGAGATTATGTTTACTTCGATCCCGAGATCTTACCGCTCGGCGAAGATATGCTTTGCTCAAAGGCTATCGATGACCGCTTCGGCTGTGCTGTGATGATAATGCTCATCAACAGCGAGCTTGAATACGATGTGACTTTCACATTCGTTGTTCAGGAAGAAGTCGGTCTGAGAGGCGCAAGGGCGGCTGCCTTTACAGTTGAGCCCGACTTTGCTATTGTGCTTGAATCAACAACTGCGGCAGATATTCCTCTTGCGAGCGGAGCTGAACGCTGCTGCGAACTCGGAAAAGGACCTGTTGTTTCGTATATGGACAGATCGACTATCTATGACCGTGAACTTTTTGAAATTTCCAAGCAGATAGCTGCCGAGAACAATATCCCGTGGCAGACAAAAACTATGGTCGCAGGCGGAAACGACAGCGGAGCTATCCATATCACAAAGGGCGGCGTGAGAACGCTTGCAATTTCTATCCCGTGCCGTTATCTTCATTCACCTGCGAGTGCGGCAAGATTGTCCGATATGGAAAATTCGCTCAAACTCACCGAGCTTATGATAAAAAAGGTGTGCGAGCTTTGATAAAGCGCATTTTTGATACTGATATAAAGCTTTCGGAAAGCTATTACGGCTATAAGATTCGCTCACTGCTCGATGCTTACGATACAAGCTATGATTTTTGCAAATTGTACACGAATGAAGCTGGCGGAGCGATACTCACATACAACAGCACATTGATAGCTGACGGTAGTTTTGATGAAAGTGAACTTGACGGCTTTATTGAAATGCTTTGTCCCGTAACGGTCGAAGTTCCTGCGAATATTCGCCTTGATTTGAGCAGTGATTACATTCAAACAGAACGAACATTGTTCAAAGCGCCTAAAGGCTTATACTGCGGTGAAAATATCGATGTAAAGCATAACGCCTTTGTAGCTGACTGCTTTCCAATAATCTCGGAAGCGTTCGGGATAACCGAATTTGACGAATGGTATGTTGATATTTCACACAAAATTCGCCACGGCGTTTCCGATATATATCTTTACAGATCAACAACAGCTACAAAAGCGTTCGATATAAATGGGTTTGTCTTTCTTTCGCATATTGCGACCGCAAGTGCGGACAGAGGACAGGGGAATGCGGCAAGGCTCATAAAATGGCTTTGCGAAAATTATGAAAAAGAGTGTAAAGAAGTGTATCTTTACAGCAAAGAAGAACGGTATACGTTCTATCAGTCACTTGGATTTGAACCAATACTTACAGATACAGTTCATGAAATAATGAAAAGATGAGAGGTACATTTTAAAATGGCAGAAATTTTTGATCCGAAGCCCGTTGTTAAAAAGGGATTTGAGTTTGACGAAAGAATTTTGAAGCTTGCTGAAAAAGCAGAAGCGGAATGCAGTGAAGAATTTGCACTTGCGGAAAAGATCGCACGAAAGAACAGCGAAAAGGTTCTCTATGCATTCATCAACAATAAGGTCAGCTCGGCTTGTCTTGTCGGCACAACGGGTTATGGCTATGATGATGTCGGCAGAGATACGCTTGACAAGGTTTATGCCGAAGTTATGGGCGCAGAAGATGCTCTTGTCCGTCATTCATTCGTTTCGGGAACACATGCACTTACAGTTGCACTTTTCGGCGTTCTCAGAACGGGTGACAAGCTTGTCAGCTTGACAGGTAAGCCTTATGATACACTTGAAGAAGTTATCGGCATCAGAGGAAACGGAAACGGTTCTCTTAAGGATTTTGGTGTGGAATACGATCAGATAGATTTTCTCCCTGACGGAAAGCCGAATCTTGCCGATATCTTTATGAAAGTAAAGGACGCAAAGGTAGCGTACATACAGCGCTCCAGAGGTTATGCACTCCGCCTGACGCTTACCATTGAAGATATCGCAGAGATCGTCAAGAGCGTTAAAAATGCCAATCCGAACGCAATTATAATGGTAGATAACTGTTACGGTGAATTTGTTGAAGAAGCAGAACCGCTTTCTGTTGGCGCTGACCTTATCATCGGCTCACTTATCAAGAACCCGGGTGCAGGTATTGCCGAAACGGGCGGATATATCGCAGGCAAAAAGAAGCTTGTTGAACTTTGCTCTTACAGAATGACATGCGTTGGCATGGGCAAGGAAGTGGGCTGCACGCTCAATCAGAACAAGCTTATGTATCAGGGACTCCTGCTTGCTCCCGAAGTCGTTTGCAGTGCTGTAAAGACAGCTATCTTTACAGGTAAGATAATGACAATGCTCGGCTTTGAATGTCTTCCTGCGCAGGGTGCAAAGAGGGGAGATATCATCACGACCGTTCTTATGAAGAATTCCGAGAATCTCATTGCATTCTGTCAGGGAATACAGAAAGGCTCGCCTATCGACAGCTATGTAACTCCAGAGCCTTGGGATATGCCCGGATACGATTCTCAGGTAATAATGGCGGCAGGTGCGTTCAATATGGGCGCTTCTATCGAGCTTTCTGCCGATGCACCTCTCCGTGAACCGTTCGCAGCTTATGTTCAGGGCGGACTTACATTCCCCGTGGCAAGACTTGGTGTTCTTACAGCCATTCAGGAAATGTATGATAAGCACTGCATCAGAATAGTGTAATTTATATCGGGGTCTGCCGCAGAAAGCAGGCTCCGATTTTTATATTTTCTCAAAATATCGAAATTTTTTGCAATTTGTCTTGCAAATATAGTTAAAACATGCTATAATATATTCTGTATTTATGATTCTGATAGAAATGAGGTAGATTTTATGGATTTAGATATGGTCAGATACCTGTCCCAGCTCGGCAGACTCAGCTTTACAGACGAAGAGCTTGAAAAAATGGCAGGCGATATGACGGGGATTATCGAAATAATGGATACTATTAAGGAAATTGATGTTACTTATGATCCTATCAAAGATAATCACAACGTTTATCTCAACGATTTGCGCAAGGACATCGCAGCAGATTCTTACCCGACAGCCCAGATCCTGCAGAATGCAGTAAATTCAGAGGACGCTTTTGTTGTTCCTAAGGTTGTTGAATAATACTATTATAATAGAATGAAAGGATGTCACCAAATGGATTTAACTGCACTGAAAATCAGCGATCTGCGTTCAATGCTTGATAAAAAAGAGCTTTCCGCAAAGGAACTCACAGACGCTTACCTCGACAGGATCAAAGCGGTCGATGATAAGCTCGAAAGCTATATAACCGTTACAGCCGAAGCTGCCGAAAAGGCTGCTGAAAAGGCTCAGGAAAAGATAAATAAAGGCGAGGCTTCCGCACTCTGCGGTATCCCTCTCGCTATCAAGGATAATATTTGTACAGACGGCGTAAAAACTACCTGTTCTTCCAAAATGCTCGAGAATTTTGTTCCTTTTTACAATGCTACCGTTATGGATAAGCTTGAAAATGAGGGCGCAGTAATGCTCGGCAAGGTTTCTATGGACGAATTCGCAATGGGCGGTTCTACACAGACTTCTGCCTTCAAAAAGGCCAAGAACCCTTATGACCTCACAAGAGTTCCGGGCGGCAGCTCGGGCGGTTCTGCCGCAGCTGTAAGCGCTTCGCTTTGCGCAGCTGCACTCGGCTCAGATACAGGCGGATCAATCAGACAGCCGTCTTCTTTCTGCGGTGTAACAGGTCTTAAGCCTACCTACGGACGCGTTTCGCGTTATGGTCTTGTTGCTTTCGCAAGCTCACTCGACCAAATCGGACCTATCGCTAAATCCGCAGAGGACTGCGCTGTTATACTTAATGCTATCGCAGGCTATGACCCTCACGACGGAACTTCTTCCAAGAACGAAGTTCCTGATTTCACAGCTAAGATCGGTCAGGATATCAAGGGAATGAAGATCGCTGTTCCTAAGGAATTCTATGCAGAGGGTATCGATGATGAAGTAAGAAAGGCTGTTCTTGCAGCTGCCGATTACTATAAATCTCTCGGTGCAGAGCTTGTTGACTGCTCTATGCCGTCACTCAAATATGCCGTTGCTGCATATTACCTCATTTCTTCCGCAGAAGCTTCCTCAAACCTCTCTCGTTTCGACGGTATCAAGTACGGTCACCGTTCCGAAGAGGGCGAAAACTTCGCAGAGCTTATCTCCAATTCAAGAAGAGAGGGCTTCGGCGAGGAAGTAAAGAGAAGAATCATGCTCGGCAACTACGCTCTTTCCAGCGGTTACTATGATGCATACTACGGCAAGGCAATGGCTCTTAAGCAGAAGATCCGTGAGGAATACGAAAACATCTTCACAGGCTGCGATGTTATCCTTACACCAACTGCACCTACCGTTGCTTACGGCGTAAACGAAAATATTTCCGACCCTGCAAAGATGTATCAGGCTGATATCTGCACTGTTACAGTAAATATTGCATCTCTCCCCGGAATCTCCACGACCTGCGGATATGACTCCAAGGGTATGCCTATCGGTATGTCTATCATAGGCAAGAAGTGGGACGAAGCTACTATCATTCAGGCTGCTGACGCATTTGAAAAGAATTTCACACGTCAGAATGCAAGCCTTTAAGGAAAGGGGAAGAAGATAATGTCAGCATATATTCCGGTTATAGGTCTTGAAGTTCACGCTGAACTTTTAACCAAATCTAAAGTTTTCTGTACCTGCAGCGCCGAATTCGGCGGCGGCAAGAACTCACGCTGCTGTCCTGTTTGCTCCGGTATGCCGGGAACACTTCCTGTTATCAACCAGACAGCTGTTGAATATGCCGTAAAGGCAGGCTTCGCAATGGGCTGTGATATAAACAAGTTCTCCGTTTTCGACAGAAAGAACTATTTCTATCCCGACCTTCCGAAAGCTTATCAGATCTCACAGCTCAATCTTCCTCTCTGCATCAACGGACTTGTTCCTATCGAGTATGAGGAAGACGGTGTAAAGAAAACAAAGAATATCAGAATCAACAGAATCCACCTCGAAGAAGACGCAGGCAAGCTTATCCACGATGACCTCAACGGCGTTTCTCTCGCAGACTATAACCGCTGCGGCGTTCCGCTTATCGAGATCGTTACTGAGCCCGATATGTCTTCCGCTGCCGAAGCTAAGGCTTTCGTTGAAAAGGTTTCGCTCCTCCTCCAGTATGCAGGCGTTTGTGACTGTAAAATGGAGCAGGGTTCTATCCGTGCCGATGTCAACGTTTCTATCATGAAGCCGACTGACACAGAGTTCGGTACAAGAACCGAGATGAAGAACCTCAACTCTATCAAGGCTATCGGCCGTGCAATTGACTTCGAGATATACCGTCAGGGCAAGCTTCTCGATATGGGCAAAAAGGTCATTCAGGAAACAAGACGTTTCGATGATAACCGCGGCGAAACAAAGGCGATGCGTTCCAAGGAAAATGCTCACGATTACCGTTATTTCCCTGAGCCTGATATCCTCCAGGTAAACTTCACCGATGAACAGCTCGATGCTATCAGGAATTCGCTCCCTGAACTTCCGGCACAGCGTATAATCAGATATACAAGCGAATTCGGTCTTTCCGAAAATGATGCCAAAATACTCGTTGCAAACAAGATACTCTCCGATTTCTTTGATGCTGCTGTAAAGACTTACAACAATCCTAAGTCTATCTGCAACTTCATCAACGGCGAGCTTATGAGAAGAATCAACCTCGGCGAGATCACTCTCGAAAACCTCCCGTTCACAGCCGAACAGCTTGCAAAGCTTGTTGAAATGGCTGATACAGAAAAGGTTTCCAAGAATGACGCTAAGGACGTATTCAGAGAGATGTCCGAAAAGGGCGGCGACCCCGAAGCTATCGCTAAGGAAAAGGGACTCCTTATCAGCAACGACCTCGGCAAGGTTGCTGAAGTTATCGATAAGGTGCTTTCCGAAAATGAAAAGGCAGTCGCACAGTATAAGGGCGGCGATGCAAAGGTATTCGGCTTCATTATGGGTCAGTGCACAAAGGCTCTCAAGGGTGTCTGCACACCGAAGGTCATCAAGGAAGAACTTGAAAAGAAACTCAAATCCTAATTATGAAAGGTTGTTTTTGAAATGATAAAAGTCGGCGGAAATGATCTGCTCAATGAGTTTGATCTTGAAGATGCGCTCTCCAAGGTCGGACAGGAAATAGAAGTCTGCGCCTGCGTTCATAACGTAAAGCAGATGAGCGGCTTCGCATTTGTTACTCTCCGTACAGCACGTTATCTTATCCAGTCCGTTTACAGCGAAGAAAACTGCTCCGATCCTCTTGACGGCGTAAAGGAAGGCTGCTTTGTAAAGGTAAAGGCTGTCGTTAAAAAAGAAGACAGAGCTTTCAACGGCATCGAACTTACTCTTAAGAATATCGAGATCGTATCGAAGCCCGATTATGAATATCCTCTCCACGTTTCCAAGAGAAAGCTCGGCTGCTCGCTCGAAGTAAACCTCGACAACAGAAGCGTTGCTCTCCGTAATCCATACGAAAGAGCTATCTTCAAGTTCCAGGAGGGCGTTGTTTCGGGATTCAGACAGTTTATGCTCGATAACAAGTTCACCGAGATACACACACCTAAGATCGTTGCACAGGGCGCAGAGGGCGGCGCAAACATTTTCCACCTCGACTATTTCCAGAAAGACGCTTTCCTCAACCAGTCGCCTCAGTTCTATAAGCAGACTGCCGTTGCTTTCTTCGACAGAGTTTTCGAGATCGCTCCCGTTTACCGTGCAGAACGTCACGCAACTTCAAGACACCTTAACGAATATATCGGTCTTGACTTTGAAATGGGCTACATCAATGATATGTATGATGTAATGAATATGGAAACGGCTATGCTCCGTTACCTTATGAAGTTCCTTAAGGAAAATTATCAGCCCGAGATCAAAATTCTTGAAGCTGATATCCCCGAGATCACAGAGATCCCTGCTATCAAGTTTGAGGAAGCTGTTGAGCTTATCAAGGGCACACGTTCCAAGAATAAGTTCGACCTCGAACCCGAGGACGAAGTTTTCCTCTGCGATTGGGCAAAGAAAGAATACGGCACAGAGTTCATTTTCGTAACGAACTTCCCGTCCTCAAAGCCTCCGTTCTATGCAATGAACGATAAGGACGACCCGAGAACAGCCTGCAAGTTCGACCTCCTCTTCAGAGGACTTGAGATCACTACGGGCGGTCAGCGTATCCATAACTACAACGACCAGCTCGAAAAGATGAAAGCTCAGGGTCTTGACCCCGAGGACTTCAAGTCTTACCTCGAAGTTCATAAGTACGGTCTGCCACCTCACGGCGGTCTCGGCATCGGTCTTGAAAGACTTGTTATGAAGCTGCTCAACCAGCAGAATATCCGTCAGGCTTCGATGTTCCCAAGAGATCTTAACAGACTTCTTCCGTAAGCATAATATTTATAAAAATTATCGGCAGGTTTGCATTTTAGCAAGCCTGCCGATTTATGTAAAACCAAAATAATGAGATATATCACCAATATATGAATAATTTTAACTGCAATATTTCAAAATCAACATTATTAGTGTTTAAAATGCTGAAAAATTAATGCATTTTGCAAGAAATAAAAAATATTTTGCATTTTTTCAAAAAAGGTATTGACAAATTGGTTCTTATAGTGTATTATATAACTGTAATCAAAAAACAAGAAGCAATGGCGCTTCAGCAGATAGGTTAATTATCTGTTGAAGTGCCTTTTTGTTATCTTAATAATGATTGGGAGGAAATTATTATGTCAGAATCAGTAAATCAGGGCGTTAAGAGTGTACCCGATTATTTCGGCTGCAACGTATTTAACGAAGAAACAATGAAGGCAAGACTTCCTAAAAATGTTTATAAGTCTTTGCTCAAAACAAAGCAGCTCGGCACACCGCTTGATACAGACGTAGCGGAAGTTGTTGCTACCGCAATGAAGGAATGGGCTATCGAAAAGGGTGCAACACATTATACACATTGGTTCCACCCGATGACAGGTGTAACCGCTGAAAAGCACGATTCTTTCATTTCTCCTACCGCTGACGGCAAGGTTATCATGGAATTCTCAGGCAAGGAACTTATCAAGGGCGAGCCTGATGCTTCTTCTTTCCCTTCCGGCGGACTTCGTGCAACATTTGAAGCAAGAGGTTATACAGCTTGGGACCCAACTTCACCTGCATTTGTTAAGGACGGTTCACTTTATATCCCAACTGCTTTCTGCTCATATACAGGCGAAATTCTCGATAAGAAAACTCCGCTTCTCCGTTCAATGGAGATCCTTTCAGAACAGGCTCTTCGTATTGTAAGACTTTTTGGCAACACAACAGCTACAAGAGTTACAACGACCGTTGGTCCTGAACAGGAATACTTCCTCGTTGACAAGAAGCTTTACGATCAGCGTGAAGACCTTATCCTCACAGGCAGAACCCTTTTCGGCGCAAAAGCACCTAAGGGTCAGGAACTTGAAGACCACTACTTCGGCAACATCAAGACAAGAGTTCAGGAATATATGCAGGATCTCGATGAAGAACTTTGGAAGCTTGGCATTTACTCCAAGACAAAGCATAACGAAGTTGCTCCTGCACAGCACGAAATGGCTCCTATCTTCACAACTTCCAATGTTGCTGCAGACCAGAACGCTCTTACAATGGAGATCATGAAGAAAGTTGCTCTCCGTCACGGTTTTGTTTGCCTCCTCCACGAAAAGCCTTATGCAGGTGTAAACGGCTCAGGTAAGCACAATAACTGGTCGATGTCCACAAATGACGGACAGAATCTCCTTGAACCGGGCGCAAATCCTAAGGAAAACTTCCAGTTCCTCACAGTTCTCTGCGCAGTTATCAAGGCTGTTGATGAATATGCAGACCTCCTCAGAATTTCCGTTGCTTCCGCAGGCAATGATCACCGTCTTGGCGCTAACGAAGCACCTCCGGCTATCATCTCCATGTTCCTCGGCGACGAACTCCAGCAGATCGTTGACGCTCTTGAATCAGGCAAGATGATCAAGGAAAATCAGAACAAGGAATTCGTTATCGGTGTAGACGCACTTCCTAACTTCCCTAAGGATACAACAGACAGAAACAGAACTTCTTCCTTTGCATTCACAGGCAACAAGTTCGAGTTCCGTTCACTCGGTTCTGCTGATACTATTTCCTGCACAAACTATATCCTCAACACCATCGTTGCTAAGGAATTCAAAGAATTTGCTGATGAACTCGAAAAGTCCACAGACTTCGCAAGCGACCTCAACAAGCTCCTTGTTAAGACTATCAAGGAACATAAGAGAGTTATCTTCAACGGCAACGGCTATGACGATGCTTGGGTTGAAGAAGCTAAGAGAAGAGGACTTCCTAACTATGTTTCCACCGTTGATGCAGTTGAGCATTACGATGATGAAAAGAACATCAAGCTCTTTGAAGAGTTCAAGGTTCTTTCCAAGACAGAAGTTGAGTCCAGACGTGAGATCCTTCTCGACAACTACTCCAAGATCATCAATATCGAAGCTCTTACAATGCTCGATATGGCTAAGAAGCAGATCGTTCCTGCTGCATTCAAGTTCTCCAAGCAGCTTGCAGATGCTATGGTTTCCAAGAAGGAGATTGGCGTTAACTTCGATGCTGAAAAGAGACTTGCAGATAAGGTTTCTTCCCTCACAAACGAAGTTATCGCAGGTGTTGACACACTTGATGCAAAGCTTATCGACAGCAAGGAAAAGACAGATACTCTCGAAAATGCAAGATTCTTCAGAGAAGAAGTATTCAGCGCAATGCAGTCACTCAGAGCTGTTGTTGATGAACTTGAAACCATCACTCCGTCCGAGATATGGCCTTTCCCAACATATACACAGCTTCTCTTCACAGAATAATTGACAATTTCTCATCCCCGAGATGTGGGATATGCGCCTGAACCGTGTATCCATACATAAATATCGGCTTGCGATATGCCATTCGTCAGTCGGTATCACTCACTTTACAGCGGCGGATAGGCTGTCCCTGAACCTATCCGCCATCTCCCTTAAAAATTCAGTGGAAAACGAGCGCGTCGGTGAAATATCCGCCGCGCTTTTTGTTTATCTGTATATCATTTTGCACAGTTTTTTATAGAAATAAGAACATTTGCAACAAATTTCGTATATTTATTCCCAATTCTATGAAAAGACTTGCCAAAAGAGTTGAAATGTAGTATAATATGCTTACATATTTATATCTTGAAAGGGTGTTTTAGTTATGTACGAGAATATAATGGATACGATCGGTTTCGTAAAGGACGCTGACCCCGAAGTCGGCGGCGCTATGGAACTTGAACTTGCAAGACAGCGCAGAAACCTTGAGCTTATCGCAAGCGAAAATATCGTAAGCCCTGCTGTAATGGCAGCAATGGGCAGCGTTCTTACAAATAAATACGCAGAGGGTTATCCAGGAAAGAGATACTACGGCGGCTGCGAAGATGTTGATATCGTTGAAAATATCGCGATCGAGAGAGCAAAGAAGCTCTTCGGTGCAAAGTACGCAAACGTTCAGCCTCATTCGGGCGCACAGGCCAACACCGCTGTTTATGTGGCTCTTCTCCAGCCGGGCGATACCGTTATGGGTATGTCCCTTGCTCACGGCGGTCACCTTACACACGGTTCACCCGTAAACATCTCGGGTAAATACTTCAACTTCACTTCTTATGGCGTAAATGACGAGGGCTACATCGACTATGAGGAGCTTTACAAGACTGCAAACAAGTGCAAGCCAAAGCTCATCGTTGCAGGCGCTTCTGCATATCCGAGAAAGATTGACTTCGAGAAGCTTTCTTCTATCGCAAGAGCGGTCGGCGCATATCTTATGGTAGATATGGCTCATATCGCAGGACTTGTTGCCGCAGGTCAGCATCAGTCACCGGTTCCTTACGCTGATATCGTAACAACAACTACACATAAGACATTGAGAGGTCCAAGAGGTGGTCTTATCCTCACAAACAACGAGTACCTCGCTAAGAAGATCAACTCCGCTATCTTCCCGGGAACACAGGGCGGCCCCCTTATGCACGTTATCGCAGGCAAGGCTGTTTGCTTCGGTGAAGCTTTGAAGCCTGAATTCAAGGAATACGGCAAGAACATCGTTGAAAACGCTCAGGCTCTCGCAAAGGGACTCCTCGACAGAGGCTTTGACCTTGTTTCGGGCGGTACGGACAACCACCTTATGCTCGTTGACCTCCGTCCTTTCAAGCTTACAGGCAAGGAATTCGAGCATCGTCTTGACGAAGTTTATATCACAGTAAACAAGAACGCTATCCCGAATGACCCCGAAAAGCCGTTCGTTACAAGCGGTATCAGAGTTGGTACTCCTGCCGTTACAACAAGAGGACTTGATACTGCCGATATGGATAAGATCGCAGAATTTATGTACCTCACAGCTACCGATTTCGAGGGCAAGGCTGACGCTGTAAGAGCAGGCGTAAACGAGATCTGCGCAAAGCACCCTCTTTATATGTGATCATTCGCAGTTAATAAAGTCGGGGAACGGTGAATTTTCCGTTCCCCGATAAAAATGTCGAAAGGGGAGGAACGTACAATGAATATACCGCTTGCCGACAGAATACGTCCGAAAACCCTTGACGATGTTGTCGGTCAGAAGCATATTCTGGGTGAGGGAAAACCGCTGCGAAGAATTATCGAGAACGGCGTTATCCCGAATATGATCTTTTACGGCAGCGCAGGTGTCGGTAAAACTACCGTTGCCCGTATCATTGCCGAAAATGCAGGAATGAAGCTCCATAAGCTTAACGGAACGAGTGCTTCAATCGCCGATATAAAAGAGGTCATCGAAGATACGTACACCCTCGACGGTATTAACGGTGTACTTCTGTATCTCGATGAAATTCAGTATCTCAACAAAAAACAGCAGCAGTCGCTTCTCGAATATATCGAAAACGGACAGATAACCCTTATCGCTTCAACGACCGAAAACCCATACTTTTATGTATATAATGCTATCATAAGCCGCTCGACCGTATTTGAGTTCAAACCCGTTTCAGCGGAAGAACTTGTACCTGCGGTGAACCGTGCGTTTCGTCTTGCCGCAGAGCAGCTCGGTCTGCCTGTAAAAGTCGAAAAAGGTGCAGCCGAATATATCGCAAGAGGCTGCGGCGGCGACGTGAGAAAGTCGATAAATACCGCCGAGCTTTGCGTTCTCTCGGGCGAAAATAACGGTACGGAAATACGCATAACAAAAGAAATTGCCGCGGAGCTTAAGCAGCGCAGCAATATGAAATATGACCGTGACGGAGATCAGCATTACGATATTCTTTCCGCCCTGCAAAAATCAATTAGGGGGTCGGACGAGAATGCGGCTGTCCATTATGCCGCACGGCTTATCGAAACGGGGGACATAATCTCCCTTTCACGCAGACTTCTCGTAATAGCCTGCGAAGATGTCGGACTTGCCTATCCGCAGGCAATAACTATCGTGAAATCCTGCGTTGACAGCGCAATGCAGCTCGGTCTGCCCGAAGCACGGATCCCACTCGCCGAGGCTGTTATCCTGCTTGCGACTGCGCCGAAGTCGAACAGCGCTTACCTTGCAATGGACGCAGCACTTTCCGATGTTAGAAACGGCGAAATAGGCGACTTTCCAAGACATCTCCAGAATAAGCATTTCGATGGCGAGGGTGCGGCGGTAAAAGGTCAGCACTACCTATATCCGCACGATTACCCGAACCATTATGTCAAGCAGCAATATCTGCCCGACCCTCTGAAAAACAAGGTCTACTACCATTTTGGAGAGAACAAAAACGAGCAGGCTGCCCTTGCTTACAGAAATAAGATACTCGCCGATGAGGAAAAGCGTCAGCCAAAATAGCTTTCGATAAGCTTTCCCGAATCGGGCGAAGAATAGACCCAGTGCGAAATGTGGTCTTCATTGTAAAAATATCGGAACGACGGGTCTTTGTGCTGTTCTTTGAAAACATCAACGATAATGAGTTTGACTTTCATTTTTTCGGGGATTATCGCCTTTATGTAAACGCTTGCATTGTCGCCTGCCTGAACATTTTCTTTAGGCTCGGCAAGTCCTGCAAGGTTTGGCGCAAGCTCCACGAAAATGCCGTAGTCCTCAACGGAGCGCACCGTTCCCGAAACCGTTTCACCGCAACTGAAACGTGCGGCGTTTTCTTCCCATGTTCCGAGCAGCTCTTTGTGCGAAAGCAGAATTTTTCCACCGCTCTGACCCTTGATTATTACCCGTATATTCTGATACGGCACAAATCGGTCGGACGGGTGTGAAATTCTCGATATTGAAATAGAATCTATCGGGATAAGTGACGGTATTCCGCAGCCGATATCAACGAATGCGCCAAACTGTTCAAGATGCGTGACCTTTGCAGGAATGATATCTCCCGCATGAAGCTGGGAAATGAAGTTTTCCATACATTCTTCCTGAACGGCACGTCGGGATAAAACTGCGGTGAATAAACCGTCGGGATTTTTTATCAGCCGCAAGATTTTGAAGCAGACCGGCTTGTTGACCTTGGTTATAAGAGCAATATCCTTCGTTGAACCGTCCTCAATGCCGAGTGCGCCCTCCGTCCTCGGGATAATACCTTTTGGGCAGTTCGGACAGGGCAGTTCAACGATAAGATTATGTTCATTGTCGCACACAACAGCCCTTGCTTCGAGAATTTTTCCCTGTAATATCGAATCCTGAAGCGCGAAAATGCTTTTCATTGCTGCTGTGTTTTCGGGAGAGCCGATAAGCGTTCCCTCGGGGTAGTAGTTGTTCATTTTGTACCTCCCATATTTTGGCTTAAAAATATTTTCTTTCAAGTTTATGCCGCCATATGGGAATATATGCTATTCAGTTCAGTTCGCTCAGACTGTAGCCTCCGCTGTTGATTATAATGCCCGAAACTTTTTTTCTGTCCTCTTTTGTGCATACTACTTCAAGAGTGACATTTTCGGTGTGTTCGTCCATATCGATGCCGTTGGTCGCAGGGACGGGATATGTGTACATATTAGGCCCGATAGCAGGATTGCCGTTGCCGAATGCAGCTGTCAGTCCGCTGAACGACATTGAAGTGTGCTCGTGCTTTTGCAGAACTCTTATGTCCGAAAAGGGCGAAATAGACCTGCGAATGTTTGCCGCGGCAAGATCGGCGGAATTTACCGAGTCAAATTCAGCAATTATTTTCATAGATTAACTTCCTTTCATTTTGAAAGTGCAGAAAAAATCAAATTTGCATATTTGTCTGATTTTTTGTACATTTTCATTTTTGTAAGGTATATTATATCTTCAACTCCAGAAAAAATACAACATAATAAAAGGAGATTCATAAAATGGATATTCGTCCGAACGATATCTTGACAATGAAAAAAGCTCACCCGTGCGGAAGCAATAAAATGACCGTTATCCGTGCAGGTATGGATTTCAAGCTCCGCTGCGAGGGCTGCGGAAGAGAATTTATGACTCCGAGAAATAAAATTGAGAAAAATATAAAGCAGGTCGTCCACAAGGAAGACAATGCCTGACATATACCCCGAAGGAGAAAATTTATGCTTGAAAAGCTTAAACTTACCGAAGAAAAATACAACGATATAGCCGAAAAGCTTATGAATCCCGATATCATCAACGATACAAAAGCTTATGCTTCTTATATGAAAGAGTATAAGAACCTCACTCCGATCGTTGAAAAGTATAGGGAATACTGCAAAATACTTTCGGATAAAACAGACGCGGAGGAGATCCTTGCCGATAAGTCAACGGACGAAGAAATGCGTGAACTTGCCGAAGCAGAGATAGAGGAAGCAAAGCCTAAGCTTGAAGAAATCACCGAAGAACTTAAAGTTATGCTTCTCCCGAAAGACCCGAATGACGATAAGAACGTTATCATCGAAATTCGCGGCGGTGCAGGCGGCGAAGAAGCTGCACTTTTCGCAAATTCGCTCTACAGAATGTACACAATGTATGCCGAAAGCAAGCATTGGAAAATAGAAGTCCTGAATATAAATGAAACCGAGCTTGGCGGCATTAAGGAAATAAGCTTTAATGTCATCGGCGAGGGCGCATATTCACGCCTTAAATATGAAAGCGGCGTTCACCGCGTTCAGCGTGTCCCCGAAACCGAATCGCAGGGCAGAGTTCACACTTCGACTGTTACGGTCGCAGTTCTTGTAGAAGCTGACGAAGTTGAACTGGAGATAAATCCGACTGACCTTAAGATAGACGTTTTCCGTGCATCGGGTGCAGGCGGTCAGCATATCAATAAGACCGAATCCGCTGTAAGAATAACCCATCTCCCGACGGGCGTTGTTGTCGAGTGTCAGGACGAGCGAAGCCAGTATAAAAATAAGGACAGAGCGATGAAAATTCTCCGTTCAAGATTATACGAATCAATGCTCGAAGAGCAGAACGAAAAAATCGCTTCCGAGCGTCGTTCTCAGGTCGGCACGGGTAATCGTTCAGAACGAATCAGAACCTATAATTTCCCCGAAAGCAGACTTACCGACCATAGGATCGGTCTTACGATATACCGCCTTGAAAGTATCCTCAACGGAAATCTTGACGAGGTAATTGACGCTCTTGCAACTGCGGATACAGCCGCAAAGCTTTCTGCAAGAGATGAATAAACAAGGAGCAAAAAGAAAATGTTTGATACAAAGCTTCTGTCATCGGATAGAGCCGATGTTGAATATGCCGCAGAGCTTATAAAAAAAGGCGAAGTTGTCGGTATGCCGACCGAAACCGTCTATGGACTTGGCGCAGATGCAGAAAATGTTGAAGCGGTAAAGAAAATTTTTGCCGCAAAAGGCAGACCGTCCGATAATCCGCTCATTGTTCACATTGAATCGGTCGATTCAATGGAAAAGTATGTATGCAATGTTCCCGACCTTGCATATAAAATTGCGGAAAAGTTCTGCCCCGGACCAATAACTATGGTCCTCCCGAAGCGTGATATTATCCCTTATACAACGAGCGGCGGACTTGACACAGTCGGAATTCGCATACCTTTTCATAAAACGGCTCGGCTTCTCATAGAATTAAGCGGAAAAGCTATCGCTGCTCCGTCTGCGAACCTCTCGGGAAGTCCAAGTCCAACTACCGCACAGCACGTTATGAACGATATGAAGGGCAGGATCCCTGCCATAATCGATGGCGGAGCTTGCGGAGTTGGCGTTGAAAGCACAGTTATCTCCTTTGAAAACGGCGGAATAAGGCTTCTTCGTCCGGGATACGTTTCCGCAGAAGACCTCAGTATGTTCAACGTCCCCGTTTTCACTGACAAGGGAATACTCGAACCCGTTGCGGAGGGCGAAAAAGTTCTTTCTCCTGGAATGAAATATAAGCATTATTCGCCGAAAGCAAACGTCACAATAGTCTGCGGCGAGTATGAAGCTTTTGCAAATTATGTAAAACAGCATAACGGCAGCGGCGTGTGCGCAATGATCTTCGACAGCGACAAGCCGTGTGACGGCGTTCAGACTATGACCTACGGCGACACATCGGTGGAGCAGGCTGCACAGCTTTTTGCCAATCTCCGTGAAGCGGACGAGCTTGGCATCACGCAGCTTTATGTCCGATGCCCGTCAAGAACGGGTGTAGGCCTTGCGGTTTACAACCGTCTTCTCAGAGCGGCAGGATTTGAGGTGGTAAACGTATGAGCGGCAACACAGGTATCTGTGTGGTAGGGCTCACGGGTCAGAGCGGAGCAGGGAAAACGACCGTCTGCGATGTCTTCTCACAGAAAGGCTTTGAGATAATCAACGCCGATAAGATCGCAAGAGAGGTCATGCAGAAAGGCAAACCTTGCCTTAAAGAGATCGAGGAATGTTTCGGGAGCGAGGTCATCAACGAAAACGGCGAACTCGACCGAAAAGCACTTGCGGCTATTGTTTTTACCGATAAAGAAAAACTCAAACAGCTCAACGCCATTTCTTATCCATACATAATTTTTGAAATTTTACAGAAAATAAAGGAATATTCACAGGAACAGAAGCAGTATGTCCTGCTCGATGCACCAACGCTTTTCGAGAGCAGAGCGGATGATTTCTGTGACCTTATCATAAGCGTTACCGCACCCGAAATGACAAGGATAAACCGTATCGCCAAGCGCGACGGGATACCTGCGGAGCGCATAAAGGAGCGTTTTTCATCGCAGCATTCGGAACGCTTTTTCATCAACCATTCCGATTTTATCATCAAAAACAATAAATCGGTAGATGTTCTCCGTGAAAAGGCAAACGAGGTTGCGGACAAGGTTAAGGAGTATTGCAATAATGCGTAAAAAGCTTGCAGCGGTGTTTCTCGTGCTGCTTATCGCGGCAGGAGTTATCATAGGAATAAACGCCGATGCTTTATGCAGAAAATATATCTATCCGCTGGAATTTCAGCCTTATGTTGAAAAATATTCCGCCGAATACGGTGTCGATAAATACCTCGTCTATGCCGTTATCAAGACCGAAAGCGGCTTCAGACCCGAAGCGGAATCCGATGTCGGTGCAAGGGGACTTATGCAGCTTATGGAAGATGCGTTCGACTGGGTGCAGTACCGAATGAATGACGAAAGCGGCATAACCTACGATGATATGTTCATCGCGGAGCATAATATCCGCTGCGGAACGTATCTTCTTTCGCTCCTTTACAGCGAATACAACGACGAAGAAACTGCGCTTGCGGCGTATTTTTCAGGCAGGGGACAGGTCAACGCTTGGCTCGCCGATAAGGAGTACAGCTCGGACGGGAAAACGCTCGACAAGATACCCTCGGCTTCATCAAATCACTATGTTCATAAGGTTATGACTGCCTACCGCAGTTATACTAACTTATATGAAAAATAAACCGAAAGGACGATGTAAAATGTCAAAAGAAAAATCGCAGGGTCAGCTTCTTAAAGAAAAGCTCTGCATTTCAAAAAAACACGCAGGTTTAAGACTTACCTCGGACGAAATAAAGACCTGCTTTGACTTCTGTGAGGATTACAAAGCATTCCTTAACGATGCGAAGATCGAAAGAGAAGCAGTTACAAAGACTATCACCCTCGCTGAAAAGTGCGGATTCAAGGAATTCACATACGGAATGAGCCTTAAAGCAGGCGATAAGATCTATTTCAATAACAGAGGAAAGGCTATTATCCTTGCAATTATCGGCACAGAGCCTATCGAAAAGGGCGTTCACCTCGCAGCAGCTCATATCGATTCCCCGCGTCTTGATTTGAAGCAAGTACCTCTCTATGAGGATAACGAAACTGCTCTCTTCAAGACACATTACTACGGCGGCATCAAGAAGTACCAGTGGGCAGCTATCCCACTTTCACTTCACGGTGTTATAATCAAAAAGGACGGCACTAAGGTCGCAGTAAGCATCGGCGAAGATGAATCCGACCCCGTATTCTGCGTAACAGATCTTCTTCCGCACCTTGCAGGCGACCAAATGAAGCGCACTCCTGGCGAGCTTATCAAGGGTGAGGAACTCAATATCCTCATCGGCTCAATGCCTTTCAAGGACGATGAAGTGAGCGAAAAGGTAAAGCTCAATATTATCTCTATCCTCAATGAAAAGTACGGCATCATCGAAGAAGACTTCCTCTCCGCAGAGCTTGAAGCCGTTCCTGCATTCAAGGCAAAGGACGTTGGCTTCGACAGAAGTATGGTCGGCGCTTACGGCCACGATGATAAGGTTTGCGCATACACAGCTTTAAAGGCTATCCTTGACTGCACAAGCGTTAAGAAGACCTCCGTTGTCGTTCTTACCGATAAGGAAGAAACGGGCAGCGATGGCAATACGGGACTTTGCTCCGATTACCTCGAGCATTTCTTCTATAACCTCGCTGACAGCTTCGGCGCAAACGGCAGAACGGTCATCGCAAATACCGAGTGCCTTTCCGCTGACGTAAACGCAGCATTCGACCCAACATTCCCCGACGTTATGGATAAGAGAAACTGCGCATTTATGAACTACGGCGTATGTGTCACAAAGTTCACGGGTGCAAGAGGCAAGTCGGGTACATCGGACGCTTCCGCAGAATTCGTTGCAAGAGTTCGTACACTCCTCGATAAGAACGATGTTATCTGGCAGACCGGCGAGCTCGGCAAGGTTGACGGCGGCGGCGGCGGTACAGTTGCGGCTTACCTTGCAAATATGAATATGGACGTTATCGATGTCGGCGTTCCCGTTATCTCGATGCACGCTCCGTTTGAAGTCGTTGCAAAGACCGATGTTTATATGACCTACAAGTCATTCTACGTTTTCTTCAACGAATAATTTTCAGTATAATTTTTACGGTACGATTTGCAGTTTTTGCAGGTCGTGCCGTTTATTTTTGCTTTTTGTGGGGACTTTTATGTGTTATTTTGTAAATTAATGAAATATCTCTTGACTTTTTCTGCAAATAAGAATAAAGTTAATATTGTATGCTTTATTTCGGTACATAATAATAAGTATAAAATAATTTGGTGTGCGAAACTTTGGAATTTGGGGAGGATAACATAAATGAGCGAAAATATTATAACGCTGAAAGATATAGTTGTCGAGTTTGACGGCGAAAGAATACTTGATAAAATAAACCTTGAAATAAAGGATAAGGAATTTGTAACATTCTTAGGTCCGTCAGGCTGCGGCAAAACAACAACTCTCCGTATCATCGGCGGATTTCTTGAACCCGACAGCGGCGATGTTATGTTCGACGGTCAGCGCATTAACGGCGTTCCGCCCTATAAACGCAACATTAATACGGTTTTCCAGCGTTATGCGCTTTTTCCCCACCTGAATGTTTATGATAATATCGCATTCGGTCTGCGAATCAAAAAAATGCCCGAAAAGGCAATATCAAAAAGAGTTGCCGAGATGCTCAAACTCGTTAACCTTGTCGGCTATGAAAAGAGAAGCATCACCCGTCTTTCGGGCGGTCAGCAGCAGCGTGTCGCTATCGCAAGAGCGCTCGTAAACCACCCAAAGGTGCTCCTTCTCGATGAACCGCTCGGCGCACTCGACCTTAAACTCCGTAAGGAAATGCAGATCGAACTGAAGCGTATCCAAGAGCAGCTTGAAATTACATTCATCTATGTAACCCACGACCAGGAAGAAGCCCTCACAATGAGTGATACCGTTGTCGTTATGAACGGCGGCAAAATTCAGCAGATAGGCTCTCCCGTAGATATCTACAACGAACCTACGAACGCATTCGTTGCCGATTTTATCGGCGAAAGCAATATCCTCCGCGGACTTATGATAAGAGATAGGCTCGTTGAGATCGCAGGCAACGAATTTGAATGTGTCGACAGCGGCTTCGGTGAAAATACTCCAGTAGATATCGTTATCCGTCCCGAGGATATAACCCTCGTTCCGCCGAGTGAGTCAAAGCTCAACGGAATTGTCGAATCCGTTATCTTCAAGGGCGTTCATTATGAAATGCTTATCGAAGGATATGATTTCCAGTGGATAGTTCATTCGACAAAAGCTGCCGAAAAGGGCGCATCTGTCGGAATTTCCTTTACTCCCGATGATATACACATTATGCACCGTATGAAAGACGATGATGTAAAGGAGGAAAATGCTGAAAATGAAGAATAAGCTTCCTGCTGCTCCTTACCTTGTGTGGATGATAGTTTTCATACTTGTTCCGCTCATAATGGTCGCATACTTTGCGTTCACGGATAAGGACGGTCATTTTACCCTCGACTATGTTTCAAATGTCGCACAATATACACCTATCTTTGTCCGTTCGATATGGCTCGCACTCATTTCAACAGTTATATGCTTGCTTATCGCATATCCGCTCGCGTATATCCTAATTGGAATGAATACGAATATCCAAAGTACGATGCTTATGATAGTTATGCTACCGATGTGGATGAACTTCCTGCTGCGAACCTATGCTTGGATGGCTCTGCTCGGAAATAACGGTCTTATAAACGCTCTGCTCGGATTGGTCGGACTTGGACCTTTCAAAATGCTGAATACAGAGGGCGCTGTCGTCCTCGGAATGGTCTATAACTATCTTCCGTTTATGATACTGCCTATCTATTCGGTAATGGTAAAGATAGATAAAAGCGTCCTCGAGGCTGCCGCAGATCTCGGCTGCAATCCTGCAAAAACTATGCTGAAAGTTGTGTTCCCGTTGAGCCTTCCGGGCGTATTTTCGGGAATAACAATGGTTTTCGTTCCTGCAATAAGCACATTCATCATTTCAAGAATGTTGGGCGGCGGCGGAAACCTCCTTATCGGCGACCTTATCGAAATGCAGTTCCTCGGAAATTCCTATAATATAAACCTCGGCGCAGCAATATCGCTCGTGCTTATGGTCATTGTCCTGCTCATAATGACGATACTGAACCAGTTCGGCGCAGACGATGACGGCGTAATGGTAATATAAAGGGGGAGAGTGTATGAAAAAATTTGCTAAAGTATATCTCGCCCTCGTGATGATGTTTCTCTATGTTCCGATATTCGTTCTCATCGTTTTCTCGTTCAATACAACGAAAAGCCGTTCGGTAATGTCGGGCTTTACATTCGATTGGTATATAAAGCTTTTCAAAAATGAGATAATAATGTCGTCGCTGATGAATACTATCATCATCGCAGTTCTCGCATCGATAGTTTCAACTATCCTCGGAACAGCCGCAGCTGTCGGAATAAAAAATATGAAAAAAGTTCCGAAAGCTATCGTGCTGAATATCACCAATTTCCCGATAATCAACCCCGAGATCGTTACGGGCGTTTCGCTTATGCTGCTTTTCGTGTTCTTTGCAGCAAGAATGAACTTCGAGTTCGGCTTCGTAACGCTTCTTATAGCGCATATCACATTCGATGTGCCGTATGTCATACTGAATGTTATGCCGAAGCTCAATCAGATGGATCCATTCGTGTACGAAGCAGCGCAGGATCTTGGCTGCAATCCGCTCAAAGCATTTTTCAAGGTAGTTCTGCCGGAAATTATGCCGGGTGTAGTATCGGGTTTCCTCATCTCGTTCACATTCTCGCTCGATGATTTCATTATCAGCTACTTCACTTGCGGTTCGAGTATGCAGACACTTCCCGTTACGATCTATTCAATGACGAGAAGAAAGGTCAGCCCCGAGATAAACGCTTTGTCAACGATAATATTCCTTGTTGTGGTTATTATCCTCGTTATAAAGAATGTCGTTGAGATAAAGAGCAATGCAAAGGAAAAGGGGGAAAGACGCTGATGAAAAAATTCTTTTCAAAAAAAGTTTTCTCGCTTACCCTTGCAGCCGCATTGTGCCTGTCTTTTTCCGCCTGCGCAGACCATATTGAGGAAGAAGCCGACAGCGAAGAAGAGGAATCCGAAGTCCAGACGCTCACTATCGAGGACAACGAGTATTACTCGCGTTTCCGCGATAAAGGCATAACGATTAATGTCTATAACTGGGGCGAATATATCTCCGATGGTTCGGAGGAAAATACCCTCAACGTAAACGCCGAGTTCACAAACCTGACGGGAATAAAGGTGAACTACACCAACTATGCCACGAACGAAGAGCTTTACGCAAAGCTCAAAGGCGGCGGAGCAAGCTATGATATCATCATTCCCTCCGATTATATGATCTCGAGAATGATACACGAAAATATGCTCCAAAAGCTTGACTTCGACAATATCCCGAATTTTAAAAATATCACAGAAACCTTTGTAAATCCCGAATATGACCCTCAAAACGAGTATTCCGTACCTTATACTTGGGGAACGGTCGGTATCATCTATGATACAACAATGATCGATATTCCGCCCGAGGAGATCGACTGGGATATACTTTGGAACGAGGATTATTCCGACAGAATATTGATGTTCGATAACCCCCGTGATGCTTTTGCCATTGCGGAAATAAGGCTCGGCTATTCGCTCAATACCGAAAGCTCTGAAGAACTTGAAAAATGTGCTGATCTACTCAAAGAGCAGAAAACCGTTATCCAAGCGTATGTAATGGACGAAGTTTTCGATAAAATGGGTGCAGGCGAAGCACTTGTCGCACCGTATTACGCAGGCGATGCCGTTACGCTTATGGACGAGTATGAAGACCTTGGCTTTGTAACGCCGAAAAGCGGAACGAACCTTTTTATTGATGCAATATGTATCCCCGTCGGCGCAAAGCAGAAAGAAGCCGCCGAAATGTATATCAATTTTATGTGCGAACCCGACATCGCTTACGCTACAACAAGTTATATCGGCTATTCAACACCTAACAGCGCCGCTTTCGATATGCTTGACGAAGAAACGCAGAACGACAAGGTTTCCTATCCCGACAGCGAATACCTTAACAACAATACAACTATCTTCCGCAATCTTTCCGATGAAGCAAATCAGAAGATGCAGGATCTCTGGACGGACATCAAGTCCACGCAGGACGAATCGCAGAACAAGTGGATAGTTCCGCTGTTCCTTGTTGCCTGCGTCACACTTTCGATAGTTATCATAATCAGACGGCATATCATAAGAAAGAAGGATGTTTTCTGATGGATATAAGAATCGCAACAACGGACGATATCGGTCTTTTGATAAAGTTCCGATTCGCCTATATAAATGACGATATGGGACCGCTTTCAAAGGAACAGACGGACGAGCTCAATAAACAGCTCCCCGACTATTTCAGCCGTCATATCGGCAAAGATTTTACCGCCTATATCGCAGAGGAGAACGGCGTTCCCGCAGCAGTGATATTTTTCATAACCGTAGAAAGACCTGCAAATACGCACTTTATCAACGGCAAGACCGCACTCCTTATGAATGTCTATACAATGGAGCAGTTCCGCAGAAAGGGCGCAGCCTCGGCTATCCTGCGCAGGATAATCTCCGATGCAAGGGAGCTGGGGATAACCTGTATCGACCTTTCCGCAACAAAAATGGGAAAACCTCTCTACCTTAAAAACGGCTTCGTTGAAAGAGGAAATACCGAAATGCGACTTGAACTCAAATAAAAATGGCTGGCAAAGCGAATATCACTTTGTCAGCCAATTTTTATACTAAACACCATTTAAAATTTGGAAAAAATCAAGCCGACAATCTTGGATATATGTGATTTCGGCGCAGATTTTTTCCTGTATTTTATTGGTGTTTAGTATTATAGTTTTCCCTTTATCTTATCGAGCGAGTATTTTTCCAAACGCGAAACCTGCGCCTGCGAAATTCCTATCTCGTTTGCGACTTCGACCTGCGTTTTTCCGAGCGCAAATCGAAGATAAAGTATGTTTTTCTCACGATTTTCGAGCGAAGAAATAGCTTCTTTCAGCGAAATTTCATCTATCCAGCTTGAATCATCGCTCTTGTCACCGATCTGGTCGAGAACATAGAGCGTGTCACCCGAGTCGGAAAAAACAGGCTCATAAAGCGATACGGGGTCGGATACGCTTTCGAGAGCGGTCACTATCTCACTCTCTTTTACCCCCGTTATCTTCGCAAGTTCTGCCATTGTCGGCTCATTTTTATGCTCAATGATATATTGCTCCTTCGCCTGCATCGCTTTGTATGCAATGTCACGGAGCGAACGGCTTACTCTAATTGGCCCATTGTCACGGATATAACGCCTGACTTCGCCCGATATCATCGGTACAGCATAAGTGCTGAAACGAACATCAAGGTCAGTGTTGAAATTGTCGATTGCTTTCATAAGTCCGATGCAGCCGACCTGAAAAAGATCATCGGGGTTCTCATTTCGCCCCGAAAATTTCTGTATAACGCTCAGCACAAGGCGAAGATTTCCGCCGATAAGCTCCTTTCGTGCCGACTTATCTCCCGCTTTATATCTTTTCAGAAGCTCCATTTTCTCCGATTCTTTGAGAACTTTCAGCTTCGATGTGTCAACGCCGCATATTTCAACTTTATTGTAATACATAAAATTTACTCCCGACAATAATTTATTCTAAAACAATTATTGCCGAGAGTAAATTTTCTTATACAAACAAAATCTGCCAAATCAGTATATCAAGCTTTCAAGCTCCTTTTTCAGCTTTTTGATTATTCGCTTTTCCAGTCGTGAAATGTAGGACTGAGAAATGCCTATAAGATCGGCGACCTCTTTCTGCGTCATTTCACGCCCCGTATTTATGCCGAAGCGCATTTTCATTATCTCACGCTCACGTTCGGGCAAACGCTCCAATGCTTCAAGCAGAACGCTCTTTTCGGCTTCGTTTTCAATGCCGCCGTTTACAACGTCCTCGTCCGTTCCGAGTATGTCCGATAAAAGCAGCTCATTTCCGTCCCAGTCAATGTTGAGCGGCTCATCGAATGAAAGCTCGTTTTTGTATTGCGATGACTTTCGCAGGAACATAAGTATCTCGTTTTCGATGCATCGCGAAGCGTAGGTCGCAAGCTTTATATTCTTGCTCGGGCAGAATGTGTTTACAGCCTTTATCAAGCCGATAGTTCCTATCGAAACAAGATCTTCAATGCCTATGCCCGTAGATTCAAATTTTTTCGCAATGTAAACAACAAGCCGCAGATTGTGCGTTATAAGAAGCTGCCGAGCCTCGGTTTCGTTCGTTTCAAGCATCGCGAACGCCTTTTCCTCCTGCTCACGGGTAAGCGGCGGAGGAAGCGTTTCCGAACCGTTTATATAAAAAACATCACATTTTTTTCGTCTGAATAATGCCTTGATTTTTTCAAGCAGCGCTTTTAATATCATTTTTATCTGTCCTTTCAAAGTATTTTCGGGTTGAAGATCGCATGGTCGAGTTCACGTTCAACAACTCCTATGTAAGCCTCCATGTAGTGGAGCTTTCCCGTTTCATTATTTTTTATGTATATCCCCGTAGGACGGAATGACGGAACAAGTCCGCTCGAATCTATCGTTGAAAAGGGGATAACTCGCCATTTTCGGCAGCTTTCGCCCGAACCGTTCATAGCCATTGCTCCGACAAGTTCCTTTTCCTCAAAAAGCGGCTCAACAGAGTTTTTTCCGCAGATTATGACGGGTTTTCCCGAAAAAGAATCGGAAAGATTATTGCAGCTGTCGCATACTGCTTTGAGCTTTACCTGCTTGTCACCATTGATAATGATAACGCTGTAGTCACCGTCAAATTGATTGCTTCTGTCCATGAAACGCCGAAACAGCGTCAGCGACGTGTATGCCGTTATCGTTGAGATAACAAGCGTTAAAAGCGAAATGTTGACATAAAGCATCGAGTTGTGGAAAACTGTTCGGCTGCCATTGTCAAGGAGCGAAAATGCATATTCCGTTCCTGCAAAAAGAAAGCTGATGAAGAAAAAAATCAGCCCTATCCGATAGAGCTCGGACGATTCTCTTCCGCTGAAAGCTACAATAACCATTAATGCCGCAGAAATTATCCTGACAAGCAGCAGCGTGAACGTGTTGAGTTCGGGCAGAAGTATCACAAGCGAAAAAAGACTTCCCACAATGGCGGCAATAACGCATTTGCTGTTCCGCAGTGCATTGTGCGTCAGCTTCGCAGTGGCTTTCAGCAGAAAAAAATTCGAGTATATATTTGTGATTATCAGAATATCGGCGTAAATATACATAAAATCTCCTTTATACTAATTTTTAAACTGAAAGTGTACAAAAAATCAAGCAAAAGCTCGTAGCTGTTTAACAGCTTTATATGGCTTTTGCGCCGATTTTTTGTCTACACTTTTATTAGAAATTAGTATTAGACCTCATCTGATATTTATTATAATTATGTTCGGTTCAAAAAACTGTCGATTAAGGTACAGCTAAAAAATTTGGCAATATAAATAAAAAAGTCCCCCGAAATTCATCGGAGGACAAGCATTTTATATTTGGTTAAGCAAGAAGCTTGATAAGATAATCGATAAGGTCTTTTATCTGAGGCTTGGAGAACTGCGCGTCCGCACCAACGGATTTTCCCTTTGCGATCATCTGCTCGTTGATAAGCGATGAGAAGAGGAGAACCGGTATCTTTTTAAGAACATCATCGTCTTTGATAAGCTTTGTAAGTCTGTGACCGTCCATTTTAGGCATTTCAATGTCGCTGATAACACAAGCTATCTCGTCTGTGATATGGTCGCCTGCACCGCGGTGGGAGAGAATATAGTCCCAAGCGTCCTGACCGTTCGAGAATGATTCAATGTTCGTAAAGCCAATGTGTTCAAGTGACTCGGTTATCATCTTGTTGAGGAATTTTGAGTCATCGGCAACAACAAGCTTTTTCTTAGCCATTTCAGCCGTTGCATGACCGACCTGATCGATGCCCGTTGTGTCAAGTCCTGCGTCCTTGTTGAGCTTCGAAACTATCTTTTCAAAGTCAAGAATGATAATGATCTCACCGTTGAGTTTTACAACGCCCGTTGCAAGACCTGCAGCATCATTGCCGCTTCCGCCCGATGTGATGGACGGCGGATCGGAAATATCCGACCACGATATACGCTGTATACCCTTTACGCGGCTGACATGGAATGCGACTTGAATTCCGTTGAATTCGCTGATGATAAAGATATCTTTGCCCGTATTTTTGTAAGGCTTTTTAACAACTTTATGTAAGTCAATAACGGAAATGAGCTTATCTCTCGGAATAAAAACGCCCTCAACTTCTTCGGGGGAGTTTGGAACAGGGGTGACCTCCTGATTTATCATTATTTCAACAACTTTGGAAATATTGATGCCGAATGTGCTGTCACCAACCTCGAATTCAAGTATCTGAAGCTCATTAGTACCGCTTTCAAGAAGAATATTTGTGTCCATAATAACACTCCTTTTAGGTTGTTGTAACTATTATACAACAATTTGCATATAATTGCAATAGTTTTTTATTTTTTTGTGTAAAAAAGTGAAAAAAGTCGTTACAATTCACCATTGAGCCTCTTTATCTGGCGAATGTCCTCTCCGACAAGGCAAAGCGTGGAGAATTCCCCGAAAATTCGTGAAATTATACGTTCATTGTATTTTTTCTGAAGCTCCGCCGCCGTGAGATTGGTGCTTATAATGGTCGGAAGTCCGAGATTTATTCGGCTGTTGATGATGTTGTATGTTACAGACTCGTAAAACTGTGATGAAAATTCCGCTCCGAGATCGTCAAGCACAAGCAGATCTGCGTTGATAAGCAGATTTACCGTGTCCATATTTTCCTCTTCGCTGACCTTGCCGAAATGTTCACTCTCGATTATCGTAAGAAGATTTACGATAGAACCGTAGGCAGCGTTGAACCCCCTCTCGGCAACAGCCTTTGCAATGGAAAGTGAAAGATGCGTCTTTCCCACACCCGTTTTGCCGTACATAAGCAAACTTTCCGATTTGAGCGAAAAGCTTTCGGCATAATTTTTGCAAAATTCGTATATGCTTTTCATTATCTCAAAGCAGTCATCGCCGTCAGCGTCTTTTTTGCCGCGGTAATATTCGAGCGAAAAATGATTGAAGTCGCAGTCGGGAAGATTAGCCTGCTCATTGAGCTTTTCAATGCTGTATTTTTTCAGCAGATTGAGCAGACAATCACAGCGTCCATACTCGGTGTAGCCTCTGTCCTGACATTTTTCGCAGTAATATTTCGGTTTAAGATAATCTGCAGGGTAGCCATTTGCCGTAAGAAGACTTTCAACAAGTTTCTGTGCCTGCAAATTTTTTTCCTTTATGTCGGCAAGGCTTTCCTTGATGTTCGTCTTTTTTGAGATGATAAGCTTTGAAATATCAACAATGGTTCGGGAAAGCTGCGAGTTTATTTCCCGAATTTCGGGTATCTTTATTTCAATCTCTTTCTGCCTGCGCTCATTTTCGCTTTGGGAGGATAAACGCCTGCTGTTTATGACCGATTCTGCTTTTTCGTAAGTTTGTCTGTCGTAGCTCATCTTGACCCTCCGTTAAGGTTTGGAATGTTGTTCTTTGCGTGTTGAAGAAGCTTGTTAAGATCGTAGGAGTGATTGTCACTCGCAGCAACAGCCGCCTGCTGAGGTGCGCTGCGGTTCTGTTCAAATTTTTCAGCATCAGCAGGGGTGCGGATATTGTTCGCAAGCCAGTTTTCGATGATCTTTTTCATATAAGGGAAAGCGGCTTTTCCCGTTGCCTGTACCGTTCGTTCATAAGCAAGTTCGATAAGCTCAATCGTAACGCCCGAAGCCGCCCATTCACCAACGATCTCTTTTTCTTTCGGAGTGAGCGCGCGGTTAAGCTCCAGCCGCGTCTTTATCCTGCCCTCAAGCGAAGAATATATCTGTAAACGCTTTATTTCCGCATCTGCACGTTCGTGAGTGGTGATATCCTTTTCGTACCAAGAAACAGCAATGCGTTCAACATAGCCGATGTTGGTCTTGTTTATTGATTTGCAGAATTCTATCAGCATAAGAAGAATATCCGTGCCAAGCGAGTAGTAATCACTCAGCCAAATAAGCGTACGCTGTTCAGTGTTGTTGAGCGGCTTACCGAGTATAGATTCCGCACCCGAAAGCAGAAACGCAATATCCTGCGAGCTTTTTACCTTTTCTGCGATCTCGGCAGGGGAAAGCATCTTCACCGCTCTTTCAACAGCTTTTTCAGAAGAAATAGTCGGCTTGACAGTGGGGGCAGGCTGTGGTGTGGGCTGTAAATTTTCAGTCGGAACAGATGCTTTTGCGATAGGCGCAGCAGCCGTTCCCGACGGGCAGATAACTCCGACCTGTTCCCAAAAAGACAGCGAATCCTCAACGTCCTCCGCAGTCATATTTTTATCGAGCTGCGCAGCAATATCGGCAGCGTTTTCTGTAGCGGCAGTCTTGTACCGCATTATGTAGAAAAGAACCTTTGCCGCCTTGCCGCTTGCAAGCTTTATATTGTCAACAGCGCTGTCGGGAACGGCGAATGCACCGTCCGAACAGTTCCAGTTTACTTTGTAATTCATAAATGCCGTGTTTGTCCTCTTTCAAAATTTTTGCAAAAAATCGCTTCTACTATTATAGCACATTTTCAAAAAAATTGCACTACTACTTGACCAATTTTCTTTTTAGTGGTATATTTTAAATATATTGCATAAAAAGGAGAGCCTCTTATGGACGAAAATAAACAAAAAGATAATATGAATGAATCTCCCGTTTCGGAGGAAGAATATCATAAAGAGCCGAAGATAAACTACGTTATCTATACGATAATTTCGATACTGCTTTTTGCGGTCTTATATACGGGCGTTCAGATAGCGAAACACGCACTGTTCCGCGATTATACGATAACCGTTGACGGCAGCAGTATAACTTCGGAGCAGGCAGATTCAATAAAGGATTATACGAACTTCGATTTTGAAAATATCGAACAGCTTATCCTCACAAGAGAGAACAACGCTTATTCTGCCGAAATTCTCTACAATACGGGCGATTATAGCAACTTTGCCGAGGATTATGAAAACTATGCCGAGGACGATTTGGACGGCGAAAACAGACTTGCAGTCTATCCTTATGGAAACTCCGTTCCCGAGTATGTTTATTCGCGCTATTTCGTCAACGCCGATGTGCCCGATATGCGCTGTTATGTGTACGAATACGGCGGGGAAAACTACCTTAAACTTACTTTTGAGGATATTCCCGACAGCATAAAACAGATTTTTTCCGAGCATGAGAAAATTTATCGCGAATAATACTAAGGAAACGCTGATCAATACGTTTTTGCCATTTTTCAAAATGTTTATGTCAAATTGACATTAAAGGCGTAAACTCGTACATTTCTCAAAATGGCAAAACGAACGATTCACTTTAATCAGCTTTTTCCTAATTTTTAATCAAAGTGTAGACAAAAAAACGGCGCAAAAACCATAAAAAGCTGTTACAACAGCTACGACTTTTTCTTGATTTTTTGTACACTTTCAGTCTAAAAATTAGTATAATGTAAAAAAACTGTTTTTCCTTGACGATTAGACAGAAAAATGGTATAA
>ERZ1026854.187-NODE-187-length-46145-cov-7.941788_pt1 | contig 46145 bp, 41 predicted proteins | sample MGYA00380157_ERZ1026854 | MGnify/ENA primary metagenome ERZ1026854 (study PRJEB33269, sample SAMEA4719793) | human gut metagenome | biome: human-associated habitat; feature: organic feature; material: feces | place: Cameroon | collected 2013-10 ... | reverse complement strand
ATATAAGATAATTATTGTATATTATGATAAAAATAGCATTGGCTTAATGAATGAATCTGTAAAATTATCTTACTTTAAGGTTCAAATTACTATATTTTAAATAATGTTCATTTAGCAATAAAAAAGGACGGAGAAAATTTCTCCGACCAAAATTTATACTATATAAAATATCAAAGCGCCGTTCCCTTTTTCGGTACGAAAAATCCGCTCATATCAGCTTTTTCAAGCGTCAGCAGACCGACTTTTTTGTCAATGCCGCCTGCGTAACCCGTAAGACTTCCGTTTGTTCCGACAACACGGTGGCAGGGTATGATTATCGATATCTCATTGTGTCCGACAGCGCCGCCGACCGCCTGCGCGGACATCTTCGCAGTGCCTTTTTTCTCCGCAAGTTCTCGCGCAATATCACCGTAAGTTACCGTTTTACAGTAAGGTATCTTCAAAAGTATGTCCCAGACCTCACGCTGAAAATCTGTGCCGATAGGGTGGAGCGGCGGCGTAAAATTCGGCTCGTTTCCGCCGAAATATATATTGAGCCACTCTTTCGCCTGCTCTAAAGCGGGCGTTGTTCCCTCGGTGCTTTCTTCTGCAAGGTCAGCGGCAAAATATTTCTGCCCGTAAAACCATAACCCCGTCAAACCAATCTCATCAGCCGCAAGAAGAATTTCACCGAGCGGAGAAGAATAATTCATCGTGTAAATCATTTTTACCTCTTTTTAAAAGTATAATCGCACATACTTCCGCCGCGTCCGATCTGCTCGGTGTAAATGAACTCCGCGCGCGGCAGAGCGCTGTACATAAGATCATCGACCTCGCAGAACACCGCCGTCATTTCGGGCATACCGTACTTCTTGAAAAGCTGCTGATAAATGCACTTGTGAGTTATCATCGTGAAGCAGTCGTTTGGGCATTTCGGAAATTCCACGTCCCAGCCGAAGCCGAGCGTGTGAGCGAATTTTATCGGCATTGTCAGCTTTAAAAGCTTTACGAAACAACTGTGGCTCGCAAGCTTTTCCATTGATTCTTTTGTCGGCTCAAGGAACGTATACATCGCATCGGCAACGGCTTTTTCGGCTTCACTGCGTGTTTTGCCGCCTTCTTCAAGCACGAGCACCATTGCCAGAGCTGTCAAAAGATTGCACAAATGACCGTAATTTTTATCATCGGCATAATCGGAGTTTTCGGCGATAAGCTCCGACATCTTTTCACACAAACGAAGCTTGTCGTTCTCGCTCCATTCGCTGTAAAAATTTCTGAATCTGCTCTGCGAGATCATTTTTTCGGGAATATATTTTTTCATAACGCTCGTCCTTAAAAAATATTGCGATAACATACGCTAACGAAATTATATCACATTATTTCCCTTAAAACAACATTTGTAAGTTTGGGTGAACAAGTATTTTTAATATTCCGAATTCCGCATTCCTAATTCCGAATTCAATTTAGATCCACCACTTTGGAGTGAGTTCGCCAAGCGTCACGATCTCGCCCTTTTCATAGTCAAGCATAACTTCAATGCCGCGGTAATCGTTCGGCATAAGCTGTGTCATAAGCTCACGGCAAGCTCCGCAGGGCGCTAAAACTTTGCCGTCCCAGTTGACCGCAACGACTCTCTTCATTGAATCCTCGTCGTTGGTTAGCATATTGAAAAGTGCGTTTCGTTCAGCGCAAATTCCAAGCGTACAGGCTGTGTCAACACATACACCAACGTAGATTTTGCCCGAAGCCGACTCGATAGCGGCGGCAACTCCGCCTGCTTCTATCATTTCCGAAACCTTGCGCGGCTTTAAGACTTTTTTCGCTTCGCTGTAAAGTTCTTCCCATATCTTGTCCATTTTTATTGCTCCTTTACGGGATTTTAGCCTATTATATCATACTTTCCTCCGAAAATCAACAAAAAATGCGGTAAATTTAGTCAATGCTAACTTTTCCCTTGACAGAGAAAAATCTTTATGTTATAATTTAAAATGGTGTGAAAAAACACCTTTTAAATCTATATGAGTTAGCCTGATCTAACCTAATAAGACTGTGAACCTCGTCTATGTCTTATTTTTTTGATATAAGGTTAGCAAAAGCTAATGAGAGGAGATAAAAATGATAGATAAAGAGCTTCTGCGGCTGTTGGGCGGCAGCAGAAAATACATTTTCTATACGGTCGGAGCAATGGTGATAGGTCTTATCGCGAATCTTTCGATAACCGCAAGTATATGCTATGCGATAAAGCTTCTTTCGCAGAGCACAGAACCGAGTGCATACATAATTCCCGCAGTCTGCGCAGTTGTCGGAGTTGCCGTTCGTTATGCCGCAAGCAGAATTACGGGAAATCTCAAAGACCTGCTTGGCAGAAAGGCGAAAAAAGACCTTCGTGAAAAGACCTACGATAAAATAGTTCGCCTTGGTGTGAGAAGCACAGACGGAATGAGCGTTGCAGGACTTACGCAGGTCGCAATGGAGGGCATCGAGCAGCTTGACCTCTATTATTCATCGTATATCCCACAGTTTTTCTATGCGATGCTCGCACCGATAATACTGTTTTTTGTCACGGTCGGAATAGATTGGAGAGTTGCCGTTGTCCTGCTTTGCTGCGTTCCGCTCATACCCGTTTCGATAGTCGCGGTTTCAAAATATGCGAAGAAAATTTTCGCTAAATACTGGGGAAAATACACCTCAATGGGCGACAGCTTCCTTGACAGCGTTCAAGGTCTGCGTGAGCTGAAAATTTTCCGCGCAGATGCCGCGCAGCACGTTAAAATGAACGAAAATGCCGAGGAATTCCGCAAGATAACGATGAAAGTCCTCGTTATGCAGCTCGCAAGCACAACTATAATGGACATCGTTGCTTACGGCGGCGCAGGCTTGGGCATCGCGTTTGCGGTGACGGGCGTTGCAAACAGAGGACTTTCGCCCGTTTCGGCACTTTTCCTCATACTCGTTGCGGTCGATTTCTTCCTGCCGCTCCGTGCGTTCGGCTCGGCTTTTCACGTTGCAATGAACGGCGCGAGCGCAGGCAAAAAGATACTCTCCCTCTTGGCACATCCTGACCCCGTTTGGGGCGAAGAAAAGCTTTCCAATACCGAGTTGAAACTTGAAAACGTCACATTCAGCTATGACGGCGAGCGCGATGTGCTGAAAAACGTCACGATGACTTTCCCCGAAAAGGGAATGACTTCAATAGTCGGCGAAAGCGGCTGCGGAAAATCAACAGCGGTCGGACTGCTTTACGGCGCGCTCCGTCCGAAGTCGGGCAAGGTCACAGCAGGCGGAAAACCGCTTGAAAGCCTTTCACGCGAGGAATATTACTCAAAGCTTGCAGTTGTCAGCTACAATACATATATCTTCAACACGACCGTCCGCGAAAATTTCAGACTTGCAAAAGGAAACGTCACCGACGATGAGATCTTTGACGCGCTCGAAAAGGTGAACCTTGCCGATTTTATCCGCGAAAACGGCGGACTTGACAAGGAGATAACCGAGGACGGCGCAAATATTTCGGGCGGTCAGAAGCAAAGGCTTGCGCTTGCCGTGAACCTCGTTGCGGACAAGTCCGTCTATATCTTTGACGAGGCAACGAGCAACATCGACATCGAGAGCGAAGCCGTTATAATGCGAAATATCAAAGCGCTTTCCGAGAAGAAAAGCGTTATCGTAATTTCGCATCGACTTGAAAATGTCGTTCCGTCTGACAGAATTTATTATATGGAAAACGGCGATGTAAAGGAAGTCGGAACGCACTCGGAGCTTATGGCTTCGCAGGGCGGATATGCCGCACTTTATACTGCGCAGAAAAAGCTTGAAAACGGTTATGCGGAGGTGTCGGAATGAGTAAAAAAGCTATCCGCCGAAGCGGCGCAAAAATTATGGCAAGCCTTATAATGCTCCTCGGCAGCCTTGCCTATATAATGGTACTCGCAGTAATAAACGGTTCGCTCGGCTTCGTCTGCGCAATGAGCGTAACGCTTTTCGGCGCAGTCGGCGTTGCAAAAGCATTGGGCGAAGCGATATCACTTTCCTACAGTGCAATAATCGCACTCGCGATAGGCTGCGGAGTCCTGCGCGGTCTGCTCCGTTATATCGAACAGTACAGCAATCACTATATCGCATTCCGTCTGCTTGCGGTGCTTCGCGATAAAATTTTCGGTGCGCTCCGCATCCTATGCCCAGCAAAGCTCGAAAGCAAGCAGAAAGGCTCGATAATCGCAATGATAACCTCCGATATCGAAACGCTCGAGGTCTTCTATGCGCATACAATTTCGCCCGTCTGCATCGCGGTCATCGTTTCACTTGCAGTGTTTATCTTTGTAGGAAAAATTTCAAGCTGGTATCTTGCCCTGACCGCGCTTGTCGGTTATATCCTCGTCGGAATAGTCCTGCCGCTCGTTTCTTCGGGAAAACTCAAAGGATCGGGCGTTCGCTACCGCGCCGAGTTTGCAGGCTTCAACGCCTACTTCCTCGACAGCATCAAAGGCATAAAGGATATCGTCCTCAATAATTCGGGCGAGAGCCGCAAAGCCGAGGTGAACCGCCGCTCCGACGTTCTCCTTGCCGAAACAAAGAATATGAAAAACGACATCACAAAGGCATCAGCCGCAACGGAACTCACCGTTTCGCTCGTGATAATCGCGGCTCTCGCTGTCGGAATAATTCTTGTTGGCAAATGCGGACTTTCGCTTGGCAGAATGGTCATCGGCGTGACCGCAGTGTTCGGTTCGTTCGGACCTGTCATAGCTATTTCGGCACTCTCGGGGAACCTTACACAGACCTTTGCGAGCGGCGACAGAGTGCTTGACCTGCTTTCGGAAAAGCCTGCCGTTGAACCGATCAAAAACGGCGAAAAATTCAGCTTTGACCGCCTTGAAGTTTCGGATATGTCCTTTTCCTACGATAAGAAAAACAATGTCCTTTCCGATATCTGCCTCAATGCTAAAAAAGGCGAGATCGTCGGCATCGTAGGCGAGAGCGGCTGCGGAAAATCAACGCTCCTAAAGCTTCTCCTGCGCTTCTGGCAGAAAGACAGCGGCACTATCGGCTATAACGGCATCGATATCGACAGGATAGACGAAGCAAGCCTGCTCGACAATGTTACAATGGTAAGTCAGGTCACATATCTTTTCGATGAAACGATAGAAGAAAATCTCCGCATCGCAAATCCGAACGCTTCACAGACGGAGATAGAAAACGCCTGCAAAATGGCATCGGTGCATGACTTCATAATGACCCTGCCCGATGGCTATAAAACCAAAGTCGGCGCGCTCGGCGACAATCTCTCCGCAGGCGAAAAGCAAAGGCTCGGACTTGCAAGAGCGTTCCTGCGCGGCAGCAGCCTTATCCTCCTCGACGAGCCGACGAGCAACGTTGACAGCATCAACGAGGGCATTATCCTCAAAGCGCTCCGTCAGCAGAAGCAGAACAGAAGCATAATCCTCGTTTCGCACAGAGAAAGTACAATGGCTGTCGCAGACCGAGTTTACCGCGTAGAGAAAGGAAAAATTTATGAATGTCAACGATAAGCGCGAGCGCGAAAAGAAAACGGTCGCGTTTATGATAAAGCTCTATTGCAGGAAAAAGCACGGCACGAAGAACGGACTTTGCCCCGAATGTCAGGCACTCTCCGACTATGCCGCACAGCGAAGCGATCGCTGCCCGTTTATGGAAACAAAAACATTCTGCGCGAACTGCAAAGTGCATTGCTATAAACCAGAAATGCGCGAAAAAATACGCGAAGTTATGCGCTTTTCAGGTCCGCGAATGATGCTTTATCACCCCGTAATGGCAATCCGCCATGTAATTGAAAGCAAAAGAGAGAAGATGAAAGCAAAAAAATAACGCGAAAGGATAAAAATGAAAAAGATACTATTGATAACAGCAGGCTGCCTTGGAGTTGCCCTCGGCGCAGTTGGAGCAGTCCTGCCGATGCTCCCTGCGTTCCCGTTTCTGATGCTCGCAGCGATATGCTTCGGAAAAAGCTCGGAAAAGCTTGACCGCTGGTTCAAAGGAACAAAACTCTACAAAAACAACCTCGAAACATTCGTAAAAGGGCAGGGAATGACCCGAAAAACGAAGATAAAAGTTATGGTGACAGTAACGATACTTATGTCGATAGGCTTTGCGATGATGTTCAGAAAGGCTATCTATGTTCCGTGCGTGATACTCGGCATTGTCTGGCTTTTCCATATCATCTATTTTACGTTCGGTGTGAAAAATTTCAGACCCGAGGACAGCGAAGTATAAATTCTTGCCGCAGAAATTCATTGTAGTTTTCTGTGGCAATTTTTATGCAAAAAATTCCGTTTCCTCTTGACAATATAAAATAACCGTGTTATAATAACCTTGTTATTAAATAAAAGGAGATATGTTATGAGGCAGGAAACCGCAGGCGTTACCGAAGCACTTATCGAAAGCGCAAAAAAAGAATTCCTCGAATACGGCTTTCAAAACGCCAACCTGCGCAGGATATCCGCAGACAGCGGCGTGAGTACAAACTCGATATATACACGCTTCGGCGACAAATCGGGACTTTTTACCGCAGTTGTAAAACCTGCCGCAGACGGACTTATGCAGATGTATCTCGGCAGCATAAGCGGCGCATCGGAGTGCAAAAACGCCAAAGCCGCAACGAATATGGGCGACGAGGGAACTGAACTTGTGCTGAAATATATCTATGATAATTTTGATGCGTTTTACCTCATCTTCTGCAATTCCTCAGGCACGGAGTATGAGCATTATTTCGATAAGCTCGCCGAGATAGAGGAGAATTTCTACAGAGAGTTCGTCGATCAGTTTGCAAAGAACGGGAGTAACGTGAGCGACTTTTTCGTCCATGTCGTTTGCCGAACGGGCTGGCAGTATATTTACGAGGTCGTGTCCCACAAGCTTCCGTATGAAGAAGCCGCAAGCTTTATGAAAAGCATACGGGAATACAGCTTCGCAGGCTGGGCAAAAGTCCTCGGTGCAGATTTTTAAGCAGTATTGTGTACTGCTTTTAAAATAGCTAACAGTTAGCTGATGCTAACATATAGAGAATAAAGGAGGTTTTTTTGTGAAAGAAAAAAAGAGAAATTCGTTTTCGGTGCTGATGCACTATGCGGGCAGCAATAAGTATTTTTCTTATGCCGCAATCGTGCTTGCAGTCATCAGCGCTTGGATCGCCTTGATACCGTTCTACGATATCTGGCGTATCATCAAAGAGGTGCTGGAGGTTCGCCCGAACTTCTCGGAAGCCGTCAATATCAGCCGCTACGGCTGGCAGGCTGTCGGCTTTGCACTGCTCGGAATGGTGTTCTACATCGCTGCTCTTATGTGTTCGCATAAAGCCGCATTCCGTGTTCAGGCAAATATGCGTATCGATATGATGAAGCATATAATGAAGCTTCCGCTCGGCTATGTCGAAGCTGAGGGTACGGGTAAAATACGCAAGATCGTCACCGATTCAAGCTCGGCTACCGAAACATTCCTTGCGCACAATCTCCCCGATAAAGCCGTTTCAGTTGCAACTCCTATCGGACTTCTTGTAATGATGATGGCGTTCGACTGGAAGCTCGGACTTATCAGCCTTATCCCTGCCGTTATCGCATTTGCGCTTATGGGAACGCTTATGATGGGGCCTAAAATGGCAGAGGATATGAAGCAGTATCAGAACGCCCTTGAAACAATGTCCGCCGAAGCCGTTGAATATGTAAGAGGTATCCCTGTTGTAAAAACGTTCGGTCAGACCGTATTCACGTTCAAGCGCTTCAAGGCTGCAATTGACGAATACGAAAAATGGACGCTCGGTTATACAAAGAATATGCTCCTTCCGATGGTGGCTTTCACAACAGCCGCAAACGGAATCTTCGCAGCACTTATCATCGCCGCATTCAAGCTTACTTCGCACGGCGTAACGAACGAGTTTATCCTCAATCTGTTCTTCTATGTGCTGATAACCTCCGTACTTACAGTAACGCTTATGAAAGTCGCTTACGCAGGCGAAGCGCAGATGATAGTTGACGATGCGCTCAACAGAATGTATGAAATTCTCGAAACAGAGCCGCTTTCCGAATCGAAAAAGAACGAAAAGCCGCAGGATTCCTCTATCACCCTCGACAATGTTATCTTCGCATACGAAAATTCCGATGTCAATGCCATTGACGGCATAAACCTCTCGGTAAAAGCAGGCGAACATATCGCACTTGTCGGACCGTCGGGCGGCGGCAAGACCACCCTCGCTTCACTTATCGCCCGTTTCTGGGACGTAAAGAGGGGAGCTGTCAAGATCGGCGGCGCAGATGTACGCAATATCCCCTCGGACGAGCTGATGAATTACGTTTCCTACGTTTTCCAAGACAGCAAGCTGCTCAAAATGAGCATTATGGATAATATCCGGATGGGCAGACCCGATGCCACCGATGAAGAGGTAATGCAGGCTCTCCGTGACGCTCAGTGTATGGATATCATCGAAAAATTCCCCGACGGCGTTAATACTATGATAGGCTCAAAGGGTATCTACGTTTCGGGCGGTGAGTGCCAGCGTCTTTCTATCGCAAGAGCATTCCTCAAAAACGCTCCCGTGCTTATCCTTGACGAAGCAACAGCTTTCGCAGACCCCGATAATGAGCGCCTTGTTCAGCAGGCTTTTGAAAAGCTCTCAAAGGATAAGACGGTTATAATGATCGCCCACAGATTATCGACCGTTACGAACGCCGACTGCATCTATGTTCTTTCTGACGGAAAGATCGCAGAGAGCGGCAAGCACAGCGAACTTGTTGCCAAGAACGGTATCTACAGCCGTATGTGGAACGAATACAACAAATCCGTCAACTAGCAGGTTGGAAAGGCAGGCGTGTAAAATATGAAGCTTACAGAAAAATTAAAACATAAATATGCGCTTTCCGATAAGGGCGCAAAGGGTATGATAAAGGCTTTCGTTGCCGTTACATTGGCTGACCTCGTGCTTATGCTTCCTGTCGGACTTCTCTATATGCTCTCGTCCTATCTGCTTGACGGCGACTTACCGAGGGAAAAATTCAGCTTCTTTATCATTGCAATAATCGCAGTTCTCATACTTATCGCATTGACGGCGGTATTCCAGTACAGATCGACATTCCTTTCGACCTATATCGAAAGCGGTGTCAGAAGAAGAACCCTCGCCGAAAAGCTTCGCAAAATACCGCTCTCTTTCTTCGGCAAAAAAGACCTCGCCGACCTTACGAATACGATAATGAGCGACTGCTCCCTTATCGAAACAGGTTCTTCGCACTGGATACCCGAACTTGTCGGTTCGATTATTTCCGCAGCTATCGTTGTTATAAGCCTTTTCTTCTTCGATTGGAGAATGGCGCTTGCCGCAGTATGGGTAATGCCAGTTGCATTCATCATCGTTATCAGCTCGAGAAAGGTAATGTCCAAGGTACACGACAAAACCTTAAAGTACCGTGTTGAATGTCTTGACGGTATTCAGGAGGGACTTGAAACTCTCCGTGACCTTCGTTCCTACAATATGACCGACACCTATATGGAGGGACTTGGCAAGAAAATAAAGGCAGTTGAAAATCACGCTATCGTCGCAGAATTCTCCAACGCCGCTTTTGTATGCTCCGCACAGATGATACTCAAACTCGGTATAGGCACAGTTGCTGTTGTCGGCAGCTCGCTTCTTATCAAGGGCGAAATAAGCGTTCTCACACTCTTTATGTTCCTCCTCGTTGTAACAAGAATGTACGAACCGTTCCAGATCGCACTCCAGAACGTTGCCGCAATAATCAGCCTCGATGCGAACTGCAGACGTATGGACGAGATACTTTCGCACGAAGAACAGACGGGCAGCGAGACCCTCGACAATAAGGGTTACGATATCAAGTTCGACCACGTTGCATTTTCCTATAAGGACGGTGAGCAGGTTCTTTCCGATGTAAGCTTTACCGCAAAGCAGGGCGAAGTTACCGCTCTTATAGGACCGTCGGGCGGCGGCAAGACCACCGTTTCAAGACTCGCCGCAAGGTTCTGGGACAACGACAAGGGAACTATCACGGTCGGCGGCATGAACGTGTCGAAGATAGACCCCGAAAAACTTCTTTCACTCTATTCTATCGTTTTTCAGGACGTAACGCTCTTTAACAATACCGTTATGGAGAATATCCGAATAGGCAAAAAGGACGCAACCGATGAAGAAGTAATGGCTGCCGCAAGGCTTGCACACTGCGAGGATTTCGTCGAGAAAATGCCCGAAAAGTGGAACAGTATGATCGGCGAGAACGGCTCGGAGCTTTCGGGCGGCGAAAGACAGCGTATCTCCATCGCAAGAGCGTTCCTCAAAGATGCGCCTATCATTCTTATGGACGAAGCTACCGCTTCACTCGACGTTGACAACGAATCGCTCATTCAGGAATCCATTTCAAAGCTTATCCGCAATAAGACCGTTCTTATCATCGCGCACAGAATGAGAACCGTTGACGGCGTTGATAAAATAGTCGTCCTCAAGGACGGAAAAGTTGCCGAGCAGGGCACACCCGAGGAACTCAGAAAAGCCAATGGCATCTATAAGCACATGGTCGATATGCAGCTTTCCTCCGACCAATGGAAATACCGGTAATAATACTCTCCTAAACAAAATATCCGCAGTTTCAAACCGAAGCTGCGGATATTTTGCTTTATGTTAAGATGATTGAACTCTTTAATTTTCCATACAAAATTGATATGTTATAGATATCAATTATACATTTTACATATACCTGCAAATGTACTATACTTATAAAAGAACAAAAAGTCAGCACTATGCTTGAAGTTGAAAGAGGGAACAAGTTTATGAACAAAGACCTTACCGTCGGAAAATCATCAACTGTGCTGTGGAAATTCTGTTTGCCGCTGTTCGGCAGCATAATTTTTCAGCAGCTTTACAACATCGCCGACAGCTTTGTTGCAGGTAAATTCGTCAGTGAAAACGCGCTCGCCGCAGTCGGCAACAGCTATGAGATAACGCTTATCTTCATTGCATTTGCATTCGGCTGCAATATCGGCTGCTCCGTTGTTGTTTCGGAGCTTTTCGGCGCAGGAAAACACGGCGAACTGAAAACCGCCGTTTATACAACGCTCATCGCAGGCGGCGTTCTGTGCGCATTGCTTATGGCGGTAGGCGCAATATTCTGCAATGACCTGCTTCGTCTTATAAACACGCCTGATGAAGTCCTCGCAGATTCGGCGCTCTACCTTAAAATATACATTCTCGGACTCCCGTTCGTGTTCTATTATAACATCGCAACGGGCATCTTCTCCGCACTCGGCGATTCAAAAACGCCGTTCATCTTCCTTGCCTGCTCGTCGGTTTCCAACATCGGTGTTGATATACTCTTCGTAACAGCATTCAAAATGGGAGTTGCAGGCGTTGCATGGGCAACATTCCTTTGTCAGAGCATAAGCTGCATACTTGCAATGATAGTAGTATTCCGCAGACTTGCAGGAATAAAGGTCGTTGACGATATAAAGCCGAAAGCTTTCTCGTGGGAACTTTGCGGAAAGATCGCGATTATCGCCGTCCCGAGTATCTTACAGCAGAGCTTCATTTCGATCGGCAACATCATTATCCAGAGTATAATCAACAGTTTCGGCGCAGCTGTAATGGCAGGCTACTCCGCTTCGATAAAGCTCAATAACCTCGTCATAACTTCGTTCACAACGCTCGGCAACGGCATCTCGAACTTCACTGCGCAGAACCTCGGCGCGGGCAAGCTTGCAAGAGTTAAAGAGGGTTTCAATGCAGGCCTGAAGCTTGTATGGCTGCTCTGCATACCGCTTGTTGCAGCTTACCTCTTTGCAGGAAAATACCTCGTCTATATCTTCCTCGACAGCCCCGACGGCCCTGCAATGACGGTCGGCGTTGAGATACTCCGCATACTTTCACCTTTTTACTTCATCGTTTCGGCAAAGCTCACCGCAGATGGAATCCTCAGAGGCGCGGGCATGATGAAGAAGTTTATGATCGCAACTTTCACCGACCTTATCCTTCGTGTAGTACTCGCAAAGGTTTTGTCGGGTATGCTCGGAACAGTCGGAATTTGGCTCGCTTGGCCTATCGGCTGGACAGTTTCGATGATAATGTCGATAATCTTTTACAGAAGCGGCGCTTGGAACAAGAAAAAGAACTCAGAAGCTTCGCAGGAAAAAGAAACATCGGAACAGCTTGAATCCGCCGCAAAATAAAACAATGATAAAACGCTCCTTTGCCAAATTTTTGACAAGGGAGCGTTGTTTTTTTGCTATAAAATATTGAAATCATAGGTGAAAAATGTTATAATTGAATCAAATTCATTGCGGAGAGTGATCATATATGAAGTCTGACATCAGCAGCAAGCATCCACGAACCAATATTGTAATATATTTGCTTTTTATCGTTGTTTTAATAGTATTGCTCGTGTTTTATTATATGGAAAAAAGCAGTTTGGAAACAAAGATCAACGAAGCAGCTTCGCGGTGTAATGAGCTTTCCGAGCAGCTTGACGATGCATCTCTGGAACTTAAGCATAAGCAGAATGAGATCGATTTTCTCTATGGAAAAACAGACCTCGCCGAACAGCTCAACTCATCAATGAAAACGCTGAAAATACAGCTTCCGACAAACATTCCCGATTTGAACGGCAGTGAAATAGACAACGCAGAACTTTGCGAGCATAATATGATCTATCTCGGCAAGATACAGCAGAACGACCTAAGCTATGTTGTTGATTATATTTCGACCGACGGCGAAAAAAATACATATTATATCATTATGTCCGAAGTAAAGCAGCTTTCAGACGAAATTTGCAGCGGAAGTAAAACGCAGCTTGAAAAAGCAAACGCGATAGCCGATTGGGTGGTTCACAATATCTGTTATAACAGCGATGCAGCGTCAACGAGCGTCAATGCCGATGTGATAAGCCTTGAACAGGTCATCTCGACCAAGACAGCCACTTGCGCAGGCTATTCCAACCTTTTCGCTGCCCTCTGCCAAGCACAGGGAATATGTACAGTAAATTTCCGTGGCGGTGCGGAAGAAGGACTTTGTGATTATCCTGACTGGAAAAACATCCGCACGAATCACGAGTGGAATGCTGTTTTCTGCGAAGGCAACTGGCATTTCTTCGATACGACATGGTGCTCGCAGAATACTTTTTTCAACGGAGAATATTTCTATTCCGACAAACTGAAAACGGAATATCTTGATATGGACTTTTACGAAATGACAAAGGACAGACGTATTGACCGTGCAGATCTCCGTGATTTTTATACGGCACTTTTCACCATATCATGAAAAGTTTTGGAGAGGAAAAATGAATAGGATAAAAAACATAACACCTGCGGATCGGAATTCCGCAAGGGCAGCAAGAGAGCGTTGGAACAGCGTAGCAAAACCGCTCGGCAGCTTGGGTCTGCTCGAAGAAGCCGTGGAGAAAATAGCCGCCGTCCAAGGCACTCCGAACGTTAAAATAAACAGCCGTCAAGCGGTCGTGATGTGCGCCGATAACGGTGTCGTAAAAGAGGGCGTTTCTCAGTCGGACAGCTCCGTGACCGCGCTCTGCGCAAAGGAAATAGCCGAGGGCAATTCAAACATAAACGTCCTTGCAAAGCTCTATAATGCAAGCGTTACAGCCGTTGATATAGGCATCGACCGCGATGCTGGGAGCGAAAAGCTTCTCAAACGAAAAATTTCCTACGGTACAAAAAATATTGCCGAGGGCGCAGCTATGACGACCGAGCAAGCCGAAGAAGCAATTGCCGTAGGAATGGATATTGTCCGCGACAGCAAAGCGGATATCATTATCACGGGCGAAATGGGGATAGGGAACACCACCACTTCCGCCGCTCTCGCATCGGTATTGCTCGATATTCCGCCAAAGGAAATCACGGGCAGAGGTGCAGGATTGGACAGCGCAGGTCTTGAACGTAAAATTTCCGCGATAGAGCGCGCAATTGCTGTGAATAGACCCGATAAAACCAAGCCAATCGAACTTCTTGCAAAGCTTGGCGGCTATGATATCGCAGGAATGACGGGAATTTTCCTTGGCGGCGCGGTATACCATGTTCCGATCGTCATTGACGGTGTGATATCAGCTGTCGCAGCTCTCCTCGCGTGTGAAATTTGCCCACTTGCAAAGGATTATATGCTCGCAAGCCACGTTTCGGGTGAAAAATCGGGCAAAATGCTGCTTGAAAAGCTTGGTTTGAAGCCGCTTATAACGGCTGAAATGCGTCTTGGCGAGGGAACGGGCGGAATTATGCTCCTGCCGCTCCTTGACGGCGCGCTTGCGGTCTACAACAGCGCTCACCGCTTTGACGAAATGGGAATGGAAAGGTATGTGGAACTGAAATGACAGTCCTTGTAACGGGCGGCTCAAAATGCGGAAAATCGCACTTCGCCGAGTCACTTTTCAATGATTTTTCGGGCGAAAAAATTTACATCGCAACGATGCAGCCCTACGGCGAAGAAGCCTTTGCCGCGATAGAACGCCATCGAAAAATGCGCTCGGGAAAAGGCTTTGAAACGATAGAAAAATATACGGATATAGGCAGCGTGAACGTCCCCGAAAGCTGCGGAGTTCTGCTCGAATGTATGGGAAATCTCTGCGCCAATGAAATGTTTTGTGGTGAAGAAATTACCTATCCTGCCAATAAAATTATTGACGGGATAAAGCAGCTCAAAAGCCGCACAAAGCTGCTCGTCATCGTCACGAACGAGGTCGGCAGCGATGGCATTTCCTACGCCGAGGGAACAGACGAATATATAAGGGCAATGGGCGAGATAAACCGCCGAACCGCGGAGCTTTCCGACCTTGTTGTCGAGTGCGTGTACGGCGTTCCCGTGCCGCTGAAAGGAACGATAAAATGACAGTTTTAAAGTCGCTTGCAAGCGCATTTTTAATGTATTCGCGCATACCGATGCCGCAGGTCGAATGGAAAGAGGAAAACCGCTGTTATGCGCTCTGTTTCTTTCCGCTCATCGGCGCAGTTTCGGGCGCTGTTTTCCTTTTGTGGAGATATGTCTGCACCCTGCTCGGCGTTGGCTCATTCCTCTGCGGAGCGGTTTCTGCACTTATTCCTCTGCTCATAACGGGAGGCATACATTTTGACGGTTTCTGCGACGTGACGGACGCAAAGGCTTCCTGCGCCGACAGAGAAACAAAGCTGAAAATTATGAGCGACCCACACATAGGCTCGTTCGCTGTGATGAAAATCTGCGCCTATCTTATCCTGCAAACGGCTCTTCTGTCCGAGGTGAAAAGCACCGCCGCGGCTGTTGTTATCGCGGTTGGTTTCGTGCTTTCGAGGGCGTTGAGCGGACTTGCCGCAGTGACGTTCAAAGGCGCGAAAAAGGACGGCGCACTCCAAAGCTTCGCCAAGCCTGCGCATAAAAACGTGACTGTTGCTGTACTTGTAATCATTGCGGTTTTGTCAGCTGCGGTAATGCTCGGCGCAAGCCTTGCTGTCGGCAGCTGTTCGATACTCGGCGCAGTCCTGACATTCGTTTACTATAGAGTTTCATCGTACAAAAACTTCGGAGGGATAACGGGCGACCTCGCAGGCTGGTTTTTGCAGATATGCGAAATGGCTGTGCTCGTTTTTGCCATTGTCGGAGAAAAGTTGGAGGTGCTGTTATGATAATGATAACGGGCGGAGCGTTCAGCGGCAAAAAAGATTATGCTAAAACGCGCTTCGGCTTCTCAGATGAAGAAATTCTGAACGGAGAAAATTGTTCGTTCGATGCTGTTTTCTCTGCAAAATGCATTGCCGATTATCAGCTCATCGTAAAGCGTCTGCTTGAAGAAAAAGCCGATATCAACGCATTTACCGAACGGTTATGCAAAGAGAATCCTAATGCCGTTGTTATAATCAATGAGATAGGCGCAGGAATAATCCCTCTCGAAAAAAACGACCGTATATGGCGCGAAGAAACGGGACGTGCAGGCTGTCTTATTGCGCGAAATTCAAGCGAAGTGATTCGCCTTGCCTGCGGTATCCCGACCATAATAAAAGGGGAGAACAAAGCGTGAAAATAATCTTTATCCGCCACGGCAAGACCGCAGGAAACCTTGAAAAAAGGTACATCGGCAGGACGGACGAACCGCTTTGCAAAGAGGGCATCAGCGAGCTTGAAAGCATAAAATATCCCGAATGTGATGAAGTCCTCACAAGTCCGATGAAACGCTGTCTGCAAACCGCAAAGCGTATCTATCCCGATAAAAATATCACCGTCTGCAATGACTTTCGCGAGTGTGATTTTGGTGATTTTGAGGATAAAAACTACCGCGAATTGACGGGAAATCCCGACTATCAGCACTGGATAGACAGCGGCGGAACTGCGGCTTTTCCGAATGGTGAAACGCCGTCCGACTTCAAGAAAAGGTGCATTGCTGAGTTTGAAAAAGCCGTTGCAGGATTTGACGAAAAAACAGTGCTTGCCCTCGTTGTACACGGCGGAACGATTATGTCTGTCCTCGAAAAATATGCTTATCCCAAGGGCGGCTACTACGATTTTCAAGTACCGAATGCCCATGGCTTTATTACCGAATTTGACGGTGAAAAAATAATTATTACGGAAAGAATTTAGGAAAAATGAAAGGCTTTATCTACGCTCTGCCGATGCTTGTTGGCTTTGTCATCGATATTTTTGTCGGCGACCCATATAATTTTCCGCATCCGATAAGAGCCATCGGAACGCTTATCGCAAAACTGGAGAAGTTCGTTCGCGAAAGGTTCAAAAACCTGCGCAAAGGCGGTGTTTTTCTTGCGCTGATCGTGCTTATCGTGTCAACACTTGTGCCGCTTGCTGTGCTTTTTGTGTGCTATAAAATTAATATTTACCTCGGCTTGGCGGTGGAAAGCGTGATGTGCTGGCAGCTCGTTGCGGCTCGGTGCTTGCAGAAAGAAAGTATGAAAGTCTGCCGTGCGGTCGAGGAAAAAGACATCGAAAAAGCGCGCAAAGCAGTGTCGATGATAGTCGGCAGAGATACCGACGTGCTGGACGAAACGGGCATCGTCAAAGCGGCTGTCGAAACGGTTGCGGAGAACACGTCGGACGGCGTGACCGCACCGATAATGTACATCGCACTCGGCGGTGTACCGCTCGGATTTTTCTACAAAGCCGCAAATACAATGGACTCGATGATCGGCTATACGAATGAAAAATACAACGACATCGGACGCTTTGCCGCAAAGCTTGACGACGTGCTGAACTTTATCCCGTCAAGGCTTACCGCACTCGCTATGATACTTTCAGCGTATCTGCTCGAAGCGGACGGCAAAAATGCCGCAAAAATATGGAAGCGTGACCGCAGAAAACACGCCAGTCCAAACTCCGCACAAACCGAATCGGTCTGCGCAGGTGCGCTCGATATCCGCCTTGCAGGTGACGCATATTACTTCGGCGAGCTACATAAAAAAGAGTTCATCGGCGACGATATCCGCACCCCCGAAAGCGAAGATATCCGACGCGCGAACAGACTTATGTACTGCACATCGGTCATAGTGCTTATCGTCAGCGCGGTGCTGAGAGCGGCAATTTTCGGAGGTCTGCTATGATAAAATTTGAACACGGCGGCGACATTTTTGAACGTGAGATAATGTATGATTTTTCGGCAAACCTCAATCCGCTCGGTATGCCTGAAAGCGTAAAAAATGCACTTCAAAAAAGCATATCCGAATGGGAAAAATACCCCGACCCGTTCTGCCGAAGTCTTGTAAAAAAGCTTTCCGAACGCGAGAATTTTCCACCTGAAAATATCGTCTGCGGAAACGGTGCGGCTGACCTTATTTTCCGGATCGTGCAGACGGTAAAACCCAAAAAATCCGTTGTCTGCACACCGTCTTTCAGCGAATATTCAAAGGCGCTCATGCAGAACGGTTCTGATATCTCGACATATTTTCTCGCGGAGAAAAACAACTTCGCACTTGATGAAAATATTCTTGAAAAGCTTGACGAAAGCGTTCAAATGCTCATTTTATGCACCCCGAACAATCCCACGGGACGAACGATAGACGGTGAACTTCTGCGCCGAATCTGCGAAAAGTGCAAAGCGAACGATATCGTTTTTCTCTGCGATGAATGTTTTATCGATTTTACGGAAAATTCCGCTCGCGCAGAGCAGTTTATTAACCCGAATGTTGTCGTACTCAAAGCCTTTACGAAAATTTACGCAATGGCTGGACTGCGGCTCGGCTATGCTCTTTTCGGTGACGGTACTTTAGCCGAAAAGGTCCGCAAAAACGGGCAGTTCTGGAGCGTTTCCGCACCTGCGCAGACGGCAGGAGTGGCGGCTCTTAGCGAAAAATATTATCTTGAAGAAACGCTTGAATTGGTTAAAACCGAACGTGAATTTCTGACGGAAAAGCTTCAAAATTTCGGTTTCAAAGTCTATCCGTCCGAAGCAAATTTCATTCTTTTTTATACAAAACTTTCGCTTGACGAAATGCTTTTGCAGGAAAAAATCCTTATACGAAACTGCGCAAATTTCAGCGGCCTGACGGACGGCTTTTTCCGCATAGCGGTGCGTTCGCATGAAGAAAATTCGGCGCTTGTAAGTGCGATAGAGAGGTGCTTGAATGGCTAAAAAAGCTAAAGCAATAATGATTCAGGGAACGATGTCCAACTCGGGAAAAAGCTTCATCGCCGCCGCCCTTTGCAGAATTTTTAAGCAGGACGGCTATTCCGCCGCGCCGTTCAAATCACAGAATATGGCGCTCAACTCGTACATAACCTCGGATGGACTGGAAATGGGCAGAGCGCAGGCAATGCAGGCGGAAGCGGCAGGCATAGAGCCGTCCGTGCTGATGAATCCGATACTTTTGAAGCCGACGACCGATGTTGGTTCGCAGGTCATTGTCAACGGCGAGGTGCGCGGAAATATGAAAGCGGTCGATTATTTCCGTCATAAAAAAGATCTTATCCCCGACATTATGAAAGCTTATAACGAGCTTGCGGCACAGCACGATATCATCGTTATCGAGGGCGCAGGAAGTCCTGCCGAGATAAATCTGAAGCGTGATGATATCGTAAATATGGGTATGGCGAAGCTTGCGAAAGCGCCCGTCCTGATCACGGGAGATATCGACAGAGGTGGAGTTTTCGCACAGCTTCTCGGAACGCTTATGCTCCTTGAAGAAGACGAACGGAACATCGTAAAAGGTCTTATCGTGAACAAATTCCGCGGCGATAAAAGCATCTTTTCTGACGGCGTAAAAATGCTTGAAGAGCGCGGAAACAAACCTGTTGTCGGCGTTGTGCCGTACATAAACTGCGATATCGAGGACGAGGACAGCCTTTCGGAAAAGCTCAAAAACGGTGAAAAAGGCTTAGTCAACATCGCCGTTATACGCCTCCCGAGGATATCGAACTTCACCGATTTTGACGTGTTCTCGCAGTATGATGATGTTTCCGTGCGCTATGTCACAAAGCCGCAGGAGCTTTCCGATGCGGATATGATAATCGTTCCCGGAACGAAAAGCACAATCTCCGATATGAAGTGGCTGCGTGAGAGCGGTATCGAAGCCGCGGTAAAAAAATGCGCTTCAAAAAGAGTTCCCGTGTTCGGAATATGCGGCGGATACCAGATGCTCGGCGAAACTATCACCGATTCTGTCGGTGCAGAGAGCGGCGGCTCGATAATCGGAATTGGACTGTTGAAGCTCAAAACCGATTTTTCAAGCGAGAAAACACGCAGCCGAACAGATGGGAGATTTGCCGATGTCAGCGGAGTTTTCTCCGACCTATCGGGCGCGGAATTTTACGGCTACGAAATTCACAACGGCAAAACCTTTTCTGAGGAAAAGCCGCTCTTATCCTGCGAAAATGCCGACCTCGGCGCACAAAGCGGCTGCGTTTACGGCTGCTATATCCACGGCGTTTTCGACAGCGCAGAGGTTTCCGAACGCATCGTGAAAACTCTATTTGAACGCAAGGGTCTGACTTATGGCGGCGGAAAGACCGACCGCAAAGCCTATAAGGAAATGCAGTTCGATATTCTCGCAAAAAACGTTCGTGAAAATATCGATATGGAACTCATCTACAAAATTTTAGAGCAGGGGATTTGAGCTGATATTAATTATCATAAATCCCCAAATTACGCATTGAAAAAGGGTTGTGTTTTTATGGAAATAAGAGTTCTCCGCTACTTTTTGACCGTCGCAAGAGAAGAAAATATAACCAAAGCCGCAGAAAAGCTTCACATCACCCAGCCGACTCTTTCACGTCAGCTCCACCAGCTTGAAGAAGAGCTCGGCAAGCAGCTTTTCAAGCGCGGAAACCACGATATAAAGCTCACAACGGACGGTATGCTCCTGCGCAAACGCGCCGAGGAGATAATCGACCTTGTTGAAAAGACCGAAACGGAAATGAATTCCTCGAATGACGAACTGACGGGCGATATCTACATCGGCGCAGGCGAAACGGACGCTTTTCGACTCGTTGCAGGCATAGTAAAAAAGATACAGAACGAGCACCCACAGGTCACTTTCCACAACATAAGCTGTGACTCGATAGACGTTATCGACAAGCTTAATAAGGGACTTATCGACTTTGGCATACTTTTTGAACCTGCCGATTACACCGCCTTTGAGTATATAAAATTTCCGGTTCGTGACACTTGGGGAGTGCTTATGCGAAAGGACTGCGACCTCGCAGCAGGGGAGTACGTCACGACCGAAATGCTCGCCGACCGTCCGCTCATAATTTCAAGGCAGTTTATGAACAGCATTGATCTTTCGCAGTGGCTCGGGATACCAAAGGAAAAGATCATCGTTTCGGCGACCACAAACCTCATCTTCAACGGTTCAAAGTTGGTCGAAGAGGGCGTCGGCAGTGCGGTAACGCTCGATAATCTCATCAACTGCTCAGGCGACAGCAAGCTTTGTTTCCGCCCGTTTTGTCCGCCGAAATATGCGCAGATGTACCTCGTCTGGAAGAAATATCAGGTCTTTTCAAAGGAAGCGGAGAGATTTTTGAACGATTTCCGAAGACTGGTAAAATAAATTTTATATTTGCTCTATCTTTTTGAAGAAATATATGGTATAATTAAAAATTGTCAGTTTAAAAAATATTTTGGGGGAAAATCAAACTATGGTACTTATGCTCCTTGTAGTCCTGTGCTACACGATCACATCGCTCAACGATAAATACGCCGTCACAAAGGCGGGAATGAACGGCAGTCAGATGACGTTCATTATGGCGGCGGCAACGGCGTTCTTTATGCTTTTCACACTGCCGTTTTCGGACAGAACTTTTCAGCTTACGCCGCTTTCGTTCGTGTTCATAATCCTGCTTTTCATTTCAAAGCTGCTCGAATTCCAAATGTCGGCGAAAATACTCGTCGATATGTCTGCTTTTGAGCTGAAAGCTTGGCTTGGAATAGTCGTTTTTATGTCGTATTTCACCGATATCGCGCTCGGAAAAGCCGCTTTCTCCGTGCTGAAAATTATCTGCATCGCAGTAACGGTCGCAGGTCTTATTCTTATCGCAAAATCGGGCAAAAAGACGATGAACTACGGCAAAATAGTCATTCCGCTCATACTCTATCTCCTCTCGCGTTACGGCTACGGAATTGCCGTTACATGGATAAACAAAGAGGGCTGCATCTCGCCCGATATGGCGCTTTTTGCAGCGCTTATCCTCCTTGCGATCGTGCTTTTCCCGAAAGCAGGCATTGTTACGCTCGTGAAAAATAAGCCAAAGGAAACCGCAATTGTCGCACTCGCCAAGATACCGAACGCCCTCGGACTTATGCTCGAAAACGCAGTTATTGCCGTGAGCCTTACGAACGATGCGTTCATTCCGCCGATGATACTTATCGCAATACTTGTGATAGATATGTTTAAAAAGACAACGCGCCCAACAGGTCTGAACCTCGCAGGAAGCATAGTCTGCGCCGTAGGAATCCTCGGTTTTCAGCTGGCGGCGCTTGTATGATTTAATTCGGAATTATGAATTCGGAATTATTTTGTTCCGTGAATTTGTTTTGAAAACGTAGGGGACGGGTTTCTGTCAAGAGTAACATAGTGTCTGTCCCAAACCGCGTCAGCAATTTTCTCAAAAAAATAAACCTGTTTTCAAAGGACAATTAATCCATTGAAAACAGGTTTTGTTTATTAGAAAATACTCTGCGGCAGAGGACGGAAACCCGTCCCCTAAAATTTAAAAAAATTAACACAGCAAAAATAATTCAGAATTCCGCATTCCGAATTCCGAATTAATCAATAAGTGTTTCCGCCGTAAGAGATAGAATCTATCTTCCAGTAACCATTGTCCATTACAATTTTGACTTCCATTTCGGTTTCAGCGCCGTAATCGTCAAACTTTGTAGTAATGGTGTAATTGTCATCAGCGGAATCCTTTAATTCAACAACGGGGTAGTAATCTTCTTCTATCCAGCTGAAACCACTGCCCTTGGCTGTAACATAACCGTAAAGCTCACCGTCAATATCAATGTAGTAAGGCTCGTCACCGCCGAGGATTCCCGAATATCTGCTTTTGATAAAATTATCGGTGAGATAGCTGTGCATATACTCGTCAAGGTCAGCTGTGTCGGTGAACTGTGCGATGACCTTTGCAAACTGTCTGCCGCCAATATCGGTGGCGTTTTCATCGTCCCTCGGGATATTTCCTCCGCCGATCTGATCGATGTAGTTGAGCGCGCCCAAAAGCTCTTTTGCGGTGTAAATGCGGTTTTCTTCTTCACTTATCTCCGAATCGCCGTCATCAAAAGAAACATCTGTGGTTTCTTCAGCTTCGGTTTCGGTTGCTTCAGCCTCGGTCTGTTCGCTTTCCGCTGCAGTTGTTTCTGCTTCGGTCACGGAAGAAGTTTCTGCTTCACCTGTGGTTTCGGCAGGTTCATTCTTCACTGATGAGCAGGAAGTGAGAATAAGGCATACAGCGCCTATCATTGCAAGTATCTTTTTCATAAACTATCATCCTTTCCCTGCAATTTTGATTGCTTATGGTATTATACATCAATGATTTTTTATTGTCAAGTAAAAAACGATATGCCGATTTTGTATTGCATAGTTTTAAACGCCGATAAAATAATTATATGTACAAGGCACAAAGGCAGAAAGTTTTGAGAAAAGATTATTCTGTCCCGAAATCTTATTCACGGATATCCCAAGGCAGAACCTCGTCCTTTACCGTGAATTCCGAAGTTCCGCTCTCCTTGTCGTAAGCGATACAGCTGTGAACATATTCACTGCCGTTCCATACGATGTAGTTGTTCTCGTCAAGATAATCAATGTTCGCACTTTCGGGAACACCGCCGCTAAGATAGAACTCAGCTTCCTGTTCGGCGGTAACGCCGTATTCAATGCACTCATAATCGCAGAATCCGCGAAGCTTTTCGTTCGGCTCGGAGTATGCAATGCGAAGATGTTTGCTTCCCCAGAAAAGGTCTGCACCGTAATCGATAGGGTAGGAGATAGCCTGATCCCAGAAAAGCTGTCTGCTGTCGCCATAATCGATGATCTGCGGCTTCATATAGCTCTCATATCCGCAGCGGACTTCAAAGAGCATATCGTCCTCGTCCACGGTGTATGGACCGAGCGAAGCTTCGGGTGCGGAAAGTTTTAACAGCTCTCCGAGTGCAAGCTGATATTCTCCGTTGTCCTCAATATAATAAACTGAGAAAAGCGAAGCCGCATCATAAAAATTCGTCTGATTTCCGAGTCCATCATCATAATATTCTTCAAGCTTCTTGTTGAGATATTCCACCATACAAAGATAGTATTCGTCCCTGCCGTCAAGATCAAAATCGTACTTTACATAGGAGATCACGGGCGAAGCATTGTCGAACGAGTAGCCGAAATAGCTCTCGGCATATTCAACAGCATTTTTGTATATGTACTCTATGCTTTGTTTCTCTTCATCATAATAGCTTTCGGGATATGGATCGGCAAATTTGAACATATCATCACGGCGTGAAGCCATAATTGCATCAATATTGCAGACCTCGGGTGCGCCCTTTATGACCTCGGGAGATGTGATATTGTTCGGCGTTACCTGATGGAAAAGCTCGTATGCAATATTTTCGGTCGTTTCCTCGGTCTCACTTTCGGAGCTTTCCTCGCTGACGGCCGTTTCCGTGCTTTCGGCTGTTGTTTCCTCGGGTTCGGTCACTGTGGTCTCCTCCGAGGCTGTGACTGTTTCGGGAGATGTTTCCATGACAGTGCCATTTCCGCCGTTTCCGCATGCGGAGAGCGCAATTGCGGCAAATGCAAGCATAAAGGCGGTTTTTTTTCTTATGTTTTTCATAATTTTGTCCCCTTAAAAATCATAATATATAACATATATCGTCAAAATTTGCCAAAACTTTAGCTTTGATTTTTACTTCAGAGAAGAATATCGAAAATCTCATTCCAAGAGAATACCCTAACAATATTTTCGTGCGAGATATCCTGATTGTACGGCGCATCGAAAAGCAGTACCCTTATCCCGTTTTCGGCAAGATAAAGCGCAGTGTCGCCCTTGTCCTCGATCATAATGTCGGCTGAAATGCGCCTGCAAAAACCAAGCTTTTGTGGCGGCGTACCGACTTCGGAGCAGTAGAAGATATCGTTGAAGTGAAAGCCGTTTTTGCCAATCCATTTTTGAAACAAGCGCCTGCTCAATGCACCGAGCGGCGTTCGCTGTGTGGAAAACTTTCTCGCCGTTATAACGTAAAGCTCATTTTCGCCCGAACAAAGCCTTCCGCAGACCTCAACAGCGTTTTCACGGGGAGAGAGTCTACTGCAGTAATCGTAAAAATGCCGCAAACCGAACAGAAATTCACGCCGCTTGCTCTCGCCGAATATCTCCGCAGTCGTGTAGCCGCTCGGGTCGGTCGGAGCGTGTCCGAAAAAACGCTCACCGTAGACATAATTGAACCCCGACATATCCGTGAGTACGCCGTCAGCGTCCGTTGCTATCACCATTGTGCTTCTCCCTCATTTCCGAAACTGCACGAAACAGCTTTTCCGTAATTTCATCAGAACTTTTGCCTTTCGGGTCGATAGGCTCGCCGAATTCTATCGTCAGCGAATATTTTTTCAGCTTTTCAACATCAAAAAGCCGCGGCGAATTTCTGTAAACGGGAAAAATTCTTCCCGAACCGCCGATGTAAACGGGAACTGCCTTTACGCCCGATTTTTTTGAGAGCAAAGCCGCACCCTTTTTGAATTTTCCGAGCCGTCCCGACCTCGTCCGTGTACCCTCTGGGTGAATGAGCAGAAAACGCTTTTCTCCCGTTAGAACTTCGAGCGCACGTTCAAGCGCAGGTGCAAAATCTCCCTTTCGCTCAATTGGTATGCCGCCCGTGATGCGGAAAACACGCTTCGGAACGGGCTTTTCCAGATGCTCCGCCGCAATAAGCGCACAAACCTCGTCAAGCTTTGCCGTTTTGCCGAGCGCAGTCCATACCCACATACAGTCGAGGTCGCTTTCGTGATTGGGACAGAGAATGTATTTTTCATTCGGGCGAAGCCGTTCAAGTCCCGTCACCTTGAAGCTGTAAAGCGAATGGGAAAGCTTTGCAAATGCCGCAAAAAGCCTGCGGTCACCCGAGGTTCGCTCCATAGGATAAACGCCGTAGTTCGTGCGTTTTTCCGAGGGCTTTTCCATAGCCGCAAGCTTTCTCGCCGTGCGGTTAATGTAGATGTCCTTGGGCGTGAAAGCAAAGCCGTCCTGCATCGCAAGTGCCGTGAGCTCCATTGCTGAAAAGCTGTCGCCGCCAAGCTCGAAAAAATCGTCCTCCGCCCCGACACGCTCAATGCCGAGGACTTTTGCCGCATAGGTGCAAAGCTTGCGTTCCGCATCGTTTTTCGGCGCAGTGTATTCACGTTCGCTCGGTGCAAAAACCACCTCGGGCAGAGCCTTTCTGTCAGTCTTTCCGCTCGCTGTCAGCGGCATTTTCGCAAGGTGTGCAAAGCAGTTCGGTATCATATAAGCAGGCAGTTTTTCCGACAAAAACCTGCGAAGCTCCCGCTCATCGGCAAAAGCACCCGTGTAAAAAGCCGCAAGATATTTTTCGCCCCTGCCGTCCGTCCTGCATACGACCGCCGCATTTGTTATTCCGCCGAATGAGCAGAGCGCATTTTCAATTTCGCCAAGCTCGATGCGAAGTCCGCGTAGCTTTATCTGAAAGTCCTTTCTGCCGAGAAATTCAATGTTCCCGTCAGCGCGCATAATGCCCATATCACCCGTGCGGTACATCGTTTCGCCGATAAAAAACGGGTCGGGAAGAAACCTTTCAGCCGTGAGCTTTTCCTCGCCGAGATAGCCTTTTCCCACGCCGCTCCCCGAAATAAATATCTCACCGCCGATGCCGACGGGAGCAGGCTTCAAAGCCTCGTCAAGAATATATATCCTCGTGTTTGCGACAGGCTTTCCGATAGTCATATCCGCTTCATCAGCCGCCGCAAACGCTGACCATACTGTCGTTTCGGCAGGTCCGTAAATGTTGTAAAGCTTAGCATTCGTCAGTTTTTTCAGTTTTGCGCAGAGCGACGGCGGAAACTCCTCACCGCCGAGAATTATCGCTTTCAGCTTGGAAAGATAGCCAAGATAGTTTTCGTCAAAAAGATAGCTGCGCATTTTTGTAGGCGTTGTCTGAACGACCTGCGCGCCGCTCTCTTCAATGAGCCTGCCGAGCGCCCTCTGCGAAGCCGCCTGCTCATCATCGGCAAGGTATATCGTTATCCCGTTCAGAAGCGGCAGAATACTTTCCGTCACGAAAATATCGAAAACAATGTCCGTTACCGAAACGATGCTTCGGATATCTTCGCCGAGGATTCCGCCGACAACGTTGAAACGATTTGCCGAGCAGTAGTTCATAACGTTTCTGTGCGATATCAGCGTACCTTTCGGCTTTCCCGTTGAACCCGATGTGAAGATAACATAGCAGATATCTTCGGGCGAGGTTTTCACGGGCGCAGTGTCGGAAACATAGGAATAGTCAAAGCTTTCAAGCTGTATTTCCTCGGAAATATCAATGTCCGCACCGCAGACCAGCGCAAGCTTCGCACCGACATTTTTCAGCATAAACCGAATACGCTCGGCAGGATATTCGGGCGAAACGGGCATATACGCACCGCCCGTTTTCATCACCGCAAGCATCGCAATTATAAGGTACGGACTTCTTACCGAAATTATCGGAACGATGTCACCGTGCGAAATTCCCTTGTCACGCAGAAAAGCCGCCAGCGCTCCCGACATCTCTTCAAGCCGACCGTAAGTGAAGCTTTCACCCCTGAAAACAAGAGCCGTCCTGTCTGGCGTTTTAGCCGCAAGCTCGGAAAAGGCTTCGTGTACGCACTTATCCGAAGCAAAACCGACACTCGTTTCGTTGAAGCGTTTTATCAGCATATCGAATTCATCATCGGAAAGAACGGAGATCTCACCGATGTTTTTTCCCGAAACGACCTGCTTTAGAATATGTATAAAACGCTGTGCAAGCAGTTCAACTTCGTCACTCTGCGGAAAAACAGCCGTGCGGTGATCTATCGTCAGCGTGAATGAGCCAAGACTGTCACGGTCATCAATGTGAACGGAAAGCGGCACTTCGAGCCAACCGTTCCCGAACCATTCCGTCCTCGCAGGAATATCCGTCCGCGCATTCTGAAAGCTGAACGCCGCATCGAAAAGCCGCCCCGAGCCGCCCGTTTTTTCCTTTATCCCGTGAAGAATTTCCCCGAGCGAAACATCTCTGTGTCGGAAAATATCCCTATGCCCGTTCGATATATTTTTGAAAAGCTCATCTGTATGATCGCCGATATCGACCGTCAGCGGAAGAGTTGAGATGAACATTCCTGCCGTGCTTTTCTCCCTTGCGCCGCTCCTGCCGAGGATGGGAACGCCGATAGTTACCGTGCCTCGATCACCGTTTATCTTCGACAGATATATCATCAGTGTGGCTTCAAAAACCACCGCTTCGGAAACATCATTTTCCTTGCAATAGCTTTTCACCGCCGCCGAAATATCGTGCGGAATAATCGTCGTATATCTCTCCGCCGAAGCGTCCGTTTCCTCTCTGCGATAGCTCCTGACGGGAGTGGGCGAAGCTCCGTCTGTGTATTTTTCCCCCCAGAAACGCAGATCGTCACGCTGTTTTTCAAGTGCCTTTTCGCTGTTCCTGCGCTTAGCGGCAGACTTGAAGCTTTGCACCTCGGTATCAGCATTTTCACCCCTTGAAAGCTGACCGTAAATTTCATAAACATCGTGCGCAAGAACGCTGTAAGTCCAAGCGTCTGCGATGAGATGGCTCGCACAAAGCATTATCCCTGTTTTCTCGGGCAGGGCGAACACCGTCATTCGGAACATCTCACCGTCACACGAAAAGGGCTGTCTTGCCTGCGACTGACAGTAGGAACGGAGCGCATTTTCGTCCGCAAATTCAGCAAAAGCGATATCCTCGCCGCCCTCGGACGAGACATACTGCACCGTCCTGCCGTTTTCCGTACAAAAACGCAGGCGAAGCGCCTCCTGCCGACTTATCACAAGCCTTGCCGCCCGAAAAAGCAGCTTCAGTTCAAGCTTTTCCTCAAATATGACCGCTCCGCACAGAACGGATATCGCCGTGCCGCTGTAAAAACGCTGCATATCGTCAATATTCCGCTGTGCAGGCGTAAGACCGAATTTTTCCATTGCACACATCCCCAATAATACAAAATTCACAAACATTATAACACTTTTTTTGCCAAAAAGCAAATTGTTTTTATCCAGTTCATTTTATATATCTTGAAAAATCAAACTCTGTTTTGCTATAATTATTGTACAAAATAACAAAAATGAGGTGTCCAAAATGACCGATAAAGAAATGAAGGTCGAACGTTACCGTGAGGAAAACAAGACCGCCGAAAAGGGTAAGGTGGTTTTCGCAGGCTCGTCGCTCATGGAAATGTTCCCGATAAATAAGCTTCTCAAAGAACATAACGATGATACCGTTATCTATAACCGAGGAGTGGGTGGATTTCTCTCCGATGAACTGCTGAATGTGATCGATGTCTGCGCAGTTGACCTTGCACCGTCAAAGCTGTTTATAAACATCGGCACAAATGATCTAAGCTGGTCGAGCATACCGATAAGCGACCTTATGGCGAACTATGACAGGATAATCACAACTGTCGAAAAAGCCGTTCCGAATGTGAAAATTTACCTTATGGCGTACTATCCCGTCAACTTTGAAGCCGCTTCGGAGGAGATGAAGGAGTGCCTTAAAATTCGCACGAATGAAAAGATAACCGCTGCCAATGCCGAGGTGAAAAAGCTTGCCGAAAAACACGGTCAGCGTTACATCGACATCAACAAAAACCTCAAGGACGAAAAGGGCAGACTTAAAGCCGAGTTCACGATTGAGGGTATGCACATTAACGAAAACGGCTACCGTGCGATCTATGACGATATTATGAAATATGTAAAGGAATAAAAGCTATGAAAAAATTTATCTCAATAGTGTGCGCTGTCAGCATCGCATTCTCAATGACCGCCTGTGCGGCGAAAAACGATGTTGCTATCCAATCCGAAGCGGCAACGACAGCTTCTTCGGCAAAAACAGATAAGCTCACGCTCTCAAACCCCGATGCGACCAAGGAGGCAGTCAAGCTTTTCGATTATATCAACAGCATCTACGGTAAAAATATCCTCTCGGGTCAGCAGGAATCAACGTGGATGGGCAGCGACCAGTACGAGTTTGACTATATCGAAAAAAACACAGGCAAACTGCCTGCGATACGCGGACTTGACTATATGAACGACGACTTTGACGGCGTGAACAAGCGTGCAAAGGCTTGGCACGACAAGGGCGGCATCGTCACAATATGCTGGCACTGCGGCAGTGATTTCAGCGGAAGCTGGAGCGAGTCGATGAAAACCGAGATAAAGGACTGGGACAAGGCTCTTACTAAAGGCACTCCCGAGTATGAAAAGCTCATAAAGGGTATGGATAAGGGTGCAGAGGCACTGAAAAAGCTCAAAGATCAGAATATCCCCGTGCTTTGGAGACCTTTCCACGAATTTGACGGCGCATGGTTCTGGTGGGGCAAGGGCGGCTCGGAGAACTTCAAAAAGCTCTGGCAGCTGATGTATGACCGCTATACGAATTACTGGGAGCTCGACAACCTTATCTGGGTGCTTGGCTATTCAAGCAACGGAAAGGACTACGACAAGTGGTATCCTGGCGATGAGTATGTCGATATCGCAGGTGCAGATTCCTACAACGACGGTGCAAATGAAAAGCTCTACGAAAAGACTGTAAAGGTAGTGGGCGAAAAACGTCCCGTTGCTTTCCACGAATGCGGAAAGATACCGACTGTTGACGAGCTTAAAAAGGCAAACGCAAAATGGGTATGGTTCATGACCTGGCACACCGAATACATCACCGACCACAACGACACAAAAACGCTCAAAGATATTTACAACTCGGATTACGTTATTACCTTGGACGAACTGCCAAAGCTTTGATTAATGCGTAATGCGTAATGCGTAATTATTTTAAATCGCAACTTTGTCTTAATTTTGTATAGTACGGTTCATTCCGTCCTGCACCGCAAAGCATTTTGAAGATAAATGAAGAACCTATTTTCACAGGATTTTCTATCCCAGTGAAAATAGGTTCTTTTTTGTAAGCAAAGTATAAAGCGTTGATAATTACGCATTACGAATTACGAATTACGCATTAAAAAAAGGTTCCGAATTTAATAAATTATCACCACTTTGATCTCGGGCATATTTTCTTCAAGCCATTTTAGCTGACCGTCCGATATCGGCATATCGCAGTAGTTGTCTGCGATAAGATATTTTAGGTTTTTCATACCCTTTAAAATCTTGAAAAAATCATCGGGTTCTTCCGTTGTCGGGTAAAATTCTATCGCCCTTACACCGTCCATTTCGTACAGAAAATCATAGCTGTCAAGCTTGGTAACATAAAGCTTTTCAACGCTGTCCATTTCCGCAAGCGCAGACGGGTCTTTGATATAACTATAAATTTTCAGTTCCTTTATATTTTTGAATTTGGTAAGCGGTTCTGCGCTGTCAATATCAAGGTAAATGTCAAGTGAAGTCAGGTTCGGGAGCTTCAGAAATTCGTCCAGATTTTCCGCAGCGCGGGGATACACATTAAACTCATATTTATAGTAACTTATACCGCCGATCTCAAAATAATCTTCAGCCTTGTATTCGTCATAAGTTTTAAGCGGCTTGGACGAACGCTTTTCTATCGGGTCAAGCTTTATCAGGAACTTTTCCTCACTGTCCTGACCCTCCGCAAGCTTGTTGAAGTCAATGACCTCTGCCAACTCATATCCGCTCATTGCATCATTGATATACTTGTCAAGATCGCTGAAAGGATCGTCGCTTTCTTCCATATAAAAATGACCGTTGAGCGAACCCACTTTAAGCTCGCCGCCGTAATTTGTCAGATTGCCTATCGGTTCATTATCAATACTTTCCCGAAGCGGTTCAAGACGCTGTAAGCCACGATAGAAGATTTGACTGCCCTCGCCTATATCCCAGACGGTATAAAAATCACAGTCGTTATCCTTGTCATAATAATGATAAAGCCTGCCGTCAAAATCCGATACATAGTACCAGCTGTAATTTTCGGAAAGAGTATATAACAATGTCCCGTTTCTGTTATAGTCAAAATATTCGGGAACGCCGTCAAAATTTATGTCGAGCAGAAATCTTCCGTCATTGTATTCGGGAATTTCGGGAAGAACACGCTCTGCCGTTTCCGCAGTTGGCTTGTTAAGGTAGGTGACATCGTATGTCATTATCGATTTTATCGGTTCATACGCTGTAATTTTGCAGTCATTGTCAATGAAAAGCTCTCCGACTTCCTCAATGCTCTGCGGAAGTAAAATTTTGCTGATATCCGTCCTGCTGAAAGCCGCATCGCCGATGCTTTTCAGACCCTCGTTAAGCTTTACCTCGGCAAGACCGCTGTTCATAAACGCCGAGCTTTCAATTTTCGTAACGCTTGACGGTATCTCTGTTTTTAGCAGGTTTTCACAGTCCTCAAATGCCCTCTGCCCAATAGTTTTAAGCGTTGACGGGAAGCTGACCGAGCGGAGTTTTTTGTGCGAAAATGCAAACTTGCCGATCTCCTCCGTACCCTCGGGAACAGCGTAATCATCACCGCAGTCAAAAGCAAAAACGAGCGTCTTTCCGTCCGCAGTGAACAGCGCACCATTGCTTGCAATGAAATGTCCACCCTCGGCAACTTCGATATCACCAAGCTCGGGCAAATAAGCCAGTTCAAGCGTGTCTATCTTATCCGCAGTAGAGGGAAGAACCAGCTTTTTCAGGTGATATGCGCCTTTGATACATTTTACCTGCGTCATACCCTCGGGGATTATCAGCTCTTCAACTCTCGAACCGCGGAAAGCATTGTCCGAAACCTTGTAGACCTTTGTTCCGTCAATTTCGGTCGGGATAGTGACAACGGTTTGTCCACCGATATATCCGGTTATGTAAGCTCCATATTCGTTGACCGTGTATTTGAACTGCTCGGAAACGGGCTTTTCATCTGCCGCTGTTGTTTCGGATAAGGTCTGCACTTCGGAAGAAATGTCGGTGACCTCATCTGTGTCGTTTGCCACATTCGTGCAGGAGCATAATACAAATGTCAAAGCGAATACTGCTGCGATAAAACGTTTTTTCATAATGCACCCCACTAAAAAAATTCGGAATTATGAATTCGAAATTCGGAATTTTTGCACACATTAGTTTATTCTTGATATGCCGATTTTGATCCTCTATCAGTATTATAAATAATTCAGGAAAAATTTTCAATAACAGAATGGTTACAAATTATCTCAATTTGAACAAAGCTATTGTTTAGCTGTGAATTCACAGCAGATAAATAATTCCGAATTCCGAATTCCGAATTTAAAAAAACTTTTATAGGGGGTTGCAAATTAAAAAAATATGGTGTATAATATAAGAAACATTTGTTTTGATAAAATTATACGGGAGGAACATTATGGAAGAAAAGAATAATGTCCACGCAGGACACAGACAGCGTATGAAGGAAATGTTCCTCAAAAACGGGTTCGAGGGATTCAGCGAGCATCAGATACTTGAAATGGTGCTGTTTTATACTTACCCGAGAATCGATACCAACGAAATTGCACATAATCTTATTGACCGCTTCGGCGGCTTATGCGGCGTTTTTGATGCCTCGGTCGATGACCTTGTCGCTATCGGAAGAATTTCGCTCAACTCCGCCGTGCTTATCAAAATGATACCGCTCTCGATGAGGGCTTACAATATGTCGCGCATCGAGCACAGCGTTTTCGACAATACGGACAAGCTTTGCGAGCTGTTTAAGGGCTGTTTTCCCGGTGATGCAAAAGAGTGCTTCTATGTTGCCGCATTCGATGACGACCTGCATCTCGTCCGAAACAGCATCGTCTGCAAGGGCGGACCGTCCTCCGCACCCGTTGATATGCGCAGACTTGCGGAGATAGTCCTGTGCTCGGGGGCTTCGCTCGTTGCGATAGCGCACAATCACCCGAAAGGCTCGTGCGAGCCGTCCGATACCGATGTTCTGACAACAAGGCGGATAATGTCGTTCCTTTCAACATTCGGGGTGCGCCTGCTCGACCATATCATAGTCGGCAGAGACGGCGCTGTTTCGATGCGAAAGAGCGGAATGCTGCCGAGTATGTGAAAATATCAGCGCACTTCAACCGTTTTCATTGACATATTTTATCAGTAATTCATAATGAAAGGAAAACGCTATGGAATTTAAGCTTCATTCCGATTATACGCCTGCGGGCGACCAGCCGAAAGCTATCAGCGAGCTTGTCGAGGGCGTGAAAAAAGGATATAAGGAACAAACTCTGCTCGGCGTAACGGGTTCGGGCAAAACTTTCACAATGGCGAACGTTATCGCACAGCTGAACCGTCCTGCGCTCGTTTTTGCACATAATAAAACCCTCGCCGCGCAGCTTTGCTCCGAGTTCAAAGAATTTTTCCCCGAAAATGCGGTCGAATACTTCGTTTCCTACTATGATTATTACCAGCCTGAGGCGTATATACCCTCGACCGACAGCTATATCGAAAAGGATTCCGCAATAAATGATGAAATAGACCGACTTCGCCACAGCGCAACATTCGCTCTCGCCGAACGCCGCGATGTTATAATAGTAGCGTCAGTTTCCTGCATCTATACCCTCGGTTCGCCTATAGATTACCGAACAATGGTAGTTTCTGTACGTCAGGGTGCACAGATGTCGCGAGAAGAACTGCTTGCAAAGCTTGTTTCGATACAGTATGAGCGAAACGATTTGAGTTTTACACGAAATAAGTTCCGCGTCAGGGGAGATACCGTTGAAATTTTCCCTGCAGGTGCGACCGATACAGCTATCCGAGTTGAATTTTTCGGGGACGAAGTTGACCGTATCTCCGAGTTCAACCCTCTTACGGGAAATGTCACCTCGACTATCTCACACGCCGCAATTTACCCTGCTTCGCACTATGTTATCTCGCGCGAAAAAATGAACGGCGCAATAGGGGAGATAGAGCGAGAGCTTGAGGAGCGCATCAAGTATTTCAAGGACAACGATAAACTCATCGAAGCACAGCGAATCGAACAGCGCACACGCTATGATATAGAAATGCTCGAGGAAATAGGCTTCTGCAAGGGCATCGAGAACTATTCGCGAATCCTTGCAGGTCGTGAACCGGGCAGCATACCTTATACATTGCTAGACCACTTTCCGAAAGATTTTCTGCTTTTCGTGGACGAAAGCCACGTTTCGCTTCCTCAGATACGCTCAATGAGCGCAGGCGACCGCGGACGCAAGACCACCCTCGTTGACTACGGCTTCCGACTTCCGTCAGCATTCGATAATCGTCCGCTTACCTTTGACGAATTCTACGACAAGATAGGTCAGGCGATATTCGTTTCGGCGACACCCGGACCGTTCGAGCGTGAAAAGTCCGAGCAGATAGTTGAACAGGTGATCCGTCCGACGGGACTTGTTGACCCCGAGATCATCGTCAAGCCCGTTCAGGGTCAGATCGAAGACCTCCTGCTTGAAATAAACGAGCGCACAGCAAAGGGCGAGCGTGTTCTTGTCACGACCCTGACGAAAAAAATGGCGGAAGACCTCACAGCTTACCTCGATAAAATGGGCGTAAAAGTCCGCTATATGCACTATGATATCGACACTATCGAGCGAATGGAGATAATCCGTGACCTGCGTTTGGGCGAATTCGACGTTCTTGTCGGAATCAACCTTTTGCGTGAGGGACTTGATATACCCGAGGTCTCGCTCGTTGCAATTCTTGATGCCGACAAGGAAGGCTTTCTGCGTTCGGAAAGCTCGCTTATCCAGACGATAGGCAGAGCCGCACGAAATTCGCACGGTCAGGTAATAATGTACGCCGACAGCGTAACACGTTCAATGGAAAGCGCAATAAACGAAACCGAGCGCCGCCGCAAGATTCAGCTCGAATACAACGAAAAGCACGGCATCAAGCCGAAAACTATCATCAAGGACGTTCGCGACGTTATCAAAATTTCGTCCAAGAGCGAAACGGACGGCAAGACTTCAAAGCAGAAACAGAAGCAGATGTCCGCCGCAGAAAAGCAGGCTCTTATCGAGAAGCTCACCGCCGAGATGAAGAACGCCGCAAAGCTGCTTGAATTTGAACACGCCGCTTATCTGCGTGACAGAATAAATGAACTTAAAGGAAAGAAGTGACATAATGGCTTTTGATTTCAAGAAAGAATACAAAGAATTTTATATGCCGAAAAGCCGCCCCGAGATCGTCACCGTTCCCCAAATGAACTATATTTCCGTCCGAGGCGAGGGCGACCCGAACGAAGCGGACGGCGCGTACAAAAAAGCAGTCGGGGTGCTTTACTCCGTTGCATATACAATAAAAATGAGCTATAAAGGATCGCATAAAATAGACGGATTTTTCGAGTATGTCGTTCCGCCGCTCGAAGGCTTTTGGCGGCAGGGCAACAACAGCAATATCGACTTTTCCGACAAGGGAAAGTTCAGTTGGATATCCGTTATCCGCCTGCCCGATTTTGTGACGGAGGAAGACTTCAAATGGGCTGTCGAAGAAGCTTCAAGGAAGAAAAAGCTCGACTGCTCGGCGGCTGAATTTCTCACCGTTGAGGAGGGGCTTTGCGTTCAGATAATGCATATCGGAGCTTATGACGATGAACCGCGCTCGGTCGCGCTTATGGACGACTTTATAAAGGAAAACGGCTATGAAAACGACTTGACCGATGCTCGGCTTCATCACGAAATATATATTTCAGATCCGAACAAGACCGTACCCGAAAAGCGGAAAACGGTTATCCGCCACCCGATAAAATTTGCAGAAAAATAAAGGAACGGGTAAGCTTTACCCGAATATGAAAGAGGAAAAAGAAAATGCCAACCGACAAAATAATCATCAAAGGTGCAAGGGAGCATAACCTTAAAAACGTTGACCTCGAAATTCCGCGCGACAAGCTTGTCGTTATGACGGGACTTTCGGGCAGCGGCAAATCCTCGCTTGCGTTCGATACGATATATGCCGACGGACAGCGCCGTTATATGGAAAGCCTTTCGTCTTATGCCCGAATGTTCCTCGGACAGATGGAAAAGCCCGATGTTGACAGCATCGAGGGGCTTTCACCCGCAATTTCGATAGACCAGAAAAGCACTTCGAACAACCCACGTTCAACGGTAGGAACTGTCACCGAGATATACGATTATCTCCGACTTTTGTATGCGCGAATAGGCGTTCCGCACTGCCCCGTCTGCGGCAGAGAGATAAAACAGCAGACTGTTGACCAAATTGCCGACACAATAACGGCACTCCCCGAGGGAACAAAGCTCCAGATACTTGCCCCCGTCATAAGAGGACGAAAGGGCGAGCATACAAAGGAGCTTGAACGCGCGAAAAAATCGGGCTATGTCCGTGTTCGCTGCGACGGTATCATCTACGATCTGAGCGAAGAGATAAAGCTTGAAAAGAATAAAAAGCACAACATTGAAATTGTCGTTGACCGACTTGTCATAAAAGAGGGGATAACCTCGCGCCTTACCGACAGCGTTGAAACCGCCTCGGCAATCTCGGGCGGAATTGTCATTGCAGACGTTATCGGCGGAAAGGAAATGCTTTTTTCACAGAATTACGCCTGCCCCGAGCATAATATCTCCATTGAGGAGCTTACACCGAGAATGTTCTCGTTCAACAACCCGTTCGGTGCTTGCCCGAAGTGTACGGGTCTTGGCGTTTTCCGCAGGATAGACCCCGACCTTGTTATCCCGAACAAGGAGCTTTCGATAAAGCAGGGCGCGATAAAGGCAATGGGTTGGAATACTCTGAGCGATGATTCTATCGCAATGATGTACTACTCCGCGATTGCCGATGAATATGGCGTTTCGCTCGATACGCCCGTGAAAGACCTGCCGAAAGAAGCCGTCAACGCATTTCTTTACGGTACTGGCGAAAAGAAGTTGAAAATCGTTCGTTCAAGCGTCTACGGCGGCGGAACTTACTATCAGCCGTTCGAGGGCATACTGAACAACCTCCAGCGCCGCTATAACGAAACCAATTCCGAGTACAGCCGCTCCGAGATAGAGGATTGTATGAGCGAAGTGCTTTGTCCCGACTGCCACGGCAACAGACTTAAACCCGAAAGCCTCGCAGTAACCGTCGGCGGAAAGAATATTTCCGAGCTTACAGATATGTCCGTAAGCGCCGCAGTTGACTTCTTCTCGACCCTTGAACTCACAGAAACACAGCGGCTCATCGGCGAGCGTATCATAAAGGAAATAAACAGCCGACTTGGCTTTCTGAAAAGTGTCGGACTTGAATACCTCACGCTCTCACGCTCGGCGGCAACGCTTTCGGGCGGCGAAAGCCAGCGAATCCGTCTTGCAACGCAGATAGGCTCGTCACTCGTCGGAGTGCTTTATATCCTCGATGAGCCGTCAATAGGACTTCATCAGCGTGATAATGACAAGCTCATCGCAACGCTGAAAAGGCTTCGTGACTCGGGAAATACCGTTATCGTAGTCGAACACGATGAGGACACGATGCGAAGCGCGGATTACATCGTCGATGTAGGCCCTTACGCTGGCGTTCACGGCGGCGAGATAGTCGCAACGGGAACGGTCGAGGACATTGAAAAATGCGAGCGCTCCATAACGGGTCAGTATCTCAGCGGAAAGCGGTTCATTCCCGTCCCGACTGAGCGCAAAAAGGGTAACGGTGAGTTTCTCCGTATTTTCGGCGCGGCTGAAAACAACCTTAAACATATCGATGTTGAAGTCCCGCTCGGAATTTTCACCTGCGTAACGGGCGTTTCGGGCAGCGGAAAATCCTCGCTCGTTAACGAGATAATCTATAAGCACCTCGCCGCAAAGCTCAACCGTGCAAAGATCAGACCGGGCAAATTTGACCGAATGGAGGGACTGGAAAACCTCGATAAAGTCATCGCTATCGACCAGTCACCGATAGGCAGAACACCACGTTCCAACCCTGCAACATATACGGGCGTTTTCAACGATATCCGTGAACTTTTCGCAGGAACGAACGATGCAAAAATGAAAGGCTACGGTCCGGGAAGATTTTCGTTCAACACAAAGGGCGGCAGATGCGAAGCCTGCGAGGGCGACGGCATCATAAAGATAGAAATGCACTTCCTGCCCGATGTTTTCGTGCCGTGCGAGGTCTGCAAGGGCAAACGCTACAACCGTGAAACGCTCGACGTTTACTACAAGGGTAAAAATATCTATGACGTTCTCGAAATGACGGTCGATGAGGGCGTTGAGTTCTTCGCAAATATCCCGAAGATCGCACGAAAGCTCAAAACCCTGCAGGAAGTCGGACTCGGATATATCAAAATAGGTCAGTCCTCAACAACGCTTTCGGGCGGCGAAGCGCAGAGAGTAAAGCTTGCGACCGAGCTTTCCAAGCGAGCAACGGGCAGAACGTTCTATATCCTCGATGAACCGACAACGGGACTTCACACCGCCGATGTCCACAAGCTTATCGAAGTCCTGCAAAGACTTACCGAGGGCGGAAATACAGTCCTTGTCATAGAGCATAACCTCGATGTGATAAAAACAGCCGACTATATCATCGACCTTGGCCCAGAGGGCGGCGTAGGCGGCGGAACGCTTGTAAAATGCGGCACTCCCGAGGAAATTGCAAAGTGCGCGAAGTCTTATACGGGTAAATATTTGAAGAAGTATTTGAAATAAAAGATTAAAATATGGATTTTGGATAGATTTTTTGATTATATAAGTTGATTATAGTGATATTCTTTTTTAGCGCCATACGGACGGTTTGACCCGTTCCGCTGGCGCTTTTTTTATTGTTATAGTAACATATACAGCAGTCTGCAAGTTCAACGAGCCGCAAATTACGTTTTTTCATACACCCATTGAAGTAATGTTCAGAAACATACTCAACATTGTCAGCATTTAAAAGAATTCTTTGAAATTCGTTTTTCTGAATATTTGTCCAATGCAATGTTTGTTCTTCTTCATAGCAGGGTAGAATAAGAGTAAGTTTGATTTGCGGATAATTTTTCCTAAATTCAATGATTTTCTGAGCTGCAATACTGTCAAAACCTATTGCTCCACCTGTAAAAAAATTAACTGTACCTTTTTGAATGAGCAATTCTATAATATATATTAAGTCATTGGATAATTTCTCTGCATTTTGGATATATCTGTGTCCTGTAAAGCATACATTTTTCATAAATTGCGTCCTTTTTATCATAATAACTCTATAGAGTTAATTCTAGCATATTTAAACAATGAAGTCAACGGCTAAGGGTTAAACTTTGCAGAGTTAATTTTATACAATATAAATATATTGTATAATAGGAGTTATAAAAAATGCTTACACAGGCTATTCAAAGACGTATCCGTGAACTGTGCGATGAAAGAAACATTACACTCAACAAATTATCGACTATCTGCGGCATTACGCAGTCAACGCTTAATAATATTTTCTCGCGAAGCAGCACAAAACCCACGGTCTCAACGATAAAAAAGATATGTGACGGTCTTGATATCACACTTTCCGAATTTTTTGATACGGAATATTTCGACAGCTTGGAGCAGGAGATAAAATAATATGAAAAAGGCGCAGGAGTTTGATTTCCTGCGCCTTTCGGTTTATATTGAAATCTTATACTAATTTTTAAACTGAAAGTGTACAAAAAATCAAGCAAAAGCTTGCATATATGGGTTTTGCGCCGATTTTTTTTCTACACTTTGATTAAAAATTAGTATTAGAACGAACCCAGATACTTTTTCTGCTCTTCGGAAAGCGAATCTATTTCCATTCCCCAGAACTTTATCTTGCGGCGGGCAACTTCGTTATCGATGTACTTCGGAACATCGATAGTCATTCCGTCTGCGCCAATATTGCCCTTGTTCTTGACAAGGTGAAGTGCGGAAAGCGCCTGAATTGCAAAGCTCATATCCATTATCTCGGCAGGGTGTCCGTCACCTGCGGCGAGGTTCACAAGTCTGCCCTCGGCGATAACGTTGATAGTATTTCCGTTGGAAAGCTTATATCCCATAATGTTCTTTCGTGCGACCTTTGACTCAACGGCAATTCTGCGGAGAGCGGCAACATCGACTTCGACATCAAAATGTCCTGCGTTGCAGCAGATAGCGCCGTCCTTCATAAGATAGAAATGCTCCTCGGTGATAACGTCGCGGCAGCCTGTTACGGTGATGAAGAAGTCGCCGACCTTTGCGGCTTCGCTCATCTTCATTACCTTAAAACCGTCCATTACGGCTTCCATTGCCTTTATCGGGTCAACTTCGGTTACGATAACTTCTGCGCCAAGTCCCTTTGCGCGCATTGCAACACCCTTGCCGCACCAGCCGTAGCCTGCGACAACAACGTTCTTTCCTGCAACGATAAGGTTGGTCGTGCGGTTGATCCCGTCCCAAACGGACTGACCAGTGCCGTAACGGTTGTCGAAAAGATGCTTGCAGTCGGCATTGTTTACAAGAACCATCGGGAATTTGAGTTCCTTTGCCTTGTCCATGGCGATAAGACGGATAATACCCGTTGTGGTTTCCTCACAGCCGCCGATAACATCGGCAATTTTGTCCTTGTATTCGGTGTGGATAAGGTGAACAAGGTCGCCGCCGTCGTCGATTATGATGTTAGGACCTGCTTCGATAACGCGCGAGGTGTGACGGTGGTACTCTTCATCGGTAGCATCGTACCAAGCGAAAACGTTAAGTCCGTCATGAACGAGCGCAGCCGCAACATCGTCCTGCGTTGAGAGCGGATTGCTGCCCGTGACGTACATCTCAGCACCGCCTGCCGCAAGAACCTTGCAAAGGTAAGCCGTCTTTGCTTCAAGATGTACCGAAAGAGCGATCTTCACGCCTGCAAAAGGCTTTGTTTCGGAAAATTCCTTTTCAAAGCTGCGCAAAAGCGGCATATTAGCCTTTACCCAGTCAATTTTTATCTCGCCGTCCTGCCAAAGTTCGGGATCTCTTATCTCACTGTTCATATTTTTATTCCTTTCGTTTTAAAATAAGTGGGAAATCGGGCGGATATGGAATCCGCCCCTACGATAAAATATTGTAAATAATATTCATTTGTGCAAATCGGAACGGAAAACCCGTCCATAACAGTAATTGACATAAATTTGCAGAATCAAATAATTACGCAATTACGATGCCCAACATTGTTGTGCAATTACGAATTACGCATTAATAATTCCCTGCCTCTTCGGGTACTTTGTCCGATTGCTGTATGCCGAGAAGAGTGTATTCGTCACCGCGCTTCTGAACGATGTAGTTTACATATTTTTCGGGCTTGGGCGTTTCATCACCCGTGAGCGTCAGCCACGCAGGCGTTGGAGAAACGTAACCAACGGTTATCGTGTAGCTTTCTCCGACCCTCGTTATGTCCTCAATGTAAGGGGAGTAGGTGAAGTATTTCGGGTTCGCAGGGATTCGGTAGGACTTTATGTCCTCGTTATAGTAAAACTGTACGTCCGCACCGAGGATAGACTGATGCTTTATCGAAAGTCCCGTTCCGAAAAGCTTTGCCGCGTGTTGTTCAACGTCAAGTTCGGGAACGATTATCATATCGAAATCCGAGTCGTACTTGCTCTTGTCCTCGTAAAGTATGATGTCCCAGATAGCCGCCGTTATCACAGTGTCACTGCGAAGCTTTACGCTCTGTCCGAACGGCGCAGGGTCGCATATTACAACCGGGTAGATGAACCGCGCGAATTCGGTCTTTTGCTGAGTGTTATCGGCGAAAGCCTTTACCTTGTCAACGGTGAAGCTAACGGTCGAAATAAGACCTATCACCGCAAGTATAATTATCAGCACGCCGAGGATAAGATAACCCTTGCGCTTGCCGCCCTTGCCGAGGTCGGGCATCTCAGGTTCGGGTTCAGCCATTGTCAGCTCCGCAAGCTCCTCCGACTGTTCATCGAGCGCATCGTCAAACATCTTGCGTATGCTTTCGATAGATTCGTCAAGCTTCTTTTCGGGCTTCTTCTTTTCCGAAGCGGTCGGCTCTTTGGCAGGCTTGTTTTCTTTGGCAGGCTTAGGTTCTTTGGGTGCTTTCGCAGGCTTCGGCGTACGCGGCTTTTTCTTCTTTTTTCCGTTGGATTTTACATAGCTGTCGTAGTCAAAAATGTCCTTGTCCTTATTATCGTTATTGTTCATAAAACCACCTTGAAATAATTTTGCACTGCCGCTTAGGAGCGTATCTGACCGTTTCCGCCAATGAGGAATTTCATCGAGGTGAGCTCGCGAAGTCCCATAGGTCCGCGCGCGTGAAGCTTCTGGGTCGAAATTCCTATCTCAGCGCCAAGTCCGAACATTCCGCCGTCTGTGAACGCAGTCGAAACGTTGACATAAACAGCCGCCGCATCTATCTCTTTTTGGAAACGTTCAGCGTTCGCAAGGTCATTTGTAACGATACATTCCGAGTGGTGAGTTGTGTATTTGTCAATGTGTTCGATAGCCTCGTCAAGCGACTTTACGACTTTTACCGAGATGATGTAATCGAGAAATTCCGTAGCATAATCTTCCTCGGTCGCAGTAACGATGCTGTCGCCGAGAATAGCCTTTGTGCGTTCACAGCCGCGTATCTCAACGTGCTTTTCGTCAAGCTTTGCCTTTATCATCGGGAGAAATTCTTCTGCAACATTTTCGTGTACAAGCAGAGATTCAACAGCATTGCAAACCGAAACACGGCGCGTCTTGCCGTTGTTGACGATGCTTACAGCCATTGGAAGATCAGCCGTTTCATCAACGAAAACGTGACAGTTTCCCGTGCCCGTTTCAATTACGGGAACGGTCGCATTCTGCTTGCAGGCACGGATAAGTCCTGCGCCGCCTCTCGGGATAAGCACGTCAATGTAGTCGGAGCAGCGCATAAGCTCGTTTGAAACCTCTCTTGAAGTGTCCTCAACAAACTGGATAAGATCCTCGGGGAAACCGACCTTCGCAAGTGCCGACCTCATAATGCTGCAAAGACAGCGGTTCGAGTTGAAAGCCTCCTTGCCGCCTCGGAGGATAACAGCGTTGCCCGATTTAAGGCAAAGCACAGCCGCATCGACCGTAACATTAGGTCTTGACTCAAAAATTATAGCAATAGTGCCGAGCGGAACGCGAACCTTTGTGATGCTCATTCCGTTCGGGCGAACGCTTCCGCTTATTACCTCGCCAATAGGGTCTTCAAGCTTGATAACATCGTCAACACCGTCAGCGATGCCGTTTATTCTGTCAGCGGTAAGGCGAAGTCGGTCCTGCATCGCCTCGCTCATTCCATTCTCACGGGCAGCGATAAGGTCAGCTTCGTTCGAGTCGAGGATAACATCGATGCTCTCTCTCAAAGCGGCGGATATTGCGGCGAGAGCAGCGTTCTTTTCGGCGGTGCTTGCCGTTGCGGCAGCCTTTCTGCAAGCCTTTGCACGGCTTCCGAGTGTTTCAGCGTAATTCATAGCATTTCCTCCTTAGTCATGTACGGTGAAAAGCGTTCCGACCTGCTTTCCGTCAAAAAGATCGTAGAGCTGATCGGGTTTTCTGCCGTTGAGTATCACCATATCAATGCCGCCGTCCATAGCGATCTTGGCAGCGTTGAGCTTCGTTATCATTCCGCCCGTGCCGAGTCCCGAAACAGCGTCGGTAGCAAGCGCACGGATATCATCGGTTATTTCGTGTACAACAGGGATAAGCTTCGCATCTGGGTTAGTGTTCGGGTTGGAATCGTAAAAGCCGTCAATGTCCGAAAGAATTATCAGCAGGTCAGCTTTTGCAATGTTGGCAGCATAAGCACCGAGCGAATCATTCTCGCCGATCTCAAGCTCCAGCTCATCGATAGCGACCGTGTCATTTTCATTGATTATGGGGATAATCCCGCGCGAGAGAAGCTCTTCCATAGTGTTGACGATGTGGTGGCTTCTTGAACCTTCAATGCTGTATTTCGTGAGAAGAAGCTGCGCTACGGTGAGATTGTACTGACCGAAAAGCTTGTCATACATATACATAAGTTCGCACTGTCCGATAGCTGCGCATGCCTGCTTCAAACGTGTTTCCTTGGGGCGTTCGGTCAAGCCGAGTTTTGAGCGTCCGAGCGCGATAGAACCCGATGAAACGAGCGTCAGTTCCTTGCCGCTGTTCTGAATGTCAGCCATTGCTTTTACAAGGTTCTCCATTCGGCGAATGTTGAGCTTTCCCGTGTTGTGTGTGAGCGTGGACGAGCCAAGCTTTATTACCACTCTTTTTTTATCGTTGATGTTAAACATTGTTTTTCTCCTTTAAGTAAATTTCCCCGAGCCTTTTCAGATTTTCGATGCCGCTTTTGTAATGCTCGCAGCCCGTGCAGTCACCGCCGCAAGCTGTTATATTCGTAAAGTCCATATCAGTTCACCTTGTTTTGCGGTTTTCCCGAAATGAACGCCGCCAGATTTTCCGCAACGACTTTCATCAAACGCCTGCGAGTGTCAATGGGCGACCAGGCAACGTGCGGAGTTATCATACATTTGTCCGAATCGAGCAAAGGATCGTCCGCAGTCATTGGCTCCTGCGCAAGCACATCAAGTCCTGCCGCCGCAATTATCCCATTGTCAAGCGCAAAGCGAAGATCAGCCTCGTTCACAACAGCGCCGCGCGAGGTGTTTATGAGCATCGTCGTAGGCTTGCACTTTTTCAGAAAGTCAATGTCAACAAGTCCGTTCGTTTCAGGCGTGAGAGGGCAGTGCAGAGTGATAAAATCAGCTCGCGAAAGCATCTCATCAAGCGAAACATATTCAACGCCGTCCTCATTGCGAACAGTGCGCGTGTGAACAAGCACTTTCATTCCGAATGCGCGCGCAATTCGGGCAACAGCATGACCTATCCTGCCATAGCCATAAATTCCGAGAACTTTTCCGTCCAGTTCCACAGTTGGATAATCGAATACCGAGAACGAAGCCGAGCGGACCCAGCCGCCGTCCTTTACAAAGCGGTCGTAATCACCTGTTCTGTTGCAGTAGCGGAGAATGTAAGCGAAAACCTGCTGCGCCACCGCCATATCGGAGTAAGCAGGGACGTTCGTCACAACTATCCCCAAACGCGAAGCCGCTTCAAGGTCAACATTGTTGTAACCCGTCGCGCAGATGCCAATATAGCGTAATTTCGGGCATTTATCCATAATTTCAGCCGTAAAAGGCGTTTTGTTGCAAAGCACCGCCTCCGCATCACCAATGTTTTCAACGATCCTGTCGTTGGGAGTGAGCGGAAATTCACGGACTTCGCCCAATTTATAAATATCATCGAAAGGAATATCGCCACGGGAAACGGAAGCCGCCTCGAGCATAACAATTTTCATATCTCTTCCCTCTAATCATAACAGATAATTAATTATATCACATTTTGAAGCTTTATTCAAGTAAAATTATAAAAAATCTGCGTCAATTGAGTTGAAGTGTAAATACACTCATTTCGTTCGTGTATTTACGCTTCAAGCAGCCTGTCGAAAAAGTATATTATTGAAAAAAGTGGCACAAAATTAAAGTTTACGTCCACGCTTTTTAAAGGGTGGCAGGGGTCAAGGGGACGGAGTCCCTTGTCGCACTCCGCAGAGTGCGAAACTCCCCATACTAACAGCACAAAGCTTGCCGCAATAGTGAAATATCTATAAGTTAAAAGGCGCAATTCACATTCAAAAAGTTAAACAGAACGTGATA
>ERZ1026854.186-NODE-186-length-46276-cov-6.419571_pt1 | contig 46276 bp, 45 predicted proteins | sample MGYA00380157_ERZ1026854 | MGnify/ENA primary metagenome ERZ1026854 (study PRJEB33269, sample SAMEA4719793) | human gut metagenome | biome: human-associated habitat; feature: organic feature; material: feces | place: Cameroon | collected 2013-10 ... | reverse complement strand
CACTTTGCAAGATTAAATTCCATATAGGGATGGAATTTAACTTTGCAATTGACTCGATAAATAATATCAAATTTGAAAACCGTTTTCATATTGACACTTCATTAGAATGTGCTATAATATGAAAACGGTTTTCATTTTATATCGGGATTGTGAAAGTACATAGTACATAGTACAGGACAATCAGCAGGTATCGTATTGTGTAAAGAAGGGATTAATTATGGGAATAAAAGCACCTTATCAGACAAAACAGATGAAACAGATCCTGACATATCTGCAGACAGTAGAGGGGACACATGTGACAGTCGCGGATGTCTGTTCTTATTTCAAAGAGCAGGGAATCAATGTCGGAACTACGACGGTTTATCGAAATCTGGAGAAGATGGTAGAGCAGGGACTGGTTGCCAAATATAATGTGGATGGTACGAGCAGCGCATGCTTTGAATATCTGGGAGCAGAGGAACACTGCCATAAGACATCCTGTTTCCACTGCAAATGCGAGAAATGTGGAAAACTGATACATCTTCACTGCGAGGATGTGGTTAAACTGGAACAGCATCTGATGGAGAAACATGGATTCCAGATGAATGCGTGCAGAACTGTTTTTTATGGAATCTGTGAAGAGTGCAGGAAAGCAGAAGCAGTACGGATCAGAGTAAAATAATCTTGACAGATAAAAAAAATAGGATCTAAATGGATTTTTATAGAAGAAAGTGAGCAGAGAAATGAAAAAATGGATCACAGGAGCGTTGGCAATCCTGCTGGGAGTGGTGAGTATCGGTATTCCTTTTTCAGGTGTACATGAGGCAGAAGCGAAGACGACGGATGATAAACTGAAGATCGTTACGACTATTTTTCCAGAATATGAATGGACAAGAGCAGTTCTTGGAGAATGTGAGTCAGAAGCAGAACTTACCATGCTTCTGGATAACGGAACAGACTTGCATAGCTTTCAGCCGGCGGTGAAGGATATTATGGAAGTATCCAGTTGTGATCTTCTGATCTATGTTGGAGGAGAATCGGATGCATGGATTGAGGAGGCATTGAAATCAGCTCAGAATAAAGATATGAAAACAATCAATCTGATGGAAGTTCTGGGAGATACGATAAAGGAAGAAGAAACAGTCGAAGGCATGCAGGGTGATGAGCATGAACATGATGATGAGCATGATGAGGAAGAGTACGACGAACATGTGTGGACTTCTCTTCGAAATGCTTCTGTAGTGTGTGAAGCTATTGCAGATACTCTTGAAGAGATGGATCCGGAAAATAAGGATACCTACCAGGAAAACGCTCAAAATTACGAGGCAAAGTTATCTTCTTTAGATAAAGAATATCAGAAAACAGCAGACAGTGCAAAACTGAATACTCTGATATTTGCAGATCGATTTCCTTTTCGTTATCTGGTGGATGATTACGGCCTGAACTATTACGCTGCGTTTTCCGGATGTTCCGCAGAATCTGAAGCAAGTTTCAAGACAGTTACATTTCTTGCAGAAAAAGTGGATGAACTGGGAGTAAATAGCGTACTGACGATAGAAAAGTCAGATGATCGAATTGCCCAGACCGTTATTGAAAATACAAAAACGAAAAATCAGAGTATACATGAACTGAATTCCATGCAGTCGATCACTTCTGAAGAGATCAAAAATGGAGTGACCTATCTTTCTGTGATGGAAGATAACCTGAAAGTCCTGCAGGAGGTATTAAATTAGAAAGACTCCCAGATGGATACAAAAGGAGGAGGAACAGGAATGGCACAGATTACATGTAAAAATCTTACCCTGGGATATGATAACAGGGCAATTCAGGAAGATTTGAACTTTTCCATCAGTGCAGGAGATTATCTCTGCATTGTGGGTGAAAACGGATCAGGTAAATCAACTTTAATGAAAACACTGCTTCATCTGCAGCCACCGATCAGTGGAAGTATTGAACTGGGAGATGGGCTGAAAAAAAATGAGATTGGATATCTTCCACAGCAGACGCTGGTACAGAGGGATTTTCCGGCATCAGTGAAAGAAATTGTTCTGTCCGGATGCCAGAGCCGGTGCGGACTTCGACCGTTTTATAATAAAGAGGAAAAACGTGTTGCCAGGGAAGCAATGGAAAGAATGATGATCCAGGATCTTTCAGATCAGTGTTATCGTGAACTGTCCGGTGGACAGCAGCAGCGTGTTCTTCTGGCAAGAGCTCTTTGTGCCGCACAGAAAATTTTGCTTCTGGATGAGCCGGTGTCGGGTCTGGATCCGAGAGTGACAGCGGAAATGTATCAGCTGATCAGAGAGTTGAATAAAAAAGACGGAATTACGATCATTATGATCTCACATGATATTGCAGCAGCAGTTAAGTACGCAACACATATTCTGCATATTGGAGAACATTGTTTCTTTGGAACTAAGAAACAGTATCTGGAAAGCAGTCTTGGAAAAGCGTTTACCGGACAGGAAGGAGAGGATGAATACGATGTTTGAGACACTTCACATGTATTTTCAGTATCCATTTGTGCGTTATGCACTGATCGTCGGTGTGCTGATCGCATTATGTTCCTCGCTTCTGGGAGTGACACTGGTACTGAAAAGATTTTCATTTATAGGTGACGGACTTTCTCATGTGGCATTTGGAGCCATGGCAATTGCATCCGTACTGAATATTACCAATAATATGCTGTTTATTCTGCCGGTAACTGTAATTTGTGCAATTCTTCTTCTCCGCGCAGGACAGAACACCATAATCAAAGGAGATGCAGCAATTGCGATGATCTCTGTTGGAGCACTGGCAATTGGTTATCTTCTGATGAATCTGTTTTCAACCAGTCCGAATATCTCGGGAGATGTATGCAGCACCCTGTTTGGTTCTACTTCAATCCTGACACTGACTGAGGGTGAAGTCTGGCTGTGTGCGATACTTTCCATTGTAGTAGTTGCAATTTTTATTTTCTTTTATAACAAGATTTTTGCTGTAACATTTGATGAAAATTTTGCAAAAGCAACCGGAACAAGGGCAAATGCCTACAATCTTCTGATCGCAGTTGTAATTGCGGTGATCATTGTTCTGGCAATGAACCTGGTTGGATCACTGCTGATTTCTGCATTGGTAATTTTTCCGGCTCTTTCTGCTATGAGACTGTTTAAATCCTTCCGTTCTGTAACGATCAGTGCAGCGGTGATGTCAGTACTTGGTGCGACCGCAGGTATCCTGATTTCTATTCTGGCAGGAACACCGGTAGGTTCTACAATCGTAGCTGTTGATATTGCAGTTTTTCTTGTTTCATATGGTATTGGAAAAATTGCAGGAATATAAAAAATCTCAGCTGGTGATTAAAAACCAGCTGAGATGAGGAAGCATACCTGGAATCTTGTAGAAATCAGAATCAGATTTCTACGATGATTCCTTTTTCTTTGTCATAGCGGCAGTATTTACCATTTGAGGAAATAAATGGCTGGTAGGTATCAGTACGGGTATCTTTGACATAGACAATGCCGGTAGCAATCATTCTTACCAGAGAAAATCGTTTGCTCAGACTGGAAATCCATTCATAAGTCTTATTATTGTCGGAATCAGCGACCAGAAGACTGTAGCCATCCTCGCATGGACGCAGAGAATAATAGATTTTTTCCGGCTGTATCGTTTCATTGAAAACCTGACTGGTTATGTAGGAAGAGAAATTCTCTTTTACAAATCTCTGAAAAGAATGCAGAGTATATACTTCCCCCGATACTTCATCGGTGATCCGGTCACCTCGTTTCAGACGGTTTTTTATCAGGGTGAGAACTTCGACCGTCCAGTTAATAAAAGAAATACTGCTGTAGGACATGCTTTCCTGAAGCTGATCGATCAGTTTTTTGGACAGGACATTTGATTTTGCTGCTTCGTTAAAAAGTTCTTCGTTCATAGTATTCCCTCCTATAAAAATTACGCTCGAATTGATTGCTTTTATTATAAGACGCGGTTGTGCAAAAAGCAATGAAAAAGCATTGAAAATATATAAAAATTGTGTAAAATATACATATCAATGAAAGAGAGGAAAAACTATGAGAAAAATTAAATGGGGTGTTATGGGAACAGCTGGGACGCTGTGTAGCAGGTGAAGAAACACCAGCAGTTACAAAGGAATTTTCTCTTGCAAATGCAAGGATTATTGATCGTATCCTGAAAGAGATCGGATATTGAGAAGGGCGAAGAATGTTTGACAAAATGATTGCGCAGCAGACTGCCAAAAAGAAAAAGCTTTTGGATAATTTTCTGGAAAAACATGAGGCAGAATATCCTTTTCCAGAGGAGGTGGAACTGATTCAGAATATAGACTATATGGGAGATGGCAGACCTTGTCACTTTATGGACGTGTATCGTCCAAAAGAGTATAAGGGAAGACTTCCGATTATGTTCTATCTGCATGGAGGGGGATTCCTTCTTGGAAAAAAAGAAGAGGGACATTTGTTCTGTGCTGAGATGAGTCAGAAAGGTTTCCTGGTATTTTCACTGGAATACCCGCTTGCACCGGAAGCTACTTTTTGTCAGATACTTCAGGAACTGATGAAGGGGTTGGAAAACGCAAAAACTTTTTTTAAAAAATATAATGGTGATGCAGAACATATTTATCTGACGGGAACCAGTGCAGGAGCAACTCTGTGCATTTATCTGAGTGCAATGCTGCAGAATCAGGAACTATCGAACGCTTTTGGAGTGACACCGGCAAAGCTGCAGATTCGGGCTCAGGGATTGATAAGTGGAATGTACTATACGACTAAAATGGACAGTATAGGAATTTTTCTGCCATCCTATATTTATGGGAAACAGTGGAAGAAAAGTACATTTTATTCATATATAAATCCAGAGAATAAAGCTATTCTGCAGTATCTGCCCACAACATTTCTGGTTACTGCTTATGGTGATTTTTTACAAAATTACAGTCGACAGTATGCGAAGACCATGAAACAGGAAGGTGTAGTTTGTCATCTGGAAGATGTTAAATCGTCAAAAAAGCTTCCTCATGCGTTCAGTACGACTTTTCCGGAACTGCCTGAAAGCAGACAGGTAAATGAAAAGATGGTCAGATTTTTGTTGGAATATTGAATGCATAAAGTAAAAAGATATAATAAGAATATAAACGTATAGTATCTGAGAAAGTTATCACCAGGAGAAAATATTATGGACATTAAAATTCGAACAGCAATCGTTGAAGATGCAGAACAATTGCTTGAGATCTATGCATATTATGTGAAAAATACGGCCGTTACTTTTGAGTATGAGGTTCCGACTGTTGAAGAATTTCAGGGACGGATCCAACATATTCTGTCGCATTATCCGTATCTTGTTGCAGAAGTGGATGGTAAAATCCTTGGATACTCATATGCAGGAAGTTTTCATCCGCGGGCTGCCTTTGCGTGGGACGTGGAAATGACAGTATATTTAAATCGTGAGATACGAAGAGCAGGTATAGGAAGGCAACTGTATACCTTAATGGAAGAAATTCTGAGAGAGCAGGGTGTTGTAAAGACGATTTCTTTAATAGTGAAGCCAACAGACGTATATTCGGATTACAACAGTACTCAGTTTCATGAAAAAATGGGCTACATGTATGCCGGTGAACTGAAAAATTGCGGGTATAAATTCAACAGATGGTATACATTGGTTTATATGGACAAACAAATTGGTTCCATGAAAGAAAAGATGCTGCCAATCCGTGATTTTGATGAAGTCAGAGAGAAGTTTGGACTGTAGAAAAGAGTATATTATGTCATAAAAAAGAGCAGGAGGAAGCAGAAATGATCTGTAAAAAGATAGAAATTAAATTAGAAGGATATGTGGAAACAGCAGATTTATATACATATATTCTGGATAATTCTGTGGAAATGCATCCCAATCGAAAGCGCCCGGTTATAGTCATTTGTCCGGGAGGTGGATATGAAATGACTTCTGACAGAGAGGCAGAACCGATTGCCATGCAGTATCTTGCAAGAGGGTATCATGCAGTGATCCTGCGTTACAGCGTGGCTCCTGTGAGGTATCCGCTGGCACTTTTACAGCTTGCAAAATCTGTTTCATATTTGAGAGAACATGCACAGGAATATCACATTGATACGGATAAAATTATTCTTCAGGGATTTTCTGCGGGAGGTCACTTGGCGGCAAGTCTTGGTGTATTCTGGAAGGAAAAATTTATCTCGGAATCCCTGCATACAGAGGTAGAAATGGTGAAACCAAACGGTATGATTCTCAGTTATCCGGTCATTACTTCCGGTGAATTTGCACACAAAGGTTCTTTTGAAGCACTGCTCGGAGAGGTGGCCAATGATCCGAAAAAGAGGAACGTACAGTCGTTGGAATTTCAGGTGACACAGGATACTCCGCCGACATTCCTCTGGCATACAGTTACAGATTGCACGGTTCCGGTTGAAAATTCCCTGCTGTTTTTTGACGCGCTACGCAAACAGAGCGTGCCTGTAGAACTGCATTTATATCCGGCAGGTGTTCATGGACTCAGCCTTGCAAATGAAGAAACCAGTCATGAAGATGGGGGCTGTATTCAACCGGAATGTCAGTCATGGATGGAACTTGCATGTACGTGGATCAGAAATCTGTGAAATTTTTTGAAAAATTAGTGTAACGTTTCACATACATATATCGTCATATATGTGAAGGAGGACAAGAGGAATAAGAGAGGAGAAACAAATGCTGAATATTCAGGAAGTATACGAAAAGTATTTTGAAGACGTATACCGTTATCTGCTCTCGCTTTCGCATAATACCCATATAGCAGAGGAAATTACTCAGGAAACATTCTTTAAAGCACTGAAAAAAGTCGACGATTTCAGAGGGGATTGTGACCTGCGTGTGTGGCTTTGTCAGATTTCCAGGAACACATATTATGACTATTTGAAGAAAAATAAGAAGTATGTATCAGAATCAGAAAATGAGACAGAAGACATTCTCACACCAGATTTTGTTCAGAGTTTTTCTGATAAAGATACTGCTTTTCAGGTTCACAAAGTACTTCACAGGCTTTCAGAACCATATAAAGAAGTCTTTTCTCTTCGTGTGTTTGGGGAACTGTCATTCACCACAATATCCTCACTGTTTGGTAAAAGCGAGAGCTGGGCACGAGTTACTTATCACAGAGCTTGTAAAAAAATCAGGGAGGAATTAAACCATGAAGATGAGTTGTAATATTATAGAGGATTTGCTTCCACTTTATGTAGATGATATGGTCAGCGAAGACAGCAGGAAGCTTGTAGAAGAACATTTGAAAGAATGTCCGGCGTGTCGGAAAATGCAGGAAGAGATGGTAAAAGAAAATCGTCTGAGTGCAGTTGGAAACCGAAGTAATTCGGCAAAAACAAGTAAAACAGAGGCAGAAGCACTCAAAAAAATACGTCGCAGGATCCGTAAAAAACGTATCGCCTCTGTCGTTCTGGCAGTTGTTCTTGTAATGGCAGCCGGAGGAATCGGACATTACTGGTACTACGATAAGGAAACTTATATTTCCTGGGATGATGCAAATATTTCTGTTAAAGATGGAAAGGTATATTCCACAGTCAATCCATTAGGACGTATGAAATCTATACTTTCTGTGGATCAGAAGAATATGTTTTATATGTTGTCAGAAACAATGTGGACGCGTAAACAGTATCCGTCAGATTCAGATAAAGAAAATGAACTTTTATCACTTAAACAATTTCAGGAAGCATATAATCGGAATGCTGATGCCGTTACAGATGAAACAATGCTTCCGTCCGGCATTGAAAATGTTTACTATGTGGATCCTGAAAATGTAAAAGAAGCATTCCAGCTCTGGAATTATGAGAATGAACCAGAAAAGGCACAGCAGAAAGCAGAGGAACTGGCTGCAAAGAGTCATCTGATCTGGAGTGCGGAAAAATAAAAATGATATCATGGAATCCGGTACGGCTTTGTGGTAATATAAGGAGGCTACATTAAAATCATAAAGGAAGCAGTACAGGAGAATAACGTGAGAAATATAATAGAGATCAACGATATTGCTGCACCTGAACTGGATGTCTATGCACGGACATCTGAGGTGCAGCTTTTTAGATATTATGAACCAGATCCGGGGATTTTTATTGCAGAGAGCCCAAAGGTGATCGAACGTGCATTAAATGCAGGCTATGAGCCGATTTCTTTTCTGGTGGAACACAAAGATCTGGAAGGAGAGGCGAAGTATATTCTGGATAAATATCCGGAGATTCCAGTATACACAGCAGAATATGATGTTCTTGTAAAAATGACAGGCTATGCACTGGCGCGAGGAATGCTCTGTGCGATGAGACGCCGTCAGATGGCGACAATAGAAGAAATATGCAGAAATACCAGTCGTATTGCCATCCTGGAAAATGTCGTGAACCCGACAAACATCGGAGCAATTTTTCGAAGCGCGGCAGCTCTCCATATGGATGCAGTTCTTCTGACAAACGGATGCAGTGATCCTCTTTATCGAAGAGCTGCCCGTGTGAGTATGGGAACGGTATTTCAAATTCCATGGACCTATTTTGATAAAAAAACTGCCTGGCCGGATGATGGCATGAGAACTGTGAAAGATATGGGATTTAAAACTGTTGCGATGGCGCTTCGCGAGGATTCGTACAGCATCGATGATCCAGAACTTCTGGCAGAGGAAAAGCTTGCAGTGATTCTTGGTACAGAAGGAGACGGACTGGCATCACAGACTATTGCAGACTGTGATTATACAGTGATGATTCCGATGTCACACGGGGTGGATTCATTGAATGTGGCGGCGGCAAGTGCCGTGGCATTCTGGGAACTGGGAAGGAAGAGATGATGTTAAGAAGATTTTCGAAATATATATCGCAGAGTGTTGCGGCAATGATGGGACAGTCTGTCTATATTCTTGCAGATACCTTTTTTATATCGGTCAGTTCAGGTGCAGACGGACTGGCAGTTCTTAACCTGATTCTGCCGGTTTTTGGAATCATGTTCGCAATTGGATCAATGATCGGGATTGGTTCGGCGACAAGATATGGAATCAGCAGAGCCAAAGGTGAAGCGGCAGACCATTACTTCACACAGTCGATCAGCTGGGCAATCATCTTCAGTATTCCGTTTGTACTGGTTGGGATTTTCCTGCCGGATAAATTTCTGGCACTTCTCGGAGCTGATGCAGGTCTGGTAGAACTCGGAAAAACATATCTGCGGATCATTCTTATTTTTGCTCCGTTTTTCATGTGCAACTATTCTGTCACCGCATTTGCACGAAATGATCATGCAACTTCAACTGTGATGGCAGGTTCACTTGCAGGCAGTGCCTTTAATATTGTGTTTGATTATATTTTTATTTTCCCGGCAGGACTTGGATTCTCAGGTGCAGCACTGGCAACAGCATTTTGTCCGTGTGTCACGATGCTGGTATGCTCTACGCACTATTTCAGCAAAAAATGTAATATCAGTTTCAGATGGAAAAAACTGTCTGTGCGGCATCTGATTTCCTGTTGTCAGCTTGGTGTGTCGGCATTTGTGGGTGAAATTTCCTCCGCTGTGATTACATTCATATTTAATATGTTGATTCTTGGCCTTACCGGAAGCACAGGAGTTGCAGCATATGGAGTTGTGGCAAATCTGTCGCTTGTCGGAATGGCGATCATGAACGGAATGGCGCAGGGGGCACAGCCGCTGATCAGCGAAAGCTTTGGCAAAGGTGCATTTGATGATGTAAAAAAACTTCTTGGCTGGGCATTGAAGAGTGTAGCTGTTGTGGAAATTCTTCTGGTTTCACTGGTATGGATTTTTACAGACCCTTTCATAGCAGTATTTAACAGCGAAAATAATCAGCTGCTTCAGCAGTATGCACACACAGGTCTGCGCTTATATTTCCTGGGCTTTTTGTTTGCAGGAGTAAATATCATGCTGGTGGCATATTTTTCAGCCACAGCAAATGCGCGTCCGGCAATCATCGGTTCACTCCTTCGAGGTGCGATAGCTATTGGAAGCTGCGCAGTTGTACTTGCAAAGATTCTTGGAATGAATGGAGTCTGGCTGTCATTTCTGGCATCAGAGGTGATCACGTTTGGCGTTATCCTGATATTGGCAAAAAGCAAATTGTACAAAAATAAATAGACAAAAACATGAAATATGTCTAATTTGTTCCTTGATTTTCTATGAGAAAAAGAGTAAAACATAGGTAAATCAAAAAAGAGAGAAATGCATTGAACAGGACAGATCACAAGAAGTAACCGGATTACAGAGAGCCGCAGATGATGAGAAACGGCAGAAGGTATTTTGTGATATCACCAGGGAGCATCCCACTGAACATTAAAGTAAGTCGGGACGTAGTCTTCACGTTACAGAAGAGGCTGTTTATATAGACAGTAGTAAGAGGTTATGTTTAGTAATAGATATAATAATACAAAGTGGTACCGCGGAAAATTCGCCTTTGTTATCCAAATGGATAGCAGAGGCGTTTTTATATACAAAATATAAGAGAAAGAAGAGGGCAAGATTATGAGTGGAATCTTAATGATGGTAATAGCCATTGTGGTGCTTGGAGGAGCATATCTTCTGTATGGTCGTTATCTTCAGAACAAATGGGGAATTGATCCCAAAGCTAAAACACCGGCATATGAACTGGAAGACGGAGTTGATTATGTACCGGCTGATACAAATGTAGTATTTGGACATCAGTTTGCATCTATTGCAGGAGCTGGTCCGATTAACGGACCTATTCAGGCAGCAATTTTCGGATGGCTTCCTGTTTTACTCTGGATTTTGATCGGTGGTGTGTTTTTTGGAGCAGTACAGGATTTTGCATCCATGTACGCATCTGTAAAAAATAAAGGACGTACAATTGGATACATTATCGAGGAATATATTGGTAAATTAGGAAAAAAACTGTTTCTTTTATTCTGCTGGCTGTTTTGCATTCTGGTAGTTGCAGCATTTGCAGATGTTGTAGCCGGAACCTTCAATGGATTTGCAGTAAATGACGCAGGAACAGTTACAAAGGTCGCAGCTAATGGTGCCGTTGCAACTACATCTATGTTATTTATATTAGAAGCGGTCGCACTTGGATTTTTCCTTAAATATACAAGGTTTAACAAATGGATCAATACTGCTGTGGCAATCTTATTGTTGGTGGCAGCAATTGTTCTTGGACTGAATTTCCCAATGTATGTAAGCCTTGGAACATGGCACATCATTATCTTTGCATATATTTTAGTTGCAAGTGTTGCTCCGGTATGGGCACTGCTTCAGCCACGTGATTATCTGAACAGTTATCTGTTGATATTTATGATTGTCGGTGCTGTTATTGGTGTATTTGTAGCAAATCCATCCTGCAATCTTAAAGCATTTACAAGCTTTAATGTAGACGGACAGTATATGTTCCCGATTTTATTTGTAACGATCGCCTGTGGTGCGGTTTCCGGTTTCCATTCTCTGGTATCTTCCGGTACGGCATCTAAACAGATAAAAAATGAAAAGAATATGCTGCCGGTTTCCTTCGGCGCAATGCTTATGGAAAGTATGCTTGCAATCATCGCACTGATTGCCGTTGCATCTTTTGCAGATGGTGAAGCTGCTGCACAGGGACTGACTACTCAGCCGCAGATCTTTGCAGGAGCAATTGCAAACTTCCTTTCTGTAGTTGGTCTGCCACATTCACTGGTGTTTACACTGATTAACCTTGCTGTATCCGCATTCGCACTGACATCCCTTGACTCTGTAGCCAGGGTAGGACGCCTTTCCTTCCAGGAGTTTTTCCTTGATTCTGATACAGATGAGGAAAATATGAGTCCATTCTTAAAAGTAGTAACGAATAAATATTTTGCAACCGTCATCACACTGGTACTTGCTTACATGCTTACCAAAGTTGGATATGCTGAGATCTGGCCACTGTTTGGTTCTGCAAACCAGCTGTTATCCGTACTTGCACTTGTTGCGTGTGCTGTATTCTTAAAGAAGACCAAACGTCAGGGCTGCATGCTCTGGATCCCGATGGTATTCATGATGGCCGTAACCTTTACAGCACTTGGAATGACGATCACAAAACTTTCAAAAGCGCTGTTTTCAACAGGCCTTGATCTTGGAAATACATTACAGCTTGTATTTGCAGTATTACTGCTGATCCTTGGTGTACTGGTAGCAATTCAGGGCGTTAAGAAACTGTTCGAAAAACAGGAAGCATAATATAAAAATAAACGAAGAGCAGCATACCGGCGTAAAATACGGGTGTGCTGCTCTTTTACTGTGAACAGAATTCTATGAATTATAAATTAATAGCAGTATGAGGTTGTACCATTCCTTTGTAGATATAGAAGATACCGCCGAAAAATCCAAAGATAAGACCTGCATAGCCACTGGAACAAAGAATAACAGTTACCTTGACTAAGATGGCGGCATTCTGGAGGAGTGGACAGATCAGAGCACCGGTAAGGAGACCGATAACTGTCCAGTCAAGCACCAGAACAGAGAGAAAAACAGATATGGTAGAAGATTTTTTTGAATGTTTGCTGACATAGTTCCATAATGTTTTATACATTGTAATTCCTCATTTCTTAATGAAAAGTGATTGTTTTTTAATTTGTTTTCATTATAGAAAGGAATTGTAAAATGCGAATGCGGAGTAATGAAAAATTTTTGTAAAATCATAAAGAAACTCACAGCATCTTGTTTTTATGATCCTTTTCCAATAACCATTTCCAAATAGGAATTACTTCAATGTTGATTCCATCATAGTCAAGAATTGCTTCTTCGCTATTGGTAATAAGAATACATTTAGTGATTTTATTTCTGGTTATAATATCACCAAGATATACGGTTTGATAGATACTGTTCAAAAAAGCTCTTTTGTTTTTTATTTCAACCAATTCTGGAAAAGCTCCATAAGTTACGTATTCATCATATTTATTTTGGATATCTGCTTTGTCTTTGGTGCTGATGACATCCAGATAATTTTTTTTCATAGCTGAGAAAAAAGTACAAAAGCAGTGTGAGATAGACAAAGAACAGCTTGTAGAAATACAGGCTGTTTTTTGTCGTCCAAAATATATGCAGAACCATTAAATCGAAAAGAGCGGGGTATGTATATAACTGGTGGGGTATGAGGTATCATAAGATTCTTGGAATGAATGGAGTCTGGCTGTCATTTCTGGCATCAGAGGTGAGTAATAAACGATTTATCTTCTCAATAGGGAGGAGCAAAATAACTTGCATGACTGAACGGATTAGTTTATACTAACTACAGAGTTAGATAAAGATAACTCTTGCGTGAATAAATCAGAAGGACTCCGGACGGGATACCGGAGAATCCCTCTGATAAGTAGTAGAAAGGGGAATCAGTCATGTACCTTGAGATTGAAAAAGTAGTAGGAAGAGAAATTCTGGACTCCAGAGGAAATCCGACAGTAGAAGCAGAAGTGTATCTGCTGGATGGAACGGTAGGAAGAGGAACTGCACCGAGTGGAGCATCTACAGGTGAGTTTGAAGCGCTGGAACTCAGAGATGGAGATAAAGCACGTTACCTTGGAAAAGGTGTGCAGAAAGCTGTTGAAAATATTAATACAACGATCAATGATGCAATTGAAGGTCTGGATGCAAGCGATATCTATACAGTAGACGCAGCTATGATTGCAGCAGACGGAACAAAAGATAAATCGAAGCTTGGTGCAAATGCAATCCTTGCCGTATCCATTGCCTGCTGCAGAGCAGCAGCTACAGCACTTGAAATTCCGTTGTATCGTTTCCTGGGTGGTGTATCCGGAAACCGTCTTCCGGTACCGATGATGAATATTGTAAACGGCGGATGCCATGCACTGTCTTCCGGACTGGATGTGCAGGAATTCATGATTATGCCGGTTGGAGCACCTTCTTTTAAAGAATGTTTAAGATGGTGCGCGGAAGTGTTTCATGCACTTGCTTCTATTTTGAAAGAGCGTGGACTTGCAACGTCCGTAGGTGATGAAGGTGGTTTTGCACCAGCGCTCAAGTCTGATGAAGAGGCAATCGAAACGATTCTGGAAGCTGTCGAAAAAGCAGGCTATGAGCCAGGAAAAGACTTCAGAATTGCTATGGATGCAGCGTCTTCTGAGTGGAAAAGTGAAAAAGGCAAAGGATACTATAAACTTCCAAAAGCAGGTACAGAATACACAGCAGAAGAACTCATTGAGCACTGGGCAAAACTTTGCGAAAAATATCCGATCATTTCTATTGAGGACGGTCTGGATGAAGAAGACTGGGAAGGATGGCAGAAACTTACTGCAAGACTTGGTGACAAGGTACAGCTTGTTGGTGATGATCTGTTTGTAACAAATACAGAAAGACTTGCCAAAGGTATTGAACTTGGTGCGGGAAATGCGATTCTGATCAAACTGAATCAGATTGGTTCTGTATCGGAAACTCTGGAAGCAATCAAGATGGCTCATAAAGCAGGATATACAGCAATTTCCTCACATCGTTCCGGCGAAACAGCAGATACAACAATTGCAGATCTTGCAGTTGCTCTGAATACCTGCCAGATCAAGACCGGTGCACCGAGCCGTTCTGAGCGTGTTGCAAAATACAACCAGCTTCTCCGCATTGAAGAAGAACTTGGCGCAAGTGCAGTATATCCGGGAATGAAAGCATTCAACGTAAAACAGGACTGATTAGGCGAAAAGAATCAGATTACGTTGGCAAGTCCTTTCCTAAGTGCAAGAATCTTATTGTAAACTGCATCTGCAAGTGCTGCGTGTCCGGCTTCATTCAAATGTTCCCGGTCAGTAGCACTTGGAGATGCAAAATCAGCGGCATTCAGGAATGCAGCATGATTCTGGAGTGCAACTTTACGGTATTCATCTGCAAGATTTCTGGAAACAAATTCAGAGTTCTGGTTAAATTCAGGATCAAAATCCGGTTCTCCCACACCATGACCAAGGTGGATCGGAGAGATAATAAGCAAGTTAAAATGCTGAGATGCATTGAGCCGTGCTTTACGGATCACCTGATCAAGGCCCTTTGCGATCACACTGGCGGAAGCACCATAGCGGGTCTTGCAGTCATTGGTTCCGAGCATGATGATCACAAGATCAAGAGGATCATGCATCTCTACAGTAACACCGATCATATCCAGTCCGCGGCGGCCTTCACGGAGTTCATCATGAAAGACGGTAGTTCTTCCGCAAAGTCCCTCTTCTATAATATGATATTCCGGGCCAAGCTTTTTCTGAAGAAGAGCAGTCCATCGTATATTTTCATTAAATCGTCCGGTTTTATCCGGTTTGTATCCCCACGTATTAGAGTCACCAAAGCATAAGATATTCATGAGATCACACTCCTTAATAAAACAAAACCATATAAACATACTAATTAAATATGTTTATATAATAAGTACTTTTTATTGAAATGTCAATGTGCTTTTGAAAAAAATATGCTCCGTATACCACAAAGTGATATATGGAGCATATTTATGTTAAAAAGCAATAATACCGAGATGTTCCAGAAGAATCTTGAGTCCCAGAAGAACCAGGATCAGACCTCCGATAAATTCTGCTTTGCTTTTATATTTGCTTCCGAAGAAGTTGCCAACGACAACTCCGACAATGGAGAGTACAAAGGTTGTGATACCAATAATACTGATTGCTTCAATGATCGGAGTATTAAGAAAGGCAAAAGTGATGCCGACTGCAAGGGCATCGATACTTGTTGCAACAGCAAGAACAAGCATGTTTTTATGATCAATCGGAGCATCTGTGACCTCGACGATTTCTTCTTCATTCCATTCTCGTACAGCTTCAATTATCATTTTGCCGCCGATGAAACCAAGAAGGATAAATGCGATCCAGTGGTCAATGCTGGTGATGTACTGTTGAAACTGGCTGCCGAGAAGCCAGCCGATGAGCGGCATAAGTGCCTGAAATCCACCAAAATACAGTCCGATAATAACAGCCTGCTTTTTGTTAAGTTTTCTCATGCCGAGCCCCTTACAGACTGAGACTGCAAAGGCATCCATGGAAAGTCCGACACCCAACAGAAATAATTCAATAAAAACTGCCATAATAATCTCCTTTTCTTTTCTGAAAGTATGTAAGCATACAAAAAGACTCACGTATGCAACAAAACAACACAGACAGATGTCTGTATGTGATATTGCATACATGAGTCTCATTCATTAAGATTTGCCAGGTACAGGTACCAGTATGTTGACAAATCACACATTCGTGCAAACTACTCCCTCACGTAATTTTTGTGTTAAGTTTTTCCCAACTATAACAAATGCAAGGACGCCTGTCAATAATTTTTTTCATTAACGGTTATGTGTATTTTATTAATAGCTGTGCGTGAAATGTTTTCCTTTTGGCAGAAACGCGTTATAATCATAGGTAATATAAGAGAAATTGAGTTTACAGTGGAGGATATTTCAAGGATGAAAGCAATTGGAATTGATATTGGAACAACTACGATCAGTGGAGTGGTTGTTGAAGTTGGTGAAAGAAGACATTCAACTGTAATAGAGGCAAAGACAATACAAAACGGAAGTTTTATTGAAACTTCTAATGAATGGGAAAAAATCCAGGATGCAGAAAAGATTATTCCCAAGGCACAGGCAGTTCTGGATGAGTTTATTGAGAAATATCCAGATGTGAGCAGTATTGGTCTGACCGGGCAGATGCATGGAATTGTTTATCTGAATGCCGAGGGGAGAAGTGTAAGTCCATTGTATACATGGCAGGATGGACGTGGAAATATCTGTAATGATAAAACTGGAAAAAGTCTGTTGAAAGAGATCGAAGAACAGTGTCATTACAAGACTGCTTCGGGATATGGATTTGTTACACACTTATATAATGAGAAGCATCATATGATATCGGCGGAAGCGACTACGTTTTGTACGATCATGGATTATTTTGGAGTATACTTGACGAATAGAAAACAGCCATTGATACATGTCAGCAATGCCGCCGGATTTGGCTTTTTTGATGTGCAGAAAAAGTGCTTTGAGATGGAATGGCTGAATAAAATGGGAATGGGTACGGTGAAGATTCCGGAAATTTGTGAAGATATGGAAGTGCTGGGAATGTATAAGGGTATTCCAGTAACAGTAGCAATCGGTGATAATCAGGCCAGCTTTCTGGGGGCAGCAGGCAGCGAAGATAATACATTACTGGTGAATATGGGAACAGGAGGACAGATTTCAGTTCTGACAGATCAGTATTTTGAGACAGAGGGAATCGAAGCACGTCCGTTTCTTGAGCGAAAATATCTTCTGGTTGGAGCTTCCCTGTGTGGTGGTAAGGCATATGCATTGCTTGAAAACTTTTTCAGATCATTTATGAAAGAAGCAACCGGAAAGGATACACCATTGTATGAAATATTGGGAAGACTTGCGGAAAAGGGAATGAACGCCTCAGGCAGCGGTATGAAAGTGCGGACAACTTTTGATGGAACAAGAACAGATTCAGGGCTCCGTGGGGAAATCAGAAATATTTCTGCTGAAAATTTTACACCGGAATCTCTGACATATGGTGTGTTGGAAGGAATGATTCGGGAACTTTATGATATGTTTGTTCAGATTGAAAGAGGCACGGGAATAAAAATCAGTCAGATGATTGGTTCTGGTAACGGTTTAAGGAAAAACAGCGTGCTTTGTGAGATAACAGAAAAATTATTTGGAATGAAACTGAGTTTATCAGAATGCAAAGAAGAAGCTGCAGCAGGTGCGGCAATCAGCGGTTGCTTTACATATATTAAAAGAAATGTAAAAGCGAAATGAGACAGAAATGCCAAACCAGAAAATAGATAATCTTCTTAATCTTGCAATGAATGTCACACAACAGGAAAGAGAAAAGTCAGAAAGTCTGAATGTGGGATATGATTCTAAAACGAAATTTTGGGATGTAATCGTGAAGTACAGTGGCTCAGAGAGCGGACTGGCCGGAGAGAATATTCAGGTAGTAGCATTGTTGGGCGGTTATGCAGTAGTGACTTTACCGGAAGCAGAGATTGCTGAATATTCTGACAGAGAGCAGATTGAATTTATGGAAAAACCTAAACAACTGTATTTTGAAACTTTGCAGGGGAGAGAGGCGAGCTGTATTCTGACGGTACAGGATAGAAATACTGGGCTGAGCGGTGAAGGAGTCCTGGTTGGTGTGGTGGATTCCGGCATAGATTATTTTCATCCGGATTTCCGAAATGAGGATGGCAGCAGCCGGATTCTGAGACTTTGGGATCAGAGTATTCCGGGAAATCCGCCGGAAGGATATCTGACAGGAACAGAATATGCAAAAGAAGAAATTGATAAGGCGCTTGCACTTGGGGAAACTGAGGGCAGGCGCTTTATCCCGTCCAGGGATTTCAGCGGACATGGGACGGCAGTTCTTGGAATCGCGGCGGGAAATGGGAGAGCGTCGGATGGTGTGAATCGTGGTATTGCGTATAAAAGTGATCTTCTGGTTGTGAAGATGGGAAATGCACGAGAAAGCTCATTTCCACGAACAACCGAACTGATCGAGGGAATTGACTATCTGATACGGCAGGCAGTGAAGATGGGAAGGCCGATTGCTGTTAATATCAGTTTTGGAAATAATTATGGATCACATCAGGGAGATTCTCTGCTGGAAACATATATCAGCAATGTGGCGAATGTGGGGCGTTCTGTCATCTGTGTCGGAACCGGAAATAACGGAAATGACAGAATCCATACAGCAGGAAAACTTCGGCAGGGGCAGACGGATATGGTTGAGATGAGCATAGGGACTTATGAGACAACTTTAAATTTACAGTTATGGAAAGCTTATGCCGATGAAATTGAAATTTCGATAGAAACGCCATTCGGTGAAAGACTACCGGAACTTTCAGAGAAAATCGGCACGCAGAGATATCGCGCCGGGGAGACGGATTTATTAATCTACTATGGGAAACCAGGACCTTTTCAGGTGACACAGGAGATTTATTTTGATTTTATTCCTGTGGGAACGTATCTTACAAGTGGAATATGGAAACTGTATCTGCGTGGCAGACGCATCAAAGAAGGAAATTATAATCTGTGGCTGCCGGGAGGAAGGGTGTTGAATTCCATGACAGGTTTTTACAGACCAACAGCTACAGAAACACTGACAATTCCATCAACAGCGGCCAAGGTAGTTACAGTAGGTGCATACGATTCCAGACTGAATGCATTTGCTGATTTTTCGGGCCGGGGCGGAAAACAGCTGGCGTATTTTAAGCCGGATCTTGTCGCTCCGGGTGTGGATGTTACAGCTCCGGCACCGGGAGGCGGTTATTCAGGCATGACTGGAACTTCTTTTGCAGTTCCATTCGTCACCGGAGCGGCGGCACTTATGATGGAATGGGGAATTGCCAGGAAAAATGATCCGTTTCTCTGGGGTGAGAAGGTAAAAGCATATTTAAGACGTGGAGCCCAGCCCCTGCCCGGATTTGAGAAATATCCGAATGAAAGTGTGGGATGGGGACGGTTGTGCTTTGTTGAGAGTATGCCTGAAATATGAAAAATGCAAATTTTTACAACTACTACCAAAGGAAAACTGATATAATAATATATAGTTACGATAATAAAAGCAAAGAGAGGGAATGAAATGTCAGGATATTTGATTAAAGACACAACGGTTGAGGAACGTAAAAAGATCGTAGAGGAATCGTTAGGTAATATTTCAGCAGACTGTGACGGATGTATGGCAGGTCTTGCGGAGATGTATCAGGATTATATCGAGGGAAAAAGAGAAATCCGTGATATTAACATGGAATTCAACGCGCATTATGTCAGAGAAGACATAGACAAGAAGGAGAGAAGAAGCTGTCCAATGTAATTGAATCCTTATGGGAAAGATTCCAATCTAAAATGTGAACTGTGGGGAAATCATGATGAAGAAAAAATTTATTAAGCTGTTTGCAATACTGGCGGCTGTCTTTCTGGGATCACTGGAGATGGGATGGCGCTTTTTTAACATGGTGGTCTGCTGCAAAAGAGGAGAGCAGAAAAAGGAAAGAAAGAAATGGTTTGAACTGTCTCATATCAGGGAAAATCATCCCAGGAATGGTTATGCCAGAGAATATAATGAGAGTAAGGCATGGTGCTCTGAACAGAAGATGCAGGACTGTTATATCAAAAGCATTGACGGATTAAAATTGCATGCATTATATCTGCCGGCAGAAGAGGCAAAACGGATTGTCATATTAAGTCATGGATATCGTGGCAGCCGTTTTGGCACATTGTCATTCATGGCAAAATATCTGCATGAGCATCAGTGTGATATCCTGTTTATAGAACATCGCTGCTGCGGCGACAGCGAGGGAAAATATATCACCTTTGGAGCAAAGGAACAATGGGATGTGCAGCAATGGGCTGTGTATGTATCTGAACGAAACAAAGAGAAGCTTCCGATTTATCTGTACGGACAGTCCATGGGTGCGGCTGCCGTACTGATGGCAGCAGGACATACACTTCCGTCGGAGGTAAAAGGTCTGATTGCGGACTGTGGTTTTCAGTCTATGGAAGGACAGATGCGTGATATGGCAGCTAACTGGTTCCATTTGCATCATATTCCACTGCTTCTGATGGAACTGGACTGGTTCTGTTCTCTTCTGGCAGGATTTCATATGAAAGATGCAGACACTGCAGAAGCCATGAAAAAAAATACAAGACCGGTTCTCTTTTTCCATGGGGAAAAGGACACCTATGTGTATCCGAATAACTCTTTTCAGAATTATATGCTCTGCAGGGCAGAGAAGGAACTGGTGATCATACCGGGAGCACGGCATCTGTGCAGTGCCTATGTGGATCCGGAACTGTATCAGCGCAAGATGATGGAATTCTTTGAGAAATACGATTAAACGGACATAAAAAATCCTGACCGGGATTTATCAGACATAGTACATAACAGGAAAGATACCTTTGAACTGTTATGTTAAATGCTTGATAAGTCCCGGTCAATTTTTTGTAAAGTGTTCATTAAGTCTCTGGGGTACTGGTATTTTTTGAGAAGGTATGATATTTTTGCACCTGAAGTATACATGCAATGTTTTCTGTCTCGGATAAAGAAGAAACCGGGATAATGGAGGTTATTTATTATATGAGAAATTATTATCCTTTGACGGCAGCTCAGAAAATGCATCACAACTGGATCATGGATTATGGTACACAGCAGGTATCCGGCGTAAGTGTTGTGGCATCTGTACAGGCAGAACTGGATTTTGGATTATTAAAAAAATGTATCCAGATGGAAATGGAGCGTTCAAGTTGTACCAGAGTCCGTTTTACGAAGCCGGATAAAGATGGAAATGTAAAACAGTATATTGAAAAAAAGGATCCGCGTGATATTGAACTGAAGGATCTGTCAGGAATGGAAAGTCTGGCAAAAGCAGATGAGCTGATGCAGCAGTGGGCTTATGAAACATTTGACGGAGACAATATTCCGATGTGCGAATTTACCATGCTGAAGCTTCCGGAAGGATACAATGGTTTCTTTTTACATATGGATCACAGACTGATCGATTCCTGTGGGCTTGTAGTTATGATCGGAGATTTGTTCCAGTTATATACACATTACAGATATGGAACAGCCTGCCCGCAGGAACTGGTTGATTTTGAGACGGTTCTGAAAAAAGATCTTGCAAAAGCGGGCAATGAAAAGCGGTTTGCAAAAGATAAAAAATTCTGGGATGACCAGCTGGATGCACTGGGTGAACCGTTATATTCCGACATACAGGGACCGTCCGTATTGGAGGAAGCAAGAAAGCGTCATGGAAATCCGAAGCTTCGTGCTTCTGATATTGAGATGAACGAGCTGTTTGTTGCAGTAAAGGATTATCATCTGGAACCGTATGCAACACAGAATCTGATGGATTTTTGTATGAATCATCAGCTTTCTATGACGAATCTGCTTCTGCTTGGTATCCGTACTTATCTGTCAAAAGTAAATAACGGACAGGAAGATATTACGATCCAGAATTTTATATCCAGACGTTCTACACATGAAGAATGGACTTCCGGAGGAAGTCGAACCATTATGTTCCCGTGCAGAACAGTGATCTCACCGGAGACGGATTTTCTTTCGGCAGCCTATGAAATCCAGAATATGCAGAATCGAATTTATATGCACAGCAATTACGATCCGGCACTTATTGTGGATGAGATGAGAAAGAGATACCATACACCGGAGCATACCAGCTATGAAAGCTGCTATCTGACCTATCAGCCAATGCCGGTGAAGGTGGAGAATGAAATGCTTGGAACTGTTCGCCAGCATGCCAAATGGTTTGCAAATGGTGCCGCAACCAAGAAAATGTATCTGACTGTATCTCATACTGAAGATGGGGGAATGAATTTCTCCTATCATTACCAGACAGCACATCTGGAGGAGCATGATATGGAACTGCTTTACTATTATATGATGCGTATTCTTTTCAAAGGGATTGCAGAGCCGGATATGAGCATTGGTGAGATTATGGAACAGGTATAAAGGGAAGTTTAAGAGGACTTGCCGATATTGTTTTTTGCAGAAATCAAAATCAGGAGGAAATAGAATGAATCAGGAAATGGAATTTAAAAATATCGTAGCGCAGTACAGCAAAGTGAAACCAAAAGAAATGACAGGTGAGATGAGATTCCGCGAGGATCTGGGATTTACTTCTCTGGATTTCATGTCTTTTCTGGGTGAGCTTGAAGATACCTTTGACATAGAACTTGAGGAAACCGAAATAACAAAGATTACAACTCTTGAGGAGGCACTGAAGCTTCTTGAGGAGCTTCAGTAAGAATTAAGCTGCTGTCCGCAGAAAAGTGAAGGAGGAGAAAGACATGCTGATCAGGGATATATTAGAAGAAAGTGTGCAGAAATTTGGTGAAGTCAAAGCAGTAAAATGGCTTAACCGAAAAGAAATTCTGGAGAGAAGTTACACTGAAATGATGAAAAATGTGATTTCCACCAGAAAAGGACTTCTTGCAGAAGGGTTTGAGGGAAAGCATATTGCATTAATCGGAACCAGCTCTGTAGAATGGATCGAAAGTTATCTGGGAATTATTACAGGATGTACCACAGCGGTGCCGCTGGACGCAGCACTTCCATGTGAAGAACTGATCGATCTGATAAAACGCTCCGATTCCGAAGCACTCTTCTTAAGTCCGAAACACAGACCATATCTGGAAGCATTTCTTGCAAACTGTCCGAAGCTTCAGAAAATATGGATGCTCCAGGAAGAGGTGGAGGATGTACCTTCAGGCGTGTACAGTATCAATGAACTGAGAAATGTGGGAAAGAGCGCATCAACAGATGCTTCCTGTCCGACCGAAGAAGATATTGCGACTATTATCTTTACTTCCGGAACAACAGGAAAGAGCAAAGGAGTTATGCTGACACAGAATAATCTGGCATCCAATGTTGAGGCAGTTAAGATTACAGCAGAACCTGGAACTGCCATGCTCAGTGTACTTCCAATTCATCATGCATTCTGTCTTGTCATGGACTGGCTGAAAGGTTTTTCTCAGGGTGCAACTGTCTGTATTAATGACTCTCTGCTTCATATGGTCAGAAATATGAGCATTTTTAAACCCGATATCATGCTCATGGTTCCGATGATGATTGAAACAATTTATAAGAGACTGGCAGCAGCTGATCCACAAATCCCGAAGGCAGTTCTTGCAGAAAAAGTTTTCGGTGGAAAACTGCAGACGATTTTTACCGGTGGCGCACATCTGGATCCGTACTATATTGATCGTTTTGCAGAGTATGGTGTTCAGATTCTGGAAGGATATGGCATGTCGGAATGTTCTCCTGTTATCAGTAATAATACACCGGAAAATCATAAGCCGGGTTCTATTGGAAGACCACTTGAGAATGTGGAGATAAGATTTGAAAATGGTGAGATTCTGGTAAAAGGCACAAGTGTTATGAAAGGGTACTATCAGATGCCGGCGGAGACAGCTGAAACACTGAAGGATGGCTGGCTGCATACTGGTGACAAGGGTTATATGGATGAAGATGGCTACCTTTTTATTAATGGTCGTGTGAAAAATCTGATCATTCTATCCAATGGAGAAAATGTATCTCCGGAAGAAATTGAGAATAAGCTTGCACTGAATCCGCTTATTGCTGAAGTGATTGTAACTGGTGAAGATAATGGTCTGACAGCACGCATTTATCCGGAACAGGCAGTTGTGGAGGCAAAGGCACTGGATACGGAGATGATTCGTTCACAGCTTCAGGAATTCCTGGATGAATACAATAAAAATCAGCCAACCTACCGTCGTATTACAGGTCTGGTGATCCGAAAAAATCCGTTTATTCGCAGCACGACAAAGAAAATCAGGAGACAGGATGTCCTGATCGATGAGCCGCAGGCATAATAAAAACCCGTTTGAGTGAATTGCTCAGACGGGTTTTATTATGCCTGTTTAGCAGGGGATTCAGGATAAAAGAGGCAGCATGCCAGTCAGGAAAATCTGAGTCAGAATCTCTGCAATAACTTCTGGTGCAAGATCAAAATTATCCCGGGTCCATTTATGAAGGACACCGATCGTGCTGCCGATCGCACAGGTGATCACATAAGATATTTCCTCTTTTGTGTGCCTGCCAGGTCTGGCACTGGAGGTAGTAGAGGTGACATAGTGATGGAGCATAGTCAGCATTTTTTCAAACAGATCATTCCCGTGAGGTGTACTCAGAAGACTGGAAAGAAAAGGATTTTCCATTGTATAGCGGCAGATTGTCAGAAAATAGGACTGACAGATGTCGCGGTCATTTTCAGGATGAAATTTTTCCATTATGGAAAAAACATCATGAATTGTCTTTTCTTCAACTGCAGATACAAGAGAGGGGATGTCCTGATAATGATTATAAAAAGTGCTTCTCGCGATACCAGCTGTTTTAGTGATATCGGATACAGTGATCTGATCAGGAGTTTTTTTCTTTACAAGTTTAAAAAAAGCACCCAGAATAGCTTCATCCGCCACAGAATATCTTTCGTCAGAAACTGGATTTTGCATAGTCGATTCCCTTCCATATCTTATCAGTAAATATAATAAAGTATAACACAAATCCGATAGTATAAGAACAGGAAAAAACAGTAACAAACAGTAACAAACAGTAACAAACAGTTTACTCTTTTGCTAAAAAAATAACAACAACGTCAAGAAAATAACAGAAATTTCAAACTTACAGAAGCCATATTTTAATAAAAAAGCCACACTTTTTGACGGAAATATACAATAATCTATGGATAAAATGTGTACTTTGTGCTACATTTATATAGAAAGCAATTATAGAACCAGCCTATCGGATTTTTATTGTTTTTTTCTTAACAGTGCAGAGGGGGAAAATTAGAATAAAAGAGGATAAGTATATAGGTTCAAATATTTCATAAGGAAGGTGAGCAATTGGAGAACTATACTAAGTATCAGCTGAAAAGCAATGAAGAACTCGCGTCATTGCTTGAGGGCAAAGACAATCTGTTTGTCATTGCCTGCAACAAGTGCTTCAAGGAATTTGACACCATTGACGAACCGGACTGCGATGAATTTCTGAAATTTGCCGCAGAACAGGGCAAGACAGTCACTGGCAGTACAAAGATTGACTTTTTGTGTAACAAGATGCACACAGAAAGAAAATTACAGGATCTGATTCCGGAAGGAACAGAGAATGTGATGGTGATTTCCTGCGGCCTTGGTATTCAGACAGTTGCAGAACTGGCTGGGAGACCGGTTTATGCAGCAAGTAATTCTCTTAACTACAGAGGCCATCATGGTATGGCTCTTACTAAAAAGAGCTGTGATGCCTGTGCTCAGTGTTATCTGAACATCACCGGTGGTGTCTGTCCAATCGTTGATTGCTCCAAGAGCCTTGTAAATGGGCAGTGTGGAGGTGCCAAGAACGGTAAGTGCGAAGTAGATCCGAATAAAGACTGTGCATGGGAGAAGATTTATCAGAGACTTGCAAAACAGGGAAGACTTGAGGAATTCCTCAATCAGCCTGTACAGGTCCGCGATTTCTCCAAGGTGAATTTCAAAGTAATCAACGACTACGTAAAAGCAATCAGAGAAGAAAGACTGAATGGATATTATGGCGGTGTTCATCCGTCAGAACACAAGGAATTCAGCGAACATATCGATCTGAAAAAATTCCCGGATCCAAAGACGGTTGTGATTTCAATGTCACAGCATCTGGGAGCACCGGCCAATCCGATCGTTCAGGTGGGAGACACCGTAAAGGTTGGACAGAAGATCGGTGAAGCTGCCGGATTTATCAGTGCTCCGGTACATTCCAGTGTAAGCGGAACAGTTGTTGCAGTTGAGCCGCGCATGCATGGCACAAGAGGTAGCGAAGTGATGGCTGTTGTCATTGAATCGGATGGAAAGAATACTCTGCACGAGTCCGTACAGCCACATAAAGCATTAGATGATCTTACAGCGGATGAAATCATCGAAATCGTAAAAGAAGCAGGTATTGTTGGTATGGGTGGAGCAGGTTTCCCGACCTGTGTCAAACTGAAACCAGCAAAACCGGTTGACACGATCCTTCTTAACGGATGCGAATGTGAACCGTATCTGACAGCAGACCACAAGGTTCTCCTTGCATACGCAGACGAGATCATTTTCGGTCTGAAAGCAATCCTCAAAACAACAGGAGCTGAGAAGGGTATCATCGTTATCGAAGATAACAAGCCGGATGCTATCGAATTAATGCAGAAAAAAGTTGCCGATATCGAAAATATGGAAGTATTTGTTGCAAGAACAAAATACCCACAGGGCGCTGAGAAAACTCTCATCAAACGCGTTATGGGAAGAATCGTTCCGAGCGGCGGACTCCCGGCAGATGTTGGTGTAATTGTAGATAATATCAGTACAGTAAAAGCAATTTCTGATGCGATCCAGACAGGTATGCCACTGATCGAGCGTGTTGCAACCGTAACAGGCGAAAAGATCAAGAATCCAGGCAACTTTATCATCAAGATCGGCACAAGCGTAAGAGAACTGATCGATTACTGCGGTGGATTTACAGATGATGATGTTCTTGTTAAGATGGGCGGCCCAATGATGGGATTCCCGTTGAATACACTGGATGTACCTATGATGAAGGGATCCAATGGTATTATTGCCATTGATACAGATGAGACCAAAGAGCAGCCATGTATCAAGTGCGGACGCTGCGTGGATGTATGTCCGATGGAACTTTCTCCTCTGTATTTCGTTAAATATGCGAAAGAAGAGAACTGGCAGGGCATGAAAGACATGAATGTCATGGACTGTGTTGAGTGCAGATGCTGTCAGTATATCTGTTCTTCCAAGATTCCGATCATTAACAGTATCAAAGCCGGAAAAAATGCAATAAGGGGGATGAAGTGATATGTTGATTACCCAGTTAAAAGCAAAAGAAACAATCACATCTCTGACAGCAGGAAAGAAAGTTTTCATTATTAACTGTCACGGATGTAAAGAAGTTCATTTTCCGGAAAAAGAAGCTGTTGAACTTCAGAAGGAACTTTCCGCTGAAGGAAATGTAACAGGAATCATGACAACTGATTATATCTGTAATCCGGAAAACATGGAGTTACGTCTTAAGAAACATATGAGCAAGATCCAGGAAGCAGATCTGGTTCTGGTATTCTCCTGCGGTGTTGGTGTACAGACCGTCGCAGAATATCTGGAAGACAAGATGGTCTGTGCAGCCTGCGATACATACCCGGTACCTGGCTTCCAGGGAGTAACACCATTAGAGTACAAATGTGACCAGTGTGGTGAGTGTTATCTGAACCTGACAGGAGGAATCTGTCCGATCACAGCATGTTCCAAGAGCCTTGTAAATGGCCAGTGCGGTGGTTCCAAGAACGGTATGTGCGAAGTTGATAGTGAAATGGAATGTGGATGGGAGCGCATCTACAGACGTCTGAAAGAGATCGGACGTCTTGATCTTCTTAAATGCCCGACACAGATCCATAATTTCGCAACAGACGATGAAGTGAAATAATACGAACCTTTATTGTATAAAATTTATAATGATTGGAGCAATGTACAATGAAAATGAAAGAATTATTCGACCGTGGTGAATTCGTAGTTTCTGCAGAAGTAGGACCGCCGAAAGGAATTCACGTAGATGAACTGGTAGAAGAAGCCAAAACATATCTCAAAGATGTTCATGCAGTTAACGTAACTGATAACCAGTCTTCTGTTATGCGTCTTGGATCTCTTGCAATGTGTAAAGTTCTTAAAGATGCAGGTATGGATCCGATTTTCCAGCTTGCATGCCGTGACAGAAACCGTATCGCACTGGAGTCAGACCTTTTAAGTGCAGCAATGTTTGGTATTGAGAATATTCTCTGCCTTACAGGTGACCATACAAAGATGGGTGACCATCCGCAGGCAAAACCGGTATTTGACCTTGACTCTGTATCCCTGCTTCATACTGTGAAGCTTCTGGAATCCGGAGTAGACCTTGGTGGAAACCAGCTTGTTGGCGAACCTCCGAAATTCTCCAAAGGTGCTGTTGTATCTCCATGCAGTGATTCTGTTGATGCGCAGCTTGCCAAGATGGAAAGAAAAGTAGCTGCAGGTGCAGATTACTTCCAGACACAGGCTGTATTTGAGCCAGAGAAATTCATCAAATTCATGGAAAAAGCAAAACAGTTCGGAAAACCGGTACAGGTTGGTATCATCATTCCAAAATCTGTTGGAATGGTAAGATTCATGAACAATAACGTTGCTGGTATTCATGTTCCGGATGAAATGATCGAAGAACTGAAAGCAGACAAAGAAAAAACAAAAGCAGGTATCACTGGTGTTGAGATTGCTGCACGTATTATCAAAGAGTGCAAGCCATACTGTCAGGGTGTTCATATCATGGCGCTCGGCTGGGAATCCAAGATTCCGGATCTCTTAAAACTGGCTGAGATCTAAAAGATCAGTTCTAATAAAAAAATATTATAATGAGTTTATAAGAAGAGGCGCTTGTCTTTCGGGAAAACGAAGACAGGCGTCTTGTTTTGTATGAATTGTTTTAAATATAAACCAAACAGCAATTAGGGTTGACAATCACTCTTCTTTATTTTAAAATTGTAAACCATAAGACATATGGAGGTTTACAAATGACAAAAACAAAGAGTTTGATCTATTGCGGCCTTTTTACAGCCCTGATTGCAGCAGGTGCTTTTATCAAGGTTCCTGTACCGGTAGTTCCTTTTACACTTCAGTACCTGTTTACTATGCTTGCAGGTTTGCTTCTTGGAGCAAAAAGAGGAACAATTTCAGTAGTTGCTTATATGATTTTAGGATTGGCAGGATTACCAATCTTTACCGAAGGTGGCGGATTATGGTATGTATTTAAGCCAAGCTTTGGATATATCATTGGATTCTGTCTGGGAACTTACGTGACTGGACGTATAGCAGAGCATCTTAAGAAAAAGACAGTATTTCGTTATCTGCTTGCAAACCTGGCAGGACTTATGGTTGTCTATGCCTGTGGAATGATCTATTACTATATTATCTGTAATTATGTGATCAACACACCAATCGGAATCTGGCCGCTCATCCTTTACTGCTTCCTTTTAGCAGTGCCTGGAGACATTGCACTGAGTATTCTTGGAGCAGTTGTTGCCAAACGTATCCGACCAGTTGTAATGCAGTACCTTACAGACCCTAAACCTATCATCTCATCAGTATCGGAGGAAACCGCAAAATGAACCCACTTACCTTAGCTCAGGAAATTATCGACGGACGCAGAATCACAAGAGAGGATGATCTTTCTTTCTTCCTTACCTGTGATCTGGACGAATTATGTGAGGGTGCAGACCGCATCCGTGAAGCTTGCATCGGCGACAAAGTAGATCTTTGTTCCATCATTAATGGCCGAAGCGGCAGATGCCCGGAGGACTGTAAATATTGTGCACAGTCAGCACATAATCATACTTCCTGCGAAGTTTACGATTTTCTTCCGGAAGAAAAAATCCTGGAAGCCTGTAAGATGAATGAGGCAGAAGGAGTAAATCGTTTTGCCATTGTAACAGCCGGCAGGGCTTTAACCGGAAAAGAATTTGACCAGGCAATCCATGCTTATGAGACAATGAAGAGAGAATGCAAAATCGATCTTTGTGCATCCATGGGCTTCCTTTCGGCAGAACAGCTTCATCGTCTTCATGAGGCAGGCGTGACCAGCTATCATCACAATATTGAGACTTCACGCAGAAATTTCCCGAATATATGCACAACCCATACATATGATATGAAAATCGAAACCTTAAAGAAAGTTAAGGCTGAAGGAATGTGCGCATGTTCAGGAGGCATCATTGGAATGGGCGAGACCTGGGAGGACCGTCTTGATATGGCCATCAGTCTTGCTGAGCTTGGAATCGATTCTATTCCGATCAACGCGCTGATGCCGATTCCGGGAACTCCGCTTGAAAATCTCCCACAGCTTTCTGAGACAGATATCCTTCGTACGATTGCGTTCTTCCGCTACATTAATCCGGAAGCGAATATTCGACTTGCAGCAGGACGCGCACTTCTTACTAATGACGGCGAAACAGCTTTTAAGTCAGGAGCATCCGCGACGATCACCGGAAACATGCTGACAACTGCCGCATGTGCGACGATCAGAAGTGACCGCAAGATGCTTGCAGATATGGGAAGAGATGTAACTCCGGAATATTGGAAGGAAGTGTAGACTATGAGTAAAGCAGTATTTCTTACCGGAACAGGGACCGATATCGGTAAAACATATATTTCTGGACTGATTGTAAAGAAACTTGCTGAGTCTGGCAAGAATCCGGCTTATTACAAAGCAGCCATGAGCGGAAATGACCGAAGAGCGGACGGAAGTCTGATCCCTGGAGATGCTCTTTTTGTTCAGAAGACATCCGGGATTTCACAGCCGCTTGAAGAAATGTGCCCGTATGTGTATGAAAATGCATGGTCTCCTCATCTGGCTTCAAGAGTAGAAGGAAATCCGGTAGATTTTGAGGTCGTTCGAAAAGGATTTCTGGAAACAGCAGATAAATATGATTACATTACAATGGAAGGCAGTGGCGGAATCTTATGTCCACTCTGCTTCGATGAACGCAGGATACAGCTTGAAGATGTGATCCGTGAATTTGAACTTTCCAGCATTCTTGTGGCAGATGCCGGCCTTGGCACGATCAACAGCGTTGTGCTGACTGCTGAGTATATGAAAGCCCGTTCACTCCCGATCAAGGGAATTATCTTTAACCATTATCATCCGGGAAATATCATGGAAGATGACAATATCTTTATGTGTGAACATATGACTGGTCTTCCGGTCATTGCAAAGGTACAGGATGATGCGACAGAGCTTGAGACAGATGCAGACGTACTGGCTGCACTTTATGATGAGGTGAAGATCAAATGATTTGGTATCCATATGAACAGATGAAAACAATGAAAGAGCCGTATAAGATTCTGGATGCAGAAGGTGTGCACCTTTATACAAAGGATCAGAAGCTGATAGATTCTATTTCTTCCTGGTGGTGCATGATCCACGGCTACAAACATCCGGAGCTGACCGCGGCTATCAAAGAACAGGCGGATCATTTCTGTCATGTAATGCTTGGCGGACTTACCCATGAGCCGGTAGAAAAGCTTTCTGCAAAGCTCCAGGAATTTCTTCCGGGTGATCTGGATTACTGTTTCTTTTCTGATTCCGGAAGTGTTGCAGTAGAAGTTTCTCTTAAAATGGCGCTTCAGTACAACACAAACCAGGGCCGTAAAAGACCGCTGGTACTTGCGCTTGAGCATGCGTACCACGGAGACACCTTTAAGGCAATGGAAGTGGGCGATGATGAAGATTATCACTTTGCCTTTGATAAAAAAGAAGGCGTTGTCCATATCCCGACAGAGATTTCAGCACTTGAAGAAGCATTTGAACTGTATCACGACCGTCTGAACTGTTTTATCGTAGAACCTCTTTTGCAGGGTGCTGGTGGAATGCGGATGTATGATATTTCATTCTTGAAACGTGCAAGAGAACTTTGTGACCAGTACGATGTCCTTCTGATCTTTGATGAGGTTGCCACAGGATTTGGCCGTACAGGAAATCGATTTGTTGCAGATCTGGTTCTCCCGGATATTCTTGTTCTTGGAAAGGCTCTGACCGGAGGATATATCGGTCATGCAGTTACGGTAGCAAACCACAAAGTATTCAATGCCTTTTACAGTGATGATGACAGACTTGCTCTGATGCATGGACCGACCTTTATGGGAAATCCTCTTGCATGTGCAGTGGCATTAAAAGGAATTGAGATCTTTGAACGTGAAGATTATATGAGCAAGATCCATCATATCGAACAGATCTCACGCCAGGAGATGGAACAGTTCACTGATCCACGCGTCAAAGAAGTACGAATCATGGGTGGATGCACCTGCGTGGAAGTCCGTGATCCAAAATACCTGGAAGGTTTCCAGCAGTTTGCCTACGAACGAGGCGTGTTTTGCCGTCCGTTTTTGAACTACATGTATTCCATGGTGCCGTATGTGATCAAAGATGATGAGTTAATAAAAATCTTTGATGTGATGAAAGAATGGTTTAAATAAAAATGCGCCCTCCTGCTGTGCGGGAGGGCGTTTTGCCTATACGGTATGGATAAATTGATCAACATAGTGCAGGGCAGCTCCGATAGCCGGAGTGTACTGACCGTTTGTGCCAACAAGAATCTGACCTTTGTCCAGTTTAAATGGTGCAGATAAATTAATATGTTCTGTCAGATAAGAAAGATCTTCGTCAGTAAAATAAGGCGCCAGGTAGCCGCTGATAATAATAGGAGCATCAACGATCAGATTCAGATTTTTCATAGCAAAAGCCAGATGATTGAGATAATCTTCCCAGACTTGAATAAGCTGGGAGGATTTTTTTTCGCGTAAAAGCGGGAAAAACTCTTTGATTGTCATACCGGCAGCCTGCTCCAGAGAATCAACAGAACAGTAGGTTTCCAGACAGCCGCGGTTTCCGCAATAACAAAGAGGTCCGTCCGGATTAATACACATATGTTCAAGGGTTCCACTGTGCATGGAATTTCCCTGATGAATCTGATGATTAGTAATGATCGCGCCGCCAAGATTTCGGTTCAGCAGAAAAACAACGGCACTGTCAAGTTCCGGATGATTCCATAATTCCAGGAAAGCTGCTGATTTTGAATCATGTTCCAGATAGCATGGATAAGGAAGACGACTGGTAAATTCTTCCAGCTTCATACCGGTATTATTCATAATAGTTCCATAGGTTACGGTAGTATGATCCGGAGATGTGACGCCCTGTGTGGCAATCGAGATTCCAAGTACTTTTTCTTCCGCATACTGATTTGATACTGTGAATTCCCGGATAGTTTCCGCAATCCGCTCATAGTAAGCGGGTGTGTTAGAGTATGGAACTGAAAAAGTATCTGTAAAGATGGCATTTCCGTAAAGATCCACCGCAGTGAGGTGGAACATGTTTTTTAAAATACCAATACCAATGGAAATTTTAAAATCAGGCACAATCTGGATTGCCTGAGCTTTTCTTCCGCCTGTTGAATCAAAATATCCGTTTCTTTCGATCAAACCTTCCTGCTCCAGCAGATTCAGATTCTGGCTGACTGTGGATAAGCCCATCTGAAGATCCGAAACGATCTGTAGTTTGGAGGTTACTTTACTCTTATAGATATATTGATAAACTTTTGATTTGTTTATTTTTTTAAGACTGATATTTGTTAATCCTTTTTCGCTCATAAGATACTCCTGATAACTTTGCAAGATAAAATTTACGTTCAACATTTATTCTAGTATAACACAGAAGAAAAAGCAATCAATATTAGAATATAGTAAAAGTGCATAAAAAATAAGCTTTAATATTATAATTATTGTCAATAGATTTTTGAGGCATAGAGATATATACTTAACTTACATGTAAGATATAAACGTAAGTCAAAACGTAAGAGACAGATCAGAAATATAAAATGAAAACAAGGAGGATGTAACATGAAATTATCAGTTAATGGAATCAAGAATCACGAAGAATGGGAAAAAGCAGGAATCATGCTTCCTGGCTATGATGTGGAAGGCGTGAGTGCAAAAGCAAAAGAAGCACCTGTATGGGTACATTTTGGAATCGGAAATATTTTCCGAGTATTCATCGGCGGTATTGCGGACGGACTTCTTGAGGAAGGTGTACTTGACCGAGGGCTTACCTGTGTGGAAACATTCGATTATGATGTAGTTGATAAAATCTATAAACCATATGATAACCTTGGCCTGAGCGTTATTCTTCATGGAGATGGAAAACGAGATTATAAAGTACTCGGATCACTTGCAGAAGCTGTAAAGGCTCAGGCTTCAGATGCTGAACAGTGGAATCGTCTTAAAGAAATTTTTAGAAGCAATTCTCTGCAGATGGTTTCCTTTACAATTACTGAGAAAGGTTATGCGCTTCAGAAAGCTGACGGTACATACTTCCCATTTGTACAGGCTGATATTCAGAATGGCCCGGACAAAGCAACAGGTGCCATGGCGGTTCTGGTAGCTATGTTATTTGAGAGATATAAGGCAGGCAGATTTCCTATTGCGCTGGTTTCTATGGACAATTGCTCACAGAATGGAGCAAGACTTCGAGAATCCGTACTGAAAATGACAGAAGAATGGAAGAAGGCCGGTTTTGTAGATGATGGATTTGTAAATTACGTAAGCGATGAAAAAGTAGTTGCTTTCCCATGGACTATGATCGACAAGATCACACCTCGTCCGAGTGAACAGATTGCAGCAGATCTGGAAAAGCTGGGTGTGGAAGATATGCAGCCGGTCATCACAAGTAAAAAAACATATATCGCACCATTTGTAAATGCAGAAAAACCGCAGTATCTTGTGATCGAAGACAGTTTTCCAAACGGACGTCCGGCACTGGAAAAAGGATTTGGTGTATACATGGCTGACAGAAATACAGTAAACCTGTCTGAACGAATGAAAGTTACCGTTTGTCTGAACCCGGTGCATTCTGCTACAGGTCCGCTTGGCGTTGTACTTGGTTATGATCTGTTTGCGCACATGCTGAATACGAATGAAGACATGATGAAGATGGCCCGCATGGTGGCTTATGATGAAGGTCTTCCGGTCGTGGCAAATCCTGGAATCCTTTCACCACAGGCCTTTGTAGATGAACTGTTTAATGACCGTTTCCCAAATGAATATCTGGGAGACACTAATCTTCGTCTGGCAGTTGATGTATCACAGATGGTTGGCATTCGTTTTGGAGAAACTGTAAAAGCGTATGTAAAGAAGTTTGGAGATGCTTCCAGATTGACAGCCATCCCACTGGGAATCGCAGGATGGCTCAGATATATGCTTGGTGTTGATGATGAGGGCAATAAATTCGAACTTGCACCGGATCCGATGAACGAAGAAATCCAGGAGCAGTTCAAAGATATTGTTGTGGGACAGCCGGAAACATTTAAAGACCAGCTGAAACCAATCCTTTCTAATGAACGTTTATTCTTTACAGATCTTTATAAAGATGGTGTTGGAGAAAAGATTGAAGATATGTTCCGTGAGATGATCGCAGGACCAGGAGCTGTAAAAGAGACGATTCACAAATATGTTCACTGATAGAAAAATGATCCCAAAAAAATAGCGGAGGAAAAGGAAAATGACAGAAGCGGTATTTGCGGCAGAGCCGACAAGGCTGTTGATAGCAGCGGCAGTGGGAATTATTCTCTTATTACTGCTGATCATTAAAATTAAGATCCATCCAGTATTATCACTGCTGATCTCAGCGCTGGTTATCGGACTTGGAGCCGGAATGCCGGTTCCAACGCTGGTAAACACAGTTCAAAAAGGTGCAGGAGAGACTTTGCAGGGAATCGTGTTGTTGATCGGTCTTGGATCTTTATTTGGAGGAATTCTGGAAGTATCCGGAGGTGCACAGTGTGTTGCACAGACACTTGTAAACAAATTTGGAGAGAAAAAAGCCGGGATAGCTCTTGGAATCACAGGTCTGGTAGTAGGTACGACGGTATTCTTTGAAGCGGGAGTCGTGATTCTGATTCCACTTGCATTTGGTCTTGCAAAGAAAACAAAGAAATCCACGTTGTATTATGTGATTCCGCTCCTTGCTGGTCTGGCTACAGGATTTGCATTTATCCCACCATCAGCAGGATCAGTACTGGTTGCAAATATGTTGAATGTGGATCTTGGAATTATGATTGCAGTTGGTGTTCCGGTAGGTATCTTATCACTGATTTTTGCGGGAATTCTGTGGTCGAAATTTATTGGCAGTAAGATCAATGTAGGACTTCCGACCAATGTTTCAGAAGTCAGAGAGGCAGATGAAGCTAATCTTCCAAAGTTTTCGACTGTGTTAGGTATCATTCTTGTGCCACTGGTATTGATTTTATGTAATACAGTTTCCGTATATATTCCAGGGATTGATGCCTTGCGTCCGGTACTTGAGTTTTTGGGAACTCCTTTTGTGGCTCTGGTCATTGCAGTGTTATTTGCCATGTATTTTCTGGGTAAGAAACAGGGATATGATGGGGAACAGCTCAAAAAGATCCTGGATCGTTCCTTACGTCCGACAGGTCAGATCCTTCTGGTTATAACAGGCGGAGGAATCATCCGATGGGTACTGCAGGACTGTGGTATGGGAGAAATCATCGGACCTGCACTTGAGAAAAGCGGACTGCCGCTTGTTATTGTAGCTTTTCTGATTGCTGCACTGATTCGTGCATCAGTCGGAGCAGCAGTTGTTGCAATGACAATGGCTGCAGGAATCATGGCTGCAATGCCGGGAGTAGCTGAATTATCTCCTGTTTATCTTGCTGCAATGGTGTGCGCGATCAATGGCGGTGCAACCGCATTCAGTCATGTGAATGATTCAGGATTCTGGCTGGTAGGTTCATTACTTGAAATAGATGAAAAAACAACACTGAAATCATGGACAATGATGGAAACAATCATCGGATTTACAGGGTTGATCTGCGCAATCGTACTCAGCCTGTTTGCATAATATAATTGTGAATTTGGAAAAACTGTATTAGAATAATAGTAGCAAAACATCTGGATTGGACGAATAGTTCAGGGAACAGAAAGTATGAGAAATGGAAAGGATGGTACAGTTACATGAGTTTAAAAGAACAGATAAACGGACTTCAGCACATTGGGGTACCTACCAAGAACATGGAAGAAACAATCGCATTTTATGGAAAACTCGGATTTGAAATTGCATTTGAGACTGTAAACGATGGCGACAGAGTTGTCTTCTTAAAATTTGGTTCCCTTGTGATCGAGACATATGAGAGCAAGGACGCAACCATGAAATCAGGAGCAATCGATCACATTGCACTTGATGTAAAAGATATCGAAAAGATTTATGAACTCATCAACCAGGAAGGATTAAACAGCACACAGGATACAATCCATTTCCTGCCATTCTGGGAGAATGGAGTGAAGTTCTTTACGATTGAAGGACCGAATAAAGAAAAAGTAGAATTCAGCCAGTATCTGTAAGAGATATGTTTAAGAAAAAACTGAGTGAACAGCAACAAAAACCCGAGGCGGCAGGCCTCGGGTTTCTTTAGTATTGTTCATTTTTATTGCATCATGTATTATATGTATAAGATTAAATTCACTGAAAGAAGGAGGATGGAAGGATCATGAAAAATTATTCAGAAGATGAAAGCAGACAGTATCATATTCAGGTAGCAAAAGGTGAAGTAGGACGCTATGTACTCTTGCCGGGAGATCCTAAGAGATGCGCAAAGATCGCTCAGTATTTTGATGATCCGGTTCTGATTGCAGATAACAGAGAATATGTTACATACACAGGAATCCTTGATGGGGTAAAAGTCAGTGTAACATCAACCGGAATTGGCGGTCCATCAGCGTCTATTGCTATGGAAGAACTGTATCGCTGCGGTGCAGATACATTCGTGAGAATCGGTACCTGCGGTGGAATGCAGACAGAAGTAAAGAGCGGTGATGTAGTGATTGCCACAGGTGCAATCCGTATGGAAGGAACCAGTAAAGAATATGCACCGATAGAATATCCTGCAGTAGCTAATCTTGATGTAACAAATGCGCTTGTATACGCAGCAAAAGAGAAGGGCCTCTCATGTCATACAGGGGTTGTACAGAGCAAGGATGCATTTTACGGACAGCATGAACCGGAAGCGATGCCGGCAGGATATGAACTGATCAATAAATGGGAAGCATGGAAGAAAATGGGATGCCTGGCATCAGAGATGGAATCTGCAGCTCTTTTTATAGTTGCAGGTAAACTTCGTGCAAGAGCAGGAGCCTGTTTTCTGGTAATCGCAAATCAGGAAAGAGAAAAACTTGGTCTGGAGAATCCGGTAGTTCGTGATACAGATATGGCTATTCAGGTAGCTGTGGAAGCAATCAGAAAAATGATCAGAGAAGATAAGGAAAAATAAAAACCATGAATATGCAGATTGTGATAATGGAGGTGGCAGGTTGTGCAGAATGTGGACAGATCTATAATTGATAAACTGATAAAAACAGCGATTGAACAGTTGAAGTTTTCGTATGCACCATATTCGGGTTTTAAGGTTGGTGCAGCACTGATTGCAAAGAATGGAGAAATCTACACAGGGTGTAATATTGAGAATGCAGCGTATACACCTACCAATTGTGCTGAGAGAACTGCTTTTTTTAAAGCTGTAAGCGAAGGAATAAAAGAGTTTGATGCAATCTGCATTGTAGGCGGAAAGGATGGAATCCTGACTGAATACGCAGCACCGTGTGGTGTATGTCGTCAGGTAATGATGGAATTTTGTGATCCAGAGACATTCAAAATTATTCTGGCTTTGGATCCGGAGCATTATGATGTCTATACACTGAAAGAACTGCTTCCGTTAGGTTTCGGACCGCAGAATCTTGCATAAAGAACAGTATACGAGCTGATTGTCATACGAAAAATGAAATGGAGAGAGTATTATGACGCAGGAAGAACTGATCACATTACCCAAAATAGAATTGCACTGCCATCTGGATGGTTCACTCAGTCGTGAATTTATAGAAAAACGGCTGGGACGAGAAGTCAGTCAGAAAGAGTTGAGTGTGTCAGATGACTGTACCAGTCTGGCAGAATATCTGGAAAAGTTCACATTGCCTGGACAATGTATAATGGATGAAACAGGACTGGAAGAAGCAGGATACGATGTGCTAAGAGGCATGAGCAGGGAGAATGTCTGTTATGCAGAAATCCGTTTCGCTCCGCTGCTGTCAGTGACAGAAGAGATGGATTGTAAAAAAGTTATTGAAGCATTGCTTAAAGGGCTTGAGCGGGGCAGAGATGATTTTGGAATAGAATTTGGTGTGATTACCTGTGCTATGAGGCATCACAGCGAAGAAGACAACAGCCGAATGATATTGACAGCACGTGAATACTTAGGATGCGGAGTCTGTGCAGCAGATCTTGCAGGTGCGGAAGCATCTTATCCAATGACTGAGTTTATGAATCTGTTTCAGAATGCACATAAAATAGGAATGCCATTTACAATCCATGCAGGCGAATGTGGAAATGCACAGAATATTATAGATGCAATAGAAGCCGGAGCAGGCAGGATTGGACATGGAATTGCAATGAGAGGAAACAAGGCACTTCAGCAAAAACTGGCAGCCAGAGAAACTGGTATTGAGATGTGTCCGATCAGTAATCTCCAGACAAAGGCTGTACAGTGCGCTTCAGAATATCCTCTCAGGGAATTTCTGGATGCAGGATTAAAGGTTACGATAAATACTGATAATCGAACAGTCAGTAATACAACATTAACAAAAGAACTGGAATTTGTTCAAAAACAATACGGAATCCGGGATGAGGAGGTCCTGCTTCTGATGAGGAATGCAGTAGATGCGGCCTTTGCAGCAGATGCTGTAAAAGAAAGGCTGTACCGGAGTTTATATAACAAAATATAAAGAGATGGAGTAAAAACATGAAAAATTATGACAGAATTTTTGTAATCGTACTTGATTCTCTGGGAATCGGGGCAATGCCGGATTCAGCAAATTTTGGTGACACCGGAGTTGATACTTTTGGACACATTCTTGAGAAAATGGGTTCCCTTGAAATTCCGAATCTTGTAAAACTGGGAATGCTGAATCTTCATCCAGCCGGGAATATGTCTGGTGTGGAGCATCCGGCAGGACGTTATATGTGTTTAAGCGAAGCAAGCAATGGCAAGGATACCATGACAGGTCACTGGGAAATGATGGGAATCAAAACAGAGAAGCCATTCAAAACTTTTACAGAAACAGGATTTCCACAGGATCTGATCGATGAATTGGAAAAACAGTGCGGTAAGAGAGTTATTGGAAACAAGAGTGCAAGTGGAACAGAAATCATTGAGGAACTGGGTGAAGAGGAGATTAAGACTGGAGCAATGATCGTATATACATCTGCAGATTCAGTACTTCAGATCTGTGGAAATGAGGAAACTTTTGATCTTCAGAACTTGTATCGCTGCTGTGAGATTGCCAGAGAGATTACGATGAAGGATGAGTGGAGAGTTGGAAGAGTTATCGCAAGACCTTATGTCGGAAAGAAAAAAGGTGAATTTAAACGTACGAGTAACCGTCATGATTATGCTTTGAAGCCGTCAGGTCTTACAACCTTAAATGCGCTTAAAGATAATGGGTTTGATGTGATTGGAGTAGGAAAGATCAATGATATTTTCTGTGGAGAGGGAATTACGGAAACTTATCATTCAGACAGCTCTGTACATGGGATGGAGCAGACCATCGAAATCTGTAAGAAAGATTTCAGTGGTTTATGTTTTGTCAATCTTGTAGACTTTGATGCATTATGGGGACACAGAAGAAACGTAGAAGGATATGGAAAAGAAATAGAAAAATTTGATAAAAATCTGGGTGTTCTCTTAGAAGAACTGAGGGAAAATGATCTGCTTATCCTTACAGCTGATCATGGAAACGATCCAACTTATACAGGAACAGATCATACCAGAGAACATGTACCATTTATTGCTTACTCCAGAAGAATGGAACATGGAGGCGAGATCAAAAACGAAAATACTTTCGCAGTGATCGGAGCTTCTGTAGCAGATAATTTTGGCGTGAAAATGCCGGAAGGAACTATAGGACATTCCATTTTAGAGGAACTAATGTAATAATGTCAGCAGAGAGATAAAAAGTTAAGGAGATTTGGTCGTAGATGAATAAAATATATAAGAAACTGGAGACTTGCCTTGCAAGTGTACGACAAAAAACAGATTTTAAACCGGAAGTAGCACTGATCCTGGGATCCGGGCTTGGTGATTATGCAGATGAGATTAAAATTGAGACAACTATCGATTATACGGATATTGAAGGATTTCCGACTTCAACAGTTGCAGGCCATAAGGGAAGATTTGTGTTTGGATATGTTGGAGAAGTTCCAGTAGTGATCATGCAGGGAAGAGTTCATTATTATGAAGGCTATCCAATGACAGATGTTGTACTTCCTACAAGACTGATGGGAATGATGGGGGCAAAAAAACTTATTCTGACAAATGCTGCAGGCGGTGCAAATCCAGAGTTCAGACCGGGTGATTTTATGATGATCACGGATCACATTACAACAGGTATACCAAGTCCGCTGATAGGGGAAAATCTTGAAGAGCTTGGAGTAAGATTTCCGGATATGAGCGAAGTATACAGTCATCGTTTGCAGGAAGTGATCAGAAAATGCGCAGACAAATGCGGAATTAAGATTCAGGAAGGTGTTTATGTTCAGTTTACCGGACCTAATTATGAAACTCCTGCAGAAGTAAGACTGGCACAAAGATGGGGAGGAGATGCTGTGGGAATGAGCACAGCATGTGAAGCTATGGCTGCCCGTCATATGGGGCTTGAAATCTGTGGGATTTCCTGTATTACAAATATGGCAGCAGGAATGTCAAAACAGGAACTTAACCACAAAGAGGTTCAGGAGACAGCTGACCGTGTGTCGAAATCATTCAAAAAACTGATCACGGAAATCGTGATAAATATGTAATTTACGAAAATGATCTTTGCAGCTGTTTTTGCAAATAAAGCAACTCCAAAGACATTGAACCGCGCGACGGGAGTGATCTTAGTGATATTGGGACTTGTAGTTATGGCATTTTCGATGATAGGATAGAATGATAGGAGAAAATAGTGGATCTAAACAAAATATCTATAAAGAAAATCAGGGAGCTGATTGTATTTACGGCATTGATTCCTATTTTTGGGGCTTTCATCGGGTGCTGCAGCAGATTGAGGGAAATCTGATCTATCCTCATGTTGTTGGTGAATCTGTAGGACTTCCGTCAATCTGGGTGCTGGCAGCAGTTACAATCGGTGGGAATCTTATGGGAATCGTAGGCATGCTTGTAGAGAAATATACGGAATAACTCATCCAATCAATACTTTCTTTCCCTGAAATGCAAAACCGTAGCAGCGTATCCTGTCAGGGCGGATTCCGCGGGATACTAATTCATTCGAGTATTGTTTATCCTGAATCTGTTTCCTGGCAGCTGCGACGGTATCTTCCAGAGTTTTCTCGCTTTCTTCACAAACCTTGAATTCGAAAATAAATGCAGGATCAGTGTCATTGACGGGTTCAAGCATGACATCATAACGTCCATAACCACTTTCGCGGTTAGAAGAGATATGATATCTTCCCATCAGTTCTACAATCAATCCCAATACAAATCCATGATAAAAACGCTCAGGGCGGTCAGATTTTGAAGGCGCTGCTCCCTGAGAGGCGCCGACATCAAAAAAGCTGAAAGTTGCCATAGAAATATCATTCATGTAATGATTCATTTCTTTAACATCGTCGCGTAATAATGCACGTATAAATTCGTTATATGGAACGTCTTCATCCGAAAACCAGTCACGGATCATATTCTCAAACATCATTCGGACTTCGCGGTTTGTGATAGACAAATGATAAGAAAAACGATCAGTGTGGTCATCTATCTCTACACTTACTACTTTCAAATATCCGCTTGCAAGCATAAGACTCCAGATGGCGTTTTTCTTTCGGCCGAGCTGTTCAAAAATAATTTCCTCATCAATTTCGGTCACCAGTTCCTTGCCTTCGAGAAGTTCTTCCATTATTGTTTTTGTCTCGATATTTCCCTGTTGGATAAGAGATGTGATCATTTCATTGGAACTGGTGTTGACCCAGTATGGTTTAAATCTCTTTTCATCTAGAAAGCAAGTAATGGACCAGGGATTATAAATATCCTTTTGATTTCCAAAGGAAAAACCATCATACCAGTATTTTACCTTATCCTTCAATGAATCCAATCCAAATTCGTTAAGAGCATGAAAGACCTCGGCCTGCGTAAAACCAAACTGAGTACTGTATTTCTGAGAGGTTGTGGTAACGACAGTAAGATTATTCAAATCGGAAAAGATAGATTCTTTGCTGACTCTGGTGATTCCGGTAAGAAGACCACGTTCCAGATATGGATTGCTCTTAAAGGATGCATTAAACAATCCGCGCATAAAATCTACAAGCTCTTTCCAGAAATTGTTAACATAAGCCTCCTGGAGAGGGGTATCATACTCGTCGAGCAGAATCAGAACTTTTCGCCCATAATAACGACTCAGATAATCAGAGAGAGAACTGATTGCCAAAGCGGCTGTTGTATCAGACATTTCCAGCGTAACAGAGTCAAAATATTCCAGGTCCTGCGTGGACATAAACTCTTCATCTCGCACGAAGGAATATTTTCCATATAATCGTACAAGACTCTGAATGATTCCCTCTCGGGCGGACGCGAAGGTACTTCCTTTGATATTTGCAAAACTCATGTATATTACAGGATAAGAGCCCTGAAGTTCATGATATTCTTTTTTATTCCAAATAGATAATCCCTCAAACAGATCACCTCTGTTTTTGTATTCGACAGAAAAGAAACACTCCATCATGCTCAGATTCAGTGTTTTTCCAAATCTTCGCGGTCGAGTGATCAAAGTCACTGCGTCTTTATTTTCCCACCATTCTCTGATAAAGTCAGTCTTATCCACAAGAAAGCAGTTGTTTTCTCTGATATATGCAAAATCCTGTGTTCCCAGAGATACAGTCTGGCACATTCGTGATCACCTCCATTGCTGCGTTGTGTTTAGATTCAGTTTAACATGAGGGAAACGGCAAAACAAGTTAGATGTGCAACAATATTTTCGAACAGTAATATGCAGATAATAAAAGAGTTGCACAGAAGGGATAAAGCAGTTTATTATTGATGTAAAAAAATATATGGATAAAAGTGACGGAGGGCATTGGATATGAAAGAATTACTCTACGGTGCGGCTTATTACGATGAATATATGCCGTATGACCGGCTGGAGAAAGATGTTGCCATGATGAAAAAAGCCGGGATCAATACGGTCCGGATTGCAGAATCTACATGGAGTACCTGCGAACCGCAGGAAGGAGTTTTTGACTTTTCGCATGTGATCCGTGTAATGGATGCGATGGAGGAAGCAGGGATCAATGTTATCATCGGAACTCCGACCTATGCAGTGCCGACCTGGATGGAGAAGGCATATCCGGATGTTCTGGCAGAGACGGTCAAAGGAAGAGGAATCTATGGCGCAAGACAGATCATGGACATCACACATCCGGTCTATCGGTATTATGCAGAAAGAGTCATCCGTAAGCTGATGGAAGTTTCGGCACACCGCAAATGTGTGATCGGATTCCAGCTTGATAATGAGACAAAATATTATGGAACCGCAGGCAAGAATGTGCAGCTCGGGTTTGCAAAATATCTCCGGGAGAAATTTCATAATGATCTGGACGCCATGAATCACGAATTCGGTCTGGATTACTGGAGCAATCGTATCAATGCCTGGGAAGATTTTCCGGATGTGCGTGGTACGATCAATGGAAGTCTTGGTGCAGAGTTTGAAAAATACCAGAGAAGTCTGGTGGAAGAATTTCTTGGCTGGCAGGCAGCGATTGTTTCAGAATATAAGAGAGAAGATCAGTTTATCACCCACAATCTGGATTTTGAGTGGAGAGGATATTCCTACGGCGTGCAGCCGGATGTAAACCATTTTAAATGTGCAAAACATCTGACTATGGCAGGAACAGATATTTATCATCCGACCCAGGATCATCTGACCGGTGCAGAGATCGCATTTGGTGGAGACCTGATCCGCTGTCTCAAAAATGACAACTATTTGGTTCTGGAAACAGAAGCACAGGGCTATCCGGGATGGACACCGTATGACGGGCAGCTTCGTCTGCAGGCATACAGCCATCTGGCATCCGGTGCGCTTGGTGTGATGTACTGGCACTGGCATTCAATCCATAATTCCTTTGAGACTTACTGGAAAGGGCTCCTTAGTCATGATATGGAAGAAAATGCCGTATACCGAGAGGCATGTATCGTAGGTGATGAATTTAAGAAACTTTCTTCTGTTTTATCAGGCTTAAAGAAGGATAACAAAGTTGCGATCATGGTGAGCAACGAGGCTCTGACTGCACTCAAATGGTTTGGAATCGAAGCTACTGCAGCAGGAAACAGTGGAATTGGATACAACGATGTTGTCCGCTGGATCTACGATGCACTTTATAAAATAAATATCGAGTGTGACATTATCTGGGAAGAGAGCGAAAATATTGAGAAATACGAGGCAATCATCCTTCCAGCTATGTACACTGCAGATGAAAAAATCCTCACACGTCTGAAAGATTATACCGCGCAGGGAGGCACACTGATCGCGACGTTCAAGACTGCTTTTGCCAACGAGAACGTGAAGGTATATTCTGACAGACAGCCACATATTCTGAGCGAAGTCTTCGGGATGTATTATCAGCAGTTTACATTCCCGGAAAAAGTTACTCTGACAGGTTTTGAGGGTGGTGAACCGAAGGCAGAGACCTTCATGGAACTTCTGATTCCGGATGGTGCAGAAATCATTTCTGCATATCAGCATCCAAACTGGAAAAAGTATGCCGCAGTTACGCATCATCCATACGGAAATGGAAATGCCTGGTATATCGGATGTATGTTTGAAGATTGCTACCTGCAGCAGTTGTTGTTAAAGATTCTGGATAAGGCCGGTGTAAATGCTGCAGCACCGGAAAAAATCCCGTTGATCGTGCGTGAGGGAATCAATGAACAGGGCGAAAAGATTCGTTTCTATCTGAATTATTCCTGGGAAGAGCAAAGAGTTGAGGTGGCGGATGATTTTGAAGTAGTACTTGGAAATGTTGATAGTACGAAGCATGAAATTCACCTGTCGGCATGGGATGTATGTATTATAAAATTTGAAAAATAAAAAGATTTGTAACAAGCAAAGGGGCTGTCGGGAAATAGACAGTTCTAAGAGAGGGAGGGTGTGACTCATACC
>ERZ1026854.185-NODE-185-length-46344-cov-18.515954_pt1 | contig 46344 bp, 39 predicted proteins | sample MGYA00380157_ERZ1026854 | MGnify/ENA primary metagenome ERZ1026854 (study PRJEB33269, sample SAMEA4719793) | human gut metagenome | biome: human-associated habitat; feature: organic feature; material: feces | place: Cameroon | collected 2013-10 ... | reverse complement strand
TAACAGCCCCTTATAGGGGCAGAACAAACCACCGGCTCAGCCGGTGGTTATGATTGTGATGCGATGAGCCGGCCGGCTCGATGGTGTATGGATTTATGCAGCTTCGGTCTCTGCGGCAGCAGAAACGGCAGCGTAACGAACCGGCAGGAGATGCGCGCGTTCCAATGCCACATAAATGGTAGGAAGTAAAATCAGCTGAAGGATGATGCCGGGGAGACAGGATACGAAATATCCGGTAGCCCAGGCAGACCAGCTGTAAGAACCGCCGGCGAAGATCAGGGCACGCAGGATTCCGGTGATCACGCGGCCGCCCAGCATGGCGATGATCAAAGCCGCATACAGATCAATGACCAGCTTGCCGCTGCGGAGAAACTGCATGACCAGACCGCTGATCAGACCATAGAGCCCCAGCTCGATCATCATGACAGGCATATATCCGAAAACGGGCATACCGGTAAGCAGACTGGATACCAGAGGTCCGAGAATGCCGCAGACCAGACCGAAAGGTGCTCCACAGACCAGACCGCACAGAAGCACGGGCAGATGCATGGGGGAGAACAGGACACCGCCCTTGGGAATGGCGTGCAGAGTCATGGGCAGAACTACACATAAGGCAACACACAGAGCAGTGAGGATGCTCTTGTTTAAAACAGTTAATTTTTTCATGGAAATAAAACCTCCTGATAAATGGATAGCTGTTCAGAACCTTCATTCGCAAAAACGTCTCCAAGAGGCTTACTTTTTGCGAATTGAAGTGGCTTCGCCAAATAAATATTGCCATATATTCTTACGAATGCGAGCATTCGACGAACATCTGTCAATATTTAATGGTTCTGAACAGTAACAAAAAAGCCAGAACGGCACACTTTTCCCTTCTGGGATAAATATGCCTTCTGGCGTTAAGCTCCTTCGTGAAGCACAACTTATAATAAAGGGTAGGCAATTTTTTGTCAAGATAAATTGCAAAAAAGCATTTGCCATGCTATCATGGAACATGTATGTATTATTTTTGGCAGGAGTAAAGTTATGCGTATTATGGTAATGGACGGCCAGGGCGGAGGCGTAGGCAGAAGCCTGCTGGAGGCTCTGAAGGAACGGTTCCCGGAGGCGGAACTGATCGCAGTGGGAACCAACGCCACAGCTACGGCGAATATGATGAAGAGCGGCGTGGCAAGCGGTGCCACCGGGGAGAATGCCGTGGTATATAACAGTAAGAGAGCAGACGTGATCGTAGGACCGGTGGGAATCGTCATGGCGGATGCCATGTTGGGTGAGATCACCCCCACCATGGCGGCGGCAGTAGCTTCCAATGATGCGAAGCTGGTCCTGATCCCTATGAACAAATGCCATGCGACGATCGTGGGAGTAGAGAGCAGACGGCTGGGAGAATACATTGCGGAGGCTGTGGATGAGATCGCTGAGAACTGTTTCTGAGCTGACAGAGGAATTGCGTGTGCTTCCCACCGGAATGCGCATCATTGCCATTGATGGCAGATGCGCCGCCGGGAAGACAACACTGGCTGCCAGACTTGCAAAAGAACTGGGTGGAGATGTGATCCATATGGATGATTTTTTTCTGCCGCCTGCACTTCGAACACAGGAGCGTAGAAGCGAACCCGGTGGAAATGTGCACTATGAACGGTTTTTAACGGAAGTGATCCCGAATCTGAGCTCTGGCAGACCTTTTTCCTATCGGAGATTTGATTGCTCCCGGATGATCATGGGAGAAGAGATTCCGGTGAAAAATAACGGTTATGTATTCGTGGAGGGAGCCTACAGCTGCCACCCGTTATTTGGTGACTATATGGACCGACGGGTATTTCTGGATATTGATGGGAAGACGCAGGAAGATCGGATCCGCAAGCGGAACGGCGAGGACAGATTACAGGACTTTTTAAAGCTGTGGATCCCGCTGGAAGAGGCATACTTTCAGGCGTTCTCTGTGTGGGAAAAAGCAGATTACATTATTTTATAGAAGAAATGAACGAAAGGCGGGACAGATGCTACATCAGTTTTACCCGGATCATGAGGCGGATTCCGCCTATGGCATAGATTACAGAACATTATATGAACAGGGGTATCGCGGAATCATTTTTGATATTGACAATACCCTGGTACCGCACGGGGCACCGGCAACACCGCAGGCAACAGAGTTCTTCGGCAGATTGCGGGAACTGGGATTTCAGACACTGCTGTTATCGAACAACAAGGAGCCCCGCGTAAAAAGTTTTGCGGATGCAGTAGGTGCTTCCTATATCTATAAGGCCGGGAAACCCGGAAGAGAAGGTTATCTGCGGGCTATGGAACAGATGCATACCGGGGCGGATACCACACTTTTTGTGGGGGATCAGCTGTTCACCGATGTGTGGGGAGCTAAGAAATGCGGGATCGTGACCTATCTGACGAAACCCATTCATCCGAAAGAAGAGATTCAGATCGTACTCAAGAGATATCTGGAAAAGATCGTACTGTTTTTCTACCATAGAGAAAAGCGTCGGAAAGGAAATCAAAATGCTGAATGATATCAATGGCTATACCAGAACCTGCGGACTGATCGGAAACCCGGTGGAGCACACCCTGTCTCCGGTGATCCACAATACCCTGTCCATGGTGCTTGGGGAAAATCTGGCTTATGTCCCGTTCCATGTGGAGACCGGAAGACTGGAGGATGCCGTGAAGGGTGCTTTTGCACTGAATCTGCTGGGAATGAATGTAACGGTTCCCTATAAAAGCGATGTGATCCCGTACCTGGATGACATAGATCCGCTGGCATCAAATATCGGTGCTGTAAATACGCTGGTTCGCACGGAAAAGGGCTATAAAGGCTACAATACCGATATGCCGGGATTGTACCGGGCCATGTGCGAGGACGGCGTCAAAGTCAAGGAACAGAAAGTGCTGATTCTGGGAGCCGGAGGAGTAGCCAGAGCGGTAGCCATGATGCTGTTGGATAAGGGGGCGAAAGAGGCCATTATCCTGAACCGTACGGTGGAAAAGGCACAGAGCATAGCGGACGAGGTGAATCACCTCACCAGAAAGAACCGGAAATTTGCAAAAGCCCTGTCTATAGACGCGTATGATACGCTGCCGGAAGGGGAACGCTATCTGGCAATACAGGCCACCAGTGTGGGTATGTATCCGGACTGCGATGCGGCGGTGATCGAGGATCCCACATTTTATAAGAGAGTACACACCGGATATGATCTGATCTTCAATCCGCCGAAGACCCGGTTTATGGAACTGGTGGAGGCACAGGGCGGTGAAGCCTATAATGGTGCGAAGATGCTTCTCTATCAGGGAATCATTGCTTTTGAATTGTGGACAGGCTGCCAGGTGGAACCCTGGCTTGCAGACAAAGTCTATGAACGGATGCAGAAAGCAAAAAAGACAGAGGACGGAAAATAAAGAATGAAACACAAACGAAGGAATATCGTCCTGATCGGTTTTATGGGATCGGGGAAGACAACACTGGGACTGAAACTGTCCTATCTGCTACGGATGCCGGTAGAAGACACGGACAAGCTGATCGAGAGACAGGAGGGCAGGAGCATCACACAGATCTTTGCGGATGACGGTGAATCCTATTTCCGGGAACTGGAGACGGAACTGCTGCGAAAATGCGGGGAACAGAAATACGAACGTATCCTGTCTGTGGGAGGAGGCACTCCGGTCAATCCGGTGAACCGGCCCCTGCTACATCAGTGTGGAACAGTGGTATATCTGCGAGTGTCGCCGGAAGTGGTCTACGGGCGGCTGAAAAATGACACTACAAGGCCCCTGCTGCAGTGTGAGGATCCTCTGACAAGGATCCGGGAACTGCTGGAGATCCGGGACAAAATCTATGCGGAATGTGCGGACATTATACTGGATGTGGATAACAGGCATTCCGATGAACTGGCGGAAGAGTTACAGCTGCAGTTACGGAAGCAGAAAGACATACAGAGAAAAAAGGAGAGAAAAAAGATGAAAATTCTGGTGATCAACGGACCGAATCTGAATTTTCTGGGAATCCGTGAGAAAAAGATCTACGGAACACAGGACTATCAGTATTTACTGGATCTGATCGACAAAAAAGCAAAAGAAACCGGAGAGGAGATCCAGGTGTTCCAGAGCAACCATGAAGGAGCCATCATCGACAGGATCCAGGAGGCTTATTCTGACGGAACGGAGGGGATCGTGATCAACCCCGGTGCCTACACCCATTACAGCTATGCCATCCGGGATGCTCTGGCAAGCGTGGATATTCCCAAGGTGGAGATTCATATTTCCGATATTACGAGCAGAGAAGAGTTCCGCAAGATTTCTGTGACAGCACCGGTATGTAACAGGCAGATTTACGGACAGGGACTGGACGGTTATCTGCAGGCTATCGACTTCCTGCGGGAGAACAGGCAGTAGTTTCCCGAGAAATTTGAAAAAATTTTTCAAAAGTAGTTGAAATGTGCATGTTTTTATATTAAAATGTTAAAGAATTATGACGTGAAAATATTTAGGAGGAATACATTATGATTTCTGCAGGTGATTTCAGAAATGGTATTACCATTGAGTATGATAACAATGTTTACCAGATTATCGAATTCCAGCATGTTAAGCCGGGAAAGGGCGCAGCTTTCGTAAGAACCAAGCTGAAGAACATCAAGAGTGGCGGTGTAGTAGAGAAGACTTTCCGTCCTACTGAGAAGTGCCCTCAGGCGCGTATTGATAGAAAGGATATGCAGTATCTGTATGAAGATGGCGATCTGTACTACTTCATGGATACCGAGACTTACGATCAGGTTGCACTGAACTCTGAGACTGTAGGTGATGCACTGAAGTTCGTAAAAGAGAACGAGATGTGCAAGATCTGCTCCCACAATGGCAGCGTATTCTCCGTGGAGCCTCCTCTGTTTGTAGAACTGGAGATCACTGAGACCGAGCCCGGATTCAAGGGTGATACCGCTACCGGTGCCAGCAAGCCTGCTACCGTTGAGACCGGAGCTACTGTTGCAGTACCTCTGTTCGTTAACCAGGGCGACAAGATCAAGATCGATACCAGAACCGGTGAATATCTGTCTCGTGCATAATTGTTGAGACTACCACTGTTCTGAGCAATATCCGATAAGAGAACCTGTAAGGCAATAAGTTATCCTGTTTCGGGATGGCTTATTGCCTTTGTTATTTTCTACATTTTTACACCGGAAATACCACATGGGAAAAAGCAGGAGGGGAGCCTGCTTCGGAGAGGCATGGAGGTATTCTATGGAGATTTCTACATTTAAAGTAAAGGTACAGAAGGCTGTCAGCGAAGTGTTGGGACAGGAGTATACAGTGGAACTGCGGGAAGTGCAGAAGAATAACGGAGTGCTGCTTCAGGGACTGATGATCCGTAAGGGACAGGACAATGTGACACCTACGATTTATCTTAATTCCTTCTGGGAAGCTTATGAGGGTGGCGTGACCTTTGCAGATATTATTAAGAAGATCATCAGTATCTATAAGGAGGACGGAATCGGCCGGAAGATCGATGTTTCCTTTTTTCAGGATTTTGAGAAGGTAAAGGAGAAACTGTGTTTCCGGCTGGTGAACCGGGAGAAGAACAGGGAGCAGCTGGAAAAAGTGCCGTATATTCCGATACTTGATCTGGCAATCTGCTTCTACTATGCGTTTGACGAAGCAGGAGTGGACAACGGTATGATCCCCATCTACAGATCCCATCTGGACAACTGGAAGGTGACAGACAGGGAACTGTTGGAGATTGCGGTGAAAAATACCCCCAGACTGTTTCCCGGTGAGACCATTCCCATGGAGGATGTGCTGGGAGACGCACTGCAGGAACTTCCGGAGGAAGTCCGGAGGGAATTTTTGAGGAAGGTATCCATGATGATCCTGACGAATTCCCGCAAGACTTACGGTGCCTGCAGCATTCTGTATCCCGGGATGCTGGAGCAGCTGGCAGAGCGTTTCGGCGGCGATTATTATATGATCCCCAGTTCTGTTCATGAATTCCTGCTGGTTCCCAGGGAACGGGAACAGGACAGGGAAGGACTGAAGAAAATGATCGCAGAAGTGAACCGGACGGAGCTGCCGCCGGAGGAAGTTCTGTCGGACCATTTATATCTGTATTGCAGCCGGGAGAAGGAAGTACGGATCGTGTAGAATGACCGGAGTGAATATTATGTTTGAAAAAAACTGAATAATTCCAACAATTTAAACTGGACATATGTAGTGTTTTATGATATTATAGTCGAGGTGATGTAACAAATTTGTAATATTTGCATCCGTAGTCTAATGGATAGAACGGAGGCCTCCGACGCCTTTAATGCAGGTTCGATTCCTGTCGGATGCATTTACATCACCTTGATTATAGGGAGAGAGATGAGAGAAGCCGCTTGCGGCTTTTTGCGATTAAAGAGCTTTTTTTCAGAATTTGGAAAGGACGCAATATGTGGAAAGAAAAATTACATTTTCTTGGAAACTATATCATAAAGCATAGTAAAGTAGTTTTGCCGGCTGTCGTTGTTGTGGCAGTGGCAGTCACCGTATCTGTAAGCCTGAGCATGAACAACCGTCACCGTGAGGAGCAGCAGAACGCAGAGAGCGCAGCGGCAGCGTCCAGTGAGATTGCTACGGAACCGACAACAGAGGATATACCTTTGGTAGCAAATGAGGAAGGTGCGGTATATACTCTGGTAGCTACTTATTATAATGCCATGGCGACCGGTGATGAGACAACGTTACGTTCCGTTTGTGATGAGATCTCCGACAAAGACATGTATCGTTATCTGGAACTGGCACAGTATATTGATTATTATCCGACTTTGGAGATCTATACCAAGACCGGCCCGGAAGAGGGTTCGGTGATCGCTTATGTATATTACAAGATTGCATTTGTGGGTCATGAGGAAGAGGTGCCCGGTTATCAGGCGCTTTACATCTGCACCAATGATCAGGGAGAAATGTATATCAAGCGCGGCGAGAACAGTGAGGAAGTCAACGATTATATCAAGACGGTAAGCACGCAGGATGATGTTGTGGAATTTAACAACAAGATCACAGTGGAATACAATGAACTGATGGTAGATCATCCGGAAGTATTGCAGTATATCAGTGAGCTGGATTCTCAGGTAAGCATTGCCGTAGGAGAGAAGCTGGCCAATCAGGTAGCCGGAGATCAGAGTACAGATACCTCTGCGGAAGGCGGTGATCAGGCGGCAGACGGCCAGGATACTTCTGCCGAAGGCACAGAGCAGCCCGCAGAAGAGCAGGGACCGCAGTATGTGACGACAACTACTACCGTAAATGTCAGAAGCTCCGACAGTGAGCAGGCGGATAAGCTGGGTAAAGTGGCAGGAGGTACGAAGCTTCAGGTACTGGAGCAGCGCGCCAACGGTTGGACCAAGGTAGATTATGAAGGTAAGGAAGGCTATATCAAGACAGAGTTCCTGCAGCTGGCAGAGAGCGCAGCCGGTGCTGAGACCATCGGAACCGTGACCGCTACCACCAATATCAATGTACGTGCATCCGCCAGTGAGACTTCAGATCGTCTGGGAGTTCTTTCCGGTGGCGATTCCGCGGAACTGGTCGGCACAGAAGGCGACTGGAGCAAGATCAAGTACAACGGCCAGATCGGATATGTCAAGAGTGAATATGTACAATAACAGATTTTCCAAGTTCGTAGGGGCGCGGATGCTTGCATACGGCGACCTAAGAACTTGAGAAAATCGCACCTACATGAGGAAGAAGCGATTTGCGGAAGCAAATCAGCGGAATCCGAATGTAGGTAGAATTGCGAGAGCAGCGAAGGCTGCGGAGCAATTCGTATTGCACGGAGATAATAGGGCGAATGCCCGACAGCGAAGAAACGCGAAGCGTTTTTGAGCGGTGCACTGCGGGCTTGGAATAAAATAAGAAAATTCAGGGAAAGCTTCTTACCAAAAACGGTAAGGAGCTTTTTCTATGAATAAAACAGGAAATCACAATCTGAAGAAACAGGAGATCAACATCTACCGGGAGATCCAGCGTAACACGGAAATGGCTATGAAGGCACTGGATGCCGTTACGGACAAAATCTACGACGACAGGCTGGCAGCCGTGGTGGCGGAACAGGAATTACAGTACTCCAGGCTGCATGACAGGGCAGTGCAGAATCTGGTGGAGGGTAAGGCCCAGACCTACCGGGAGAATGCCATGGAGAACATGATGCTGCGCTTTGGAATCGGTTATAACACCCTGCTCAACACCAGCACAAGTCATATCGCAGAAATGATCATCAAGGGCAGTAATAACGGTGTGCTGGAGATGGAGAAGGTGTTGGCACACAATGAAGAGTTTGCCGGAAGCCTCTGCCGCAGTCTGGCGAAGGAACTGATCGAGATGGAGAATGCCAACATCCGGACTCTGAAAGAATATCTATAGCATACAAAACGACCGCTTTCGGCAATTTAACATACATCATAACGCACAAATTGTATACTTGCATACCTTTTTGTGCAATTTTTATAGAAAATGGCCAAAAACTTTTACGATTTAGTGAAATAAAGTTTATTGTACAATTAAAAAAGTCGTTTTATAATAAAGCATATGGCAACCAGGTTGTCATGAATCTGTATACCAATTGAAGGAGGACATTCAAATGTCATATGTTGATGAAGTATTTGATTTGGTAGTCGCAAAGAATCCTGCACAGCCCGAGTTCCACCAGGCAGTCAAAGAGGTTCTGGAATCTCTTCGCGTGGTGATCGAGGCGAATGAGGAAAAATATCGTAAGGATGCTCTGTTGGAGAGACTGGTAACTCCCGAGAGACAGATCCTGTTTCGTGTACCCTGGGTGGATGATAAGGGTCAGGTACAGGTAAACAACGGTTTCCGTGTACAGTTCAACTCCGCAATCGGACCTTACAAGGGAGGCTTACGTTTACATCCTTCCGTTAACTTAGGTATCATCAAGTTCCTTGGTTTCGAGCAGATCTTCAAGAACTCTCTGACCGGCTTGCCTATCGGCGGTGGTAAGGGTGGTTCCGATTTCGATCCCAAGGGTAAATCCGACAGAGAGATCATGGCTTTCTGCCAGAGCTTCATCACAGAACTTTACAAATATATCGGAGCAGATACCGATGTTCCTGCAGGTGATATCGGTACCGGCGCAAGAGAAATCGGTTATATGTACGGACAGTACAAGAGACTGACCGGCCTGTATGAAGGTGTTCTGACCGGTAAGGGCTTAAGCTACGGCGGATCCCTGGCAAGAACCGAAGCAACCGGTTATGGCCTGCTGTATCTGACCGAGGAGATGTTAAAGTGCAATGGCAAGGATATCGCAGGCAAGACCGTGGCTGTATCCGGAGCCGGTAACGTAGCAATCTACGCTATCCAGAAAGCAGAGCAGTTAGGTGCCAAGGTAGTTACCTGTTCCGATTCCACCGGCTGGATTTATGATCCCGAAGGAATCGATGTAGCACTGTTGCAGGAAGTAAAGGAAGTAAAGCGTGCAAGACTGACCGAGTATGCTGCTGCAAGACCCAGCGCACAGTATCATGAGAAGAAGAATGGTGAGCATGGTGTATGGACCGTGAAGTGTGATGTAGCTCTTCCTTGCGCAACCCAGAACGAACTGGATCTGGAGGATGCAAAACAGTTGGTTGCTAACGGCGTATTCGCTGTAGCAGAGGGCGCTAACATGCCTACCACCATGGAAGCTACCGAGTACTTCCAGAAGAACGGCGTTCTGTTCTGCCCCGGCAAAGCATCCAATGCAGGTGGTGTTGCTACCTCCGCTCTGGAGATGAGCCAGAACAGTGAGAGACTTTCCTGGACCTTCGAAGAGGTTGATGCAAAGCTGAAGACCATCATGGTTAATATCTTCCACAATCTGGATGATGCAGCCAAGAAGTACGGCATGGAAGGTAACTATGTAGCAGGTGCTAACATCGCAGGCTTCTTGAAGGTTGCAGATGCTATGACTGCACAGGGTATTGTATAGGAACATCTGAAAACATAAGGTATATCATGAGTACCGGATCGAATGTGAAAACGTTTGATCCGGTGATTTTTTTATGCAAAAAATAACCCGCCCCTGTAGCTGCGTGGAGCAGTGGTACAGGGGCGGGTATTGTTATTTCTATGGTATTTCTGTGGTTCACATATTATTCTTCTGTCTGCGGCTGCGCTACAGCATTACGGGCATTGATCTCGGCCTGTTGCTGGTTGATCACAGATTCGTAGTCCGGATTGGCAAAGAAGGTTGCATCATGCTGACACTGACTTCTGGTGTTCGGTGTGCTGACAGTCTGCGTGCCATCCGGATTGTTGATGATGACAGTGGAGCCCTGCTGTAATGCAGGATCTTCTACCAGAGGCATGGTGGCAACACCGGTGTACTTGAACGGGCAGTCGGGGCTTGCAGGTAATCCGTCGTAAGCACAGATCTCACCCTGATAGTGTACATCGCAGCTTTCCGTTGGTTCCGTACCCTCAGCAAAATACTCTGTATATACACAGCCATCGCAGAGACCGGGAATCGGGAGCTTGCCGGACTGGGAGCATACCGCCACCTGTACAATACCGGAGGGAACCGGGAACTGGGTATTGGGCAGATCCTCATGAACACGCTTCATAACCTTACGCCATAAGGTCTTGGAGACACCGTCCTCGGCATTGTTCAGGTCAACATTGTTGTCATAACCGGTCCAGGTAGCAGCGGTGTAGTAAGGGGTATATCCCACGAACCAGGCATCGGTAGGTCCGGTGGTAGTACCGGTCTTACCGGCGATAGCCATACCGCCGAAATTTACACGGGCACCGGTACCGGAGGTAACTACATCCTGCATGGCACTGGTCAGCAGGAAAGCAGTGGTCTCCTTGATGACCTGTCTGGTAGCCGGATTGGTGTTGTCCAGAATTACATTGCCATCGGAATCGGTGACCCTGGTGTACAGCTTCGGGGTGACATAAGTACCGCCGTTGGCAATAGCTGCGTAGGCACCAGTCAGTTCGTAAGGAGTAACACCGTAGGTCAGACCGCCCAGAGCCAGGGACTGGTTCACGTCGGACTTGATCTCGTTGCCGACCTGCACACCGTCGGTCAGAGTGGTAAATCCAAAGTTCAGCAGATAATCATAACCAAGTCTCGGAGTGATCACCGTGATGTTCTTAACTGCGATGATATTCAGGGAGTCACGGATCGCACTTCGGATATTCTGGATGCCCCGGTAACCGGTCTTGTACCAGTTACGAACGGGAGTACCGTCTGCATAGTTAAACGGTGCATCGTTGTATACAGTAGCCAGAGTCTTGCCGGCACTGTCCAGAGCGGGAGCGTAGGAGGCCACTACCTTGAAGGTAGATCCCGGCAGACGCTTGGCACTGGTGGCACGGTTCAGGGTTCTACGGCCCTCCTTGGCACCGCGGCCGCCGATCATGGCTACCACATAGCCGGTGTTCTGCTCCTCGATGACCATAGCGGACTGTGGCTGAGGAGTCATGGAAATAGTTTCTTCGTAATTGTCCGCATTGTCTTCCACACCCAGCTGCGCCAGCATTGCAGAACGGTAAGTGTCTACGGCCGCATAGGCATCGTCCTGGGAAGAGAAGATCAGGTTGAATTTTGAATTCTGGTTCTGCTTGAACCAGGTCATCATGTTTTCTTTACTGAAATTATTCTTGGTACCGTCGGGAGAGATAATGGTAAGAGCATAGTTCAGATACCATTTTACGTTCTCCGGGTAGTTGGAAGCATCTGCGTATTCCTCGTTCAGAATATTCTGGATCTTGGGATCTAACGTGGATTCCACACGTAAACCGCCGGAGGTCAGCAGTGTTTCTGCCATGGTTTCATTATAGCCGGCCAGGATCAGATCCTGTTTTACCTGTTCATATACCGCATCGGAGAAGTAGGAACCTGTGGTGGCATTGGCCTCCTGATAATCGATGTCGTACAGGCCGATCCGCTCGTACACAGCATCGGTATCTGCCATGGCTTCGTCGTATTGCGCCTGGGTGATGAAGCCAAGTTCCAGCATCTTGTTCAGACATTTCTCACGACGTTTTGCATTCTCTTCCGGGTGACGGATGGGATTGTAACGGGAAGGGTTCTGGGTGATGCTGGCGATGACCGCACATTCAGAAATGGTCAGTTCGCTGCAGTGCTTACCAAAGTAACGCAAGGAGGCGGATTCCACACCCAGGGTGTTCTGCCCCAGGTTGATGGCGTTCATGTAACGCAGCAGGATCTCATCCTTGGAATAATATTTTGTGATCTCCAGTGCCAGGTACTGTTCCTGGATTTTACGTTTGATCTTCTTGATCTTGTTGTCACCCTCGGAAGTCCAGTCGGTGAAAACAGTATTTTTCAACAGCTGCTGGGTAATGGTACTGGCACCCTGAGCTTCTTCACCGCCGGTCTTTAAGAACTGATAACCCGCACGGATGATACCTTTGAAGTCGATACCGTTGTGTTGATAGAAACGTTCATCCTCGATGGCTACGAAAGCCTTACCCATGTAGTCGGGAATCTCGTCCATGCCGACAGAGAGACGGTTGGAGTTGGTGCTGACGTACTGGTCGATCTCGTTGCCCTCTCTGTCATAGACGATGGTGGCTTCACCGACGGCTACGACATCCGACAGACGGATCGTGGGGGTGGAAGAGAGAATACCGCGGAAAGCACCGATACCGGCGGCTACGCCGCAGATGCCGACACCGACAAAAGCTGCCAGCATGACCTTGACACAGGTCAGAGCGATTTTTCTTCCCCATTTTTGTGATTTAGAGTTGAGTGTCTTCTGCTTCGCACGGACACCTTTTTTACCATAATTCATAAAACAAGTCCTTTCTGTCTGAGATACAGACGAAGACATTATACCAAATAATGCTATGTAAATAAAGGGTTTTTAGAATTGTTTCACATTTTGGAGAAGTTATGCTACACTGGAAAAGAAAGCAAAAGAAAATAAGAATTTATAAAGCAGAAAATAAGAGAGGTCATACATGGGCAACATGACAGCAACAGACAGCTACAGAGTCCTTTTGTCCGGTGGGGAAGGTGAGATCGTGGAGAAAAAGTCCCGTTTTATTGCTACGATCCGCAAGTGTGAAACCGAGGAAGAGGCAGTGGCTTTTATAGAAGAAATGAAGAAAAAATACTGGGATGCCAGACATAACTGTTCTGCATTTATAATAGGAAGCAGAGGTGAACTGACCAGGTGCAGTGATGACGGAGAACCCTCCGGCACTGCGGGCAGACCCATGTTGGAAGTGCTGACAGGCTCCGGGATCCGCAACATCGCGGTGGTGGTGACCAGATATTTCGGTGGCACGTTACTCGGCACCGGCGGTCTGGTGCGGGCCTATACCCAGGCGGTGAAGGAGGGACTGGACCACTGCGAGACCGGCATTATGCGGAAGGGCTGCGAACTGGAAGTGACAACAGATTATAATGACGTGGGCAAACTGCAGTACTATTTCGGACAGCAGGGCATCGTTCCTGCGGACAGCATCTATGCGGAAAACGTAAAATTTATTTTACTTATCCCGGTGGAAAATGAAGAAAAAGTCAGGAAAAACCTGACAGAAACCACCTGTGGAAAGGTAAAAATTGAGAAATTGAAAGAGACTTATTTCGTTGACAAAGAATAACCAATGAAATAAAATAAAAATAGCGGTTTAATGATTCCATGAGGAAAGGTGGTGGTTTTTATGAAGTGTACACAGAAGAGTTCTGACAACCCACTTCCGGGGCGAAGTTACTGCATAAGTTACACCCATAGAAAACATCATAAGGAGGATCATCATGGAACAGATCAAAGAACTGGAAGAAGTCTTAGAGCTTCTTAACACCAAGCAGTATACCAAACTGCGCCAGTATCTGGCTGAACTCAACGATGCCGATATTGCAGGACTTCTGGAAGAACTGGAAGAAGAGGATATGCTCAAAGTCTTCCGCATTCTTCCCAAGGACCTGGCGGCAGACGTTTTTTCCTATTTAGATATGGACAATCAGCAGAAGATCATCACCTCCCTGTCAGATAAGGAAGCAACGAACATCATCAACAACCTGATGGCAGACGATGCGGCTGACCTGCTGGAAGAGATGCCTGCCAACATTGTCAAAAAACTTCTGACCAACGCAAGCCCTGAGGTACGCAGAGACATCAATCATCTACTGCGTTATCCAGAAGATTCCGCCGGAAGCATCATGACGGTCGAGTATGTAGACCTGAAGGAGAATCTGACGGTGAATCAGGCCATCGAGCGGATCCGTAAGGTAGGCCTCGACAGTGAGACCATCAATATCTGCTATGTGCTGGATGCCCAGAGAAGACTGGTGGGAACCGTGGCCCTGCGTTATCTGCTGCTCATGGACGGTGACGAGATCATCGGTGACATCATGCATGAAAATGTCATCTCCATCAATACCCTGATGGACCAGGAGGAAGTTGCCAGACAGTTCAAAAAATACGACTTTACAGCCATGCCGGTAGTGGACAATGAGAACCGGCTGGTAGGTATTATCACCGTGGACGATATCGTGGATATCATCGAAGAAGAGACCACGGAGGATATGGAAAAGATGGCGGCTATCGTGCCCAGCGATAAGCCCTATATGAAGACGGGAGTATTCGAGACCTTTAAAAAGCGTATTCCCTGGCTGTTACTTTTAATGGTATCCGCAACCTTTACCGGTGCCATCATTTCCTCCTTTGAGGATGCTCTGAGTGTCTGTGCGGTACTGGTGGCTTATATCCCTATGTTGATGGATACCGGTGGTAATGCCGGAAGCCAGGCCAGTGTTACAGTCATCCGTGGACTGTCTCTGAATGAGATCGAATACCGGGATGTGCCCAAGGTTATTTTCAAGGAGATCCGGGTGGCTCTGATGTGCGGCATTACGCTGTCTGCGGCAAACTTTGTAAAACTTCTGATACTGGACAGGGTAGGAGTGCTGGTGGCAGCTTCCGTGTGCCTGACATTGGTAGCTGCAGTAGTGATCGCCATGATCATCGGATGTCTGTTGCCGGTTCTGGCAAAGCGTCTGGGCTTCGACCCGGCGGTTATGGCCAGCCCGTTTATCACTACCATTGTGGATGCATTGTCCCTGCTGGTATACTTCCGTGTGGCATCCGCTATCATGGGACTATAGATATCAGACAATATTCGAATGATTTAAATATGTGAAATTGTGGATAAGCTATGCACCCGCGAAAGAAGCATTTTTGCGGAGCATGGCTTATTTTATACACTGTTATTATGATAAAAATTTGACAGGATGTTTTTTTTTCAGTACTTTCCGACAAGCCCTTTGCAAGGACGGAAATTTTTGCTAGAATCAAGATAAATAGCAAATGTAACCGCTTTCGTAAATATCTTTCTTAAGAGAATATTCGGGAACAGCAAAAGCAACGGAGGAATGAATCATGAGATATTTTTTTGAATCTAAAGTAGAGAAAAAGGATGCAGGATATACCATTCAGATTCCTTTTAATGTATGGGAAGTATGCCATCAGAGAGAAGTCATCAAAGGAGATATCGTTCTGGATAACAATATCATTGAGTGTGAGCTTCATCCCAAGGAGAAGGGTAATTACGAGATCGTGATCACCGATGAAGCTGCTGTAAAGGTAGAGCTGGGTGTGCCTCACAAGATCCTGTTACATATTAACGGTTCCCTGATCCGCATGGACCAGAACAGCCCTTACAGTTTCGAGAAGCCCATCCGTAAGATCGACAGCATGAACGTGATCATCCAGCCCGAAGACGGTCTGTGCGGTCAGGCATGTGTGGCAATGTTAGCTGGTGTTACCATTGCAGAAGTTATCAGCGTTATGGACTGCAGAGAGTGGCAGGCTACCATGGGGCGTGTGATCTCCGCACTGAACTACTACGGTATCGATCATACCGACATTATCGTGTACACCGAGGGAAGACCTGCGGTACTGCCGAAATGCTGCATCATGATGGAGAAGATGGGACGTTTCTGCCACTATCTGGTACATTTCGATGGCAAGTTCTACGATTCTAACCTGGGTGTTCTGGAAGAGTATGATATGAGCAAACTGTTAGGATACCTTGAGATCAAGTGCTAAGACGTATCAGGCAAAACATAATAGTCATATTAGTATAGAAAGAAAAGCAAAACTGCAGGGGATCTTTTGATCGTGCCTGCAGTTTTTTTGAATAATTTACTCAAAAATAATCAAAAAAGTTCCCTGGGGTTGCAAGGTAGTGCGGTAAAGTGTAGAATAAAAAAAGTATGGTTCTGAAATACAAATGATGGGAGAGAAAAACATGAATAAGAAAAAGAAACTCGAAAAATACCAGGAAGTAGCCCAGACTACCGGATTGCATTACGATGAGGCAAATGATCTGTTCCACGGTGTACGGGACGGATTTGATTTCATTGCCTATGCCGCAAATGAAAATCAACCGTTTGCACTGGTGCTGCATACCGCTGCGAAAAGTGCAGACGGTTCCGTACTGGATAAGAAGACAATTAAGGCATTTCAGAAGAGCAGCAAGAGCGTCGGCTATCTGGGGCAGAAAAATATGGATATCCGTGTTACTGTGCCGGCAACCGCCAAGAATCTTCAGAATGCCGTGAATGAGTGCATCAGTGCAACTACCTCATTTTTACGTTCCAACGGCTACAGCCCCTGCTGCGATCTGTGTGGACAAAACGTGGAGACCGGAGCACAGAAGATGGGCGGAGAATATTATCACATGTGCCCCGACTGTGAGATGAAAATGCGCAGTGATGTTGCCTTGAAAGCACAGCAGACGGCGCAGAAGAAGGAAAATATCGTCGGTGGTATCGTAGGAGCGCTGTTAGGATCTCTGCTGGGTGCATTGAGCATTCTGGTGCTCAGTCAGCTGGGCTATGTGGCGGCACTGTCCGGTGCCATTATGGCTGTGTGTGTCCTGAAGGGCTATGAGATGCTGGGAGGCAAGCTTACGAAGAAAGCAATCGTGATCAGTGTGATCATTATGATCGTGATGACTTACTTCGGTGACCGTGTGGACTGGGCGATCATCCTGTTCCGAGATGCCGGCGGCGCAGATGCCGGTTTCAACATTTTTGAATGTTATCGTCTGGTTTCTTATGCTTTGGCAGAAGAGATCATTGATGCAGGCAGTTATATAGCGAATCTGTTCCTTCTGTATCTGTTCGTGGCGTTGGGAGCCGTGCCTGCGATCCGTGGAAAACTGAAGGAGAAAAATGAACAAGGAATTATTAAAAGATTAAATTAATCTCTTTGTTTTATAAGCGTGGTGTGGTAAAATAGTACCAGAAGATCAGAACGTTTCAGATGACGTTCTGAGAATGCGGAATGTATGGAAACGGGGAGAAAAGAATATGGGAAAGTGGAAAGCATGGTTGCTGACGTTAGCTCTTCTCATAAGTGTGGGAGTCATGGGAACGGCTTCTATACAGGCGGAAGCACAGGGGACAAATCAAAATAAACGGGTTCTTTTTATCAGCGCCTATTCCTACGGATGGGATACGGTGCAGACACAGATCGAAGGAATCAAAGCCGGCGTGGATGAGAATACCACTATCGACTATGAATTTATGGACACGAAGCGTTTTCGGACAGATGAGTGGCTGAATATGTTTCATGATATGCTGAAATACCATCTGGAGAATACGGATCCCTATGATGTGGTGATTGTTGGAGATGATGCGGCGCTGCAGTTTGCCATGGAATACCGGGAAGAACTGTTCCCGGAGATTCCGGTTGTCTTCGAAGGTGTGAACGATGAAGAATATGCCATGAAAGCAGCAGAGAATCCTCTTGTGACGGGAATTATAGAAAAACTGTCCGTAGAGAAGAATATAGACATGGCACTGAAGGTGAATCCGACAGCCGATAAAGTAGTGGCAATACTGGATGATTCTGTGACCGCAGATGCAGAACGGAAGAATTTTTACAGCTCAGCGGAAAACTATCCGGAGCTGGAATTTTCTGAGATCAATGCTGCGGAACTGAAAACAGCCAGATTGCAGCAGGCTATCAGCAAGGTGGATGATAAGACGATACTGATCTATATCGTTATGTCTAAGGACGGCAGTGGCAAACAATATACCAGTGACCAGGCGCTACGTATGATCGTCAATTATGCCAAAGTACCGGTTTACCGCATGGTGGAAGCCGGAATCGGCGACGGACTGTTGGGCGGCAATGTGGTCTCTATGTACAAGTCAGGTGAGATTGCGGCAAAGATGGCCATGGATATTCTGAACGGTACGGATAGCGGCGAGATCAATGTAGTGCATGACAGCCCCAACATTTATTGTGTAGATGAAGACGTCATGCGGAAGTTCGGGCTGGAGTCATCACAGTTTCCCAAAGATACCGAATTTGTAAATCATCGGGAGGGCTTTTTTGCCAGAAACCGTGAGGCTTTGATCCCGGCACTTATACTTATCGCTGCACTCAATGTTATTATCTGCTGGGTGTGCTTCGATAATTACCGCAGACGAAAGCTGCTGCAGGAACTGGAGCAGGCACGTGCAATTATGGAGTCGGCATCACAGCATGACTTCCTGACGGGACTTCCGAACCGCAGCAAATTCATGAAGGATCTGGAGCAGATGATCGATGCGAAGGTTCCCTGTACCGTCATGATGCTGGATATTGATAATTTCAAGAAGATCAACGACACTTACGGACATACGGCAGGAGACGAAGCGCTGCAACAGGTGGCAAACCGCCTGAAAGAGATGCAGTCCCAGATACTGACATCCTACCGTTTCGCCGGAGATGAATTTATTCTGATCCTGCGCAGCAGCCAGAATATGCTGGTGGAGAAGACAGCGTACCAGTGCAGACAGGTATTCACAAAGGATGTGGTGCTCTGCGGTACGAAGCGGAAGATCGGCGGCAGCATTGGTATTGCAAGTTATCCTAAGGATACGGATAATCTGGAACAGCTGATCGTGTGCGCGGATGATGCCATGTATCAGGTGAAGAAGAACGGCAAGAATGATTTCGCATTCTATAAAAAGCCGGAGGAAGAAGCAACGGACAATACGCAATAAAAGGGAAATAGAACAAAGAATACAGAAAAATAGGGAAGCAGGCAGAAATTTGCTGTTACAATAACAGAGGTTTCTGCCTGTTTTTTGAACGGAAAAATTGCTTTCCATGTTGAAAAACCATACGATTATGTTATAATTAGTACTATTGACTAAAAGGAGAGCAGTGTGAAAATAAATTTCACACGCAAATTTGTGCCTGCGGCCCAAACTTTGCAGATTTTGAGAAAGGCATGGTTAATTAAAATGCGAATACTATCAGAAGCGCTGGGATATGTAATGTACTTTTGCTATTATCTGGCGCATAATTATGGACTGGCGATCATCCTGTTCACATTGATCAGCAAGATCGTACTGCTGCCGGTATCCGTCTGGGTACAGAAGAATTCCATTAAAATGGTAAAGATGCAGCCTGAGATCAACCGGATCAAGGCAAGACATTTCGGGGATGCAGACCGGATCGCGGACGAACAGTCCAAGATCTTCAAGAGAGAGAAGTATAATCCGCTGGCATCCCTGATCCCACTGGCAGTTCAGATCATTCTGCTGATGGGACTGGTAGAGGTTATCTATCACCCACTGGATTATCTGCTTCATCTGCCACAGGATGTGATCACGGCATTCAACGGTCTGGCTGTCAGCCTGGCCGGAGCAAATCCGGAGAGCTCCTCTATTCAGCTGGCAGTAGTGGAGATGATCAAGAGTGGCAATTATGCAGAACAGTTCGCAGCATTGCAGTCAGGACTGGCAGGGGTGGAAATTGCGTCTGTATTACAGCAGGTACAGGGAATTTCCCTGAACTTCTGCGGCATTAATTTAAGCTGGGTACCTTCCGAAGTGGGCGGCATTGACATTATCGTCCCCATCGCAGCCGGTATTTCCGCATGGCTGTTGTGTGTGGCACAGAATGCAGCCAATGTCATTCAGGCAGAACAGTCCAAGCTGAACAAATACGGTATGATGGCATTTTCGGTAGGCCTGTCCCTGTATCTGGGTTGGTTTGTTCCGGCAGGTGTGGCCCTGTACTGGATCGCCAGCAACCTGTTCGCTATTTTACAGCAGTATCTGCTGAACTGGGCCATCAATCCTAAGGATTATGTGGATTATGAGGAGCTGGAGGCCAGCAAACAGGAACTGGATGAATTGCAGTCCATTGGTGGCAAGAAGAAACTCTTCGAGAAAAATCCCTATGCCAAGCGAGAGAAGAAAGATTTCAAACGTTTCTTCTCTGTAGTGAACAAGCATCTGGTATTTTATTCCGAGAGCAGTGGTTTCTATAAATATTATCAGGGCATTATCGAATGGCTTCTGGCACATACCAATCTGACCATCCACTATATCACCAGTGATCCGGAAGATCAGATCTTTGCACTGGCGGAAAAAGAGGACAAGATCCGGGCATATTATATCGGAGAAAAACGTCTGATCACACTGATGATGAAGATGGATGCGGACGTAGTGGTCATGACTATGCCGGATATTGAGAACTTCCATATTAAGCGCAGCTATATAAGGAAGGATATTGAATATATCTATATCCCTCACTGCATGGACAGCCTGAATATGACCATGCGTACCGGTTCCATGGATCACTACGATACCGTATACTGCGTTGGCAAGCATCATACTGAGGAAATCCGCAAGACAGAGGAAGCTTACGGTCTGCCTCCCAAGAAGCTGATCGACTGGGGCTACTGCCTGCTGGATCGTATGATCGAAGATTACAGGAAAGCGGATAAGACACCTCATGAGAAAAAGCATATTCTGATCGCTCCCTCCTGGCAGAGGGACAATATCGTGGACAGCTGTCTGGAAGGCATGCTGGATGATCTGGCGGGTAAGGGTTATGAAGTGGTAGTACGTCCTCATCCTCAACAGGTGCGTCTGCAGCAGGATAAGATGGATCGCCTGAAAGAGCGCTATGCCAAGAACCCGGATATTGATATTCAGACAGACTTCTCATCCAACAGCACGGTATTCGAAGCGGATCTGCTGGTGACTGACTGGTCCGGTATCGCTTATGAATATGCCTTTACGACCAAGAAACCGGTTCTGTTCGTGGATACTCCCATGAAGGTCATGAATCCGGAATACCAGAAGATCGACACCGTACCTATCAATATCTGGATGCGTGATGTCATCGGAGACCGTCTGGATCCTGCAAAGACAGAGGAGACCGAAAGCAAGGTCAGAAATCTGTTGGAGCAGAAGGATGCTTACCATGACAGAATTGAAAAGTTCGTGGAAGAATATGTATACAATCTGGGCAACAGTGCCGAAGTAGGTGCAAAGTACATTGTACAGGCAGTCCAGGAGCAGATTAAAAAAGCAAAAGAACAATAAAAATTGAAATACAAAATAGAGTAAAAGAAAGAGGTAAAAACATGAAAAAATTAAGCAAGATCGCACAGGTAACATTTTTTGCAGCAGCATTCGCAGTACTGTTTTCCGGAACTGCAGATGCATATATTGACCCTTCTGTTATGAACTATGCTATTCAGGCAGTAGCCGGTGTAGTCATCGCTGTAGGCGCTGCAGCCGGAATCTACTGGAGAAAAGCCAAGAAGAAGATTGACAAGAGCCTGGGAATCGACGAGAACAGAAACAAAGAAGTAGAATCCGATGATATTATGCTGGATCAGGCAGAGGACAAGCAGGAGAAGTAATCTGACATGAAAAAGCGGGATAAAAAGCAACTGTTGCCGGGAATCGTGGTGGCGGTTGCCATCAGTTTCCTGGTGTTTTTATATGCACCGGTAGACTTGTATTGCAGTAATATATCCGAGTTCTGGTTTGATTTCGGAATTCTGATCAGGGCATCATTGGGCCTGTTTATGATCAGCACCGTTGTGCTGCTTCTGATCTATATTGTCTTGTGGCTGATCCATCCGGTGCTGTACCGTCTCGGACTGGCAGGCGGATTCTTAGGGCTGATCTGCACCTATATTCAGGGAAATTTTCTGATCAGGAATCTGCCGCCTCTGGATGGAACGACAATTCGATGGGAAGAATATACATTTCTGAGGACAGAGGATTTTATTCTCTGGGGCATCGGCTTTGTTGTTGTAGTACTCATGTATATTTTCCTGAAAAAAGATCTTTTGTCCAAAACGGTAATGTATTTAAGCGGTGGATTGACATTGATGTTGCTGATCACAGCAGTCAGTGTTGTGTTTACCAGTGGTGCACTGCAGGAAAAAGTACATTACCAATATGGTGCGGACGAACAGTTTGTGATGTCCGAAGACCAGAATTTTGTGATTCTTCTGTTGGATACGGTGGATTCCAGAACGATCACGGAGCTGTTGGACGAGCATCCGGAATACAGTGAGGTATTTCGTGATTTCACCTATTTTGAAAATACGGTAGGAGCATACTCCTGCACAGAGAGAGCCGTTCCCTATATTCTGTCCGGAGACTGGTATGAAAATGATGAACCCTTTGATGATTACGGCAAGAGGGTGTACCAGGAGTCCCCACTGTTTCAGACATTGCAGGAACGTGGCTACAATATGGAACTCTGTGATTCTGAATTGTATATGGATACCGAACTGATGCATATGTTCAGCAACATTCATGTAGTGGATTTCGAACTGAGTTCTTATACGAAATTTGCGAAACCGCTGTTGAAGCTGATCGGTTTCCGGTATGCGCCCTTTGAACTGAAGAAAATGTGTGCATTTAAAAAGGCTGCATTCGCAGAACTGCTCCAGGTAGAGAATACACCTGAGGAAACCAGCTGCAGTGAAACGGATCATGTATTTAAGAGCCAGCTGGATCTGCGGGGAATTACCGTGGAAGATTCCTCCAAAAAATTCAAATTTATTCATCTGAACGGAGCACATGTTCCTTATATCTATGATAAGGACATGAATATCATCAATGAACTGGACGGCACCTATGAACAGAGCACACAGGCCACGATGGTCGGTGCAATGGATTATGTCGAACATCTGCGCAACAGTGAAGCCTACGACAATACAGTCCTCATTGTGATGTCGGATCATGGCTATAACGGAAGCCTGGGACAAAGTGGAGAGGCTACCTGGATGCGTCAGTGTGCATTACTTCTGATCAAGGGAATAAATGAGCATCATGATACCATGCAGATCTCACAGGCACCCATAAGCTTTGAGGATCTCCAGGAGGCATATGTGCGTCTGCTGGACGGCAGGCAGAGTGATGAGGTCTTTGACTGGAAGGAAGGCGATGCAAGAGAACGCCGGTTCTTACGGTATTCTTTCCTGGATGACGATCATATGCAGGAGTATATGCAGACGGGGTATGCTTCTGATATGGATACCATGATTCCTACCGGAAGAGAGTATAATCGTTAGAAAGAAATGCAACAATGTGACAGGGAGAATAAGTGTGAGTAAAAATACTGTGAGAAAAAAGATAACAGGCAGACAGCTGATGCCAGGGTTTTTCATATCCCTGGCTATCAGCTTTTTGTTGTTTTTATATGCACCTGTCGATCTGTACTGTGCGAATACAGCGGAATTCTGGTTTGATTTTTCCACGTTATTGATCACTGCACTGGGGATGTTTGCAGCCTGTTTCGCTGTACTGACGGTGTTGTATCTGATTGCCATGCTGATTCATCCGTATGTGTACCGGATCGCACTGGCCGGAGGGCTTGCACTTTTTATCTGCACCTATATTCAGGGGAATTTTATGATCGACAAGCTGCCTCCTCTGGATGGCACGTCCATCTGGTGGGAGAAATACGACATCCTTCGGAAAGACACCCTGATATTATGGGGAATTGTTCTGGCCGTGGTTGTTTTGGCTGCGATTTTTCTTAGAAAAGAACGATTTGAAAATGCTGCCATGTTTATCAGCGGATGTATGACTCTGATGCTTCTGGTCACAGCCTGCAGTACTGCATTGACGAATGGGGCACTGATTCCCAAAGTGCATCTGCACATCAGCGAGGAAAACGAGTTTAATATGTCCAGTGACGAGAATTTTGTGATCTTTGTGCTGGACACGGCAGATTCCAGAGAGTTTACTTCCCTGTTGGAGGATCATCCGGAGTACCGTGATATTTTTGCAGATTTTACTTATTTTGAAAATATGATGGGGAATTATTCCTGTACCATGAATGCGGTGGCCTATATTTTATCCGGAGAATGGTTCGAGAATCAGGAACCGCTTGCGGATTATCTGAATGATGTATATATGAATTCCCCCTTGTGGGAGGAACTGTGGAGCAGAGGATATCAGATCGACCTCTATGAGGATGATATTCGTGCTCAGGATGACAGTGTGGCAGACAATTTCGGCAATGTTTATCACACAACAGTCAGACCAAACTCTTATCTGGAACTTGCAAAGGAAGAATTGAAGTTAGTCGGCTTCCGTTATGCACCGTATGATCTGAAGCGCTACTGCGAGACCAGAGAGATTTATTTTGATGCGTTACAGGTTTCAGAGCCGGATGGCACAACGGCTGGAATCTTTACAGAGGACAATATGGCCTTCAAAGAAGCCCTGTTAGAGAACGGTGTTGTCATGGATCAGGAACAGAAGAATTTCAAATTCATTCATCTGGAAGGAGCCCATGCGCCTTTTATCTACGGTGGAGATATGGAATATGTCCCGGGAGGGGATTACCGCCAGAATATGGAAGCGTCTATTGTACTTGCTGCAAAATATATTGATGCCATTAAGGAAAGCGGAGCTTATGATAATACGGCAATCATTGTGATGGCTGACCATGGCTATAACGGACAGGGGGATGAAACAGACAGGGATGTCTGGATGAGACCTGCGCCGATGTTTCTGGTCAAGGGAATGAGAGAGCAGCATGATACCATGCAGATTTCCGAGGCTCCGGTCAGTTACGTGGATCTCTGGGATGCCTATATGCGCCTGATGGATGGGAAACAGAGTGATGCGATATTTGACTGGAAAGAAGGAGATACAAGAGAGCGGCGCTATCTGCGTTATTCTTTCTCCGAGACCGATCATCTGGTGGAATATATCCAAAAAGGACATGCACAGGATCTGGACGGAATGGAACTGACCGGAAGGGAGTTTAACAGGTGAAAAAAAGGAATCTTAAAAATTGGATACCGGGTCTGCTGGTGTCAGCGGCTATCAGTTTCCTGCTGTTTCTGTATGCTCCGATCGATCTGTACTGTGCGAATACAGCGGAATTCTGGTTTGATTTTTCCACATTATTGATCACTGCACTGGGGATGTTTGCAGCCTGTTTCGCCGTACTGGCGGTGTTGTATCTGATTGCCATGCTGATTCATCCGTATGCGTACCGGATCGCACTGGCCGGAGGGCTTGCACTTTTTATCTGCACCTATATCCAGGGGAATTTTATGATCGACAGACTGCCGCCATTGGACGGAACTTCAATCTGGTGGGGCAAATACGATATTCTCCGGAAAGATACATTGCTTCTTTGGGCAGTAGTGCTGATCGTTGTAATTGCGGCAATGATCGTGCTGCGAAAGCAGAAATTTGTCCATGTGGTAATGTTCATCAGCGGATGCATGACCCTGATGCTTCTGGTTACCGCATGCAGCACCGTGATTACCAGCGGGGCACTGCATTCCAAACTGCATCTGCATGTCAGCGTGGAAGAAGAATTCGAGATGTCTGCGGACAACAATTTTGTGATCCTTGTGTTGGATACGGCAGATTCCAGAGAGTTTACCTCACTGTTAGAGGAACATCCGGAGTACCGGGAGATCTTTGGAGATTTTACTTATTTTGAGAATACCACAGGAGCTTACACCAGCACATTGAATGCCATTCCTTTTATTTTATCCGGTGAATGGTATGAGAATGAGGGATCTTTTCAGGACTATCTGGACAGAGTCTACAGAGAGGCATCGTTGTGGAAGGAACTGAAGAGCAGAAATTATCAGATCGATCTCTATGAGGATGATATCCGTGCACAGGATGCTTCCATCGTGGACAATTTTGACAATGTCTATTTTACTAAGGTCACCCCCGTTTCTTATCTGGAACTGGCAAAGCAGGAGCTGAAGCTCGTTGGATTCCGGTATGCACCGTATGATCTGAAAAGATACTGCGTGATCAAAGAAGTCTATTTTAATGAATTACGGGAATCTCATCCGGAAGGTTCGGATTCCAAGGCGTTTACTGCGGATAATACGGCTTTCAAGGAGGATCTGGCAGCCCAGGGTGTGGTGATGGATGAGACGGGAAACCGTTTCAAGTTCATCCATCTGAACGGGGCCCACGCACCTTTTATCTATGACAAGGACGCCAATGTTATCGGTGTGGAACAGGGATCTTACCGTCAGAGCATGGAAGCTTCCATTACATTGGCAGCAAATTATATTCAGGCATTGAAAGACAGTGGTGCTTATGACAACACCGCTCTGATCGTAATGGCGGATCACGGATACAACGGCATGGGAGAAAAGGAAGAGGACTTTCTGCGGCAGGCAGCGCTGCTTCTGATCAAAGGAAGAAATGAACAGCACGATACCATGCAGATTTCAGAAGCACCCATCAGCTACGAAGACCTGCAGGAGGCGTATGTCCGACTGTTGGATGGCGCGCAGAGCGACGCGGTGTTTGACTGGAAAGAGGGAGATACCAGAGAGAGACGTTTTCTGGAATACGCTCCCGGCAACGAGAAACACATGGTAGAATATCTTCAGAAAGGCCATGCACAGGATCTGACAACTATGGTGCCTACCGGAAGGGTGTTCGACCGGTAATAACTTTTCCTGCGATAGAAGCGGCGGGGATGATCCCGACTTCCGCAAAGCGGCTGTCAATGCTGTGGTTACGGTTGTCACCCAGAACAAAATATTCTCCGGGTGCAAGCGTCAGGGGAGTGGCGGCATTGCCGGCATCCTCCATGAGAGAAAAGCCATCGGGGGTCGGTTGGGGAACCCCATTGACATAGAGGATTCCCTCTGTGATCTGTACCGTATCTCCCGGCAGGGCCACGATCCGTTTGACGATATCACGTCCCAGCGTCTCGTGGCGGATGACAACGACATCGTTATAGTCCAGACAGTCCGGCAGACCGAATTTCTGAAGGAGGACCGGCTGCCCGGAGGTGTAGGTCGGTTCCATGGAAGAACCGTTTACAAAATACAGCTGTACCACGAAATGGGACACCAGATAACAGATACAGCCGATAAGCAATACAAAAAGCAGATAAGAACGGGTGCGATGATTCATAAGGGATCCTTTCCGGTTTGTTAAAATGCTGATAAAGAGATCAAAATCTATCAGATAGCATACCACATTTCGGGTGGTAATAACAGAGAAGAGAAACAATAAGAGAAAAAGAGGTAAAAGCAATGAAAGTATTACTGGTAAACGGAAGCGGACATGCGAAGGGCTGTACCTACACAGCTCTGGAGGAAGTAGCGGGAGCACTGGAGAAAAACGGTATTGAGACGGAGATCATCCAGGTGGGGACACAGCCCATCGCCGGATGTATCGGCTGCAATGCCTGCCTGAAGAACGGAAAGTGTTTCCGGGAGGATGGCGTGAATGAATTTGTGGAAAAAGCGAAGACTGCGGACGGATTTGTCTTCGGATCTCCGGTGCACTATGCATCGGCTTCCGGTATGATCACTTCCTTCCTGGACAGAGCCTTTTACGGCAAGAGCGCCCTGTTCCAGGGCAAGCCCGGTGCCTGCATCGTCAGCTGCAGACGTGGCGGGGCTTCCGCAGCCTTTGACCAGTTGAACAAATATTTTACCATCAACTGTATGCCGGTGGTATCCAGTCAGTATTGGAATCAGGTACACGGCAATACTCCCGAAGAGGTAAAACAGGATCTGGAAGGCATGCAGACCATGCGTACCCTGGGTAACAATATGGCATGGCTGCTTAAATGCATTGCCGCAGGAAAAGCTGCGGGCGTGGATTTCCCGGAGAGAGAACCGGCGCAGAAGACCAACTTTATTCGATAAGGAGACAGATGAAATTATGGCAGAGTGGAATGGATTGGGAAGATATCCGGTGGATGCGGATGTGAATGATCGTCCGGAAGAGGGTACCTTGCTGGCCTATGTGGACGGAAGCTATCAGGATGCACTGAAAAAATACGGTTTCGGCTGTATTTTTATTCTTCCCGACGGACGCATCTATACAGAATACGGTAATGGTGACAATCCGGACTCTCTGAAACAGCGGAATGTCTCCGGCGAGATGCTGGGAGCCATGTATGCGGTACGGTTTGCCTTAAACAGCGGCTTTACAGCCATCGAGATCCGCTACGACTATGAAGGAATCGAGAAATGGGTCACCGGTGCCTGGAAGAGTAAGAATGATCTGACGAAAAAATATGCACAGACCATGCGGGTCTGGGGACAGAAGATTCAGATCCGCTTTACCAAAGTACCGGCTCATTCGAAGGTAAAATACAACGAGCTGGCAGATGAGACCGCAAAGCTGGGGGTGGCAAACGGAAACGGTATTCCCAAAGTCAAAAGTCTCAGTGACTTCGAAGCGGCAGACGGCGTGGAAGCGTGAAAACATATACTTGCGGCCGTGTGTCTGTAGCCCGGAAGTTAAGGGCTTCGGAAAGGAATGAGGAATAGAATGCGTCTGAATAAATATCTGGCACAGTGCGGTGTATGTTCCCGAAGAGATGCGGATAAGCTGATCGAACAGGGAAAAGTACTGGTCAACGGTCAGGTGGCCGGAATGGGACAACAGGTGGAAGAAACGGACACCGTGCAGGTGGGTAAGAAGATTCTGCAGGGAAAACAGACACAGAAGGTACTGGCATTTTACAAGCCGGTGGGAGTGACCTGCACGGAGAGAGATCCTCATGCAGAGAAAAAGATCATGGATATGATCCGCTATCCGGAACGGCTGACCTATGCGGGACGTCTGGACAAAGATTCCGAAGGCCTGATCCTGCTCACCAATGATGGAGATCTGATCAATGCCATGATGCGGGGCGCCAACCGTCATGAAAAAGAATATATCGTAAAGACAGATAAGGAAATAACACCCGATTTTTTGGAGAAAATGGCGAAAGGTATTTATCTGAAAGATCTGGACATCACTACCAGAGAATGTGAGATTGAACAGATCGGAAAATTTACCTTCCGTATCGTCTTGACTCAGGGAGTCAACAGACAGATCCGGAGGATGTGTGAAGCCTGTGGATACCGGGTAAAAGCACTGAAAAGAATCCGGATCATGAACATTCTGCTGGGGGATCTGAAGCCGGGAAAGTGGCGTGAGGTCACCGGAGAAGAGCTGGAACAGCTTCAAAGAGACACCGGAATGTTAAATCGCAATTAAAATATATAAAGGCAGGAATACAAGATGCAGTCTTCCAAAATAGACCGGATCAAAGATCTGGTAGAACAACTGAATGCAGCTTCCGAAAGCTATTACGCCAAGGATCAGGAGATCATGAGCAACTACGAATACGACAAGCTCTATGATGAACTGGTGGAACTGGAAAAAGAGACAGGCGTTACCCTGGCCAACAGTCCTACGGTGAACGTAGGATACGAAGCGGTGGATGAGCTTCCCAAGGAGCGCCATGAGAGTCCCATGCTGTCTCTGGGCAAGACGAAAAGCCGGGAAGAACTGCGGGACTGGCTGCAAGGCAATCCTGCAATTCTCAGCTGGAAACTGGACGGTCTGACCATTGTATTGACGTATCGTGAAGGAAAACTTGCAAAAGCGGTTACCCGTGGAAACGGCGAGATCGGTGAAGTCATTACGAATAACGCCCGTACTTTTAAGAATCTTCCGCTGAATATTTCCTATACCGGAGAACTGATCCTGCGGGGAGAAGCGGTGATCACCTACAGTGATTTTGAGAAGATCAACGGGGAGATCGCAGATGCAGAGGCAAAATACAAGAATCCCCGAAATCTGTGCAGCGGCTCTGTAAGGCAGCTCAACAATGAGATCACGGCCAGACGAAATGTCCGCTTTTTTGCTTTTACGCTGGTAAAGGCGGATGGTGTGGATTTTCATGATTCCAAGGAAGCCCAGTTTGCTTTTTTGCAGGAGCAGGGTTTTGCAGTGGTGGAACATGTGGCTGTAACGGAAGAGAACATCTTATCTGCCATTGAAGATTTTGAACACAAGATTGAGCACTACGATATCCCTTCCGATGGCCTGGTACTTACTTATGAAAGTATCAGCTACGGACAGTCCCTGGGCAGAACCGCAAAGTTCCCCAGAGATTCCATTGCTTTCAAATGGGCGGATGAACTGCGGGAGACTACATTAAAAGAGATCGAGTGGAGCGCCAGCCGTACCGGTCTGATCAATCCGGTAGCTATTTTTGAGCCGGTGGAACTGGAAGGCACAACGGTGAGCCGCGCTTCCGTGCATAATATCAGTATCATGAGATCCCTCAGACTGGGAATCGGAGACCATATCACGGTCTATAAGGCCAACATGATCATTCCCCAGATCGCTGAGAATCTGACAGGCAGTGATAATGTGGAGATTCCAAAGGTGTGTCCGGTGTGCGGACAGCCCACGGAGATCCGACAGATGAATGAGGTACAGTCTCTGTACTGCACCAATGAGAAATGCCCGGCCAAGGAGATCAAATCCTACACTCTGTTCGTCAGCAGAGATGCGCTGAATATTGACGGACTCTCCGAGGCAACATTGGAGAAGCTGATCGATCAGGGCTTTATCCATGAATATGCGGATCTGTTCCGGCTGGACCGTTACAAGGAGGTCATTACCGGAATGGAAGGCTTCGGAGAAAAATCCTATCAGAATATGATGGACAGTATCGAGACTGCAAGACATACCACGCTGCCCCGGTTGATCTACGGACTGGGGATCGCAGGAATCGGTGTGGCTAATGCCAAGGTGCTGTGCCGGTATTTTGATTACGATCTGGAACGAATGCAGGCAGCGGACGAAGAAACGCTGAGTGCCATTCCCGGTGTGGGAGAGGTGCTGGCATCGGCATTTGCGGATTATATGCGGGATGCGGAGAATCTGGAGAAGATCGAACATTTGAAGGAGATCCTGACGATAGAGACACCACAGATCGATGAGAGTGCACAGACACTGGCAGGAATGTCCTTCGTGGTGACGGGAAGCCTGAACCATTATGCCAGCCGGAATGATCTGAAAGAGGTCATTGAGGAAAAAGGCGGCAAGGTGACCGGAAGTGTCACCGGCAAGACCACCTGCCTGATCAACAATGATATTACATCTACATCATCGAAAAATAAAAAAGCAAAAGAATTACAGGTTCCCATTCTGACAGAAGAGGAATTTCTGAGAACCTATAATATTCCTTACGAGGAATAAGCAAGAAAGACCCGGAGGAAAATAAAATGCCTATCAAAACACAAAATGATCTGCCTGCCAAAGAGATACTGGAAAATGAAAATATATTCGTCATGGACGAATTTCGTGCGGTACATCAGGACATGCGTCCCCTGCAGGTACTGATCCTGAACAATATGCCGGTAAAGCAGGATACGGAGCTGCAGTTGCTGCGGGCGTTGTCAAATACACCGCTGCAGGTGGATGTCACTTTCATGAACACCAAGACCCACGTGTCACTGAATACCCCGGCCAGCCATCTGAACAAATTTTACACTACCTTTGATGAAATCAGGGATCGTAAATTCGATGGACTGATCGTTACCGGAGCACCGGTGGAGGATATTACCTTCGAGGAAGTGGATTACTGGGATGAGACCTGTCAGATCCTGGACTGGGCGGAGACCCATGTGACCTCCACCTTACATATCTGTTGGGCGGCACAGGCCGGATTTTATCATTATTACGGAATCAACAAGAGACAATTGTCCCAGAAGCTGTTCGGCGTCTATGCGCATAAGGTATCCAACCGGAAAGTTCCGTTGGTCCGGGGATTTGATGATATTTTCATGGCTCCGCACAGTCGTCATACGGAGACTCCGTCGGAGGCCATTCATGCCTGTAAGGACCTGACGATCCTGGCGGAATCGGAGAAGGCCGGCGTATTCCTGGCAATGGCGGAAGAGGGCAAAAAGATTTTTGTAGCGGGCCATCCGGAATATGACCGTTATACACTGAACAACGAATATCATAGAGATCTGGACAAAGGACTGCCCATTCAGATTCCCTATAATTATTACCCGGACGATGACCCGGAGCAGAGACCTCTGTTACAGTGGAGATCTCATTGTAACAACCTTTACAGCAACTGGCTCAATTATTATGTATACCAAACAACACCATATGACTTAACGGAAATTCGATAATTTCGACAGAAACAGGACGATGGTCATGGAGAATGGAAAAAAGAAAGGAAGCAGAAGATGAATCAGACACTGACAAGAAAACAATTTGATATTTTATCGATACTGGCAGAGGAAAAAGGTACTTTATCCCAGAGACAGCTGGGAGAAAAGAGCGGACACTCTCTGGGAACGGTCAACCGTGTCATGCAGGAACTGACCGAATTACAGTATGTGACAGAGGGAGAGATCACAGGTGCCGGAATCTCCGCACTGGAGCCTTACCGTGCAAAGCGCGCCATCTTTATTGCAGCTGGATTCGGCAGCCGGCTGGTGCCCATTACCTTTAACACCCCGAAACCACTGGTACGTGTGCATGGACAGCGTATTATTGACGGCCTGATCGATGCCTGCCTGGATGCCGGGATTAATGAAATCTATATTGTCCGGGGGTATCTGGCAGAGCAGTTTGATCAGCTGCTGTACAAATATCCCATGATCAAATTCCTGGAGAATCCGGTCTACAATGAAGCTAACAATATTTCCTCCGCCATGGTGGCAAGATATATGCTTTCCAATGCCTATGTATTTGAGGCGGATCTGCTGATCTCCAATCCGCAGATCATTAAAAAATATCATTATACCTCCGATTTCCTGGCAATTAAAAAGGACAGAACCGATGACTGGTGCTTCACGGTAAAAGATGGAGTCATTGTAGAAGAGAAAGTCGGTGGCCTGGATTGCTGGCAGATGGTGGGAATCTCTTACTGGAACGAAGAAGACGGACATAAGCTGTCAGATGATATCAAGATGACCTACGAACAGCCCGGCGGCAAGGAGCGTTACTGGGAACAGGTACCCCTGGTATTCTGCCAGAAGCATTATAAGGTAGAAGTACGTGAATGCCGGGAAAATGACATTATCGAGATCGATACTTTCCGGGAGCTGAAAGCCATCGACAAGACGTATGATGTTTAAAGAAAAATAAGTATTGCTATTTTGTGCGAATGGTATTATTATATGTTCATATTTGACACAAAGTGTCTGCGAATGGAACGCAGACATTTTGTGTACTTATTTTAGCCGAAACCCCATAAAAACCGTTCAAATAATTAAAATATACCATGTATAAATGAACGATTGAAAAACGAACGTGAACAAAAGGAGGAATACCGTAATGGAGCAACTGTTACAAACACCGGTCAAAAGAAATATTTTGCTGAATCCCGGACCGTCCACTACCACAGATACCGTAAAATACGCACAGGTCGTACCGGATATCTGTCCCAGAGAAAAAGAATTCGGCGGATTGATGAAAGGACTGCGGGAGGATCTGGTCCGTATCGTCCATGGAGATCTGGAAAAATACACCAGTGTCCTGTTCTGTGGGTCCGGAACGATCAATATTGATGCCTGCATCAGCTCCCTGCTTCCGGAGGGCGGCAAAGTACTGGTGGTGGATAACGGAGCCTACAGCACCAGGGCTGTGGAAGTATGCCAGTATTACGGACTTCCCTATATTGACCTGAAATTCCCGGTGGACGAACTGCCCGACTTAGAAAAAGTGGAGCAGACCCTGAAGGAGAACCCGGACATTGCCCTGGTACATACCACTCATAACGAGACCGGCACCGGCATTCTCAATCCGATCCGCGAGATTGGTGCACTGGCCCACAAATATCATGCCACCTTTACCGTGGATACCACTTCGACTTATGCCATGCGGCCGATCAGTATAGAAGAGGACAATATCGACTTCTGTATGGCCTCCGCACAGAAAGGCCTGATGGCCATGACGGGGCTATCCTTTGTAGTAGGCAGCCGGGCAATTCTGGAGGCTTCGAAGGAATATCCGAAACGTTCCTATTACTGTAACCTGTATCAGCAGTATGATTTCTTCCAGAGGACCGGAGAAATGCATTTTACCCCGCCGGTACAGACAATCTACGCTACGATCCAGGCATTGAAAGAATACTGGGCAGAGGGCGAGAAAGCCAAATGGGCGAGACACACCAGAGTCTTCGAAGCTATCCATGAGGGACTGGATGCACTGGGATTCCACGATGTGATCCGCAGAGAATGGCAGTCGGGACTGGTTGTGTCTGTACGTTATCCGGATGATCCCAACTGGAATTTTGAAAAGGTTCATGATTATTGTTATGAACATGGATTTACGATTTATCCCGGCAAAATCTCTACTACCAATACCTTCCGCCTGTGCGCACTGGGTGCGATTGACAGACCGGATATCGAAGCCTTTTTCAAAGTGTTCAGAGAAGCGCTGGAAGTCAATAAAATTCAGATTCCGGCAAAATATAAGGAGGCATAAGATCAAATGAAGCGAGTATATACCTGTTTCTGTACAGATGTCATTCATGAGGGGCACCGCAATATCATCAGAGAAGCCGGAAAATACGGCGAGCTGACCATCGGCGTCTTAAGTGATGCGGCAATGATCCGTTTTAACCGTTTTCCCACCATCAGCTTCGAGGAGCGTATGCAGCTGGTAAAAGATATCCCGGAAGTCAGCAATGTGGTCGTGCAGGATGATGTAATGTATGATAAGGTCATTGAAGAATTGCGCCCTGACTACGTGATCCATGGGGATAACTGGCAGGAGGGAGCTTTGAAGGCTATCCGTGATAACGTGGAAGGACTGCTGAAGAAATACGGCGGTGAGATCATAGATGTCCCTTATACATATAATGAAGAAGTAAAAAGAATTGATACGAGGATCAAGGAAAAGCTGGCCATGCCGGAATACCGCAGAAAGCGCTTGCGCCAACTGATCGAGATCCGTCCCATTGTAAAGGCATTGGAAGTTCACAGCGGACTGACGGGGCTGATTGCAGAGAAGACCATCGTGGAGCATGACGGCGAGCTGGATCAGTTCGATGCCATGTGGATCAGCTCCCTGTGCGATTCCACGGCGAAGGGCAAGCCGGATATCGAGCTGGTGGACATGACTTCCCGTTTCCGTACCATTGACGATGTGACGGAAGTGACCACGAAGCCCATTATTTTTGACGGAGATACCGGCGGACTGACGGAGCATTTCGTATACACAGTGAGAACACTGGAAAAAATGGGTGTTTCCGCCATCATTATTGAGGACAAGACCGGACTTAAGAAAAATTCCCTCTTCGGAAACGATGTGGAGCAGACCCAGGACAGCATCGAGAACTTCAGTGCCAAGATCGCAGCCGGCAAAAAGGCACAGCTGACGGATGATTTCATGATCATTGCCAGAATCGAAAGCCTGATCCTGGAGCGGGGCATGGAGGATGCACTGAACCGTGCCAGAGCTTTTGTGGCAGCGGGAGCGGATGGCATCATGATCCACAGCCGCAAAAAATCCCCGGATGAGATTCTGGAATTCTGTGATAAATTCCGGGCGGAGGATCCGAAGACTCCCATCGTCGTGGTACCGTCTTCCTTTAACAGCATTACAGAGAGTGAACTGGCGGCCCATGGTGTCAATATCGTGATCTATGCGAACCAGCTGACCAGAAGTGCCTTTCCGGCCATGCAGCAGACCGCCGAGGACATCCTGCGGTATCACAGGGCACAGGAAGTGGACAGTAGACTCATGCCGATCAAGGACATTATTACTCTCATCGATGAGATATAACTGACAGGGGCATAATCCATAAGAGCCGCGATGTGCTTGCACGGGAGCGGCTTTGTGGATTTATGACCCGCACCGATATGAGAATAAAAGCGGAGCGTGAGCTTCGCGATATGCGAATAGCGGGCAGGATTGCGGGAGCGCGTCGCGCGGAGCAATCCGTATGACAGTTAAGCAATGAAAGGAACAATATGAAAGTAGAAAATTTGGCAAAAATCCTGAATGCGGATTTTTATACCGGGGTACCGGATTCCCAACTGAAGGCCCTCTGCAATTACCTGATGCACACCTACGGCATTGATCCGAAGCATCATGTGATCGCAGCCAATGAAGGAAACTGTACTGCGCTGGCTGCAGGCTATCATCTGGCTACCGGCAAAGTCCCGGTAGTATACATGCAGAACAGCGGAGAAGGCAATATCATCAACCCCGTGGCATCCCTGCTGAACGATAAAGTCTATGCCATCCCCATGATCTTCGTCATCGGCTGGCGCGGTGAGCCGGGGATCCACGATGAACCCCAGCATATCTACCAGGGTGAAGTGACCCTGAAATTGCTGGAGGATATGGGAATCCGCTATTTTGTCATCGGAAAAGACACCACGGAAGAGGAAGTAAGTGCTGCCATGCAGGAGTTCCGCAAGGAGCTGGATCGTGGTGAGGATGTAGCGTTCGTGATCCGGAAGGGTGCCCTCAGTTATGAGGAAAAGGTGGAATATCATAACGATAATCCCATGATCCGGGAAGAAATCATACGTCACATCGTGCAGGCTTCTGGCGAGGATCCCATCGTCAGCACCACAGGCAAGGCCAGCAGAGAACTGTTTGAGATCAGAGAACATAACGGACAGAGTCATAAATATGATTTCCTCACGGTCGGCTCCATGGGACACAGCAGCAGTATTGCTCTGGGCGTGGCAGTGCAAAAGCCGGGTACGAAAGTATGGTGCGTGGACGGTGATGGCGCAGTGCTGATGCACATGGGCTCCATGGCAGTACTGGGCAGCACGGCCCCGGAAAATATGGTGCACATCGTCATCAACAACGGCGCCCATGAGACCGTAGGCGGCATGCCCACCGTGGCAGCAAATATCGATCTGGTCTCCATTGCAAAAGCCTGTGGCTACCCTCAGGCCGTATCCGTTGCCACCTACGAGGAACTGGACCGGGAACTGGCAGCTGCGAAGGAGAGAAAGGCACTGACCTTTATCGAAGTAAAATGCGGCATCGGCGCAAGGGAAGACCTCGGAAGACCCACCACCACGGCACTGGAGAACAAGCAGAACTTCATGGAATATCTGAAGGAATGCCGATGACCGGTAACACACGGGGAATATCGTGCACATTTTGCTACAATAAAATGATAAAAAAATAATAGATATCACTGTTCGTCAAGCTGCTTGTATGGTAAAATACATACCATACAAGCAGCTTTTCATATATTACAAAAGCAGAAAGAATGAGGGAGTACATATGGAAATCAACATTGGTATTATCGCAATCGTCGTATTGGTCATTGCCATTCTGGCCATCCTGGCATCCGGTTATGTGAAGGCATCACCGAACAAAGCCTACATCATTTCCGGTATCAAGAGAGAACCTAAGGTTCTGATCGGTCGTGCAGGCATCAAGATTCCTTTCCTGGAGAAGAAGGATGAGCTGATCCTGAAACAGATCAGTATCGACATCAAGACCAACGGTTATATACCTACCAAGGATTTCATTGGTGTGGATATCGACGCCGTGGCAAAGGTCAGAGTCCTGACCCAGAGAGATGTCACCGTGAATGCCAAAGGGGAAGTTGTGGCAGGCACTGATCCGAACAAGAGGATCACTACCGAGATGGCTAATGCAGCCATGAAGAACTTCCTGAACATGAACGAGGATCAGATCCGCGATGCTCTGACCGATTCCTTACAGGGTAATATGCGTGAGATCATCGGTACCCAGTGCCTGAAGGAGCTGTGTAATGACCGTAAGACTTTCGGTGATGAGGTACAGGCAAAGGCGCAGAAGGATATGAATGCTTTAGGTATCTGGATCGAGTCCTGTAACATTCAGAAGATCGAGGATGAGAACAATCTGATCACTGCTTTGGGACAGGATAATATGTCCCAGATCCAGAAGGATGCTTCCGTTGCAAAGGCACAGGCCGACAGAGATGTGGCCATTGCCAGAGCACAGGCCCAGAAGGATGCCAACGATGCACAGGTCATCGCAGAGACCGAGATCGCCCAGAAGCAGACCGAACTGGCCATCAAGAAAGCAGAACTGAAGAAAGAGTCGGACATCAAGAAGGCTGAGGCAGATGCCGCTTACAAGATCCAGGAAGAGGAACAGCGTAAGACCGTGGAGATCACCACAGCAAATGCAAATCTGGCCCGTCAGGAGAAGGAACTGGAGTTAAAGGAAAGAGAAGTATCCATCAAGGAGAAAGCTCTGGAAGCTGAGGTCAAGAAGACCGCAGAAGCAAATAAATACGCAGCACAGCAGAAGGCAGATGCCGAGCAGTATGAGAGACAGAAGAGAGCGGAAGCCGAACTTTTCGAGATCCAGAGACAGGCAGAGGCAGAAAAGGCAAAATCCGAGGCAGAAAGATTCGCCAAGGAGCAGGCGGCAGAGGCAGTCAAGGCAGCAGGCCTGGCAGAGGCAGCAGCCGTTGCAGCCAAAGGTAAAGCAGAAGCAGAAGCTATCCAGGCGAAGGCAGAGGCAGAAGCAGCCGGTATTCTGAAGAAAGCGGAAGCTATGAAACAGTACGGCGACGCTGCAAGACAGCAGATGGAGCTGGATACTTTGAAAGTATACTTCGAGCAGCTGCCCAAGATCGCAGAGGCAGTGGCCAAGGGCTACACCAATGTAGAATCCATCAAGATGTTCGGTGGCGATTCCAGCAAGCTGGCAGGAGACATCATGACCACTGTAACCCAGGTTACCGATGGTATCAAGGAGTCCACCGGACTGGACATCAATGAGATGCTGGCGAAGGGCTTCGCCAAGGAAAAGGCAGAAGATGCAAAGCCTGTAGAGAAGAACGACACCGGTAACGATTATCAGGAAGTATAAAGCCGGAATAGAGCTTGCGATTCGTTCCGTATTGCATTAAACTGAGGGTACAGAGAGGGAAAGATTGTCTCTGTACCCTCGATTTTTTTGTGGCGGCGGGCATGGAGAGAAAAAACAAGCTTGTATACCCGGGGAAGTCGTAAGTGCGGGTATGGAGGAGAAAGAGGTGTATATATGGACGAGAAAAATATTACAACAGCGGATTCAGAGGCAACAAAGGAAGCGCAGGAGCTGCTGCGGGAGCTTCATTGCGTCGCAGGAAAAAAGATCATCACCGGTCAGCACACCCAGACCATCCCCTGTGAGGAGATTGCCTATATCCGGCAGACCACCGGAAAAGAGCCAAAGCTGCGTGGCTTTGAACTACTGGGGTATTCTCCGAATATCAATTATACAGACGCTTCCCCGGAATGTCTGACGGAAATAGAAGAAAATAAAGGCACCGCAGAGATGGCACTGCAGTGGGCGATAGAACAACACAAAAATGGTAACGGTGGCATTCTGACCTTCACCTTCCACTGGTTCTCGCCCTTAGGCGGCAGAGACAAAAGCTTCTACACCGAGCATACCGATTTCGATGCGGCTAAAATACTGCAGGAAGGAACTCCGGAGAGAGCCGCCTTCTATCATGACATGGATGTGATCGCCGGGCTCCTACAGCAGTTTCAGCAGGAACACATCCCCATCCTCTGGCGCCCGTTCCATGAATCCTACGGTACCTGGTTCTGGTGGGGAGCGAAGGGTGCGGAAGTGGCGAGAGAGCTGTACCGCCTGATGTTTGATTACTACACAAAAGATAAAGACCTGCACAACCTCCTATGGGTATGGAACAGCGACGTACCGGAAGCCTATCCCGGGGATTCTTACGTGGATGTGGTGTCCATGGATGTCTACCTCCCGGAGTATCAGTCCACAGACTATGCGGATGCTTATGAGAAACTGGTGGCAGCCACCTCCCGTGACAAAGTGGCTGCCCTGGCAGAACTGGGCTACCTTCCCGATGTGGATCTCCTGCAAAAAAGCAGAATCCCCTGGGCCTACTACATGACCTGGTCCAAGGAATTCTGCATTGGTGAGAAATATAACAGCGTGAAAAATCTGAAGAAAATGTATGACAGTGAATATGCGGTGACACTGTAAAAATCTATTTTATAAAAAATATTGAAATAGATTGCTTTTTCAGCAGAAAGTGTATATACTATTATTAAGAGCAGAGATGTTCTTCTTCATCTATCTAATGAGTCCTGTGACGGTTCTGACAGGACGGTAAAATAAAAACTGACCGAGTGATGAAGGATTTAGCGAGAGGCTATTCAGCCTCTCGTTTTTTTAGTATAATTGCCTGCTTTTCCAATCCCATTATGACTATTACATATGCATACCGTACCGAAGTGAAATAGCACATCCATATTCTTTCAGATTCAGAAAAACTCAGAGATCTCAGAGCCATAGATCGGGTCTTGATTACACCAAAATAGTTATCATAACCAAAAGTGAATATATAGATACGAAAGATGCTCTTATTGATAAGGATGAATTTAATGAGACGATAAAACATCTGGAAAAAATAAAAAGAGAAGCAATGATATTTGTGGAGGAATATGTACAGCATGTATCTGGCAATAAGAAAATGAGTCCACAAGAATTTAAAAGAAGATATGCTTATTCACCACTTGCTTATTTCCATCGGGAGTTGGGAATATAATGTTTTTCACAGAAATTGAAACAAAAGTACCAAAAACATTTTACATACACTCAAAATATGCTATAATATTTCCGTATTGAGACAAAATATTTGTGAGTTGTAGCCAAAAAATACTACAATTTTACATATATATCCAATTAATTACAAAAGCAATGGGTGAGAGAGTTTATGGAAACAGGCAGAAAAAAAGTCCGTTTAGGTGAATTACTGGTAAACAGTGGGGTGATCACGGCAGAGCAGCTGCAGCAGGCGTTGGACAACCCCAATCGTCAGGGCAAGAAGCTGGGAGAATTCCTGGTAGATGAGGGCATCGTATCGGAGGATGATCTGGCGAAGGCACTGAGCCGCCAGCTGGATCTGGATATGATCGATCTCCAGAGCGTCAATGTGGACAAGGAAGTACTGAATCTGGTACCGGTCAATGTCCTGAAGAAGAACAAGATCTTCCCCTTCGCCTACAAAGAAAATAACTTCAACGTTCTCATGGTTGCCATGGCGGATCCTCTGGATTACAACGCCATCGATGACATCAACATCATCACCAACTTCCAGGTAGAGCCCGTAGTAGCCACCACCCGCAGCATCATGCTGGCCATCGATAAATATTTCGGTCAGGAGGAAGTAACCGAGGCACTGGCGGCCTACGCCAAAGAGAAAAAGCTGGATGTGGTGGAAGATATCGCCACGGAGGAGAACATCAACAGCTCCCCCATCGTAATGCTGGTCAAGGACATGATCGAAAAGGCCGTCCGCCAGCGTGCATCCGATATCCATATCGAACCTATGGAAAATATCATCCGTGTCCGTTACCGTATCGACGGTGCATTGTATGAGAGGGCGAGATACGGTGTCAATGTATTGTCTGCCATCATCGCCCGTATCAAGATCATTGGCGGCATGGATATCTCCGAGAAGAGAAAGCCGCAGGACGGCCGTATCACCCAGGTGGTAGACCGGGTGGAATACGATATCCGAGTATCCATCCTGCCTACCGTATACGGAGAAAAAGTCGTAATGCGTCTTGCTGCGAAGAGTGCACTGAACCGTGACAAGAGCCAGTTGGGCTTCAAGCCCTACGAATTAAAACAGTTTGACTATATCCTGAAAAATCCTCACGGTATCATTCTGGTAACCGGACCTACCGGAAGTGGTAAGTCCACCACCCTGTATACCGCACTGAGCGAACTGAATAAAGAAGACGTGAACATCATCACCGTCGAGGATCCTGTCGAGGCCAATATTGACGGTATCAACCAGGTACAGGTCAACACCAAGGCAGACCTGACCTTCGCATCGGCACTGCGTTCCATCCTGCGACAGGACCCGGATATCATCATGATCGGTGAGATCCGAGACCAGGAGACCGCCAGCATCGCCGTACAGGCATCCATCACCGGACACCTGGTGGTAAGTACCCTGCATACCAATTCCTCCGCCAGCACCATCACCCGTTTGGAGGATATGGGCATCGAGTCTTACCTGATCGCAGATTCCGTCATCGGCGTTATCGCCCAGCGACTGGTACGCAGACTCTGTCCTTTCTGTAAGCGCCCGAAGCAGGCCACCAAGGATGAAAAAGAGTTCATGGGCATGAGAGAAGAGGAAGATGTGACCATCTACGAGCCCTGTGGATGTAGCAAATGCGATAACACCGGCTTCAAAGGCCGTATCGGTGTCTATGAGATCATGCAGATCACTCCGAAGCTGAAGACGATCATTAGCAAGCGGGAGGGTGCCGATATCTTAAAGGAAGAGGCATTAAAGGAAGGAATGCATACCCTGCGTATGAGTGCTACGGACTATGTACTGGACGGCACCACATCCTTCTCCGAGATGGTAAAGGTATCATTTGACGTATAATTCTATAAAAACCGCAATATTTTATAGAAATTTATCAAAATTTATAAAAATTTTTCAAAAACCTGGACCTTTTTAGGACAGGGGCTCGTCTTACATAGTTGGGGAGACAGTTAAAGATAGAGACGCATTGGAGGGAAGGCACATGGCGACCTATGGCTATAGAGCCATCACAAAGGCTGGAAAAGAAGTAAAGGGAAGTTTGGAAGCGGATAACAAGGATCTGGCAATGGCAGAACTGAGAAGGCAGGAGCTGACCGTTATCGATCTGGGAGAACAGAGCTTCCTGACGAAAGACATCGACATCCAGATCGGCGGATGGCCCAAGGCCAGGGATCTAAGCGTCATGTGCCGCCAGTTCGTCAGCATGACCAAAGCGGGCGTCAGCATCCTCGAATCCCTGAAAATGCTCTGCGAGCAGACAGAGAACAAGAGATTGCAGGATGCACTGAAGGAAGTCCGCATCAGCGTGGAAAAGGGTGAGACCTTAGCGGATTCCATGGCGGAACATCCGAAGGTGTTCCCGGGGATTATGGTAAATATGGTGGCTGCGGGTGAAGCATCCGGTAGCTTGGAAATAGCTATGGATCGAGTAGCTACACAGCTGGAAAAGTCACACAAGACACAGGCAATGGTTAAAAAAGCAATGATTTATCCTATTGCAGTGTGTATAGTAGCTGTAATTGTTACAATTGTTATGTTGGTAAAGGTTATTCCTTCCTATGAGGATATGTTTACACAAATAGGTGGCGAATTACCTTGGATCACACAGTTTTACGTAAATTTAAGCCATGGTATCATGGACTATTGGTTTATCATTATTCCTGTAATTGTGGCAATTGTTTTTGCAATCAGAGCATTTGCCAAAACGGATGCAGGAATGCACTTGTTTGGAAAGATAGCATTGAAAATTCCTATTTTTAGTAACTTGACAACAAAGTCGGCGGCATCCATGATGGCACGTACATTAAGTACATTAATGGGAGCAGGTGTTCCTCTGATTGAAGCAGTAGACATTGTTTCCGGTGTTATGAGCAATGTATATTTCAAAGAGGCATTACAAGATGCAAAAGAAGAAATTACGATAGGTATGCCGTTATCAAGGCCATTGCAAGACAGTGGTTTGTTTCCACCGATGGTATATCAGATGATAAGAATCGGCGAGGAATCCGGTAATACCGAAGAAATGTTAGACAAACTTGCTGATTACTATGAAGAAGAAGTGGAAATGGCAGTACAATCCTTAATGGCTGCGATGGAACCTATGATTATTGTTGTATTGGCAGTCGTAGTTGGCGGATTGATCGCGGCTTGTATGATGCCTATGATGTCAATGTACGATGCACTGGATTCCTTATAATTAAATTTGGATTATCCGTTCTGTGTAGGGACAGAACGATAATTAATAAATGGGGCGGAAAACTTACTACCCTGAAATTAAAAAACACATAAAAAGGAGAATGTTATTATGAACAAGAAACAGAAGAGCTTAACAAACAAAGGTTTCTCCCTGGTAGAGCTGATCATCGTTATCGCTATTATGGCAGTTCTGATCGGTGTATTAGCACCTCAGTATCTGAAGTATGTAGAGAGTTCCAGACTTCAGAAAGATAATCAGGCAATTGCAGAAATCGCAAACTCCATTAAAATTGCTATGGCAGATGAGACTATTAACAGCTCCATTGCTAACAGCGCAAGCGAGTCATTTGATGTGAATACATCTCATCAGTATGTTTTCCCGAGCAGCCCTGCTACGGCTTTGTCCACTGAGCTTAGTACAGTAGTAGGAACTACGGTTACAATGTCTTCTAATACTTACTCAGGTACAGCACCTACAATTGTAGTTTCAAAAGATGCTAATGGTATGATTACAGTTACTGCACAGAACTACAAGACTTCTTCAACTGCTGCAGCAATTACTCAGACATTTTAGTTTTTTGAAAGGCACCTGACATGCTCCCTACAATTTTACTCTACATAGTGGTTTTACTCTATGGCATCGTGATCGGTAGCTTCCTCAATGTGTTGATCTACCGTATTCCTAACAAAGAGAATATTGTGACTACCAGGTCTCACTGCATGAACTGCGGTTACCAGCTGAAGTGGTACGACCTCGTACCGCTGTTCAGCTACCTGGCGCTGGGAGGCAAATGTCGGAAATGCAAGGCACATATCTCCGTTCAGTACCCCATCATTGAGGCACTGAACGGAGTGTTGTACCTGCTCGTATTCTGGAAATATGGGATGAGCGTGGATTCCCTAGTCTACTGCTTGTTGTTTAGTGCACTTCTTGCTTTAAGTGTGATTGATTTCAGAACATATGAGATCCCTGTGGGATTTAACATTTTTATACTGACACTGGGGCTGATCCATTGCGTCTGCCATTATACAAACTGGCCGGACTATTTGATCGGCTTCCTGTGTGTCAGTGTATTTTTGCTTCTATTGTATTATGTTACCGGAGGCAGAGCCATCGGTGGCGGAGATGTGAAGCTGATGGCGGTCTGCGGACTGTTACTCGGCTGGAAACTCATTATTTTTGCATTTTTACTGGGATGTATCATCGGTTCCGTGATCCATCTGATCCGTATGAAAGTAAGCGGCGAAGGACATGTCCTCGCCATGGGACCGTATCTTTCCGCAGGGGTGGCAGCCGCTGTCCTGTGGGGCAATGAATTCTTACAGTGGTATCTGAATTTTTATGTATAAGAAGATATCCGCATTTCGAACATGATTTCAGAAAGTTCTTCAAAGATTCCGCGATGGCGGAAGGCTTTTGAAATACGATAAATACCGGGAAGAGGAAGGGTAGAAATATGGCAATGAACAATCGCGTATTGAGTATTGAGATCGGCAACTCTTTTACGAAGATCTGCGAGATGGACTACAAGGTGAAGAAGCCGAAGGTCTACAAGGTATTGACGGTGGAGACACCGGAAGGCATCGTGGTGGATGGTATGCTGCAACCGACACAGGAGTACGCAGACCATCTGGTGAATGCACTGGGAACGAACGGCATCCGTACGAAAAAAGTGCTGTTTACCATTTCTTCTACCAGAGTGGCAAGCCGTGAGGTACAGATTCCCAATGTCAAGGCAAACAAGATCGAAGCACTGGTGAAGACTAATGCCAGCGATTATTTCCCGGTGGATCTGACCCAGTATGAGATCGGACATTATCTGGCGGGCGGACTTGCTGAGAACGGGAAGCTGCGTGTCATGGCACTGGCTTGCCCCAAGGCTCTGCTGAACAGTTATTATCAGCTGGCACAGATGTGCGGCTGGGAGGTCGAGTGCTTCGACTACAGCAGCAACAGCTTATACCAGATCCTTCGTGACGAGAAGTCTGAGAAGGTTACCATGGTCATCAAGATCGATGAGAACAGCACCATCGTGACTGTGCTTTCCGCAGGAAAGGTGTTGTTACAGAGAACCGTGGCTTATGGCGTGCAGGATGCCATCGATACCATGATCGCTTCCGGAGCCTATGCCGTGAACGATCCCATGAGTGCGGTAGAACGTTTCCAGAAGAAAACATGTCTGAACAGAGTACTCCATCAGGGAGACAAAGTCTGGGAAGAAAATGCCGGACGCTGGGAAGACGAGGATGCCGGTAATGTGGAAGTCACGGAAGCGAGACAGAAGATCACCGCTTCTCTGGAGCCTCTGATCGTAGGTGTCAGCCGTGTCATTGATTTCTATGATTCCAGAAACAGTGAAAATCCTATTGAAAAGTCCTATGTTACCGGTCTGGGCGGCAGCTTCAGCGGCATGAGCAAGCTGTTCACCAACTGCCTGGAGCGCAAGGTACATACCCTGTCCGAGATGGATGACAAGATCGGCATGAGCAAGGCCATCCGTTCCACCAGACCCGCAGCCTATATTTCCTG
>ERZ1026854.182-NODE-182-length-46618-cov-9.431007_pt1 | contig 46618 bp, 36 predicted proteins | sample MGYA00380157_ERZ1026854 | MGnify/ENA primary metagenome ERZ1026854 (study PRJEB33269, sample SAMEA4719793) | human gut metagenome | biome: human-associated habitat; feature: organic feature; material: feces | place: Cameroon | collected 2013-10 ... | reverse complement strand
CGTAGCTGTTTAACAGCTTTATATGGCTTTTGCGCCGATTTTTTGTCTACACTTTGATTAAAAATTAGTATTAAACGCAGGCGTAAACTTTTTTCATATTGTTTTCTTTTTTGGCAAAGTTAGCTTAGGGTAACTTCTGGGCAAAAAATAAAAGCGTTCACTTAAACTATCGGCGGAATTCCCGCTTTTCTTGTAAACATACCGATGAGCTTCTGCGCGAATTTCAGATTTACCGCAACCAATACTATACCCAAAGCGATAAAAGCCGCCGCATAAAGCCAATTGCCGCTTATCGATGAAAAACAGCGGTACAGTATCCACACGCTTATCGGCAGGCAGATAATACTCGTGGCGGTCGCAGGGATATACTGCCTTAGGACGATCGCCTGACCGATATGGATAACAAAATGCAGTGTGCAGGCAGCAAATGCGCCGAGCCACATATACTTTATAAAATCGATATCGGCAAGTGTGAGTGCGGACACTGCGATGCACACGGCAAGCTCTTCAAACACCGCCAAAGCGAAGCCCTCTGTGGAGAAATCCTTGTATGTACTGAGGATTTTCGGGTACTTTTCTCCAAGCAGCTTTTTGTTGTTTTTCAGCCATATCCCAAATCCGATAATTTCCTCCATATCGTGAAAAATAAAGATAATGGGGAACAGCCAGATGTATTTTTCCATTGTACCTCCTTATACTAATTTTTAAACTGAAAGTGTATAAAAAATCAAGCAAAAGCTCGTAGCTGTTTAACAGCTTTATATGGCTTTTGCGCCGATTTTTTGTCTGCACTTTGATTAAAAGTCAGTATTAAACGCAGACGTAAACTTTTTGTTTTATTTTTTGCTGTATCGGAAATCGCAAAGCTTTGCACCCTCTGCAATAGTACCCGTACGAACAAGCTTCATATCCATTATATCGGCGAGGACAAAATCCATTCGGCAGATATACCGCGTGATCTCGGGACAGCCCTCGTCTTTGCAGAGTTTACACGCTCCGCATTCGAGATAATCATATCCGAGGTCATATTCGCCGTTTCCGGGGAGGATATCAACGACCCAGTCATTTTCATACAGCCGCTTATGGCTTTCTTCCGACCATTTGAGCCGTCCCTCCATTTTCTTCGGGTCAAGGTAGCTTTCGGCGTTGCCGAGCGCCTTGCGGAAAAGCTTTGAAGCGCATAGGCCGTCACGGAATATTTCGAAATTTTCTTCCGCAGACTTTCCCGTACTGCGGTTAAGAGCGATGTAGTAGCTTGCCATTATGTATGAGCTTACAAGTCTTGATTTTCCGATCTCCTTTGCACGAAGAACGATAGCCTTGTTTTCCTTTGCTGTCTTCTGCGCGGTGCTTTTGGGAAAACCGCGCTTTTTCAGCTCTGCTTTTACGGCGCTGTGGTAAAAGTTGCTGAACAGCCATGCTTGGAATGAATATTTCATTGTTTTCTGTCCTTTCTGTAAGTTAGCGTAGGGTAACTTTTGAATAAAATAAAAAGCTTTTCAGCTTAAATTATCGCAGGAAGATCATACTTTTTATGTGCCTTAGAAGAGTGTGCAGATCCATGCGGCTGCGGCGCAGACGGGGATATATACAATAAAATGTATGATATGCTGCTTTTTATTGTAGCCGAACATATACGGTCCGACTATGCCTTTGACCTCGGGATAAAAATGCGGGAAGAAATTTGAGTGGCAGAGCAGCACCCAGTCGAAGAAGATAATATCGTAAATTTCCATAATATAGAGCATCGCGATGAATCTTCCGAAGAATTTAAGAAAGCCGAAACCGTTTTTCACTCCGTCCCATACGTTGAGAACGAGCGAGCCTGCAAACAGCAGGAGCAATACTGCGATCATCACCCAGCCGACTATATGAGCGCCTCGGAATCTTACTTTCTTATCGGGGATAACAGCTAAAATATCCTTGTGTGCAGAGGAGAAAAACCTCTTATCCTGAATAAAGCCCACTCCGCCGTACAGAAGAAAATATGCAGCCATTATCATTAACGATGAAATTATTGTTATCAGCATTTTTTGACCTCCTTTATCATATTTAATAAAACCAAATACATTATATCACACTGTTTTTCAAAGGTCAACGGTGTTTTCCGAATATAAAATACCGCAGTTGACATAGCCTTTGAAAAGTGCTATACTATCGATGTATTGAAAAAAATAGGATTTTTGACCTTTCAGGAGTGTGATCGGTTTTGAATATAATTATTGTCGGCTGCGGAAAAGTCGGAGAGGAGCTTGCCCACCGTCTTAACGATGAGGGCGATAACATTACCGTGATCGATGTCGATTCGACCAAGGTGAACGATGTTACTTCCCGTCTTGACGTTCTCGGTGTGACGGGAAACGGTGCGACCCACCTTGTCCAGCAGGAGGCTGGCATCAGGGACGCAGATCTTCTTATCGCGGTAACGGGTTCGGACGAGCTCAATCTGCTCTGCTGTCTTATCGCGAAGAAAGAAGGTAACTGTCAGACCATCGCCCGTGTGCGTGACCCTCAGTACAGCACCGAAGCGCCTTATCTGAAGGAAGAACTCGGACTTGCAATGGTAATAAACCCCGAATTTCAGGCGGCGGCTGAGATAGCGCGTGTGCTTCGTTTCCCGTCGGCGATAAAGATAGATACTTTCGCAAAGGGCAAGGTCGATCTGATGAAGTTCCGTCTGCCCGAAAACTGCGTACTTACGGGCTGCTCCGTCAAGGAGATAGCAACGAAGCTTAAATGCGATGTCCTCGTCTGCACGGTCGAAAGAGGGGACGAAGCGTTTATCCCGAACGGTGAATTCGTGTTCGAGGAAAAGGACATTATCTCAGTTATAGCTTCGCCAGCGAATGCAAACGCATTTTTCCGAAAGATCGACTACAAGATCAATCAGGTAAAGGATTGTATGATAGCAGGCGGCGGTGATGTCGCTTATTACCTTTGCAGAATACTCAGAAAAGCAGGAATTTCGCTCAAGCTTATCGAAAAAGACCCTAAGCGCTGCGAAAAGCTCTGTACGGCGCTCCCCGAAGTCACCGTTATCTGCGGAGATGCCGCAGACCAGCAGATACTTCTCGAAGAGGGACTGGAAAATGCAAATTCCTTTGCCGCTCTCACAAACCTCGACGAAGAAAACATTATGCTCTCTCTTTTCGCGAGGGTAAAGGGCTGCAAAAAGCTCGTCACAAAGATAAACCGCATCGACTTTTTCGATGTTATAAAGCAGCTCGACCTTGATTCGATAATCTACCCGAAAAATATCACCTCGGAGCTTATCGTTAGCTATGTCCGCGCGATGAAAAATACTATCGGAAGCAACGTTCAGACCGTTTACAGCATCATCAAGGGCAAGGCGGAGGCTGCCGAATTTCTGATAAAGGACACTTCGCCCGTACTCGGAAAGCCGCTTATGGAGCTTAAATTCAAACCGAACGTTCTTGTTGCGGTAATTCTCCGCGGAAACAGAGTTATAATCCCGCGAGGCAGCGATGTCATTGAGAAAAATGATTCGGTCATCGTTGTTTCGGATATCCGTCCGCACGATATTTCCGATATTCTTGACTAACGACTGACAGAGGTATTAGAAATGAATTTTCCGATGATAGTTTATATCCTTGGCTGGATATTGATTTTTGAGGCGTTTTTTCTTATAATACCGCTGATAGCGGCGATAGTTTACGGTGAAGCTGCGATAGTTCCGCTGATAATAACAATAGCGGTATGCTCCGCGATAGGCGTTCCGATAACGATGAAAAAGCCGAAAGAGAGCAGTCTGCATTCCCGTGACGGATATGTTATAGTTTCGCTCAGCTGGATAGTTCTCAGTGCGTTCGGCGCTCTGCCGTTCGTCTTTTCGGGCGCTATACCGAGCTATGTTGACGCGCTGTTTGAAACCGTTTCGGGCTTCACGACAACGGGCGCAACGATACTTTCCGACGTTGAGGCAATGCCTAAGTCGCTGCTTTTGTGGCGAAGCTTTACGCACTGGGTCGGCGGAATGGGCGTGCTTGTATTCATTATGGCATTTCTGCCGCTCTCGGGCGGACAAAATCTGCATATTATGAAAGCGGAAAGCCCGGGCCCCTCGGTCAGCAAGCTTGTGCCGAGGATAAAAACGACGGCGCTGCTTTTGTATTCGATATATCTTGTAATGACGGCGATAGAGTTTATCCTGCTTCTTTTCGGCGGAATGACCGTTTTTGAAGCGATGAACACCGCCTTTGCGACCGCAGGAACGGGCGGCTTTGCGGTAAAAAATGACGGACTTGCAGGATATTCCGAGTTCGTGCGAATGGTAGTAACGGTGTTTATGATACTGTTCGGAATAAACTTCAACGTTTATTTCCTTATTCTGAGCAAGAAGTTCAAAGATGCGCTGAAAATATCCGAGGTGTGGTATTTCCTCGGTATAATCGCTGTCGCAACGACGCTCATCACGGTCAATATCAAAAATCTTTTCCCGTCGGTCGGTGCAGCATTCCGCAGTGCGATATTCACCGTTTCGTCCGTGATATCTTCAACGGGATTTTCGGCGGTCGATTTCAACCTCTGGCCTGAGCTTTCACGAACGATAATCGTTCTGATAATGTTCATCGGCGCCTGCACGGGCAGTACGGGCGGCGGAATAAAGGTCTACCGAATAGTTATCCTCTTTAAGAGTATGGGCAAGGAGCTTCACACGCTCATTCACCCGAAGCAGGTCAAGAAGATCCGTATGGATCAGCACGAGATCGAACACGAAGTTATCCGCTCGGTAAACGTGTTTATGGTATGCTATATCCTCGTTTTTGTGATATCTCTGCTCTGCATATCCTTTGAAGATTATGATATGATAACGAATTTCACCGCCGTTACGACGACGATAAACAACATCGGCCCTGGACTTGATCTTGTAGGACCGACTGCGAATTTCGGATTCTTCTCACCGTTTTCCAAAATGGTGCTGATATTTGATATGCTCGCAGGCAGACTGGAGCTTTTCCCGATGCTGCTGCTTTTTGCGCCTGTTACTTGGAAGAAGTAGCGGGGCGGGGAAGCCCCCGCGGGCAGTTCGCGCCACGCTTCACTTCGTTACGCTTGTTTTTAATGGAAATAAAGTTTGTGTTCGCGAAGAGGGTCTGTTTGACAGTGTGACAAATCAAAATTGAATGGGGAAGCCCCCGTGGGCAGTTCGCGTTTAAATTAAATATAGGCTTAAAGACACTCTGAAAAGGGTGTCTTTTTTAGCTTCAAAAAATCACCATAATGTAACCGCTTTGTAATTGAAATATGTCCTCGGGTCTGATATCATATTATTAAGGATATTTGTTGAAATGGGGGTGTTTTTATGAATTTTAAAAGTGTGCTTATCTGTGCATTGTCGGCGGTGATGCTTTGTGCGTGTGCAAATGCGAATGATATAAATTCGGAGGTAGTTTCGGAAACGGCTGAAGCATCGGAGAGTGAGTCTCTCACTTCGACGAAAACAACGGGTGAAACCATACCTGCGGAAACGGTTGCTTCGGAAACTGAAATGGGGGAAACTTCCCGGACGGTGAGTTACAGCAATGACGACCGTGTGCAAAGCTATATGGAGAAGCTTGTACAGCTTGAAAGCTTTAACGAGGTGCTGCCGCAGGCGGCGTACTGTTATGTCTGCGACCTTGATTCGGACGGCACTCCCGAGGTTGTCATTCAGGCAGCGGCAAATATATCCGCATCGGCTGTTTTCTCCGTTGACAATAAGGGTGCATTTATGGCTGAACCTGACGGCGGAACTGTTTTTACCGATGAGAAAACATGGTGTTCATATAACGGAGATATCCCCCAAAGCTTTATCCTTGACGGGGAAGATCAATACTTTGCGGAATGTTTTGTCGGCGGCACGGCAGGGGACGGCGGCATAATAAAGCTGGAGCTGAACGGACGAAAGCTTTCATCGGAATATATCGGGCGGTATTCTTTCAGCGGCGCAATGGGATACGAATACAGCGGCTTTGAAAATGAAGAGCAATACAACGAATATATCCGTTCATATTTTAGTAAGCTTGAACCGCAGTGGAAGCTTATGCCGTACAGTGAGGTCTTGGATATAGAGGAAAAATCGCCGAGCATTATCTCCGCTTTGCTTGACGAGTATTACAAGGACAGGGACTCTCTTGCGGAGCTTGAAGAAGTGCTTGACGTTGATCTTGAATATGATATTGTGTTTAAAAAGACATTCAGCCGCACAGAGTATACCGAAAGCGGAAATGTTGATGAGAACAGCTATTCTTATGATTATGCAGGAAAACCTCTTGAAGATGAGTACAATAAAAAACTGAGATACACCTACTATCCGAGCGGAAAGATCAGATCAGAGATATATAACAGCGGACGTATTTATACTTATGATGAAAACGGAAACTTGCTTCCTGACGATGACGAGCTTACATACGATGACTTTGGACGCATTGAAACACGCACCGAATTTTCTTCTTTTTCAAAGGGAGAGATCCTTTGCATAACAGAGTATTTTTACAAAGGCGATACAGATGAGCTTATCAAGGAGATACGAAATTATACCGACGGAAGAACGGAAACCTATACATACGAAAACGGGCTTGAAGTCAGGTATGAAAAGGTCGGTCAGGATATATATTACAATATGGTCAGAACAACGGAATATAATGCAAGCGGCCTTATTTCAAAAACCGAGCGTTTTGACAAGGATATGAATCTTGCCCGAACCATTACCTATGAATATGACAGCGGCGGCAGACTTATATGTGAGAACAGCGTTACAACGGAATACTATGACAACGGCTGTGACCGATGCGATGATTATTGTTACAGCTATAAATTTGACGGGGACGGAAAGCTTTTGGAGAAAATATACGTGCTGAGAACCTATGGCGGTACTCTTAAATACGAATATATATACGACAAAAACGGGGATCTTTCTGAAGAAATATTCACCGCCGACCACGATAATGAGATGGCAAATTATTCCGCAGGCACTTATGTGACAACATACAGCTATGAATATGACCTTGCGGGAAATATTATCCGTTCGGTCAAAAAATATGAAGATGATCGGAGCGTTTTTACCGATTATAGGGCGGTAAGGGTGATAAAGGCGGCATAAACTTAATAATAATACTAAACACCAATAAAATACAGAAAAAATCTGCGCCGAAATCCAATACAAACCTGTTAAAAACAGCTGCGGGATATCGGCTTGATTTTTTCAAATTATAAATGGTGTTTAGCATAAGCGGCTGATGCAATATCCAACGCATCAGCCGCTTTTATCATATTCTTCCGTTATCAGTGCATCGTTCGGCAAGTTCGCCTGCCACTTCATCAAGGACATCATCGGAAATTTTGATGCCGCCGAATTTTTCATTAAGTATTTCCTGCACATCAAGATGTTTCTCCGCTGATTTTGGGTCAGCTTCGATATTGTCATCGGGTTCGAGTACGCTTAACTCTTCCCAGTTTTCCTTATTGCCGCCGCGCCGTAATACTAAACACCAATAAAATAAAGGAAAAAATCTGCGCCGAAATCCAATATATTCGAGATTGTCGGCTTGATTTTTTTCAAATTTTAAATGGTGTTTAGTATAAATAACTTTTGCCGCCATCGACCGAGCAAGCGCCGCAGGAACAGCTTTTGTATTCGTGAACGCTCTCCGAAACGATGATATCGCCGCATTTTAAGCATTTTATTTTGTTTTCTATTATTTTTATTGCATTGCTCCTTATATATTGCTAAAATATTAATATGTATATAACTATATTTAAACTATTATAACACAATCAGCTTGATTTGTCACTATATTTTAATAAAATTATCTGAAACTATAAATATTTGTGAAAATATTGTAAAATAAGTTTATTTTTAAATATTAAATTTATGTAAAAAATCATTGAAATTATTTTTCTAAAGTGCTAAAATAGGGACAATGCAAATAAAGCATAGAATATTTAATTTTAGGAGAGATAATATTATGAAAAAGAAAATTACAGCGATCCTTGCAATGTGTATGCTCGCAGTTACAATGGCAGCTTGCGGTGACAGCGATGTTTCCGATGATTATTCCGAACCCGACAATGCAGCAGCTGCTGAAGTAGAAGATGCAGGCGAAGCTGATGAAGCAGAAGTTTCCGATGATGGCGAAGCAGCTGACAGCAGCACATCAGGCGAGTTCACACTTCTCGATGTTACTTCCGATATGATCAGCGTAGGCGTTTATGCAGCTGATGAAAACCAGAATGAGCTTGTTTTCTCTATGTTCACAGCTCCTTCGGGCACACCTATGGCTTCACTTTTCGTATACAGCCCTGACGGTTCGGGAGATGTTATCTGCGGAACATACGCAGCTGAAACCAACACAGATGAAGACGGAATGAACTGGACGCTTCTCACAGTTACCGACGTTTACACATCACAGGACTTCGAGATCGGCTTTGCCGAGAACGACAGCGATCAGGTGTACATTTTGAATGCAGCAGGCGCTGTTTACGAGGGCAAGTACCTTTCAGCTGATGAAACTGTAACATATATGGGAACAGCTGTTGCTCTTTTAAGCTAAGTTAAGTTAAGATACCATCTTACGGTTTATAGTCCTTTCAAAAGCAAAGCCGACTTTATGCCGATCTTCGGGTCAGTATAAAGTCGGCTTTGTTTTTGTTGACATAGCTTCGCAATTATTATATACTTATACATATAGTCGAGATCACGGAGGGGCAGTATGTATATAAGCTTTGATTATTACAAGATATTTTATTACGCCGCAAAATACGGCAGCATAACCCGTGCGGCGGAGGCGCTGATGAATAATCAGTCCAATATTACCCGAACGATAAAAAACCTCGAAAGTGAACTGAACTGCACCCTTTTTGTACGTTCAAGAAAAGGCGTGACGCTCACTCCCGAGGGCGAAAGGCTCTATGCGCACATCTCCGCCGCCGTTGAGCAGATACAGGCAGGCGAGGAGGAGATAAGCCTTGAACGCTCACTCAACAAAGGTCTTGTGACTATCGGAACGAGCGAGATAGCTCTGAGGTGCTTTCTTCTGCCCGTGCTGAATGAATATCGTCAGAAATATCCCGGAGTTCGTTTAAGGCTGTTCAACCACTCCACACCGCAGGCGCTCTCGGCGCTCAATGACGGGCTTGCGGATATTGCCGTTGTCACAACTCCCACGGGCGAAATGAATTCGCTTGCTTCATCGGAAATTATGGATATAAAGGAAACTGCCGTCTGCGGAACAGCGTTTTCGGAACTTGCGGAAAGAGAACTTTCACTTTCGGAGATATCTAAAATGCCGCTCATCTCCCTCGGCAGGCAGACAAAGACATACGAACTTTATTCCGAGTGGTTCGAGCGTTACGGCTGTGTATTTTCGCCCGATATCGAAGCCGCAACGGCTGACCAGATACTCCCAATGGTGAAAAATAACCTCGGGATAGGCTTTGTCCCCGAAGAATTTCTCGCCGAATATTCAACAGAGCAGGGTATTCTGCGGCTCTCGCTGACAGAGGAAGTTCCGCACCGAAAAGTCTGCTTTGTAAAGCGAAAAAAACATTCTCTCAGCATCGCCGCGAGGGAAATGGAGAGAATGATACTTGGCAGCAGCGGGAAAATTTAAAGGATATCGGCATTATTCTTCGTAGAAAAGCATAAATACCGATCTCCCGTTCACGTTCAGTATCGCGCCATAAACATACTCCGAAAAACCCCATTTTTCGGAAGGGTTGATAAGCTCAACAATAAAATTTTCAAGGTCGATATAATACCTGTATTCCGTGCTGTCAACGCTGTCGTAGGAATACCGCATTATCTCACGGCGCTTGTATCTGTAACATTCACTATGATTCGGAACGATGTTCTCCATAGCTTTGGAATAGCTGTTATGCTGCTTTTTCTGCTGTGAAGACAGCCACAAAAGGAACACATCGAAAGCAATGATCGGGACTATGAAAATAAAAGTTATGGCGGCCGATCTGCCGTCGCCCTTTGCAGCACAGAATATTATTGATATGAGCGGAAAAATAATGGTCAGCAGGAGCATTATCCCGATGACCTTAAATATGACTGCAGAAATGGTCGAAAGTCCAACCGACCTTTCGATATGCGCTTTGAGCGAGCGGCAGAGCCTTTCGTTCATAGTGCATTTTGTTCCGCCGAGAATGTATCTGTCAAGGCTTGGCTCTAACGATGCATTGTTCATCTGGCAAAGTCGGGGCATCTCGGATATGTCCCTTACATCGGTTATGATCCTGTCCATAGTTTCTACTTTATACGAGAAGATAAAAGTATTCTTCGCCGTTTATGACAATAACTGCTCCGTACACCGTGGGAGGAATGGTTCTGTTCACAGGCAGTTTGACCATAAAATCACCAAGATCGGCGAAGTAAAAACAGTCCTTGTCAATATGGTCTATCTCAAAGCGGCATACTCCGTTTGAACGGTAGATAAATCACTGAACATTGCCGCTGTCAGCAGCCGAAACAGCCGCGTTGTTCGCTTTCCCTCTGAACAGAAATATAAGAGCCGCAAAAATCAGGACACAAGCAAAAACGGTGAGAACGGCAAGTCCTATCGACGGCTTTTTCAGCTCAATGATACCTTTGCCGACCGCAAGAGCGGTGTTGATGAACAGAGCCGCGAGGACATAGTTCCTTATGCTGCTGCCGCTGGTATGCCTTTTTGGTGCATTTCTTATATTATCGTCATATTCGCAGGGCACACCGTTAAAAATATGCTGTCTGACCCTCGGATTGACTTTGTCACTGTTTTCCTGATAAAAGCTCGGCATTTCGTGCAAATAGCTGCACCCCTGCTGATAGTCGTTAAAAAGCGGCATTTTTTATCCCCCTATATATCGATATAATTATAATAATTATACACATCAAAGGTAAATTCCACAACCGCATCTGTGTTAATCCTATTTTAATAACAGTATTTTCAACGGATAAAAGCCGAAAGCGTTTGTGTTGACATACCGATGATGTTGTTGTATAATTATGAAAATCAAAGTTTGCGAAAAGGAGCAAAAAATATGGAAACAGCAAAGCTTGCCGAACTTCTTGAAAGTATGAGCCTTACTGAAAAAATAGAGCAGATGATACAGTTCAACGGCGCACTGTACGGAAAGATCGTTAATTATACCGGTCCTTAGGTCAACTTTGACCTCGAACCGAATCAGCAGTACCGTGTCGGAAGTGTCCTTGGTGAAGCAGGCGCAGAAAAGCTTACCGCGCTCCAGAAGAAGATAATAGAAAATCAGCCGCACCATATCCCCGCTGTTTTTATGACCGATATCATTCACGGAATGAGGACGACTTTTCCCGTGCCGCTCGCTCTCGGTTCGACCTTTGACCCGAAGCTTGCGGAGGAGCTTTCATCGGCGGCTGCGCGTGAGTCTGCCGCATCAGGGATCCATCTCACATTCTCGCCTATGGCTGATCTGTGCGAGGACAGCCGTTGGGGAAGATGCATGGAATCCACGGGCGAAGACCCTTATCTTAACGGAAAAATGGCGGCGGCAATGGTAAAAGGCTTTCAGGGTGATGACGTTTCCGTAAAGGGAAAGATAGCTGCCTGTGTAAAGCATTTTGCAGGCTATGGCGCTGTAAAGGCAGGCAGGGACTACAATGTCACCGAGATATCCGAGAGAACTTTCTTCGACGATCATCTTCCCTCATACAAAGCCGCCATTGATGCAGGCGTAAAGCTCGTAATGACCGCATTCAACACCATTGACAGAATTCCCTGCACCGTTAACCGCCGTCTTATGAAAGACGTATTGCGCGAAAAGCTTGGCTTTAAGGGCGTTCTTATCACCGATTATGCGGCAATAGATGAATCGATAAATCACGGTGCGAGCGACGACCGCCGTGATGCTGCGAAAAAGGCAATGAAAGCAGGCTGTGATATCGAAATGATGTCGCCTTGCTATCTTTATGAACTTGAAAAGCTTGTCAAGGACGGAGAAATAGACGAAAAGGCTGTCGATGAAGCAGTGATGCGCATACTGACCCTGAAAAACGAGCTTGGACTTTTCGAGAATCCTTACAAGGACGCTGACACCGAGGCGGAAAAGGCACTTCCTTTCTGCGGTGAGCATAAGGCGCTTGCACGAAAGGCAGCCGAGGAAAGTATAGTTTTGCTGAAAAACAACGGCGTACTTCCTCTTAAAAAGAATGCAAAGCTTGCGGTCATCGGCGCTTTGGCGGATTGCGGAGATACCCTCGGAACGTGGGCGCTTTTCGGCGACAGAGAAAAGACCGTTACGCTCAAAAAGGGCATTGATGAGCTTTATTCCGATGCGAATGTTGAATACGTTCTTTTCGATACCGACATTGATGCTGCAGTAAAGGCGGCAGAAGCGGCTGACACGGTCATTCTTGCTCTCGGCGAAGATGAAATGACCACTGGTGAATCAAGGTCAATCACAGACATAAGCCTTTCGGACGGGCAGAAGAAGCTGTTCGATGCGGTGCTTAGTGTGAACAGGAATATCGTCACCGTACTTTACGGCGGCAGACCGCTCGCAGTTCCACATGAGGCGGAAAATTCTGCGGCAATGCTTGAAGTTTGGCTCGCAGGCTCTATGGGAGGCTATGCAATGGCGGATATTCTGTTCGGGGCGGTGTCGCCATCGGGCAGACTTTCAATGAGTATGCCGTATTGTACGGGTCAGCTCCCGATAAGTTACCGAACCTATTCCACGGGTCGTCCGAAGCCGAACACGGACGGTTATGTTCCGTTCGTTTCAAACTATATGGACGCGCCGAATGTTCCGCTTTTCCCGTTCGGATACGGACTTTCCTATACAAAATTCGAGTATTCGCCCGTTGAGCTTTCGGACAATAAGCTTACGGCAGACGGCTGCATAAAGGCTTCGGTCAATGTGAAAAACTGCGGTGATATGGCTTCCGACGAGGTCGTTCAGCTTTACATACGCGATATCAAAGCGAGCGTTGTTCGGCTTATGAGAGAGCTCAAAGGCTTTGAGAGAGTCAGCCTTGGCGCAGGGGAGAGCAGAAGAGTTGAATTCACTGTCACCGAGGATATGCTTCGTTTTCACGATGCCGAGATGAACTACACCGCCGAAAAGGGCAGTTTTACGCTTTGGATAGGCGGCAGCAGTTTGACTGATAACATTGCGGAGTTTGAATTGGTGTGATATAAATGCAAAAAGCAGCACTCGTTAAGGGGGCTGCTTTTTGTCGGCTTTTTACAGTTTATTCAATTCGTCCATCATTGCGGGACGTTTCCGATACTTGTTCGTCCATTCTTCCACGATTTGTTCTACAACTTTAGTTCCGCCCGATATTTTTTTCATTTCACGCATTACCGACACCATATACGAATACTGCTTGCGGTCGCTTGAAATCACCGACATTTTATTAAGTTCGTCCTTGTATTTTTCCAAGATCTGTTCGGGATGATCTTTTCTCAATACCGTTTCATATCTTTTGAGCATATAGAAGCCGCTGCTTTTCATTACACATTCAAGAAGTCTGTCATATAGCTTTTCTTCATTATAATATACGGATATATCAGTATATTTCGGCGGCATTTTGAATATTTTTTCACGCTGTTCTGCCCATTCGCTTTCAGAGTATTGGCTTTTTAATTCTTTGTAAAGTTCCATATTGCCGACAGCGTGTTCAAGCACCAAAGTCCAAAGCTGTTCAATATATGCATCTTTATTTCCCATCAGAAGATAAATGTCTTTTTTTGTTCTGCTGTAATGCGAAACAAGACCCATGTAATTCTCTTTTTCCGAAATGCCCTCGTCAAGAAGCGATATTGCCTTATCATACTCCTTTTTTTGCAGACAACTGTCAATATACATTTTTCTTATATCGTTATATTTTCGATATTCTTGGAATACTTTTTCGAGCTGTTCATCCGATGAATTTATATCTGCGAGCATATCAATATATCTTACTGCCCATTTTTCTGCATTATAATTTCTGTCCCAGTCAGAATCCAACTGTTCCGATCTGTCTATCATATTCTTGAAAAGATCAAGCTTATCCTTTTCAAATTCTTTTTCTTTGAATTCATTTGTGATGATATTTGCAATATATTCCTCAAAAATGTCAGTGTAAGTTCCGTATGCGTGAGAGGTAAACCATTCAAATATTTTTTGCTTGTCACCTTGTGCAGCTGCTTCAATGATCCCTGTCCATAGGTCATAAATATCATTGCAAATAATTACGATGCCGCCGTTGGAATCATCTATATTTACTTTGCTGACGGCAGAGAAAATATAATTGGTTATTTCAAATGCACTCATATAATTGTGATCGATCATCGGCTGTACGCCGTTATCAATTACCTCTTCCAACTCGGCGATAAAATCATCCGTTTTATAATAATCTATAAAATCGTCCTTACCCGAATATCGGCGGACGATTGAATCGATCTGTTTAAAGTAGATTTTTAAATCGACTTTTATTGACTGTCTATTAATAGTATTGTAAAACTGTAAACACAACGTTTCATTGTCGGTAAGAGCATCAGCGAGAAAAGAATAAATGAGATATTCATCAGCATCGGCAATGAGTCTTTCCACTGCTGTATGCCTTTCTGCGCGGCTTTTAGCTGTATGTGCAGGTTTGAACAGGATATCATCGTTATTCGTATCTGATTTGGGAGAACTTTTGCCTTCGGACCATTTGTAAAGTACAGCTGCCATGTGCTTGCAATATTCACCGTCTGCTGCATAAGGGCAGGAGCAATACATATCTTCTATTTCGCCGTTGGATAATGTTATTTCAACTTCATAGTCCTCGCTGCCCACAACAGCCGCAGTTATTAATTTATCAGAAATATCGATATCCTCAACCGCTCCGTCGGAATAATATTGACGTCCTCTGTCAAGTATTGTTTTTGAAAAAAGATTTTTCCGGTTCATAATAAATGATCCTTTAAAATATTTTGTTATCTATATTATATCTGTTAGGGCGTTAGATGTCAAATTCTTTTGTTTAGGAATGTGGTGCGTATGGTTTATTTGCCAAGACTGATATATGGACACATTATAACAAAAAATCACCCAACCGACGCTCCTGCGTTGGTTGGGTGATCCGGTTATTTGGTGCCGCTGACCGGACTTGAACCGGTACGGTATTGCTACCGAGGGATTTTAAGTCCCTTGTGTCTGCCGATTTCACCACAGCGGCAATGAATATATTATACACCAGAACAACGGATATTGTCAAGCCTTTTTCCCAAATTTAACGAAAAAGCACCGTCAAAACACATTTTTGACGGTGCTTTTCGCTCTATAGCGATAAAATTCAATTCTGCTGAACCTTTATGGGCTTTTCCTCTCCCTGCGGCGGCTCGGTCCTGCCGTCAAAGTATTGTAAAAGCTGATACTGCCCGTCTTCGCCGAGGCGCTCCCACCTGTTATAGGCTATCATATCAAAATCTTCACCCGCAGCATCGCTCTTCATTACTGCAAGCATAAGTGAGCAGTTGAGCGCACGGCGGAAAAGCATATATTTGCCGCTGAACTTCGACATTATCATATACTCGCCCTTTACTGCACCGCGCGAAACGAACGTGTATACATAATCTGCACTTTTGATCTCGTCCTCAATCTTTTTTGCGGTTTCTTTTGCCGTTGGCGAGGTCATTATTTTCGCTCTGTCCATTTTGCGGCTCGTTTCAAAACGCTTGTGAAGATCCTCATCACCGTAAGTTATCGTGTCCATTGCATCATCGTCCATATATGGTATACCATCTCTGTCAAGCTCAAAAATTCGCTGCGCGATAACGGCGTTCCAGTATTGCCTAAAGTAAAGCCTGCGGTTTGGGTGAACGTCGCCCGACACGGCAAAAAGACCGTTTTCAACGATTATTCTGTATGTGTCCTTGCCGTCTTTGCCTGCCGTTTTGTCTATCTTTGCTTTTGCGGCGGAGTTCGATGCGTTTATTCCTATAAGGCGAAGCACAGCCATAATTATACCGACGGTAAAATTCACTATAATAAATACAGGCAGGAAGAAACACCATATATTTGCCACGAAAAGCATCAGCAGAAGCACAAGAGCTTTAAGAATACCTGCGCGCGTTTCGCCGACATTGCCGTAAGTTCCGCCGTATTCGTCCACATAAACTCGGTTTTTATCGATTATTGAATCGTTGATAGCTTTTGCAGGGTCAAGGTGTCGGTATATCGAGCAGGGGAGCGTTATACCGAAAATAAGGCACAGAATACTTGCGAGAAAAACTATGAACGGGTAGAATTCAAGCACCATTGCTGTGCGTTCGCCGACTTCAATGCAGAGAATTTTTCCTATCGGCAGAGTAAGCGTCTTTTCGGTTTTTGTGCCGAAGATATGCGCTGCAGCTTCCGCAGCCGCAGCTTCGGGCGAGGTCGTTCCGTCGGAAAGATATCCTATCGCTTCGCCCAAGGTTATAACGCTGTTCGGGTGAGTTTCCTTAAAGTTTGCATACGGGCTTTCGTATTTGAAAAGCTTCACGCAGAGCATTACAAGAAATATCGAAACAACAAGCACTATCGTTTCAAGTATCGCAGAAAATAAAGGTTTCATATTTTTGCCCCTTTGTTTTTCCTTTATTATAACATATAAATGTGCATATTTCAATAAGTATCTGTTTTATGTGCAAGGTATATCAATGAGTAAATAATTAGTGAACCTTTGAGACAAATGTGTTTGTGAACTTTATATTAAATCTTTATGCATTTCTTGACAAGGTGGTTTGTATTCGCTATAATGATAAAAAAAGAGAGTAGCTGGCAGGGTCGATCCCTGTTTATGCGGCGTCAGTACGGTTATTGTGCGAATAACCCGCTTCATATCTAAACGGCGAGACTTTACGGAGCACACAGACGGGATAACTGTCTGTTCCGTAAGGTTTCGCCGTTTTTTGTTAAAAAGAAAGGAAATGCAGTGTATGAAAGAATGGTATCATCAGACGCAGGAGGAACTGTGTAAGGAACTGGAAACGTGTTCGGAGGGGCTTTCTTCCGAAACAGCGGCAAAGCATCTGGAGAAATACGGCAAAAACGCCATTGCCGAAGCCCGAAAAAAGCCCGTCTGGCTGATCTTTCTGGAGCAGTTCAGGGATCTTCTGGTGATAATTCTGATAATTGCGGCGCTGATCTCGGCGTTTACCGGCGACCCTGAAAGCTTTATCGTTATTATTGCGGTTATCACCATGAATGCGATACTTGGAACTGTGCAGACGGTTAAAGCGGAACGATCGCTTTCCGATCTGAAAAAGCTTTCTTCGCCCACGGCAAAGGTGCTCCGTGACGGTAAGACGACAGTTCTTGCATCGGAAGATATCACCGTGGGAGATGTGGTTCTGCTGGAAGCAGGCGACCGTATCCCTGCGGACGGCAGGCTGATCGAATGTGCTTCGCTCCGCACAAACGAAAGTGCGCTGACGGGAGAGAGTACCGATGTTGAAAAATCCATAGACCCCATTGACGGAGATGTTCCTTTGGCAGAGCGGAAAAATATGGTGTATTCGGGCGGATTTGTTTCTTATGGCAGAGGTGCATATATTGTCACCGATGTGGGAATGCAGACCGAGGTGGGAAAGATAGCATCACTTATCCATAACGCAGAGGCACGGAAAACACCGCTTCAGATCACACTGGATCAATTCGGAAAACGGCTTTCAATTGCGATCCTGCTCGTTTCCGTACTGGTATTTGTACTGAGTATGCTAAGGGTGGAGATCATCAGCGTTGATACAGTTATGGATTCACTGATGTTTGCCATTGCGCTGGCAGTTGCGGCGATCCCCGAGGCACTCAGCTCCATCGTTACCATCGTGTTGTCTTTCGGCACGCAAAGAATGTCACAGGAACACGCAATTATGCGAAAACTTCAGGCGGTCGAGGGACTTGGTTCTGTGTCGGTGATTTGCTCGGATAAGACCGGCACACTGACCCAGAATAAAATGACCGTTCGGAAGATCTCGGTACGGGAGCAGATCATCGATGCGGACAGTGTAAGTACGGAAGATCCGAAGGTTCGGGAGCTGATCACGGCATCGGTGCTGTGCAGTGACGCTTCCTGTCAGGACGGCACAGAGATCGGCGACCCTACCGAAACGGCTCTGGTGAGGTTTGCGCAGGACTGCGGACTGTCGGATAAGAAATTGCGCACGGATCACCAACGTGTCGGGGAGATCCCCTTTGACTCCGAGCGAAAGCTGATGTCAACGCTGAATCGGTGCGGCGATGTGCGGAAGATGTATACCAAGGGTGCAACAGATGTACTGCTGGAGCGTATGCTGATCTCCGATGAGGAGAAAAAGGCGATCAGGGAACGTTCGGAGGAGCTGTCAGAACAGGGACTTCGTGTGCTGTGCTTTGCCGAAAAGACATTTTGCGGAGAAGCACTTGATGTAACAGATGAAAACGATCTGACTTATCTGGGATTGATCGCTGAAATGGATCCGCCCCGAAAAGAATCAGGACAGGCAGTTGCAGAGTGTAAGGCAGCCGGCATCAAACCGATAATGATAACCGGCGATCATATTGTCACAGCTTCTGCGATCGCAAAGGAGATCGGCATTCTGGAACGCAGGGAAGAAGCTGTTGAGGGTGCAGTTCTGGACGCATATACAGACGATCAGCTGGTGGATCTTGTGAAAGACAAATCCGTTTATGCCCGTGTTACACCTGAACACAAGATCCGCATTGTCCGTGCATGGCAGAAGAGGGGCAATATCGTTGCCATGACCGGTGACGGTGTAAATGATGCACCTGCGCTCAAGCAGGCAGATGTTGGCGTTGCCATGGGCATTACCGGTACGGAGGTTGCAAAGGACGCAGCAGACATGGTGCTGACCGATGATAACTTTGCCACTATCGTCAAGGCGGTGAATTACGGAAGAAACATCTATGAGAATATCAAAAAAGCTATCCTGTTCCTGTTGTCAGGCAATCTGGCAGGTATCATCGCTGTTCTGTTCTGCTCTCTGGCAGGACTTCCTGTTCCGTTTGCACCGATCCACCTGCTGTTTATCAATCTGCTGACAGACTCGCTCCCTGCGATCGCTCTTGGACTTGAACCGTATTCCGATGATGTGATGAAAAAAAGCCCCCGTCCGTCGAATGAATCGATCCTGACAAAGGCTTTTCTGGCAAAGGTGGGATATTCGGGCATTATCATCAGCATCGCAACAATAAGTGCATTTCTGTTGGGATATTTCTATCATGGCGCACACAATGCAGGTGCTGCCATGACAATGGCATTTGCCACGCTGTGTATGTCCCGTCTGTTCCACGGATTCAGCTGTAAGTCGGAGAAGCCGGTACTCTTCACAAAGCGTATGTGGGACAATAAATATGCGGTCATGGCATTTTTGGCGGGTATGGTGCTGATAAATGCCGTGCTGTGGATCCCCGGGCTGCATGAACTGTTCCGCATCGAAAACGGAATGTCGGGCGTATTGATCGGTGCGGTCTATGGCTTAAGCTTCGGTTCAATGGTACTCATTCAGATCGTGAAAGCGGTCGTTTCGTCTGTAAAAAGACAAAATAAGCGGTTCGGAGCTTGACCGAACCGCTCAGGCTGTTGAAAAAGTATATTATTGAAAAAAGTTGCACAAAATTAAAGTTTACGTCCACGCTTTTCAAAGGGTGGTGGGTGTCCAGAGGGCAAAGCCCTTGGTCGCTTCCGCAGAAGCGAAACACCTTAAACTGACAGTTAAAGGCTGTGCAGCAATAGCGTAATCAGTAACAACTAAAAAGGCGCAATTCACATCAAAAAGGTAAAACAGAACGTGAAAAATCGTTCTGTAAACCTATAAATGTGAATTGCGCTTATTCTTTATGTTCGGAACAACTATCCTCGGCAAATAAACGTGAGGAGCAAAGCGACGAGCGTTTAGCACCGACGAGATATGAATGGTGGTTCTTCTTTTAGCATCAAGTCATAAAATTCTTTTTCGTCAATATGCATAAATACAATATACTTTTTCGACAGACTGAGCGGTTCGGAGCTTGACCGAACCGCTTTTATATTCAATTGTGTTTATCAGTCGTAAACTGCGATCTCTTCATCAACAACGGTTGAGTAGGTATCACGGGTCTGAACCCAGTTTTCGGACTGCTCGTTTGCAATGCCCTCGTAGAGGATGCTCATAACTTCATCGCCCATGAGTGTGCTAAGACCGTAGCCGTAGTCATAAGTCATTGTGAACTTTTCAGGATCATAGAAGTCCATTGCGATATCATACATCTCGGAAGTCCAGCCTGTGTTGTTCTCGAGGAACTTCTGCTTGGTTGCTTCGGTGTACTTGGAATCATAGTTTACAAGTCTGTTGCAGTCGAGCCAAGCCTTTACAACGTCACCGTTTTCAGAGCCTCTTACCCACATATATGCATTGATCTTTGCGGATACGAAGTTTTCGTCCTGCTCAGGATCCTTCGGGAGAGGAACGATCTGGATAGTGCTGTCGGGAACGGAGAGTGCTGCGCCGTTGTATGCCCATGTGCCCATTCCGTAGAAGAGCAGATCGTCGCTTACGAATGCAGCTTCAGGTCCGATCCAGCCGCGCTTGATGAGGTTGCTCTTAAAGATATCTTCGAGTACGGACTGTGCACGTTCGATCTTTGAGCTGTTCATATTGTTGTGGAACTTTTCGCCGTCATAAGTGACCATTGTGTCGCCTGCGGTGTAAACGAATGCATTCGACCACCAGCCGCCGATACCGTAGTTGTCGGGGTTGTTTTCAACGTAGGTCTTCATCATATCGGTGAAAGTGTTCCAATCCCACTTGCCCTCGAGGTAGAGCTCGTATGGATCGTCGAAGCCATTAGCCTCGGTCGTGTCTGTGTTGTACATAAGGATCTGCGTGTCGTTGAAAGCATAACCAAGAGGAGCGATGTAGTGTTCGCCCTTCCAGATGTACTTGTCGGCCTGATCCTTTACGTCAGCCCACATCGGGTCTTCCCAGTCGATGAGGGAATCGATAGGCTGATACTGGTTCTTGGAGATATCGTAAGGGAATGTACGCCATTCGTAAATGAAAATATCGGGTGAAGTACCGCCGAGGATAGAGGTTGCGAGGTCGTCAAAACGCTTGTCGGAGGTCGTTGGGATATATTCGATCGAAGCGCCGTATGTATCCTCGAAAAGTGCGAGTTCAGCGGAACGCTCAGGTGAATCGTTGGTAGGGTTGAGGTCGTAAATACCCATCCATTTGAGGGTCTTGCCCTTTATATCAACATCTGTGGAAAGTGCGCCCTCATCGGCAGAAACCTCGATGTTATCGCCTGTCCATTCAGTTTTTGAAGTCGTAGTGATGTCAGCAGTCGTATCAGTGCTTTCCGAACTGCTGTTTCCGCAGGCTGCAAGGCTCATTGTCATAAGTACGGCAAGAGATGCGGCAGCTATTTTCTGATAGTTTTTCAAGAAAAATTCCTCCTTAAAATGGTATGTACATATTTGGCGTAAAGCTTTGCCCACAATTTTTGAAAACGTTTCCATATTTACGGGCAAATGCACATAACTTACATTTAATATGCCTATATTATAGCATTGTGTATTAAATCTGTCAACAGTTTTAGATGTGTAATGTATGTTTTGCACAAATATTTTTGCATTTCTTAGTAAAAACCCAATAAATGAGGAAATATACTGTTCAAATTTGAAAAAATATGCTATAATAAAATTTGAAAATAAATTCGGAGGAAATTATGGCTGAAAATAACGCTTTGACAAAGGTTGAAATATTCACCGACGGCGCCTGCTCGGGGAATCCCGGACCCGGCGGATATGGTGTTATCCTGCGCGCAATGGGCAAGGAAAAGGAGCTTTCGGGCGGTGAGAAAAACACCACCAACAACCGTATGGAGCTTTCGGGCGCGATAGCAGGACTTTCTGCGCTGAAATTTCCCTGCGAGGTCACGCTCACGACCGACAGCAAGTACGTCTGTGACGGCATAAACAAAGGCTGGGCGGCTTCGTGGAAGAAAAACGGCTGGATAAAATCAGACAGAAAGCCTGCGCTCAATTCCGACCTCTGGGAGCAGCTTTTAACGCTCACAGAGCGGCACAAGGTTACATTCGTTTGGGTAAAAGGTCACGCAGGACACCCCGAAAACGAACGCTGTGACGAGCTTGCGGTAATGGAACGCGATAAAGCGGCTTTGCTTTGACAAAAAGGAGACAAAATGGAAAATATCAATTATCAGACTGTCACGCTGAAACCCGAAAAGGAGGAGCGAAAGCTTATCCGCCGTCAATATATGAAAACAGCGCTGGTGATACTCATCAACGTGCTGCTTTTCAATGTTGTGCTGTATTTTTCGTCGGTGCTTTTATGCGGACTTGCGGGAGGAAGCTTTTCTTCGCTGCGCGAACTTTGGAATAATGGCGTAAAGGTCTTGGAAAATGACGATATCAACACCGTAAGATCGTGCCTTATCCCTATCATAAGCGAAGTTGTGTCAATACTTATCGGCGTGAAGCTGCTGAAGCTTGACCTGAAAAAGCTTTTTACGCGAAACGGCTTTACGGGCGGCGAATTGGTGAAAGAATGTTCAATATGCCTCGGACTTCAGACAGCCGCGGCGCTTATTGCGACTTTTGTGGGATATATTCTGAAACAGTTCGGACTCGAATCGCAAACGGTCGATCTGACGGCGCAGAACAATTCCGCATGGTCGCTGTGGTTTATGTACTTTTACGCAAGCCTGCTCGGTCCTGTGCTGGAGGAGCTTCTGTACCGCGGCGTTATACTGCAAAGTATGAGAAAGTATAACGAGCGCTTTGCGATAGTGCTTTCGGCGCTCATATTCGGTCTTATGCACCAGAATTATCAGCAGTTCATACTCGCGTTTATGCTCGGACTTATACTCGCCGCAGCAGACCTGCGCTCAGGTTCAATTATCCCGTCGATAATAATGCATATCATCGTCAATACCTCGGGAGTGGTGATGCAGCTTGCAATGCAGGCGGCGGACTTTGAAACCTTTGCGAAAGTTGCCGCAGGCGATGCGAACGCCGCAATGGGCGGAAATGCTGCGTTTATGGTTCTTATGATGATAAATGCGATATTCCGCTATGGCTTTATGTTCCTTGGCATAACGCTGCTCATAATTGCAATGGTAAAGGGCGGCAATGTCCGCAAGCCGACTCCTGCAGGAAAGAGCAGAGGACTGCCAATGCTTCTGAGAACGCTGCTTTGGTATGTGGTTTTCATAGTGTATATCTACCTCTGCTTTATCGCACCGATGAAAGCGGCAGGATAAGAATTCGGAATTAGGAATTCGGAATGCGGAATTATTTATATTCCGCATATTGTCACAAAAACCTGAATTCCGTAGGGGCGGATTCTATATCCGCCCGTTGCAAACCCTTTATTTTAGACAAAATTTCTGTAGGGACGGGTCGCCGTCCCGAATCGCGTCAGCGATTTTGCGTAAAATTTCAAAAATGCCCTTGTTTTCAACGTGTCTATCCGATGAACACAAGGGCATTCGTTTATTGTGAAATGCTATGCTGCGCAGGACTGGCGTTGTCCGCGCAGCAAAACGAACAGACCTATTTCCATCGGAATTATTCCTTTGAAAATAGGTCTGTTTAAGTGTATTAGTATCTATTTACGGAGCATAAATAATTCCGAATTCCAAATTATTCCTCACTTGCTTCTTCCGCCGGCTGCGGCCTTTCAAGTCCGAGCTGTGCGTAGAGGTCGTCAATGTCGCTGTTGAGCTGATCTATCTGTTCCTGATATGCTGCTTCTTTCTTTTCTTCTGCTGCCTTTACCTTATTCGTTGCTGCGAGGTTGATAGTGTAGAGAAGTGTTGCTGCAACGGAGAAGATAACAAGGCAGATAGTAACGGGGTTAAAGTATTTGTTTTCTCTCTTTTCTGTTCTGTCGTTTGCCTTGATGAATTCAAAAATGCCAGTCTTTTTGAGTGCTGCGCGGAGCAGGAAGTAGAGCGGAACTGCGATAACAACTGCGAGAACTGCATTGATGCTCGATGTTATAGCGTTCGTGCCGACTGCTGCCCATGCTGCCTGAGATGTGCCGCCGAGAATGATTATCGTAACGTAAGTTTTGAGCAGATACAGTACGATGTATGTGAGCTGACCTACGACAGCTGCAATGATAACGCGCTTTTTCTCGTTGTTCGTGCGGAGAAGACCTGCTGTCATACCCATTGCAAACTTGGAAATGAATGTATACGGTGCGGAAACGATGTACACGGGGTCAAAAAGGTCGTAAAGTCCTGCGCCGATACCCGAAGCAAGACCGCCGTTGAGTGCGCCGAACAGCAGACCTGCGAGCAGGCACATTGAGTTGCCGAGGTGGATTCTTGTTACAAGAACGCCGTTCGGGATCTTGATCTGAAGATAGTTACCTGCATAGACGAGTGCAGCCATAAGACCGACGATTATTATTCGGTACAAAGTCTTTCTGCTCGCAGAAGGAGCAGCTTTTTTGCTAACTGTGTTTTCTGCCATTTTTCTTCCTCTTTCCATTCAATACATACTGAATTAATTGGTATTATTTAATTATAAGTCCGAAGCACCGTTTTCGCAAATAGTCAACCAAGATTAACTTTTTATACAAAAATTTATGTTTTGAGCATATAAAAAGCTGCGCTGGCTTGGCTTTATGTGCATTTTGTATATCTTATCGGAGAGTTTTGGACAGTTAAAAATCACGATTCGTTATTTGATACAATTGAAAGCTGTCAGATAATTTTCTCATTGTTGAAAAAGCTGAAAGAAAAATTTTTGCAAAGAATGTTGGAATTTTCGGCGAAATGTTGTATAATAAAAGAAGTATATCTTTGAAGGGAAATGAAATTAATGGTTTATCTTGATAATGCGGCAACGACAAAGCCCTGCGAAGCGGCAATGTCGGCTGTGCTTGACAATATGCTTTACAAATTCGGCAATCCGTCCTCACTCCATAAGCTCGGACTTGAAGCGGAGCAGGAGGTTACCGAGGCGAGAAAGGCTATCGCGGCGGCTCTCGTCTGTGACCCGAAGTGCGTGACCTTTACCTCGGGCGCGACCGAAGCGAACAACACTGTCGTTTTCGGCGCGGCGAAGAATTACGGCAAGCGTAACCGCAAGAAGATCGTCGTTTCCGCGATCGAACACCCCTCCGTTGCAGAGCCGATAAAAAGGCTCGAAGAAAGCGGCGAGTATGAGGTTGTTCGCATTGTCCCGAACCGAAACGGCGTTATCGACGCTGACGAATTCGTTGCGGCAGTCGATGAGAACACGTTCCTCGCTTCGTGTATGTATGTCAACAACGAAACGGGCGCGATAAATCCCGTCAAGAAAATTTTCACAGCAATAAAGCGTACATATCCTGAGTGCATAACCCATTGCGACTGCGTTCAGGCATTTATGAAGTTGCCGATAAAGACTGCGGCGCTTATGGCTGACTGCGTGGTCGTTTCGGGACATAAAGTCAATGCGCTCAAAGGCGTAGGCGCACTTTATGTGAGAAACGGAATAAGGATCGCACCGCTTATATGCGGCGGCGGTCAGGAAAAAGGCTTCCGCTCGGGAACGGAATCGGTACCGCTCATTGCAGGCTTCGGCGCAGCGGTAAAATCGATGCTCCCAACAATGTCAACAGCCTACAGCAACGCTGAGATAGTGTGTGATTATATGGTAAAAAGCCTTGCAAAGCTGCCCTATGTGAAGCTCAACTCCAGCCTTGACGACCATTCGCCGTATGTGCTGAACTTCTCGGTCGAGGGCATACGCTCGGAGATAATGCTTCACCACCTCGAAAGCAGGGGAGTGTACGTTTCGAGCGGTTCTGCCTGCTCAAAGGGCGCGCACAGCTCCGTGCTGACGGCAATGGGAGTTCCCGACAGACTTGCCGACAGCGCTATCCGCGTATCGATATGCCGTGAGACTACGAACGGCGACATAAACGCTCTCGTCAACGGTATCATTGACGGGTATGAAAATCTTGCCAAGACGAAATAACAAAAGCAGTATCGGACTTGCGTTCGGTACTGCTTTTTGCTATATTATTATCACCAATAAGTGAAAACAAATCCCGCGAGCGGCGAAAGAACTATCATGATCACGGAAAAGCTGAACGATTCCATCGAAACGAGTGTTGCCCGCTGCTCCGAGGGGAACATATCATGCAGGAGCGCATTCGTTCTGACCTGCAGTGCATCATCGCCAACGGCTGAAATAAATCCGCCGAGCGCCATAACATAAAAGAGCGACGAATGTTCGGCGGCAAAGCCTGCAAGCACAAGTGTCGAGGTCACGGCGAAAACGGTTTTATAGCTTGCTCTCGGGAATTTCAGTATCAGCTTTGAACCGACTATCCCTCCTATTTCCATAAACAGCAGGGCAAAGCCAAGACCCCATTCGGGGATACCTTTTTCGGGAAGCTTTGCCTGCAGGAAAAACAGCAGGAGAATATCTATCGCGCCGACAAAAGAGTTTGCGAGCATAAGTGATAACGCTCTGCGTTCATTTCTTATAAAGTCAACGCTTTCCTTAAAGCAGTTCAAAAGCCTGCGCAAAACGCTTTCTCCCGAGCTGTTTTCGGCGTAAATTTCGTGTAGAGAGGCGAGAATGGCTATCTGTATAATTCCCGTAACGAGGTCAGTACCGTATGCGATGCGGTGACCTATCGTAAGTGCGAAGCCTGCGCAGAGCGTGGAGATACCGCTGCAAAGGCGGTAAATGACAAGCTGGTTCGAGCAAAATTTTTCAAACCTGCTTTCCTGCCCCGAGAATTTGAGCGAATCATACGCCAGCGCTTCGTCCGTTCCCGAGGAAAAATTGTAGCTGAGAGCCATAAAAGCTATCGACATACAGACAGTGAAAAGGTCATTCGAGAGTATCATTATCACATTGCCTATCATTCGCATAACAGTGCTGACGAGCAGCATTTTCTTTCTTCCGAAAACATCGGCAAGAACGCCCGAGGGTATCTCAAAAATAAGGCTGATGATATGAAAAACGGTTTCTGCGATGCCTATCTCAACAAGGCTGTAGCCTCTTACGGCAAGAATTGCGACCCAAGCTCCCGTGAGTGAAAGATTTCCGAGCATCGATGATGAATACAGCTTTGAAAGCTGCTTTTTGATATCAAACATAAAAAAATCTCCTTAAATCGAATTTTTGAAAAATCGTTTAAGAAGATAATGCGCACAGAATTATTCAATTTGCAGGAAAAAACTCATCGGAAATTCATATCAAAGCCTTTTCTGTGACAAACTGACTTAAAAAAGGGCGCACTATCCCCGTAAAAGGGAAAAACAGATCCTTTTTGAAGCACTACGTTTGTCATTTTCCAAAGCATAAAATAAACCTCTTTTGATAAAATTGATTGTCTGAATTGATTTTAGCATATTATGGAGAATATGTCAAGGATTTTTATAACAAAAAAGACCTTGCAGATAATCTGCAAGGTCTAATGGTCGGAGTGACGGGACTTGAACCCACGGCCTCTACCACCCCAAGGTAGCGCGCTACCAATCTGCGCCACACCCCGACGACTATATTATTATAGCTCATTACGGTTATTTTGTCAAGGGATTTTGCAAAAAAAGTTTGAAAACGCTGAAAAAATACCTTTGCCCGAATGTGTTTCGTGCAAAGGTATTTCGCTTTGTTAAGCTTTATCAGCCCTCATAGTCAACGATCTTTACGGATTCCATCTGTACCTGCTTCAAAGGCTTGTCATTTTCGTCCGTTTCAACGTTTCCAAGCTCGCGAACGATGTCAAGACCCTCGAAAACCTGACCGAAAACTGTGTAGCTGCCATCGAGGAACGGTGTGCCGCCCTTTTCGTTGTACATTTCAACAACATTCTGTGGCCATGAATACTTGCTCGGGTCATACTGCATAAGCTCTTCGCAGGTGTTCTGGAGGTATCCCTCGGGAGTGTTTACGATGTAGAACTGGCTTCCGTCTGTGGAGGTCGAGCCGCTGTTTGCGTATGCAACTGCGCCGCTGAAATGGTAAAGTCCCTCGGGAACGCCGCCGTCAAACTGGTCGCCCCAGATGCTCTTGCCGCCTGTGCCGTTGCCCTTTGGGTCGCCGCCCTGTATCATAAAGTTGCTGATGATGCGGTGGAAAATAAGCTCGTCATAGTAGCCCATATCTGCAAGTCCCGTAAAGTTTTCAACGCCCTTTGATGCAACTTCGGGGAAGAGCTTGATCTTGATGTCGCCGTAGTCCTTGACGGTGATAACGGCGATCTTTTCGCCGATCTCAGGCATTTCAAAGTTGTGGATAACTGCGTCCTGATTTTTTGCGGCATTTGCAGCGTCCTGCTCCTTGATCGCATTGACGATAGAGTTTTCATCATCGACCGTGCTTGTGCCTTTGCAGCCGCTGAAAAGCATTGCCGCACTCATTACGGCTGCCATGATAACAGCCGTCTTTTTTATAGCTTTTATATTAAACATCTGATTTCTCCTTTTGAATAAAAGTTTTACATAAAGATCGCAGTTACGGTCAGATCACTCTGAACATTGCTGAATGAAACGTCCCAGCCGATGAATGTTCTTCCAAGGCTGTCAGTTGTCGGATTTATCGGAACAACAGCGGTTTCACCTTTCTTGACCTTAACGGGGTAGCTTACTCCCTCGACAACAAATGTTACGGTGTATTCTGGTGAAGCGAACATTGCTGTAATGGTCATATCGGAATTGATGTTGAGGAGCGACTTATCCCAGCCGATGAATTCGTTGCCCTCTGCGTCAACTGTCGGAGTGATAGGAGCAACGGCGTTTCCGCCTGCTTCGACTAAGGTAAGATAAGGGATTCCGCCGACCATGAATGTAACAGTGTACTGTGTTTTTACATTTGAATTCGGTTCAAGGATAGCTGTTATCGTCATATCGGAGTGGATAGAGGAGTAATCCTTGTCCCAGCCCTTGAAGGTGTAGCCCTCGATGTTTACGGTGCTTGGAAGAGGAGCAGCTTCGCCATCCTTGACCTGAATGGTGGTTTCGCGGTCTGCGATAATGATAGTAACGTTGTGGTAAACGTCAGTGCTTGTGCCGCCGTCACGGAAAATAGCTGTGATAACAGTATCTTCGGTGATGTTGCTGTAGTCCTTGTCCCAGCCGACAAAGGTCTTGCCGCTTATTTCGGGGTCGGCAGGCATATCGGCAGAGCCGCCGTGTTCGACTTCCTGAACGATCTCATCATCGCCGATGATAATCGTAACAGTGTGGGTTGTACTTGGGTCGGCAGGCTCGGGAGTTTCTTCAATATCACCGTTGTTGCCGTTTGTTGTTTCAGCAGGCTTTGCCGTGGTGGTCGTTGTCTGAAGCTGTGTTGTTGTAGAGGGAGCATTGTTATTCGGAAGAGTTATCTCGTGGTTAGGCTCGTCCGTAACAAGACCTGTTGTGGTTTCGATAGGTTCTGCTGTTTGGATAGCTTCGGAGCTTGTGACGGTCGTTTTTTCTTCGATAGTTTCGCCGCCCGAAACGTTGGAATAAGCAGCCTTGAGCTCATCAGTTGTGTATGTGAAGTTATCATTGAGCTGGCTTATCGTAATAAGATCTTTGAGATCCTTTGTGGTAAGATCGGTGAGTGGGAACTCAATGTTGAGATAGGAGAAAACAGGACCGAGGTCGTTCGTGGTCACGCGTCCTGCAAGCTTTTCAGCAAGAAACTCGGGGGTGTTGACTGCGTTGCCCTGAACATCGTAAAGCTGGATTTTCGCATTTCCCATAAAAGCATAAACATCGGTGTAAGAGTTGAAATCCTCTGTCAGCCAAGCGATCTTGGAAACAGTTCCCGACGGATAGATCTTTGCATCGGCAGTGCGAATGTTTATCTGTGCCTTGTCAAGTTCGGCGAAGTTGCATATTACCGAACCGCGGTTGAGGAGAAGCTCACCGCCGTCCTTGCTCTTTGGCTCGGCAGTGAGAACTGCCTGAGTGTTTTCGGAAAGCACCATATAGATATCGTCTGCATTTTTCTTGGTCCTATACACGATCTTACAGCTTGCGCCCTCGCCGACCGTGATAACGTCGCCCTCTTTAAGTGCGGCGCTCGAATCAGCCTGAACGGATTCATCGGCGGAGGTTATTCCTACCGTTCCCGATGCTTCGGTTATGTAAAGTCCTGCGCTTGACTTGCCGCCGAAGAGAACGATCATTACAGCAATGACCGCAATAAGCGCGAGCGAACCTGTGATAACAGGTATAAGCGGTATGTTGAGCTTTTTCATTTTATACTTCCTTTCGGTCAATGTTCAAATTCAGTGGTTTCTTCACCGGTTCTGTTAAGGTCATAGTCGTCAAAATAATCATCAACGCTGTAATCGTCCCAAGGGTCGGGGTTCGGGTTTGGCATCTGCCACCATTTCGGACCGGGGAATGTTGTGTAGATGTGAGTTTCAAGCGTTGTACCCGGAGTGATCTGAGTACCCGATTCGGGCGGTACGGTTTCGACAGTGCCGGGAGTTGTGACCGCAGTTTCGCGTGTTGTCGTCGTTTCGGTCGGCGGAGCGGTCGTTTCCGAAGCTGTTGTTTCCTGCGAAACTGTCACGGTTTCGGTCAGAGCGTTGCTCTGGCTGACCGCACGGAATGCGGAGTTGAGCTCTTCAAGGCTGTAGGCAAGTGTTTTTTCACCGCTTATCCTTATAAGCTCCTTTATCGTTATTTCTTTAAGGTCATAAATGTTGATATCATAATTGAGATAACCATACTGCGCGAAGCTGTCCGCCGAGATCATTTCAGCACCCGTCCGCTCGGTGAGAAGCATAGGCTCTTCGACCTTTTCGCCGTCCGTTCCGTATAGCTGGAGCAAGACTTGTCCTTCAAAATCCTGAACATGGGTGAGCATCACGTTTTCATAGCCCATATACTTGCTCTCGTAGCTGAATTCCGTTCGGAAGACCGTTCCGCGGACATTTACGGCGGCGTTCGGAGTGAGAACACGGAATTTTTCGCTCTTTTTTAAAGGCTTGTTCAGCTGGCAGGTGACTGCGCCGCCTGCGATGTTGACGGAAACCTCGCCCTTATCCGAAACATTGGTGTAGAAAACGTAAACAGCACTGTTCGGTTCGACCGAAATGTACTTGTCGCTGTCTATTCTGACGCGGACATTTCCGTTTTCTGCCGTGTTGATAACATCACCGCTTTGCAGAACAGTTCGCTTGTTGGCGTAGAACTGTTTTTCACCGCGTATTATCACAACGTCGCCGCTTATCTCGCTTATTGTAAGATTTCGGGTAGTTTCGCCGCCGAATGTTACGCTTAAAGCGACCGCACCGACAATTACGGCGAAAAGAGCGGCAATTGCTATCAGTATGATCTTTAGATTATCATGGATAAATTCATCGAATTTCATTCTTTGGCATCACCACGTTTTTGTGTTAAATTGTGTTTCTGCCCGATGCTGTTTCGGACAAAACTCTATTTATTATAGCATATTTCTGTTTTTTAGTCAAATGGTTTTTGCTGTAATAATGTATGGAACGAAAAAACATTGTACTGGTGTGAACAATGTGACGATCGGCTTGTCCCATACATTAATGGCGATTAACGCCAAATAAAAAGGCGCACTTGTCCTGTGCGCCCCTTAAATGTTAAATTGTTTCTTTGCGGCTTCAAATTGATTTCAACGTAAACAAGCAAAACGAAGTGAAGTGCGGCGCTAACTTGCCGCAAAGCTTCCTTCACAATTTGATTTTGTCAAAATTTCAAATAAACCCTTTTCGCGAACATTAACTGATTTTCAACGCAAACAAGCGAAACGAAGTGGAGCACGGCGCGAATTTGCCGCGGGGCTTCCCCGCCTTAGCGGTCGTTGAAGATCTGGAAAAGTGCGGAGTAATCGTCAATAGCACTGCTTGCCTTCTGTTCGGGAGCAGCGGGAGCCTGTTCAGCAGGAGCAGCTTCCTCGGGAACAGCATCGGGATTGTCCATTCCGACAAAACCTGCAGCAATAACGGTGATGTTTATCTCGTCCTGGAGAGTTTCATCGAACGAAGTACCGAAGATCATGCTAACGTTAGGATCGGCAGCCTCGGAGATGAGCTTTGTAGCCATATCAACATCAGATGCGAGAACATCTTCGGACATAACGATATTAACAAGCAATCTTGTAGCACCGCTGATAGATGTTTCGAGAAGCGGAGAAGTGATAACTGCATTTGCAGCTTCCTGAGCCTTGTCCTTGCCTGAGCCGTGACCGATAGCCATGTGAGCATAGCCTGCATTCTTCATTGTTGTTTCAACATCGGCGAAGTCAAGGTTTATCATACCTTCAACTGTGATAAGTTCAGCGATGGACTTAACGCCCGTCTTGAGGATATCATCAGCCATTGCGAAGGATTCTTTCATTGTGAGCGGCTTTTCAGAGCCAACGAGAAGTCTTTCGTTAGGAATAACGATGAGGGAGTCAACGTGCTTTTTGAGTTCTTCGATACCTTTTTCAGCCTGTATCATCTTAGCCTTCTGCTCGAAGTTGAAAGGCTTTGTAACAACGGCAACTGTGAGGATATCAAGTTCCTGAGCGATCTCTGCAACAACGGGAGCTGCACCTGTGCCTGTTCCGCCGCCCATACCTGCTGCGATGAAGACCATCTGTGCGCCCTTGAGAGCAGCTGCGATCTCGTCCTTATTTTCCTGAGCGGAGCGTTCGCCGACATCAGGCTTGTTTCCTGCGCCTCTTCCTCGTGTGAGCTTTTCACCGATCTGGACTTTGTGAGAAGCCTTTGAGGAGTGGAGTGCCTTTGCATCGGTATTTACAGCGATATAATCAACGTCTTTGATGCCTGCAACGACCATACAGTTAAGAGCGTTGCCGCCGCCTCCGCCGACACCCACGACTTTTATGTTGACATCGGGCTCAAACATATCATTTTCATTATCAAGAACAAAACCGCCCATGCTTTAACTTCCTCCTATATATGAATATAACTGCAAACAGTATATGAAACTGCACATTAATACAATATACATTTTATCATATTTTGCACATTATTGCAAGTCTTTTTTTGAAAAATACTTAATAATTTGATTAATTTATTTTAAATATGAGTTATTCAAAATGAACAACGTCCGAAGAGGTCTGTTCGGGCGTATTTTCGTCCGTTGTTGCCTCTGTTTCGGGGGCATTCTGAGCGGCGAGATTGTTCTCGTAAGTCAGCTCATTCTGCTCGATGCCTGCCTTGTCGATGAACGATGCGCCGCCCGAAAGCATACGCAAAGTCCCCTCGGTTTTTTTGCCTATCTTATCCTTTAAAATTTCCGAAGCGAGCTTTATTTTGTAGTCAAGTTCGGTGACAGCTCCGAACTCAACGGTTATCCTGCCGTCGTAAACGCAGCTGATGTTGTGATGATCGGTCATATCGAAGTCATTCGCAAGACCCGAAAATGAACTTTTCGCAACGTTTACAAGACGGTAGAAAATTTCCGTTCGGTTAGCCTTTGTACATTCAAAATATGAGCCGACCGTCGGAATAGGCGTTGTTTCGCCGCTGTCTTCCTCGACCGCTTCGTCCTTTTCAGTGGCGGAGGTGACATTGCCCGTGCTTGACGAGGTTTCGGTTTCAGCCAATTCCTCCGTGACCTGCTTAGTCCTTGCACCGTAGATAACAATAGTGTCGGGGAAAGGTGCATCGGAGGTCTTCAGCACTTTGCCCTTTTCGCTCAGAAGACAGAAGCCGTCCTCGTACTCGGCGCTTATCGCTTCGCGGCAGGGTCTTACGGTGATGACAACACCCGACGGGAACGAGCGCTTCAGCTCGGCTGTTTCTATGTAGATAAGCGTGTTTTCGATGTTTGCGGCAGCCTTGCTCATATTCGTGCGAATGAGATTGTTTCCGCTTTTAATTCCCGAAGCGGCGCAAATTTCTTCCGCAGTGTAAATGGAGCTGCCCTTGACCGTTATCGTGTCTATTTTGAAGAAAACGGTCGTTGAAAGTATAAGAAAAATTACAACAGCGGCAAACGCAGCAATGCCCAAATATCCGCCTTTTGATCTTCCGTTTGCCACAGTTAAATTCCTTCTTTCTTTTAAAGTCTGTATGGATCTATCCTTTTAATATCCGCGCCAACGCTTGCCAACACGTTTTCGATGTCCTCATATCCTCTGTCAATGTGTTTAACGCCCGAAATTTCCGTTCTGCCCTCAGCACAAAGCGCAGCTGCAACAAGTCCCGCACCGCCCCTTAAGTCGGGAGCGCAGACCTTTGCGCCGTAAAGCTTTTTCACGCCCTCAACAACAGCTACTTTGCCCTCGGCACGGATATTAGCACCCATTCGCCGAAGCTCATCGGCGTGGCGATAGCGGTTCTCGAAAATATTCTCGATAAAGACCGTCGTACCCTGCGCAATGCAGGCGGCTGACATTATAAAAGCCTGACAGTCAGTCGGAAAACCGGGGTAGACCATTGTCCGTATTATATCGATCGAGTGAAGCGGTTCTTTTCCGCTGAAAAAGATCTCATCTTCGGTGCAGCTTATATTGCAGCCGAGCTGTTCAAGCACGGAAAGCACCGCATCAAGGTGTTTCGGGCAGCATTTCTTCAGTATTATCTCGCCCTTTGCGCAAGCCGCGCAGGAAAGATAGGTCGCTGCGGCGATACGGTCGGGCATAACGGTGAATTCGCAGCCGTGAAGCTCTTTTTTACCGCAGATAACGATAGTGCTGCTGCCTGCGCCGATTATGTCCGCTCCGCAGAGGTTGAGGAAGTCGGCAAGGCAGGCAATTTCGGGTTCGCGCGCCGCGTTGGTTATCTCCGTCCTGCCCTCGGCGAGGACAGCCGCGAGGATAATATTCTCCGTTGCGCCGACAGAGGGGAAAGGCAGCGAAAGCTTCGCACCTTTGAGCTTTTTCTCGCATCGGCAGACTATTTCGCCGTGTTGTTCGGTGACGGTCACGCCCATTTTCCGCAGGGCGTTTATATGTATATCTATCGGACGCTGACCGAGGTCGCAGCCGCCGGGGAGTGTTATTTTGCAGCCGCCCGTTCTTCCGACAAGTGCGCCGAGGAAAAAAATCGATGAGCGCATTTCGCGCATAAGTCTGTCGGGGATATCGGCATGGGATAAGCCGTCCGTGTTCACGCAGACCGTGTTCGGCGAAGCACCGTCAAAGCCTGCGCAGCACCCGAGCGATGTTAATATCCTCATAGTGGAGTAAACGTCCGAGAGTCGTGGGCAGTTATGCAGAACGACTTCGCCTTTGCAGAGGACTGCGGCGACGAGTATCGGCAGGACTGCGTTTTTTGCGCCTTGAACGGCGATCTCACCGTTCAGTCTGTTTCCTCCGTTTATGATAAGTTTCTGCATAACATATCTCCCTTTCTGCTTTTTGATTTATATTATGCAGAAAAAGAAAAACTGTTAAAACTCACTTTTTTATAAGTTCATCAAGAGCCTTGAAAACTCTTTCGGGGGTATCGGAAACATAGAGCGAAGCTGCCCTCTGCGCAAAGCGGTTAAGGCGCTCCTTGTCACGGTAAAGATCGTTCACATTGTCGATAAGAGTCTGTCCCGTGAGGTTTTTCTCCTCGATAACGATAGCCGCACCTGCCTTGCCGAGAACCATTGCATTATGGTACTGGTGGTTGCCCGCAACGTTCGGCGAGGGAATAAGTATCGAAGCTCTGCCCATTGCTTCAAGTTCGGAGAGTGCATTCGCGCCCGAGCGGCTTATCACAAGGTCTGCGGCAGCCATACAAACTGGCATATTGTCGATGTATTCGCGCGGACGGATACGGGAGTTGTTCTCGTAGTCAACGCCCCTCGCTTTAAGGTCGGGGAGGAAAGTTGTCTTGCCCATTCCGCCGTAGCTGTGAATGTGGGTTATCGGAACATTGTTCTTCGTTTCCCATTCCATAAGCTCGGCAACGGTTTCGTTTATCCTGCCTGCGCCAAGGCTTCCGCCCGTCGAAAGAACGACGATATCGCCCTCGGCAATGCCAAGTTCACGTCTTGCGGCTTCTCGTGTCATACCCGAAAAGCCTTTTCTTACGGGAAGTCCCGTAACGGTGTAGGGGATATCCTTTTCGAGATATTCCATAGCTTCGGGGACGGTGAGCATTACAAGGTCAACCTTCTTGGAGAGCATTTTCGTTGTCATTCCCGGGAAAGCATTCTGCTCGTGGATAGCGGTCTTGATGCCCATTTCGGCTGCTTTCAGCACGATAGGACCGCTGACATATCCGCCCGTTCCGATAACGAGGTCAGGCTTGAATTCGTTCAATATCTGCTTTGCGCGGTGTCCTGCCATAGTGAGGTAAGCGACAGTTCTTACATTTCGCGCGATATTTTTTATCGTAAGCTTGCGCTGAAATCCGCTTACTTTCATCGAAGCATAGTTGTAGCCTGCTTTCGGAACAAGTCGGGATTCCATTCCGTTCGGCGTTCCGACATAGAGGAATTCCGTGTCGGGGTAATGCTCGGATATTATCGAGGCGATAGCGAGCGCAGGGTTGATGTGTCCTGCCGTGCCGCCGCCTGCAAGGATAACTTTCATTTTATGACCATTCCTTTCGGATTTTATTCGTCTGAAGAAGTATAGCGCGAAACGCTCAGAATAACGCCCATCTGCAAAAGCTGCATGACAAGGGCAGTTCCTCCGTAGCTGAAAAACGGGAGCGAAACGCCCGTATTCGGTATAGTGTTCGTGACAACGGCGATGTTGAGGAGCGCCTGAATACCGATCTGAACGGTGAGTCCCGTTGCGAGCATCATTCCGAATTTATCATAAGCTCTCGATGCGATGAAAAATCCTCTTCCGATGAAAAGCAGGAAAAGAACTATTACAACGATAGCACCGAAGAAGCCAAGCTCTTCGCATACAACGGCGAAAACGAAGTCGTTCTTCGCTTCGGGGAGATAGAGGAACTTCTGACGGGAATTTCCGAAGCCGAGTCCGAACATTCCGCCCGAGCCTATCGCGATTAGCGAGTTCTTTGTCTGCCACGTTTCCGCAGGGGCGTTTTCATTGAATGGGTCACGCCAGGATATCATTCTGTCCTCGAAGTAGGTGAATCCGAACTTTGCCGACAGCAGCAATACCAGCAGCACAAGTCCGACTACGCCGATTATTCCGAGTATCATAAGATGCTTGATATTTGTTCCGCCGACAAACATCATCACAACACCGATAGCGCAGATGATGATAGTACCCGAAATATGCGGCTGTATCGCCATAAGTCCGATGACAAAGCCAAGGCATATCATAAACGGGAGAACGCCGTATTTCGCATATTTCAGCTTGGAATAATTGATAGAGATAAGGTAAGCGAAAAGCACTATTACCGCGAATTTCATAATTTCGGACGGCTGAAAAGAGGGGAGAGGGCCTATCTTTACCCAGCGGTAGGAATAGTTATGCGGGTCGGTGAAAGGACCTATTCGGCACAAAAGCATAAGCACCGTCGCAACGCCGAAGATTCCGAAAACTATCGGCGGCTTGCGCAGGATATGATAGTCGATGTGCGCAACGATGAGCATACCGATGATGCCGACAGCAGCCATTGCGATCTGTTTTTTTGCATAATATGTCCCCTCCAAGCCTTCCTGTATCGCCCAGGCATAGCTCGCGGAGAACATCATAAGGATACCGAGTGCAAGCAGCGTCATAAGGATTATGAGAAAAGGGTAATCAATGTTGCCCGATAACGGCTTTTCTGAATATCCGCGCGATACGCCCTCGGAGGTCATCTCCTTGCGGCGGTCGGCTCTTTTGTGGTTTTTCTGAGGGATAGCTCCCGATGAAGCTGCCATTAAAACGACCATTCCTTTCTAATATTTCAGCAGAGGTTTTTAGCAAAGTTTGTAGATAAGGTTTGCGATAACGCCTGCGATAAGTCCGACTGCGGAGAAGCTTATAACTATCTGATATTCGTTCATGCCGCAAAGCTCAAAGTGATGATGTATAGGCGACATTTTGAAAAGGCGCTTTCCGTGAGTGAGCTTGAAGTAAGTTACCTGAATAACGACCGAGAGAGCCTCGCAGATATAAACAATCGCGATTATCGCAAGGAGAAGATGCTGTCTTGTCACAAGTCCTATTGCAACGACAGCGCCGCCGAGGAACATCGAACCTGTGTCGCCCATAAATACCTTTGCAGGGTGAAGATTCCATACGAGGAAGCCAAGGCAGCCGCCTGCAACAGCTATGGAGTAAATGGAATATTCGTGGTTTCCCATAGCGGAGCAGAGCGTTGCGAACGATATCATCGAAATTACAGTTACCGAGCCGCAAAGTCCGTCAATGCCGTCCGTGAGGTTTACAGCATTCGTGAGGAACACTATAACAAGCAGCATAAACGGATAGTAGAACCAGCCGATGTCAAGCTCTGACCAGTAGAAATTGAGCGTTGTTTTCGTGTCGCCGAGGACATACAGAACATAGAGGAAAGCCGCCGAGAAGATGAACTGCATCACCATTTTCTGCTTCGGCTTAAGTCCGAGGTTCTGCTTTTTTACAGCCTTGATGTAATCGTCCGTGAAGCCGATTATCATATTCAGAAGAGCGAAGATGTATCCTGCGAGCAGGCGGTAAAGTCCCGTGTTGTCGGGCAGTGTGACATCAGCCGTTCTGTAGCGGTACAAAGCATAGCCGACAGCGATCGCTATTGCCGAGCCGAATACGAACATAAATCCGCCCATTATCGGAGTGCCCTGCTTATCCTTGTGCCAGGACGGGCCTTTTTCATATATAGTCTGACCAAAATGGATCTTTTTAAGCAGCGGAATGAGAAATTTGCCCATTACTGCCGAGACCGCAAAAGCGGTGAGTGCAACGATAAGATTTATCCAGAACGGCATTGTGACGCTCTCCTTTTTATAGTATTATCAGCAATCCTTGTAAAATTCGTCGATTATCTCTTCAAGATGAACGCCTCGGCTCGCCTTGAAAAGCACAACATCGCCCGGACGGAGCTTGAATTTAAGGAAGTTTAGTATCTTTGATTTTTCTGTTGACCAGCCTGCGTGATAGCCGAGTTCGTCAGCGCGCTTTGCGATGTTTTCGGCTTCTTTTCCGTAGCAAACGAGCAGGTCAACGCCCTTTTTCGCAACATATTCGCCTATCTCGGCGTGATATTCTGCGGATCTTTCACCGAGTTCGAGCATATCACCGAGAACGGCAACGTGTCTGCCGCCCTCCGCAGGCTTGATGTCGCAGAGCATATCGATAGCGGCTTTCATCGATGTCGGTGAAGCGTTATAGCAGTCGATGAGAACGGTCTGCTGACCAAGCTTCTGCACATTCTGACGGAGCTGGTCTGGCTGATAGCCGCTGAGCATCTCCGCAGCCAAAACAGGGTCGCAGCCTACAACGGCGGCGGTCGTTACAGCCGCAAGAGCGTTGTAAACATTGTGTCTGCCGAGCGAATATATCGTAACATCTGTAATGACCTCGCCATTGCGGCAAACATTGAAAGAAATGCGGTCATTGTAGGTCTTTATGTCCTCTGCGGTGTAGTCGCAGTCCTTGTTTTCGATGCCGTAGGTAACGACCTTTCTGTATTCGCCGTATTCTTCGTTTACTTTCCAAAGAAGCTTATCATCGCCGTTGAGAATGAGCGGAGCGTCCTTGTCTGCGCCCTTTAAAATTTCAAGCTTTGCCTGAAGTATGCCCTCCTGCGAGCCGAGCTTTTCAATATGTGCGAAGCCGATGTTCGTGATAAGGCAGACTGTCGGGCGAACGCACTTTGAAAGGCGCTCTATCTCGCCGAAGCCTGACATTCCCATTTCGATAACAGCCGCGGTGCAGCTTGAATTGAGCTTTAAAAGTGAGAACGGAACGCCGATCTCGTTGTTGTGGTTCGCAGGTGTTTTGTAAACGCTGTGTTCAGCGGAAAGAGCGAGCGCGATCATATCCTTGGTGGTCGTTTTTCCGACGCTGCCCGTAAGTCCGACAACAACAGGGTGGAACTGACTGCGGAATGACCTTGCAATGTCGAGCAGAGCTTTGCGGGTGTCCTTTACAACGATGCACGGAGTGTTGAGTACGGCGCGCTCGGTTATCGCAAAAGCAGCGCCCTCCTTGACAGCCTTTTCGGCAAAGTCGTGTCCGTCGAAGTTTTCGCCCTTGATAGCAACGAAAACACCGCCCTTTACGGCTGCTCTCGTGTCGGAGAAAATAGCATCGGCGTGAACGCTCATATTATAATCGTGTATGCCCTGCGGCTTGCCGCCCGTACATTCGAGGATATCATTTACGGTGATATATTCGTGAAGATCGGGGTTGAAGCGCGGTTTTTTATAGTTTTTCATTATCTCTTCAACGATCTCTTTTTCGTCAAAATGAATATGGACATCGTTGGCGAGTATCTGATAATCTTCGTGACCTTTTCCTGCGAGGACGATAACATCGCCCTTTTCAGCAATTGCGATAGCGCGTCTGATAGCGGCTTTTCGGTCGGTGATGCGGATATAAGGTTTCAGACCCGAAAGTCCCTCGCATATCTCGTCGATGATAGCATCGGGGTCTTCGCTTCGCGGATTATCCGAGGTCACGATGAGCAGGTCTGCATATTTTTCGGCAGCCTTTGCCATAAGCGGACGCTTTGTTCTGTCGCGGTCGCCGCCGCAGCCGAACAGACAGATAAGTCTGCCCTTTGTGTGCGTTTTCAGCGCAGGAAGCATATTTTCAAGCGCATCGGGACTGTGTGCATAATCCCTTATGACAAGGAATCCGTTCTTGTCGGAAAGGATCTCGCATCTGCCGCTCACGCCCTTTGCCCTTTCGAGCGAAAGGAGAACATTGTTTATGCCGATGCCTGATTTTACGCAGGCAACGATAGCAGCCATTGCGTTTGAAACGTTGTAAAGTCCGATCATATTGAGCGTAACGGGGAAGCTCTTTTTCTGAATATTTATCCAGAATTTCGTGAGAGTATCGGCTGTGCGTATCTTTTCGCAGGTGATATCTGCGCGCTCGTGCAGACCGTAGGAAATGCGTTCGCAGCCGCAGCCTTTTATCTCTTCGTAAAGTCTTTTTCCGTAGCTGTCGTCGATATTGATGATAGCAGCCTTGCAGTGTTCGGTGAAAAGCTTCTTCTTGGCTGCGTAGTAGTTTTCCATTGTTTCGTGATAATCGAGGTGATCCTGCGTGAGGTTCGTGAATACCGCGATATCGAAGATAACGGGTCCGATTCGGTTCTGTTCAAGTGCGAACGAGGAGACTTCCATTACAACGGTGTCGCAGCCGCGGTTCATCATCTCGTTGAAGATGCTGAAAAGTTCGAAAACACGCGGAGTTGTCGGTGTTGAGGAATCGGACTGATAAGGCTTTCCGCAGATAAGAACGCCCGTTGTGCCGACAAAGCCGACCTTGCGCTTGTTCTGCGTGAGGATATCCTTGATGAGCGTTGCCATTGTGGTCTTGCCGTTCGTTCCCGTAACGCCGATGAATTTAAGGTGGCGTTCGGGGTGGGTGAACCAAGCTGCGCAGAGCAGACCATAGAATTTTCTTGTATCGGAAACGACGATCTGCTTTTTCAGACCGAGATCGTGGTCGGCAATGACGCATACAGCGCCCTTTTCGAGCATTTCTTCGGCAGCGGAGTGTCCGTCAAAGCTCTTGCCCTTTACGCATACGAATATAAAGCCTGCTTCGACTTCCTTGGTGTTGTCGGTGATGCCGAGAACGTCCTCCGAGCCGACGGTAAATGATGCTTTTGACGGCATTGTATCGACAGTATCATTGATAAGTTCGCTGAGTTTCATAAAAAACCGCCTTTCATTTTTGCGATAAGCCTTTTTCGGCGTACCGTTTTATACTTATTTTTAAACTGAAAGTGTACAAAAAATCAAGCAAAAACTCGAATGTATGGTTTTTGCGCCGATTTTTTGTCTACACTTTGATTAAAAATCAGTATTGTTATCCCTCGTCTTTGATGATGAAATAAACTTCGATGATAGTACCCTTTGGAACGATATCGCCCTCGGCATAGTTTTGACTGTGTGCGACCGCACCTGCGTGGCTCGATGCACCGTCGCCTGCCTTAAAGTTGAGGTCGGCTTGCGTAAGGGTGTAATTTACGTCCGAAAGCGACATTCCGATAACGTTCGGAACGGTCGTATAATCGGTTTCGGGGTTATCTTCCGTATAGAGTATGACTTTTCCGTTTCGACGGAGCGAGCTTCCGCGTGACGGTATCTGAGCAGTGACGTATTCGCCGTCGCCGATAACAGTGTACTGGAGGTCGAGCGCTTCAAGCGTAGAGCCTGCGGCTTCGGGAGTCTGACCCTCAACGTTCGGAACGGTAACGCCAAGCTCTTCGAGCTCGTCATCGGTGTATTCGGGGTAGTAGCCAAGGTAGGGGAGCGCCTCCTTGAATGTATTCGATACAACAGGGCAGGCAACAACGCTTCCGTAGTACATAAGCGAGCCGTTCTGATCTCTTGCGGTCGGTTCGTCTACCATTACGAGCATAATGATATCGGGATCGTTTGCAGGAGCGAAGCCGCAGTAGGAGGAAACATAAAGGTCGGATTCGCCCGTCTGGTTCATCTTGTCGATCTTTTCGGAAGTACCCGATTTTCCGCCGATAGAGTAACCCTTGATATAAGCGTTTGAACCGCCCTTGTTGTTTACAACGGATTCAAGAACCTGACGCATCTGAGCGGAAGTTTCTTCGGAGATGACCTGACGCTTTATCGAGGTCTCAGTAGTCTTTATAACATTTCCGTTCGTGTCAACTATCTTGCTGACAACGTAAGGAGTAACGAGATATCCGCCGTTTACAACTGCCGCATAAGCGGTAATCATCTGAATAGGCGTGATCTTGCTTGTCTGACCGAATGAGCTTGAAGCAAGTTCAACGGGACCCATATTTTCGGGCTTTACATAGATGCTGTCTGCTTCACCGGGGAGGTCGATGCCCGTCGGTTCGGTAAGTCCGAAAGCTTCAAAATACTTGCAGAATTTTTCCTTGCCGAGCGCCTGACCTATCTGAATGAAAGCAGGGTTGCAGGAGTTCGTCATTGCCGTGGTGAAGTCCTGCGCGCCGTGGGAATATCTCGACCAGCAGTGGATAAGCTGACCTGCGACATCGATAGCCTGATTGCAGGTGAAAGTTGAATCGAGCGTGATAGCGCCCTCTTCGAGAGCCGCAGAACCCGTTACTACCTTGAATACCGAACCCGGGTTGTAAAGTTCGGTAACGGCTTTGTTTTTCCACTGTTTTTCACGGAGCGAAGCATATTCTTCATCATATTCGGGCGTACCCTCGAGTCCTGCAAGGTAGTTGAGGTCTTTCTTGGAGTAAATGGAGTTTCTGTCGTTGAGGTCGAAGCCCTCAACAGTAGCCATAGCCTTTATAGCGCCCGTGTTTACGTCCATAATGATAGCGCAGGCACGTTCCTGAACGTTGTTTTCGACAACAGCCTGTTCAAGATATTTTTCAACATAATACTGGAGCGTCATATCGAGGGTAAGATACAGCGAGTTTCCGTCCTGCGAATCGTATATCTTATCGTTTTTGTACGGCATTTCGTTGCCGAATGCGTCAACGGCGGAGATTATCTTTCCGTCAACGCCTTTGAGGTAATCATTGTAGTAGGATTCAACGCCGTAAACACCGTCGCCTTCATAGTTGGTGAAGCCGATAACGGAAGCCGCGAGCGTTCCCTGCGGATAGTATCGTCTTGTGTCAACGTTGGTGTAGATAAGGTCGCCAAGTCCCTCGTCCGAAGCGCGGAGAAGAATTTTGTCGGCGATAGGCTTTTCTATCCTCTTTGCAACGAGCGACCATTTTGAGTTGAGGTCGGAGAGCTTTTTCTGTATCTCACCGGCGGTAACGTTGTCAAGTTCTTCGGTAAGTATCGTCACGCAGGCATCTATCTGACGCTGGCGCTCGGTCTTGCCCGTTTCTTCCACTACCTTTTCGTTATCCGCATCATTAAGTCTGTTCGGGTTGAGAATGATCGAATAAACGGTCGCAGACTGGGCGAGAATTTTTCCGTTCGCATCATAGATAGAGCCGCGGTTCGCGTTCACGACTGTGCTCTGGAACTGATTGTTGTTCGCCATAGCCTGATATTTGCCGTTGTTGGTGATAGATATCCCGAAAAGATTCACCACAATGATAACGGAAAAAATTATCATTGCAGGGAAAATGGCAAGATTCAGCTTCTTTTTCATGGAGTTGGTTGGTTTCAGCGACAAATTTGATCTTCCTTTCCAAAGGGGCAGAGGGGAATGTTCGGTCAATACCATTAAAAATGGCACTATTTAGCAAAATACGGGCTGCACCAATTTTCTACGGTACAACCCTATTGCCGCAGCAGATTTTTCGGGAAATACCGCCTAAAGGCTTGTTCACAAAAGTCTGCTGTAAAATTCTATTTAATTATCCGCGGAGATATTCCAGAAAATCTTCAAACGAGTGCTTTATCTTTACAAAAAAGTTCTCGTTCTCTTCGGGGATATCGATGACGTTGCCGTTTTCAATGCTCAGATATTCTATCTGCGATTTGTCGAGCTTCTGCATTCCGAGAACATCAACAGCATAATCCTCGACAGCTTTGAGTGCGGATTTGCTCTCGATAGCGGTCTGCATACGGACGTTTTCGCTCTCAAGTATCATCACCTGATCGTTGAGCTTGTTGATATCGGACATTACCGTTGCCTGCTGGACTTTCGGATAGACCACAAGGCTCAGAACAAGCACCGCCAGTACTGCGGTTATAAGAATTTTCGGCGCTGAAGCAGTCGGCTTAGGCTTTGCCCTGCGGACAACTATTTTTGACTTTTCACCGTCCGTAAGCTTGGGCGCTGCGTTTTCATATTTTGAAAGATCGTATGCTGCGTTTCCTCTGTTCATTTTTTATCCTTCTCTTTTATCTTTTCAAAGCTTCTCGATGATGCGAAGCTTTGCGCTGTGACTTCTTTTATTGTGTTCGAGTTCCTCGGGAGTGGCTTCTATCGGTTTACGGTTGACAAGCTTTCCCCTCGGCTTCTTTCCGCATATACACTGTGGAAAATCGGGAGGGCAGGTACAGCCTGTGCAGAAGCTTGCGAAGCGCTGCTTGACTATCCTGTCTTCAAGCGAGTGGAAAGTGATTATCGCGAATCTTCCGCCGCTGTTGAGCATATCAAAACCGTCGTCAAGAGCCTTGTCAAGCTCGTCCAGCTCGCAGTTTACGGCTATTCTCAAAGCCTGGAAAGACTTTTTGCACGGATTTTTTTCACGTCTGAATTTTGCGGGAATGGAGGAGCAGATAATGTCGGCGAGTTCTGAGGTAGTTTCGATAGGCTTGTCCGCGCGTCTTTTTATAATAGTATCTGCAATTCTCGGGGAGAATTTTTCTTCACCGTATTCCCAAAATATCCTGCGAAGTTCTTCGTAAGAAGCTTCGTTGACGATATCCCTTGCTGAAACGCCGCTCTGCGACATTCTCATATCGAGCGGAGCATCGCCGTGGTAGGAAAATCCTCGTTCGAGCGTGTCAAGCTGGTGCGATGAAACGCCGAGGTCGAGCAGGATCCCGTCAACCTTGTCAACGTTTTCTTCTGCGGCGATAGCTTTCATATCGGAGAAATTTCCCTTTTTGACAATTGCGTTATACGGTGCGAGCCTTTCGGTCGCCGCATCGACAGCGTCGGGGTCACGGTCGATGCCGATGAGCCTGCCGCCGTCGGTGAGCCGCTTTGCTATCTCGCAGGAATGTCCTGCGCCGCCGCACGTTCCGTCTATATAAATGCCGTCGGGCTTGATGTCAAGACCCTCGATGCATTCGTCAAGCATAACTGAAATATGTGAAAAACTCATAAGCCGATCTCCTTAAAATGCAATGTCCGAAAGAGCGTCCGAAAGCATTTCTTCCGAGATAGATTCGCTCATTGCGTTGAAACGTGCGCTGTCCCAAATTTCTGCACGGTCGATAACGCCGAGGACGGTGACATCGTGGTCAAGTCCTGCGTATTCGCGGAGCTGCTGCGGAATGAGGATTCGTCCCTGCTTGTCGGGTTCAACGGGGCAGGCTCTTACGATGAAAAGCTTTGCGGAACGGGCCTTTTCGCCCGTGAGCGTTTTGAGCTTTTCAGTAAAGTTTTCCCATTCCTCTTCGGAAAATACATAAAGGCAGCGGTCAAGACCGATAGTGACGATGAAGCTAAGACCAAGGCGTTCACGGAGCTTTGTGGGGAAAGCCATTCTGCCTTTTGCATCTATCGTATGCTCATAAGTACCCATCAAACTGTTTCCGCCCAAGTTCTTCACCGCCTTTCCACATCGTTTTCAAAAGGTTTTCCACATTTTTATCTGTCGAAATACCGCTGTATTCGGTATATCGGGTCAAGTTTTGCACTTTTTCCACATATTTTTACACATCGGTTTTCAACACCGTGTGGAAAACTCGGTGGAATTTCACCACTCAGACCCACTTTGTGGGATAATTCACCACTTTAATGATATTATACACCATCTGCAATTGATTTGCAACCTTTGAAAAAACTTTCTTCTGAAATTTTTGGATAAATTTCAAGTGATTATTAGTGCAATTTTACTAAGGCAAAGTCATATTATGACGAAAAAACTGATGCCGAAAATCAGAAACTTTCCACCATCATATTTTCGTAATATGGATAGACCTGTAATTCTTAGCATTTTAAACAGTTAAATTAATAAAAAGTTTAAAAAATATGTTTAAAAAGGCAATTGTATATGTGGCGATATTAATATATAAT
>ERZ1026854.178-NODE-178-length-47219-cov-10.350204_pt1 | contig 47219 bp, 38 predicted proteins | sample MGYA00380157_ERZ1026854 | MGnify/ENA primary metagenome ERZ1026854 (study PRJEB33269, sample SAMEA4719793) | human gut metagenome | biome: human-associated habitat; feature: organic feature; material: feces | place: Cameroon | collected 2013-10 ... | reverse complement strand
AAGGGTGGTGGGTGTCCAGAGGGCAAAGCCCTTGGTCGCTTCCGCAGAAGCGAAATTCCCTAAACTAACAGCGAAAAACTCACTGAAATAGCGTAATCACTAACAGTTAATAAGGCGCAATTCACATCAAAAAGGAAAACGAAATATGAGAAATAAATTTCGTAAATCTAAAAAATGTGAATTGCGCCAATTCTTTATACGAAATAACTTTCCTCGGCGTGAAATGCGCAGAGCGAAGCGATAAGAATTTCACGCCGACACAATTTGAACGTCTATGGGAAATGACCGTGAAAACGAGCGAACGCAAGTGAGCAAAGTTTTCACACAACGGAACAACTGACAAATCACGTCCGAAAAACGTAACACCTATATAATATCCAACCACTAAAAAACGACATTTTCGCGGGTCAGAAACCCGTCCCCTACGTTTAATACACATTTTATGCAACAAATCTGTGTATCAAACGGGAGGATATAGAATCCGCCCCTACTCCTTTGTAAACTCTAAAACTATATAAATATGTTTCACCAACAATCAATAACCCACAGTTTCGTGGAGTTCTGAGCAAAGGGAAAACCAATAAGAGGGAGAGGGGCACTCAGTAACCTATGGACGCGAGCCGTCCCCCTCTCCCCCTTAATGGTCTTCCCTCTGCACTCTCTTTCCTTTATCCCTCTCTTCTCCGGCTAAGACTATAAATACTATAGAGAATGTTTTTCCACTTTGGTTTGTTAATTCCTATAGAGTTGTGCTGAATAAAGATATCAAAAAACAACCAATACAATTGTAAAAGTTTTAGCGTTTACAGAGTAGTAGGAGCGGATCACATATCCGCCCATTTCCACACAACGTAACACCTATATAATATCCAACCACTAAAAAACAACATTTTCGCGGGACAGAAACCCGTCCCCTACGAAATTTTGTGTTTCCAGTAAATTTACGGAACAAAACTAATTCCGAATTCCGCATTCCGAATTCCGAATTTAAATTACGCCTTGCGCATTAAAAACAATTCTCCTAAAAAACATCATAAAACCACACTTATGTCAGCCGTCCGTTTTGTACGAAACGCCGTTTTTTACGGTAAATTCCGAAATTACTTGACGTAAAGGCTCAATTGAGATAAAATTAGTATGTATGAATATTTTTAAATTTAAGCTTAAACGAACTTTTCCCGTTTTTGTTTCCTGCCTGATGCTCTGCGCATGCTCAAATTCAGCCGCGCAAAAGCCGCAGACAAAGGAAATGTTTGCGTTCGATACCTACGTCAGCATCACAAGCTATGACAGCTCCGATGACGGCACACAGGAGCTTCTGAACGCCCTTAGCGAGGAATTTTCCGAAACATACAACAAAAAAGCAAGCGAATTTGCAGGCGAAAATTACCCGAATATCCTCGAATGTGCGAATATCTGCCGCGATTGGGACAGCCGCTTTGACGGCATCTTCGGCGAAAGCATAAACTTCACCTGCGGCGCACTCACGAAGCTTTGGGGAATATCGGGCGAGAACCCTCACGTCCCCGATGAGAGCGAGCTTTCCGCCGCACTTTCGACTTTGACGAGTGAGGACACGCCGTTTTCGCTCATGCCCGATGAAACTATGCTCGACTTCGGCGCTTCGGCAAAAGGCTTTGCCTGCGACAAGGTGAAAGCACAGCTCGACAGCACCGATGCGGATTGCCAAATCGTTTCGCTCGGCTCGTCTACGCTTTTATACGGTCGTAAACCCGACGGTTCAAAGTTCAGAGCCGCCGTGAAAGACCCGCTTTCCCCCTCCGCCTACCTCGGTACGATAGCGACCGACACCGCATTTATCTCAACAAGCGGCGGATATGAGCGCTATTTCGAGGAAAACGGCGTTAAATATGAACATATCCTTTCGCCGAAAACGGGTATGCCCGTTGAAACCGACCTCTGCTCGGTGACTGTCATCGCACCTGCGGAAACCGAGAACGGCGGAACTTACACCGACCTGCTCGCGACCGCAATTTACAGCGGCGGAACTTCCGTCCTCCGTGAATTCATTGCGCAGGACACCGAGTTCGGCATCGTCGCGGCGGATAAAAACAACAACGTCTATGTCAGCGCAGGAGTTGATTTCACGCTTTATGAAGGTTCAGAATTCACCCTCTCGGAAAACCTTTAAGCCGTCCGATATTATAATAGTATTGATCGCAGCGGCAGTGTTGGCTTTGGCTCTTATCTTGAGAAATATTTCGTCCGAAAGCGGCTCAAATGTGGCTGTTTTTCACAACGGCGAGCAGATAGCCTTGCTTCCGCTCGAAAAAGACGGCGTATACCCGTTCGATGACTACGGCGTTACGGTCGAGGTCAAAAGCGGCAAAGCCCGCATCTCCGAATCGGACTGCCATGACAAGATATGCGAAAAGACGGGGTTCATCTCCTCGCCTATGCAAACGATAGTCTGCCTGCCAAACCGAATTTCCGTTCGTTTGATAGGTGATAAATCCAATACAGATAGTAATATAGATGTAGTGTTAAACTAAAAGGATAGATAAATGAAGCTAAATCCGTTCAGATCGGCGGCAAGCTATGTTTCCGTTACGGGGATATTGCTTGCGCTCGCAGTTGCGCTCACAACGATAGAAAGTATGCTTTCGGCATTTCTGCCTGCAGGAGTGAGGATAGGACTTGCGAACATCGTTGTGCTTTGTGCGGCGGAATGTATAAACGCGCCGACCGCACTGCTGATAACGCTGTTAAAGTCGGTCTTCGTGCTGCTCACAAGAGGCTTCACGGCAGGTGTTATGTCGCTCTGCGGCGGACTTCCTGCGTTTCTGATAACGGTGTTCCTGCTGAAAAAAACGAATGCTTCTTATATAGGGGTGAGCGTTTCGGGCGCGGTGCTCCATATATTCGGACAGCTTTTCGCCGCCTGCTTTTTCACGGGCAGCGCATACACCTTATATTACGCTCCCCTGCTGCTCGTCACAGCGGTAGCATCGGGATTTTTCACGGGCGCGGTTTCGGGGCGGCTCGTTCCGCAATTGAAAAAGCGCATTTCACGATTATAAATATTACCCATATAAATTGTAGGGGATGGACGACCCGTTCACTACGGTAAAATTCAGCGATTTGAAATACATACAGCAATACACATATAAATGGTATATCTCGGGGTCATGCCCCGTTATTATATAGGTTCTTCATACAAAAATTTTCTCGGCAAATTTTTCTATGACTTTGCACATTTTAATTCTAATTTTTAATCAAAGTGTAGACAAAAAATCGGCGCAAAATCCATATAAACCTATTTTCAACATCAAACTGTTACAACAGCTACGAGCTTTTGCTTGATTTTTTGTACACTTTCAGTTTAAAAATTAGTATAACATAAAAGTGTGTGAAGTCATAGCAAAATTGCTTTGAAATAAAATTAAGGGAGAACCAAAAAGCATTTTTGATCAGGGAGGAATATGCAGATGAAAAAACTTAACGGCGTACACCTTTCGCATGACAAAAGAACGCAGGACTGCGCAACAGCGAATTTTCCGCTGCCAAAGCAGGTCATAGTTCCGATGTCACAGTCGATGGGTGCGCCATGCAATTGCCTTGTCAAGGCAGGAGATACCGTTTTTGTCGGTCAGAAGATCGGCGATACGGACGCTTTTATGTCCGTTCCGATACATTCACCTGTTTCGGGTACGGTAAACGCTGTCACGGATTATCTTCTTCCGGGCGGAAACACCTGCAAAGCGGCAGTTATCGACACAGACGGAGAGCAGACACCCGATGAGAGCGTGAAAGCTCCCGTTATCACCGACCGAAAGTCCTTTATCGCGGCTATCCGTGAGAGCGGACTTGCAGGTCTTGGCGGCGCAGGTTTCCCTGCACACGTTAAAATGGGTTTTGACCCCTCAAAGACACCTATCGACACTCTCGTTATCAATGCGGCGGAGTGCGAGCCTTTTATCACCTCCGACTACCGCCAGATGATAGAAGCTCCCGATGATGTTCTCGACGGAATAGCGCTTGTTCAAAAGTGGCTCGACATTCCGAACTGCAAAATCTGTATCGAGAGCAACAAACCGGAGGCAATTTGGCTTCTCAAGCAGAAAACAGCCGACAACAACGCTGTTGAAGTCGTAACTCTCCCCTCGACCTATCCTCAGGGCGCAGAAAAGGTAATCATTTTCTCCGCTACAGGAAGAATTGTCGAAGAGGGCGAGCTTCCTGCAAATCAGGGCGTTATGGTAATGAACGTTTCCTCGGCGGCTTTCGTAAGCACCTACTGCAAAACGGGTATGCCGCTCGTTGCAAAGCGCCTTACGCTTGACGGCGATGCTGTTACAAAGAACAACGGCAACTACATAGTTCCTATCGGCACAAGGCTTTCCGAACTTCTCGAATTCGGCGGCGCTGAAAACCCGAAGAAGGTCCTCTACGGCGGTCCTATGATGGGATTCCCCGTTTATGACACAGATCAGCCCGTTCTCAAAACAACGAACGCTGTTCTCGCTTTCAATACTGTCAAGGAAGAAAAGGAATCCGCTTGTATCCGCTGCGGAAACTGCATCAAGGTCTGCCCTATGAACCTTATGCCGAATCTTCTTCTCCGTGCATGCAAAGAAAAGGACGTTGCGGCTCTTCAGGAGCTCAAGGTTTCACTTTGTATGAACTGCGGCTGCTGCTCGTACATCTGTCCTGCACACAAGCCGCTTGCAGAATCAAATCAGCTCGCAAAGGGACTTTTACCTCGCCCTGCGCCTAAGAAGTGAGAAAGGAGAATATTATGACAGGTTTAAGAGTTTCTCCGTCACCTCACAGAAGTGCCGGACTTACCACGCAGAAGATAATGCTTATGGTCATCATAGCTCTTCTGCCGGCAGCAATTATGGGCTGCGTTTACTTCGGCGTAAAAGCCGCACTCGTTCTTATCCAGACTATCATTTACTGCGTTGCTTTTGAAGCACTTTTCGCAGTTGTTACAAAGAAACCGCAGACGGTTTCCGACCTCTCCGCAGTTGTAACGGGTCTTCTCCTCGGAATGAACCTCCCTGCAACTGTACCGTTCTATGTTCCGCTCATCGGCAGCTTCTTCGCTATCGTTATCGTTAAGCAGCTTTTCGGCGGCATCGGACAGAACTTCGCTAACCCTGCTATCGCAGCCAGGATCGTACTTATGGTCTCGTTCTCTTCGCAGATGACGAACTGGGCAGTTCCGTTCTGGTACAAGAACAGCGCAGATGTTGTTACGGGCGCAACTCCGCTCGCAGCAAGCTGGTTCGACAACGGCTCCGCAATGGTTTCCCCGTTCACATTCAAGGATATGCTCCTCGGCACAACGGGCGGCTGCATCGGTGAGACCTGTGCGCTCGCACTTATCATCGGCGGCATCTTCCTTATTATAATGGGAGTTATCTCCCCTGCAACTCCGATCGCTTTCATCGGAGTTTTCGGCGTTCTCACACTTTGCTACACGGGCAGCCTTACAATGACAGTTTATCAGCTCCTTGCAGGCGGTCTTATGATCGGTGCGTTCTTTATGGCTACCGACTATGCGACAACTCCGCTCACAACAAAGGGCAAGGTCGTATTCGGCGCAGGCTGCGCTATCATCACATTCGTTATCCGTCAGTTCGGTTCATTCCCCGAGGGCGTTTCTTTCTCGATCCTCCTTATGAACCTGCTTACACCTTACATCGACAAGCTCTGCAAGACTAAGCCGCTCGGTGCAAAGAAACCCGTAAAGGAGGCTGCTAAGTAATGTTTAAAGAAAAAATCCAGCCTTCGCTCGTGCTTACGCTTATCTGCCTTATCACCTGCGCGCTCCTCGTTATCGCTCACGATGCGACCTACAAGGACAACACGGGCGTTATCACAGACGATATGCTCGCAAGCCTTGAAGAAATTTACGGCACTTCGGACGGCTTCACTATGAAGCTTGACGAAAACGGCGCTATCTACGCTCCAGAGGGCATCACCTGCGTTCTCACCGATGAAAACGGCAACGCAGCATTTGAAGTTACCACTGACGGCTATTCCAGCGGCGGTATCCACGTTCTTGTCGGAATGGACGCAAACGGCGCAGTTTCAGGCGTTTCCGTGCTTTCACTCGGCGAAACTCCGGGTCTTGGCACAAAGGTAAGAGATCTCCCCGAATTCCGTGACCAGTTCAAGGGCATTACATTCGACAAGCTCCCCAAGGCTTCTGAGGAAGACAATTCCCCGAAGAAGTTCGTATGGGGCAGCGCAGACGAGATCGAAGCACTCAAAGAAGAGGCTGCTTCCGCTCCCGTAAGCGATACATTTGAACTTGACGCTATCACAGGCGCAACATTCTCCTCAAAGGGCACATACAGAGCAGTTACCCTCGCTCTTAATGCCTACAATGAAATGGAAGGAGTGACCGTAAGTGAGTGAGAAAAAAACTACCAATACTTACGAGCTTGTAAAGGGCATAATCAAGGAAAACCCTGTTTTCGTTACAATGCTCGGTATGTGTCCGACACTTGCCGTTACAACAATGGCTTCAAACGGCATCGGTATGGGACTTGCGACTACTTTCGTTCTCGTTTGCTCCAACCTTGCCATTTCCCTGCTTAAAAATATTATCCCAAAGGCAGTCCGTCTTCCTTGCTTCATCGTTGTTATCGCAAGCTTCGTAACGCTCATCGAATTCCTGCTCAAAGGCTATATTCCTGCGCTTTACGACAGCCTTGGACTGTTCCTTTCGCTTATCACAGTTAACTGTATTATCCTCGGCCGTGCGGAAGCCTTTGCTTCAAAGAACAACCCTTGGAAGTCCGTTCTTGACGGTCTTGGCAGCGGTCTTGGCTTCACTCTCGCGCTCTTCCTTATGGGAAGCGTCCGTGAGATCCTCGGCTCGGGTCAGTGGTTCGGCATCGACCTCCACCTCCCAGTTACAATGACAGTATTCGTTATGCCTGCTGGCGGCTTCTTCGCACTCGGTGTTATCATCGCAGTTGTAAACAAGCTCGCAAAGAAAGCTCCTCCGAAGGAACTCGGCTGCGCAGGCTGTCCTAACGCTTCAAGATGCCAGACTATAAACAAAAAGAATGAAGAAGGAGGAAATGACTGATGAAATCTCTGCTCGTTATTCTTTTGAGCGCTATGCTCGTTGACAACTTCGTTCTTTCAAAATTTATGGGTATCTGCGCATTCCTCGGCGTTTCCAAAAAGCTCGACAGCGCAGTCGGAATGGGTGCTGCCGTAACATTCGTTATGGCTTGTGCCGCACTCGCTACATATCCCGTTTATACGCTTATCCTTGTTCCGCTCGGACTGGAATATCTTAAAACGGTCGCATTTATCCTTATAATCGCACTCTTCGTTCAGATCGTTGAAATGTTCCTCAAGAAAGCTGTTCCGCCGCTTTATAAGGCTCTCGGCGTTTATCTTCCGCTCATCACAACGAACTGCGCAGTTCTCGGCGTAACTATCCTTAACATCGACAACAGCTACAACCTCGGTCAGTCGGTCGTAAACGCTGTCGGCGCAGGACTTGGATTCTCCCTTGCGCTCATCATTTTCAGCGGCGTTCGTCAGAGAGTAAATGCTGCCGACACTCCTGCTATGTTCAAGGGTGTTCCTGCAACACTTATCGCTGCATCAATCGTTTCCGTAAGCTTTATGGGCTTCTCGGGAATGTTCAGCTAAAAGGAGGAAGGAAATATGAATTTTATTATTCCTGCCCTTGTTTTTGCGGCTATCGGACTTCTCGCAGGTGTGCTTCTTACAGTATGCTCAAAGGTTTTTGAAGTCAAGACAGACGAAAGGATCGACAAGGTAAACGAAGTTCTTCCGCAGGTAAACTGCGGTTCATGCGGTTTCTCGGGCTGTGCGGCTTATGCCGAAGCTATCGTTAAAAACGGCGTTGCAACGAACCTCTGTAACCCCGGCGGCAGCGAGGTTGCCAAAAAGGTTGCAGAAGTTATGGGCGTTGCCGCAATGGAAACCGTTCCGAAGATCGCAGTTGTCCGCTGTAATGGCGACTGCAATGCACGTTCGGAAAACAAATTCGAGTTTGACGGCGTTCAGTCCTGTAAGGCCGCAAAGCGTTTCTACAACGGTCAGAGCGCCTGCGCTTACGGCTGCCTCGGCTACGGCGACTGTATCCGTGAATGTACTCATGACGCTATCTCTATCGTAGACGGCGTTGCAAAGATCGACCGCTCCAAGTGCGGCGGCTGCGGACTTTGCGCAAAGGCTTGCCCAAATCAGCTTATCGTTGTCCACGATATAACAAACCGCATCGACGTTCTCTGCTCCTCACAGGATATCGGCAAAAACACCCGTACAGCCTGCAAGAACGGCTGTATCGGCTGTAAAAAGTGCGAAAAGACCTGCCCGTTCGGCGCAATCACAGTTGAAAACAACCTTGCTCGCATCGACTACAGCAAGTGTAAGAACTGCGGCAAGTGCGTAGCAGGCTGTCCTACACACGCTATCCAGCGCTGCGACGGCATCGTAATGGTTGCAAAGCCTGCCGCTCCTAAGCCTGCTGCTCCTGCAAATCAGACGGCTGCCCCAACAGCTGCACCTAAGGCTGAAGCTCCTGCTCCAAAGCCCGAAGTAAAGGCTGAAACCGCTCCCGAAGCTAAGGTTGAAGCTAAAACTGAGGTCAAAGCAGAAGAAAACAAGTAATTCGGCTGATTTTATACTAAACACCATTTAAAATTTGGAAAAAATCAAGCCGACAATCTTGGATATATGTGATTTCGGCGCAGATTTTTTCCTGTATTTTATTGGTGTTTAGTATTATAGGCTTACAAAATGAATTATCCCTCCCCGAAGTGATTGGGGAGGAATTTTTGTATATGGCAATATTTTTTACAAATGTATTGACAACGTAATCATTTTGATGTACAATGTAAGCAAATAAAGATAGGAGATGATATTATGTCCGAAACAACAAGTGTAACAATGCGCCTTGATGCCGATGACAAGCGCAAAGCCGAACAGCTTTTCAATTCCCTCGGTCTTAATATGACAACTGCCTTTAATATGTTTATCAAGCAGTCACTTATGTGCGAGGGACTTCCTTTCGCGGTATCTCTTCACAACTCTCCCGATGATTATTTTTACAGCAAGGCAAACACAGCGCACCTTGACCGTTCTATCGCACAGCTCAACTCGGGCAAAGCCAAAGCTCACGAACTGATAGAGGAAGATTCCAATGAATAAGGTATGGACAGACGAAGCTTGGGACGATTATATGTATTGGTTCAATCAAGACAAGAAAACTATCAAACGAACCAATGCCCTCATCAAAGACATTGACCGTGACCCTTTTGACGGAATAGGCAAACCCGAGCCGCTAAAGTATAACTACAGCGGATTTTGGAGCAGACGCATAGACGAAGTGAACCGTGTCGTATATAAAGTCGAAGATGGAAATGTGTATATAATCTCCTGCCGTTATCATTATGAATAATACTAAACTCCAATAAAACTATATAGAAAAATCTGCGCCAAAACCATATATCAAAGTTTTGGCGCAGATTTTTTTATAGTTTTAATTAGTATTAGGTATAAAGCAAAAAGCACGACTCAAACCGAGCCGTGCTTTTAATTACGAATTAAGCATTAAGCATTACGCATTTTACTTAAGCTTCCAAATATCACGAGCGTAATCTTCAACTGCTCTGTCGGCAGAGAAGATGCCTGCGCCTGCGATGTTGTGGAGGGACATCTTGTTCCACTTGTCCTTGTCCTTGTAACATTCGGAAATGTACTGCTGTGCGGACTGGTAAGCGTCAAAGTCTGCAAGAACCATATAAGGATCCTTGAACTTGAGGGAGTTTGCAACTTCGTCAAACTGGCAGCCGTTGATGCCTGTGTACATCTTGTTGATAGCTCTTGCGATAACTTCGTTGTTCTCGCAGTAGCTTTCCGGACGGTAGCCCTGAGCCTGCTTTGCAAGAACTTCGTCAGCGTTCATACCGAAGATGAAGATGTTGTCGATGCCGACCTGATCCTTGATCTCGATGTTTGCGCCGTCGAGAGTACCGAGTGTGAGCGCGCCGTTGAGCATAAGCTTCATATTGCCCGTACCTGATGCTTCCTTACCTGCGAGGGAGATCTGCTCAGATACTTCTGCTGCAGGCATAAGGAGTTCGGAAAGGCTTACGCAGTAGTTTTCAAGGAAGAATACCTGAAGCTTCTTATTTACAGCAGGGTTCTTCCTGATCTCTTCGCCGAGTGCCCAGATCATCTTGATGATCTGCTTTGCAAGGTAGTAGCCCGGTGCAGCCTTTGCAGCGAAGATATATGTCTTAGGAACGAAATCTGCGTTCGGATTGTCGAGGAGGTACTGATACTCTGCAATGATGTTGAGAGCATTGAGGTGCTGACGCTTATATTCGTGCAGACGCTTTACCTGAACATCGAAGATGCTGTCCGTGTTAAGAACAACGCCGAAGTTGGACTTTACATACTTTGCAAAGCGCTTCTTGTTTTCGAGCTTGATCTTGCTGAGCTTGTCGAGAACCTTCTTATCATCTTCAAACTTGTTGAAGTTGGAAAGTTCAGCAGCATTCTTCTTGAAGCCGTCGCCGATAGTGCTGGAAAGAAGCTCGGTAAGTCCGGGGTTAGCCTGGAGGAGCCATCTTCTGTAAGCGATACCGTTTGTAACGTTCTTGAACTTGTACGGTGTATCAGCATACTCGTTGCTGAAAACGTCCTGCTTGATGATATCGGAGTGGAGCTTTGAAACGCCGTTTACGCTGTGTGAAGCGCATACGCAGAGAAGAGCCATGTGGATCTGGTTGTTCTGAATGATAGACATTCTTGTAACCTTTGCGCTGTCGCCGATTCTCTCCATGAGTTCTGCGCAGTAACGGTTGTTGATCTCAACGATGATAGCAAAGATACGCGGAATTACCTGCTTAACGAGGTTCATATCCCACTTTTCAAGTGCTTCTGCAAGAACTGTGTGGTTCGTGTAAGCGAATGTGTTTGTAACGATGTGCCAAGCCTTGTTCCAGTTGTATCCGCAGTCATCGAGGAGGATTCTCATAAGCTCAGGGATAGCAAGTGTCGGGTGGGTATCGTTGATATGGATAGCAACCTTTTCGTGGAGGTTGTCGAGTGTGCCGTAGATGCTCATGTGGCGGTTTACTATATCTCCGATAGAAGCTGCACACATAAAGTACTGCTGACGAAGACGGAGCGACTTGCCCTCGAGGTGGTTATCGTTCGGGTAAAGAACCTTTGAGATAGCCTGTGCAATAGTGTTCTGGGAGAGGGACTTAGCGTAGTCGCCCTGATTGAACATCTGCATATCGAAGGAAGGAGCTTTTGCCTGCCACAGACGGAGAACGGAAACGCCCTCGCTGTCGTAGCCGGGAACATACATATCATAAGGAACAGCATAAACTGTGCTGTAGTTGTTATAGGAAATGTGGTGGTACTTGTCGTCCCAGTGTTCAACTACTTCGCCGTCAAAGTGAACTTCAATGGTCTTGTCCTTCTTAGGAACGAGCCATGTTTCACCGCCCGGGAGCCAGTTGTCAGGGAGCTCTGTCTGCCAGCCGTCTTCGATCTTCTGCTTGAAGATACCGTACTCATAGCAGATAGAATAACCCATTGCAGGATAACCGTCAGTTGCAAGACCGTCAAGGTAGCAAGCGGCAAGACGACCAAGACCGCCGTTTCCGAGTCCTGCGTCAGGCTCATATTCATAAATTCTGTCGATATTAACGTCCCATGACTTCATTATCTCTTCAGCAATATCGTTGATGCGAAGATTGAAAAGGCTTGTCTTGAGCGAACGTCCCATAAGGAATTCCATTGAGAGGTAGTAAACTTCTTTTCTGCCCTCGGAATGAACCTGATTGCGGAACTTTCTGCGCTTTTCACGGAGAAGTTCAACAACAACTGTTGAAAGTGCCTTGTAGATCTGATTGTCCGATGCATCGATCGGGGTAACATTATACTCAGTCTGGAGGGTATTGCGGATCTTTTCTTCGAGGTCCGCCTTGTTGATTACCGGCTGCATAACACACTGATCCTTTCTTATGCCAAAGGTCTGTCAGAACTGCACAAAAATATGGACACAAGCTATGGTTTGCTGAAAAACAGCTTTACAGTTCAACTGACATTTAGCGCTTATCATAAACTTTTTATGAGCATTTATCATTTCCGTCAAGATACAATGCTACATATTACCGTTTAATTATACAATATTTTTTCACAATTTACAATCGTAATTTTAAACAAATATAGCTTCATTCTTTGACCGTAAATATGAATATGCCCAATAATATACAACTTTGGCGTTAAACGTTTAAGTTTTGTTAAAAATTATTTACAGACTATGGGTCACATCTCTTGCAAGGATCATAACCCATTCCGATTATCTCGTCACGCGAGCCTGTCACTTCCTTTTTGTTCTTGTCTTTCATCTGCTTTACGCTTGAGCAGGACGGGTAATGGAACTGCTATACCACATTCTCCCCATTGATAAGAATAAGTCCGTCACTCACTTTTGCGATCTCCTCTAACCTTTTGTCAAATCCGCTTTTTGAAAAGATCGCATAAACGACTTCATAATTTTTGAATTCCGCTATGCTTTCACACTTTTTCAGAAGCTCCGAATAAACTCTCATTCCAACAGGCTTTTCATAGAATTTGCACTCGCCTGCAAGCAGGCGCTTGTTCTGCTCATCTACCGCAACAACGTCTATTTCGGTATTGCTGTTCCAGTAAGAGCCTATTCGGGAAATATTAAAGTCTATCTTTCCGTTTCTGCACAGATCAACAAGCAGTTCCCTTGAAACCTGTTCAAAAACAAAACTGACATGATTATCAATAAAATTGCTCCGAAGCTTTTCCGTTACGAATTCTATGTTATCCAGCTCCAGTTCACCCTTATAAGGATAAACGAATTTGAACCAGAATTCTATGAAATTATCGTTTATATAATAAAGTCCTTTGCGGCTTTTTTCGGGATTGTTCTCTGTTATCGGGACACGCTTTTCCAAAAGGAACAGTTCGATAAGCGTTGCAAGATAGGGAGAAAGCTCGTTGGTTTTCTGTTCAAGGACGGTTGCAATATCCGATATGCGGTGATTTCCCATTGATATCGCTTTCAGAATCGAAAAATAGCTCGATGTTTCTTTGACTTCATTATTGAGCAGGAATGATGGTTCTTCGCTCAGAAATCCCGATCTGTCAAATACGTTTTCAACAATATTCTTTTCAAGCGTTTCATCATTGTCGAAGAATTCAATATACTTGGGAACACCGCCCGTTACGGCGTATATCTTCACTCTTTCTTCAAAGCTGACATTTTCAAAAGCCATAGAAAACTCTGTGAAACGCAGAGGACGAAGCCTTATCTGTGCAGTTCTTCTGCCATAAAGCGGACTGCTGTGACTTAATACAGATGAGGTCATCATGCTGATATGCGAACCGCAGAGGATAACCATAACATTGCGGTCTTTCAGTATCTCGTCCCAAGCATTTTGAAAAATTGACGGAAATGCAGGGTCAGCCTTTACAAGATACTGAAATTCATCTATTATAAGGATTTTTTTCTGCTCGGGCTCATACTCCGCAAACATTCTGAAAATTTGCTCCCAGCTTTCAAGCCGAGCGTTTTCAAGATATGATCTTCCTGTAAAATGAGCTATTTTGGCAGTCAAATTGCCCATATTCTGCTTTGATGATTCCTGACTTGTAAGAAAATACAGCGCCTTTTTGTCCTTTATAAACTGTTTGATAAGTGTAGTTTTGCCAACACGTCTGCGCCCGTAAATAACAACGAAGCCGCTTTCACGCCTATATTCACGTTCAAGTGCTGCAAGTTCATCTTTTCTGCCGATAAATTTCATAAAGCACCGCCTTTAATATAATTTCAATTAGTCTAATTTATATTATATTATATTATTATTATAACAATTTGTCAAGTGATCAATACTAATTTTCAATTAAAGTGCAGACAAAAAATCGGCGCAAAAGCCATATAAAGCTGTTATACCAAACACCATTTAAAATTTGGAAAAAATCAAGCCGACAATCTCGGATATATTGGATTTCGGCGCAGATTTTTTCCTGTATTTTATTGGTGTTTAGTATTAAACAGCTGCGAGCTTTGGCTTAATTTTTTGTATACTTTCAGTTTAAAAATTAGTATAACCGCGAATTTAGCCTATCACCATTCGCAAAGGGTTGATAGACTTTTCAAATCAATATACATAAAAAACCCCGTCCTCAAAGAGAACGGGGTCATTATTTACGAAAGTGTCAAACTTACTTGAGTTCAACAGTTGCGCCAGCAGCTTCGAGCTTAGTCTTGATGTCTTCAGCTTCAGCCTTGGAAGCGCCTTCCTTGAGAGCCTTAGGAGCAGCTTCAACGAGCTCCTTAGCTTCCTTAAGGGAAAGACCGCAGATATCCTTAACAGCCTTGATAACGTCCATCTTCTTCTCACCGAAGGAAGCAAGAACAACGTCAAATTCTGTCTTTTCTGCAGCAGCAGCAGCGCCGCCAGCAGCAGGAGCAGCAGCTACAACTGCGGATACGCCGTACTTCTCCTGAACGCCTTCAACGAGTTCGTTGAGTTCAAGGATTGTGAGGGAATCGATAAGATCTAAAATGTTAGTAATTTTCTCAGATGCCATGATAATAATCTCCTTTATAATTTGATTTTCCGTGCTTTAAGCACTGATTCGGATTCTGCGGTCATATCATGCCGCAGAGCATTTTGCAATTAAGCAACTTCTTCCTCTTTCTTCTTGTCTGCAACAGCCTGAACAGTAGCAGCGAACTTCTGGAGAGGGCTCTGGAGAGAACCGAGAAGCTGTGCAAGAAGAACTTCCTTTGAAGGGATCTTGGAAAGAGCGGTAACGCCTGCCTTGTCGTAGATCTCAGTGCCGATGAAGCCGGCCTTCATAGAGAAAGTGGACTTTTCATCTGCGCCTTCGATATACTTACCGAGGATACGAGCAGGAGCTGTCTGGTCGTCAGTAGAAAGAGCGATTGCTGTTGTTCCCTCGAGAACATCATCAAAGCCTTCGTGACCGGCATTCTTAAGAGCGAAACGGAGCATAGAGTTCTTCTCAACGAAGTACTGTACGCCTGCTTCTCTGAGTTCCTTACGAAGCTTGGTATCGTCTGCAACGGAAATACCCTTGTAGTCAACGATAACGCCTGCTGAAGCACCCTTGATAAGTTCAGTGAGAGCTTCAACTCTTGCTTTCTTGGATTCAAGTACCTTTGCGCTTGGCATAATGTTTTCACCTCCGTAATTATACATAATACCTTTGACCGAAGAACGGCAATGGTATCAAACATAGATCGGTTGGTAACAATTGCTGCCGGATCTGTAAAAAGAAAAACCTTTTCGGTCAAAGACTGAAAAGGGCAAAAGCATTATTATACTTTAGCGATCTTTCCTCGGCAGGATTTACGGTAAAAACCACCTGCTGTCTTTAGAACACGATAGCCGTTGTCAAACAACTTTTGTATTATATCATATATTTTATCTGTTGTCAATACCTTTTCTCAAAAAATCGCGCCTTTTTCAAAAAAATTGCCGCAAGGTTCTCCCCTGCGGCAATTTTTTTACTGCATAAGCATAATTGCGGCGTTTCCGCCTTTCACTTTCGTGATGAACTTCTTTATCGCCTCGATCATCGTGTAAATAGAATCGAAGATCGGGTAATCGGCGTGGAAGTAGGTGTGCGTCCAGTTGTCGTCGGTGAAGACATAGCCGTTTTCGGGCGTGTAGAAGTCCTTTTCATCGAAATATTCTTCGTTGTTGATGTAGAGCAGATCGCCGTCCCAGCAAAGCTCCATTGTTGTCGGGTTGTTTGCCTGCTTGACGAGCTTTCTTATTGTGGTATCAAGCTTGAACATTCCCATAACGTCGATATCGAGCGTATTCGGTTCGATATATACCGCGGTCTTGCCCGAGGATTTGTTTTCAACGTTCATAACGTAGTAGCGGAAATTTCCCGAAGGCGAAACGCCGCTTTCAAGCACTGTATCGGTCGTTTTTACGACGAAAACATTCATCACAAGGAAGAAAACTATGCAGCCGATAATGTATATCAGCAGGAATATCGTTCCGAACACGGTCTTGACCGTTTCGTTCATTTTGCAGGAGAAGAAGCCGAACAGCGTTACTATCGCAGCGGGTATCAGCATCGGCCAGTTCCCCCAACTCAGAAGCAGTGACGGCAGGAACGCAACGAGGTTCAGTATATTGAACACCGCCGTGAGCGCCGAGCGCCTTGTATAATACATAAAAAGTCCGATTATAACGGAGATCACGGAATAAACGATCGCAAACTTTACCGTATTTTCAAACTCTATCTTGTAAAAAACAGCGACATACGCGAAGTACAGCAGACCTGCCGTATATACGCCGTTGAGAATACTTACGAACAGTATGAACCACTTGTTCTTCAGCACCTTCATAACTTTATTCATCTGATACGATCATTCCTCTCCGCGGGAGCTGCCTTCGGCGCTCTTTTCCGAACCGTAGACTTTAAGCGTGACAAGGATCCCTGCGAGCGAGTTGAACACAGCTATCACGAGCGCAACGATATTGAGCGTAATGCCTGCGGTGCAGTTCTTGACCTTGCGCTTTTTCAATCCTCTTGCAAGTCCCGTTATCGAGCAGCCGTAGGTAACGGCAGGGATACAGAACGCAAACACTGTTCCAACGATGCCGAGAACAAGGCTCGAAACGCTGATCTTTTTCTTTTCTTCCATAAAAAGCCCTCCTTAGAATCTTCTTTTTCCGTTGACGTGCTTTCTGCGCTTGCGCTTTTTAGCGGCTATCGCAAGAAGTATCGTATAGATAATGATAAGTGCAACTGCGATGCCTGCCGCAAGCTTGAACCAGAAAGAGTTGACGAATGCTTTGGCTTTAAGTATATTATAGTCAATTCGCGAAAGCTCTACGCTGTCTTTTGCAACAAGATCGACCGTGCAGAGCGTTTCTCCCGAAAGTGAGAGCGTGTAAGTTCCGAGCTTCTGACCCTTTTCAACGGGTGCCATTACCATTCCGGCCTCATCGACCGCCGCCGAGGTGTCTATCTCAGTCTTGAGGTTAGAGGTATCGAGCGTTTTCGGCCAGAGCGTATAATAATCTTCCGAGGGGACGAGCAGAACGTGGTCGCTGTCCTGACCGAGCTTAACGGGAAGTTCGGTTATCTCCTGACCCGTGGAAAGAATTTTTTCGTAGGAAAAGTTCTCAAATGCCCATTCGTAGATGTTCTTGTGGTCTTCGTACTGACCGTTGGCGGTGTTTCCGTCAGCGTCATACATCGGCGCGCCCATTGTGACGAGGAGGTAGTTGTTGCCGTCCTTGCGAGCCATTGAAACGAGGTTTCTTCCCGATTCATCGAGAGTACCCGTCTTTATTCCGCGAGCATACTGATAATAGAAATCCGAGCTCGGGCGGAGCATTTTGTTCGTGTGGTAAATAGTTGCCCAACCCTCTGCCTGATAGTTGGTCGCTTTCATCGTGTACTCAGTCGTACAGGCTATCTCAACGAACTTCGGATAATTTTCAACTGCATACTGAGCGATGAGAGCCATATCACGGGCATTCGTGTACTGATTTTCGTCAAAAAGTCCATGCGGATTGGTGAAATTCGTACCCGTGCAGCCTATTTCCTTTGCCTTTTCGTTCATCATATCGACAAAGTTAGGGATACTTTCGTTTCCGACATTATAAGCAAGGATACCTGCCGACTCGCAGGCGGAATACATCAGCATCGAATACATAAGGTCGGTAACGGTGGCAATTTCGCCGCGTGAATATCCTACCGCAGACGCCCCCTGACCGTAAAGTTCGTCAAAAACGACAAGCGGAGCTTCAAACTCGGTATTGTCGAGGTCCTGAACGTGGTCGAGGACGATTATCGCGGTCATTATCTTCGTCAGCGAAGCAGGATAAATTTTCTTGGTCGGATTTTTTTCATATACAACGATGTCTTTATCGAGGTTTATAAGCACCGCCGCTTCACTATTGACGGTAAAATTCGGCGTGAATGTTACAGCGCTCGCCTTTATCGGCATAAACAGCGGCAGGATAAGCAAAACGGTAAGCAGAACCGCTAATTTTTTCATATCTATTACCATTCCTTTCGGGAGAAAACTCAAAAAATTATGTACAATATTTATTATACCAAATTATAAGCTCAAATGGAAGTGGTAATTTAAATTTTTATCCATTTTGTAATAAATTAAAACAGCTGCTCCGCAAAAATACGGAACAGCTGTCGATAGTTTTATTCGGTTTTCAAAGCAAACGCTTACTGAGCGTCGATAGCAGCCTTGAGGTTCTGGTCAACTTCGTCAACGAGCATACCAACTGTATCGCCGATAGTTTCTCTCATTGTTGCCCAGTCTGTGCCGTCGAACGCAGCTCTCATACCCATCTGGTCGCCGCCGTCTGTTGTAAGGGAAGCGATATCGGAGGAGCAGCCTGCAGCAAAGTCAACAACAGGATACTGGTTTGCGAGATCGTTGATAGCCTTCATCTTGTCAACGATCTCCTGGCTCCACTGGTAGTCGTCCATAGACTTTCTGTCGGAAATTGCAACAGCTTCAGGATCAACAGCGCCGAGAACGTTACATTCTGCGAACAATGCAGCACCCTGTGGGTTAGCAGAACCCTTGCAGAGAGCATAGCCGTTTACCTTAGCGCCCTGGTAAGGATCGGAATCAGCAGGAGAAGGAACAGGAACGATACCGAGGTTCTCAGGTTCGATTCCAACTGTCCATGTTGCAGGATCAGCCTGTACGCAGTATGGTCCAATGATGTAGAAGAGTTCAGAGCCTTCGCCGAGCATCTGAGGCTGTTCGTTCCAGCTGAACTGCTCCTTCGGGAACTTACAGCCGTTCTGATTGAGTTCGTACTGGAAGTTCATTGCCTTTTCAAGTGTAGGATCGTTGATGTTGCTCTGTACGCCGCCGTCAGCAGAAAGACCGATCATAGGAACGCCTGCGGACATAAGGAGAGCCTTTTCATTCCAGTAGCCGTCAAGACCATACTGGGAAGAATCAGGATCAACGAAATCATAGAGCATGGACTTGAATGTATCCCAGTTCCATTCGCCCTTTTCATAGAGCTCCCAAGGATCATCAAAGCCCTGAGCTTCGATAGTGGACTTATCATAGATAACAATAGCTTCAGCTGTTACGGAAGTAACAAGTTCATAATGCTTGCCGCCGAACTTGTAAAGTTCCATACCCTGAGCAACGTTCTGCCAGATAGCGGAGTTGATGTCGATATAGTCATCAACAGGCTGGAACATTCCGTTGATAATACCCTTAGGGAAGTTAGCTGTATCATCGCCGGGGAAGATATCTACTCCGCCGCCGCCGAGAACCTGTGTGGAAAGGTCATCGTAACGTGAGCCCCAAGTTGTAGGGATCCATTCGATCTTTCCACCGTACTTCTTTTCAAACATTTCAAGACCAACGGACTTGCTTGCGCCGTTTGTGCTTGGGTTAAGGTCATAGTGAGCGAGCCACTTAACTGTCTTGTTTTCGAGTTCAACGTCCTGGAGCTGAGCCATAACGCCTGCGAGAGCTTCCTCTTCGCCGTCCTGAAGACCTTCATCGTTAACAGCAACAGTCTTTGCGGTAGTAGTGGTAGCAGTAGTATCTTCACTTGTGCTGCCGCCGTCTGCAGTGCTCTTGTCGCCGCAGGCTGTGAGAGCAGCGGTCATTGTCAATGCCATGATACCTGCAAGTATCTTCTTGGTATTTTTCATTTGTAAACCTCCAAAAAATTTTCCTTCTTAATCAGGAACTGTTAAATAATGCACAAAATCAATATGTACATTCACGTTTAAGCAATTAATATTATATCAAAAATTGAAATTTTAGTCAATGTTGATTTTGTATATTTGGTTTCGGACGTTTTGTTTACTTCCAACAAAAAAATAAGCAAATCGGAGCATTTTTTGCCCCGATTTGCTTTTTAAACGATTAAGTTATTTGTAAACTTTATGTTAAATAAATGTTATCAAATCAGCTCATAGCTTCAAGTTCTTTGTTGAACTCGTCGATGTAGATCTGTGCAGCCATATCGAGGGATTCTCTTACAGTTGCCCAGTCGCCGCCCTGGAATGCAGCTCTTACACCCGTTTCGCCGCTGTCAACGAGGGAGTTGAGGTCAGGCTGAACGCCGTTTACAAGGTCATAAACAGGGTGTTCTGCTGTCATTTCGGTGATCTTATCCTGCATTGCGAGCATTTCCTCAGTCCAGCCGAAGTCGTTGATGCTCTTGTCGCGGTTGATCTGCTTTGTTCTGTCATCGCTGTTTGCTGCGAGGATACATTCCATGAACTTGATAACGCCCTCGGGGTTCTGTGCGCCCTTGCAGAGCATATAAGCTTCAAGACCTGCGGGGAGGTAGTAAGCGTCAGCGTTCGGGTCTTTCGGGAGCGGAACGAACATAACGTCCTCAGGTTCGCCGAATGTCTTTGTCCAGATATCGGGTGAAGAGTTGATCTCGTAAAGTCCGCTTATGTAGAAAAGCTCCTTGCCCTCACCGATGTATTCGATGTGAGTTTTCCAGCCTGTGAGGTTCTTGTCAAGGATAAGTCCGTTGTCGAAAAGTTCTCTCTGGAAGTTCATTGCACGTTCAAGGTCAGGGCTGTAGAAGTTGTCGGAAAGCTTTCCGTCCTTGATCTCGAGCGCAGGTGCGCCTGCTGTCATCATGAGCGGCTTTTCGTTGAACCAGCCGTCAAGACCGTAGTTTCCTGCATCAACATCGCAGAATTCAAGAAGATCCTGCTTGAAAGTATCCCAAGTCCATGTTCCCTCTTCGAGCTGATCTGCAGGGTCGTCAAGACCGTAAGCTTCGATAGTCTGGCGGTTGTAGTAAACGACCTGACCTGCTGTTGCGGCAGTCGCAATAACATAGTGATGTCCGCCGAGGAAGAACATATCGTTGAGGTTCTTTACGGGAGCCCAGAGGTTGCTGTCATAATCAATATAATCATCAACAGGCTGGAACATACCGTTTGTAACGCCGTTAGGGAATGAATCGAGGTCGCCGCCTGCGATAAAGTCGATTCCCTCACCGCCGATGATCTTTGTGGAAAGGTCGTCGAAGCGGTTGTTCCATGTTGTTGTGATATACTCGATCTCGCCGCCATACTTTTCCTCGAAGAGTTCGAGCGAAAGAGCCTTTGTGTTGCCCGAAGTCGTAGCGTGGAAAGGATCATAGAACGAGAACCACTTGATAGTCTTGTTTTCAAGCTCGCCCGTAAGAAGATCGGCAACGCCCTTTACCTGCTCTGCGTCCTCTTCGGAAAGTTCAGCGGTATTGATGGGAACAGTTGCCTGAGTTGTGGTTTCCTCGGGAACTTCCGAGCTGTTTCCGCAGGCTGCAAGTCCCGAAACCATAAGTACAGCCAGTGCTGCGGCTGTTATCTTTCTGTAGTTTGCCATAAAATATCCTCCGTAATATTTTCTTTTCGGATCTCTCAATATATTAATTATAACAAATGAACTATGGTTATGTCAACGTTTACATACCCGATTTTATGTTTCCTTTTTTGTGCAAACTGCAATACAAAATGCACAAAAAATCACCCCGTCATAACACAATATGCTATAACGGGGTGATGATATTTTATAAATAACCGTTCTGCTTATGCAGGGTCATTCTCTCACTTCTTGATAACTCTTACCTTGATAACAGTATCAACAGCAGAAAGCTTTGCAACAACATCGTCGCTTACGTCGCCTGCAACGTCGAGGAGAGTGTAAGCATAGTCCTTCTTGGACTTGTTGAGCATATTTTCAATGTTGAGTCCAGCATCACCGAGTGCAGTTGTAAGAGCGGAGATAACAGCAGGAACATTCTTGTGCATTACGCAGATCTTTGTTCCAACAGCGTTCATCGAAGCATCAGGATAGTTTACGGAGTTCTTGATATTGCCGTTTTCGATGTAGTCGATGAGTTCGAGAGCAGCCATTTTAGCGCAGTTATCCTCGGATTCAGGTGTGGAAGCACCAAGGTGAGGAACAGCGATAACGCCCTTTGCACCGAGAACTTCATCAGACGGGAAGTCTGTGATGTAAGCCGCTACCTTGCCGCTTTCGAGTGCAGGGAGGATAGCGGAGTTGTCAACGAGTTCGCCTCTTGCGAAGTTGAGCACACGAACGCCGTCCTTCATTGCAGCGATAGCATCGGCATTGATAGTACCCTTTGTATCAGCGTTGAAAGGAACGTGGATAGTTACATAATCAGCAGCAGCGTAAAGTTCCTTTACATCTGCAGCAGTCTTAACGGAAGGATCAAGACCGAGAGCAGCCTTAACGGAGAGGAATGGGTCATAGCCGATAACTTTCATACCGAGAGCGATAGCAGCATTGGCAACGAGAACGCCGATAGCGCCAAGTCCGATAACACCGAGTGTCTTGCCCATAATTTCAGGACCGGCAAACTGGGACTTGCCCTTTTCTACCATTTTGCCGACCTCTGCGCCGTTGCCCTTAAGGGTCTGTGCCCAGATCATAGCATCAGGAATTTTTCTTGATGTGAGAAGAAGACCTGCTATAACAAGTTCCTTAACAGCGTTAGCATTTGCACCCGGTGTGTTGAATACGCAGATACCCTGCTCTGCGCACTTGTCAACAGGGATATTGTTTACGCCTGCGCCTGCACGGGCAATAGCAAGAAGATTCGAGCCGAATTCCATATCGTGCATAGCAGCGGAACGTACCATGATAGCATCAGGGTTAGCAACTTCATCGGCAACGGTGTACTTTGCTGTATCAAAGTTATCCGTACCGTACTTAGAGATCTTGTTCAATGTCTGAATATTGTACATTTAAGTATACCTCCGGAGTTTAAATTAAGTAGGGGGCAGTAGCTCCGTCCCCTACAATTGATTTTCAAATGAACTTTAAATCAGAAGGTCAAAATTCGGTCGGAACACATCAATTCCGAATTCCGAATTCCGAATTCCGAATTTGTATGCAACGCATTGCATCAATTACGCATTACTTAAGGTTTTCTGCCTCAAATTTCTTCATGAATTCAACGAGCTTTTCAACGCCCTCGATTGGCATAGCGTTGTAGATGGATGCTCTCATACCGCCAACGGTTCTGTGTCCCTTAAGGTTCTCGAAGCCTGCAGCCTTTGCTTCCTTAACGAACTTAGCGTCGAGGTCAGCATCACCTGTTACGAAAGGAACGTTCATGAGCGAACGGTCTTTCTTTTCAACCGTGCCCTTGAAGAGCTTGCTCTGGTCGAGGAAATCATAGAGGATAGCGGCTTTCTTTTCGTTGTGAGCCTTCATAGCTTCAAGTCCGCCCATCTTCTTTATCCACTTGAATACCTTGCCGCAGATGTAGATACCGTAGCATGGAGGTGTGTTGTAAAGTGAGTTGTTGTCAGCGTGAGTCTTATACTGGAGCATTGTCGGTGTGTTCTCAACATAAGGCTTTTCGGGGATAAGGTCTTCACGAATGATAGCGATAACAACGCCTGCAGGGCCTACGTTCTTCTGAACGCCGCCGTAGATAACGCCGTACTTTGTTACGTCGATAGGTTCGGAGAGGAAGCAGGAAGAAACGTCAGCGATAAGTGTCTTGCCCTTTGTGTTGGGGAGTTCCTTATACTTTGTGCCGTAGATAGTGTTGTTTTCGCAGATGTAAACATAGTCTGCATCGTCATCGATAGGAAGATCGGAGCAGTCAGGGATATAGGAGAAAGTCTTGTCTGCGGAAGAAGCGATAGCGTTAGCCTTACCGTACTTCTGAGCTTCCTGCCAAGCTTTCTTAGCCCACTGACCTGTGATTATGTAATCGGCAACGCCGTTCTTCATAAAGTTCATAGGTATCATAGCGAACTGCTGTGAAGCGCCGCCCTGGAGAAAGAGAACCTTGTAGTTATCAGGGATATTCATAAGGTCACGGATATCCTTTTCAGCGGTCTGAATGATCTCTTCAAAAGCCTTTGAGCGGTGGGACATTTCCATAACGGACATACCTGTGCCGTTGTAATCAAGCATTTCTGCAGCTGCTTCTTTAAGAACTTCCTCGGGAAGTACAGCAGGACCTGCACTGAAGTTGTAAACTCTGGACATATTAAAAGCCTCCAATAATAGTATTACAAAATAAAAAAGTGAAACTATACTTTTATATTATAAACCCAAAAGAAAATATTGTCAAGGCTAAAGCGGCTAATATTTATCACTTCACCACGGCAAATTCAACGATATTTGCAATAATAAATTGTGCATTATGCAAACTTAGTTAAATTCGGAATGCGGAATTCGGAATTCGGAATTAAGCTTCGCCGCCCCGTAAAAAATGAAAATAAGGTCACAATTTGGGCTTTTGTGACCTTATTTTATCTTATATTATATTGTACGAATATGAAATCCATTCCTGCTGTTTTGGACGGAATACCAATAATTCCGAATTCCTAATTCCGAATTACCCCCAAAATCCGCCCTTGTGGAAATTTTCATTTCCGAGCGGAGTTGCGGTAAGCTTGAAAATGACACAGCCGTCGGGACAAACGATAGTCTTGCTGTATTTGCCGTCACCGCCGAGGTTGGTGAGGTCGCCGCCGCTCCTGACAGCCTCCATGAGCGGATAGAGCATCATCATGGTCTTGCTGCATATCCCATAGCCGTCCTTGTTCACGGGGCAGCCGTATGTGCAGGTGTATTTGTCCCCTATCTCCTCACCGTTTCTGCAGTAATGCTCGGTGCTTTCGCCGCGGAGAAAGCCCGTTACTTCGACATTGAATTCATATTCCTCTGCGTACCATTTTTTCATAGCGATGTTCCTTTCTTATAATTAAATCTCCTGTTTTTCATCATCAGTATGTATCAACGAATCATCGATTCATTCCGTGCAAACAGCAGCTGTCATAAACTTGTCCATATCATCTCTGCAGGAAAATCTGTACAGCGTTTTATAATTATATTTTTCAAAAAGGCTCTCTATCTGAGGCTTTGTTTCAGCCGAAAATGCTTTGACGAAATTCAGAAAATCATTATCCAACTCGTTTTCTGTCCAAGGGATATCGTCTCTCCTTTTTCCAATACGGCTTTTTATGCCCTCAATACAAATTTCGGTCGGATAGTCCAAGTAGAATATCGTGTCGGATTCTTTTATCCTTAACTCCATAGTGCTTATGTAGTTGCCGTCTATTATCCACTCTTCCTTGGACATTATCTCATTCAATCTGCACACAAGCTCTTCGTGTGTGATATGTGTTCTGTCTGCTCGCCAGTACAGATTATCTATATGGAACAGCCTAATACTTGTCAGCGAGGATAATTCCCGTGAAAAACAGCTTTTTCCTGCGCCCGGTGAACCGATAACAATTATCTTTTTCATAAGACCTCCTTAAAAACAAAATTGGGCGGATATAAAAGTCCGCCCGATGAAATATTTCAACCAATAATTACGCATTACGCATTATGAATTACGCATTAGAACAGTCCCGAAATATTACCGTTATTATCGCAGTCGATCTTAAGAGCCGCAGGAGCTTTCGGGAGTCCCGGCATTATCATGATATCGCCCGTGAGCGCAACTACAAAGCCTGCGCCTGCGGAGAGTTTGAGATCTCTTACAGTGATAACAAAGTTCTCAGGCTTGCCGAGCTTTGTCGGGTCATCGGAGAGCGAATACTGCGTCTTTGCAACGCATACGGGAGTTCCGCCAAAGCCGAGGTCTTCGATCTCTTTGAGCGCCTTTTCTGCCTGCTTTGTGAAGATAACTCCGTCTGCGCGGTAAATTTCCTTTGCAATGGTATCAAGCTTTTCCTTGATAGAAAGCTTTTCGTCATAGAGATAGTGGAAGTTGTTCTCTGCTGTTTCAATAGTATCGCAAACTTTCTGTGCAAGGTCTGTGCCGCCCTCGCCGCCCTTGGCGAAAATTTCTGCGAGCGAAACGGGAGTATTGAGTTCTGCGCAAACTCTCTTTATAACTTCGATCTCTGCGTCGGTGTCTGTGTGGAAACGGTTGATAGCAACAACAACGGGAAGGCCGAACTTGTGCATATTTTCAATGTGTGTTTTGAGGTTTACAACGCCCTTTTCGAGTGCTTCAACATTCTCTGCGGTAAGCTCTGTCTTTGGAACGCCTCCGTTGTATTTGAGCGCTCTGATAGTTGCAACGAGAACTACGCAGGACGGCTTCAAGCCGCCGAATCTGCACTTGATATCGAAGAATTTCTCTGCACCGAGGTCAGAGCCAAAGCCTGCCTCTGTGATAGCGTAATCGCCGAGTTTAAGAGCAAGCTTTGTTGCACGGAGTGAGTTACAGCCGTGAGCGATATTTGCAAATGGACCGCCGTGCATGATTGCAGGGTTGTTTTCAAGCGTTTGAACGAGGTTCGGCTTTATAGCGTCTTTGAGGAGAGCCGTCATTGCGCCCTCTGCGCCGAGGTCGTGAGCATAAACGGGCTTGCCGTCGTATGTATAAGCAACAAGTATCTTTGAAAGGCGCTGTTTGAGGTCTGCAAGGTCGGAGGCGAGGCAAAGGATAGCCATAACTTCGGAAGCGACTGTAATTCTGAAGCCGTCCTGACGCGGGATACCGTTGACCTTTCCGCCCATGCCGATAACGATGTTTCTGAGCGCTCTGTCGTTCATATCAAGGCAGCGGTCTATCATAATTCTTCTCTGGTCGATGCCAAGAACGTTGCCCTGCTGCATATGGTTATCGAGAAGCGCGCAGAGGAGGTTATTTGCGGCTGTGATAGCGTGCATATCACCCGTGAAGTGGAGGTTGATATCCTCCATAGGAACTACCTGAGCGTATCCGCCGCCTGCTGCGCCGCCCTTGATGCCGAAAACGGGTCCGAGCGAGGGTTCGCGGAGTGCGAGGACTGCCTTTTTGCCTATCTTAGCCATAGCTTCGGTAAGACCTACGGAAATGGTCGTCTTGCCCTCGCCTGCGGGTGTAGGATTTATAGCTGTAACAAGGATAAGCTTGCCGTCGGGGTCATTCTTTGTCTTTGCAAAAAGCTCCTCGGAGAGCTTTGCTTTATAGTGTCCGTAGGGTTCAATTTCGTCCTCTATGATGCCGAGCTTTGCTGCGACCTCTGTGATTTTGAGCATTTTTGCCTGCTGTGCGATCTCGATATCTGTAAGCATATCGTTATCCTCCAATATTCTTCCTAAAATATTTTTATCAAAAAAGCAGAATGACGGAGCTGACCGAAAATTCTGCTTTCATCTTTCGCTGTAAATTTTACTTCGTAAATCAAAGCGCTACTTTTCTCACCGATGTTCCGGGGAAAGACTTCTTTTCGATATCCGCGCCGAGCTTGCGAAGCTTTTCTTCAAAGCACTCATATCCGCGCTCTATGTGGTAGATATCCTCTATCTCGGTAACGCCCTTTGCCGCAAGTCCTGCGATGACGAGCGCCGCACCTGCTCTGAGGTCGGGTGCTGTAACGGGTGCGCCCATAAGAGAACCAACACCTTCGATAACAGCGACTTTTCCGTCAACGGAGATGTTCGCGCCCATTCGGCGAAGCTCATCAACATAACGGAAACGGTTGTCGAAGATGCCCTCCGTTACGATGCTCGTTCCCTCTGCAAGGCAAAGGAGAGTCGATATCTGCGGCTGCATATCGGTCGGGAAACCGGGGTGAGGCATTGTCTTTATGCTCGTTTTAACGAGAGGACCGTCCACGGAAATTCTGACAGCGTCGTCGAATTCCTCAACGGTAACGCCTATCTTTTCAAGCTTTGCCGTGATGCTTTCAAGGTGCTTCGGGATAACGTTCTTTACAAGGACATTGCCCTTTGTTGCGGCAGCAGCTATCATAAATGTGCCTGCTTCTATCTGGTCGGGGATAATTGCGTAAGTTGCGCCTTTGAGCTTCTTCACGCCGCGTATCTTGATAACGTCCGTGCCTGCGCCCATAATATCCGCGCCCATTGAATTGAGGAAGTTGGCAAGGTCAACGATATGCGGTTCTTTTGCCGCATTTTCGATAACGGTCATACCCGTTGCTTTTACGGCGGCGAGCATTGTATTTATCGTTGCGCCGACAGTTACCATATCGAAATATATCTGCGAGCCGATAAGGTTTTCTGCCTGAATATCGATCATACCGTGGTCAAGTGCGCACTCTGCACCGAGAGCCGTGAAAGCTTTAAGGTGCTGGTCGATAGGACGGTCGCCGAGGTAGCAGCCGCCCGGCATAGCAACTCTTGCGCGCTTGAATTTGCCGAGGAGCGTTCCGAGAAAATAATAGGACGCTCTCATATGCTTTGCCATTTCATAAGGAACGATAGGCTCTGTGATGCCCGTTGCATCGATCCTTACGGTATTTTTATCAAGGAATTTAACGTCTGCGCCCATTTCGATGAGTATGCGCAGGCTGATAGAAACATCGCTTATCTGCGGAACATTTTCGAGTACACAAGCCTCGTCCGAAAGAATAACAGCAGGGATGATCGCAACGGCAGCGTTCTTCGCGCCGCTTATCTCAACCTCTCCGTTAAGGGTCCTGCCGCCCTTTATAACAAACTTCTCCAAGTTTTTTCTCTCCCATTTTTACCGAATATATAAAACCGAGCAAAATGCCCGTGAAGATCACTGTATAAATATGTATAGGCGAACTTTCTTCAAGAAACTACACGCCAATATTTATTATAACACAAACGGCAGAAAATTAAAAGCTTTTTTTCATATTTTTTATAACAGAATTTTAGTCCGTTCTGCTGATATAAATGTTAATATCCGCCAAAATGAGTTTTGAAAAAGATGAAAAATGTTATCTTCTGACAGTTTTTCTTTCACGCTTAACGCCGTACATATTTTTGTCGGCGGATTTTATCATATCTTCCATAGTAAGAACATTTCCGCAGGGAACGGTCGTATAGCCGCAGCTGCAGCCGACCTTGTAAGGAAGTCCCGACATCTCGTTGTATGTTTCGAGATATTTGTCAACATCGGCAACGCACTGTGCGGCTTCATCGGCGCTTGCGCTGCAGAAAACAGCACAGAATTCATCTCCGCCTGTGCGCGCACAGACAGCACCCTTCGGCATCGAATTTTTTATCGCTCTTGCCGTGACGATGATAGCATTGTCGCCGCCCTCGTGACCGTAAGTGTCATTTATCGGCTTCAGACCGTCAACATCGGCGCAGACAATCGTGACAAATCCGTTTTTGCTGTTAAGTATTTCGGGAGCAAAGGTGTTCAGCCCGCGGCGGTTGCATATTCCCGTCAGCGGATCGGTCATATTTATATTTCGGAGCTCATCGGCAATGATCTGAAGCTCCTTATTCATATAGAATGTTCCCGCATTGTTTGAAATATTCATTGTCCAGGTGAGGAAAAGTTCGCCGCTGCCCTCGACCTTCATCGGACGGAATGCGAAATATCCGAGGAAGCAGTTTCGGAAATAAAACGGCACGAATGCCATAAATACAGCTTCTTCCCTGCCGAAAAGCTTATTAGGGATAAGCTCCTTTACAGGAAAGACAGTTCCCGTCGGAACATCGTGACCGAATGTGAGCATCGAAACGGCTTTTTCGCCAAGTCCGACATAATCCGAACTGTGGCGGAATTTTATCCTGCCTTTTTCAACGTCCTCGCAGACGCATACATAGAGTTCAAGCAAGCCGAAAAATGCAGCAATGTTCTTAGTGCTTGCGAAAAGCTCCTCCGAGGTTTCGGCTTCGGAAATTTTCGTGTTCATTTCGACAACGCGGTAATCAAATTCATGTGTATGGTTGCGTTCATCGTAAAATTTATTGTAGAAAGTATTGTCGTCCTCTTTGACCTTGCAGCCGCAGGATTCGTTTATAACAAGCTCGGCTTCGACCTCGGTAACCTGCGGAACCTTTTCGCCGCTCCATACCTTTTCAAGCACGGAAACGGCTTCAATACCCGCAGGAAGAAACGCACGGCGAACACTCGTCAGGGTCGGTCTGTATCTTTCGCAGTCGGCAATGCCGTCAAAGCCCGTAACGGCAATATCTTCGGGTATGCGCAGTCCCCTCGACTTTATTTCGTCCATGCAGAAAAATGCCATTGTGTCGCTCGCGCAGACGATAGCTTCGGGAATATCGCCCGAGTCGAGAAATTCCGCTGTACACTCCTGCGCTTTCTTCCAGAAACAGCCGTAAGCGACCCTTTTTTCGTCAAAAGGAATTCCGTGATCTTCGAGTGCTTTTTTATATGCGGCAAGGCGCTCCTCGGTCTGAAAATTTCCGGGGAATCCGCCGATAAAGTTTATCTTTTTAAGTCCGTGTTCCTCTATAAGATGCGTAACGACAAGCTCCATAGCTGTCTTGTCACTGAGTAAAACGTTGTATTCAAGAGGATTTTCCGGGTTGTTCACATTGACGATCGGAACGTTATGTTTCTTTGCTCTTTCGGCGATATTATGCGTGACATCATCGTTTATCATCGAATCGCCGAGAATGATTATGCCGTCTATAACATCATAATTTATGAGGTTGTATATCTCGATCTCGCCGCGCATAATATTTTCGGGCATAACTCTGTCCGAACCGAGTTCGGGTCTTGTCATAAGGTTTGAGAAAACGAGCAGATCGATATCATCGACGGCGCATTTTTCGCGGATGCCCTCAACGACTCTGCTCTCATATTCCCAGTTATAGCTTGTGACGCAGACTGCAACCGCCTTTCTTTCTTTCATAAAACCGCCTCCGAAATTCATAAGATATCCGCCCCAAAAGACGCAGAAATCTATTATTGATTTATCATATTATATCATAACATTACCTTTAAATCAATAAATTTTGTTCAACTTTTACCTTTTCTCTATATTTTATTAACGCTTCGCCTGACAATCACAAAATCAAAATTTGCATTGACCATACAGGACTCTCGCTTTGGTCAAAGCCGATCCGTCATCGAACTTTCCAACGCCTTCAGCCGTTACTTTTCCTTAATATAATTTTATCACATTACTGCTGTTAAGTGCAGTCATAACAGTGCTTTTTTCGGCATAAGCTTCGAGAACGATATTGTTATCATTGCAGAACTTCTTTATTGGACTGCTGTTAAAAACAGCGTTTATCTCATTTTCCAAATCATCAAAAAGTTTTTTTATTTCATCGCTGACCTTTTCGTCATCGGAAATGGGATAGAAGAAAAGATAAATGAGTTTTGCTTGCTGTCCGTTTTTATTCTGTGATCTGATCCCAAGCAGGTGACATACAAGCTGTTTTATATCAAGCATAGGGAAACTTGCCGTAACTCCGAATATCGCAGGACTAAAAGTAAATGAACCTTCATTTCTCAGTTCAATATCATCTGCCGAAAAGCCAAATGGACTGTTCTGACCTGTAAGAATATCAAAGTATGCCTCACGAAATTCTATCTTGTGTTCATCGAAGATCTCATGGCATTTGACTTCAAAATATGTATTGCTTTCATCAAAATAAGCATCGAGCTGCGGTGCTGTACCGCAAATGCCTGTTATTCGGCATTCGTGTTCAAATTCAGGAGAGCCTTTAACACCGAGCGGCAGCGCACCGTTGACAAGTGCAGTATAACAGAACCTTGATGATGAAGCAGCGCTCGCCATTTTAGGGGGACAACTTTTTCCGTTTTTATTGATCTTTATTTCCAACTCGCTGCCTTTGCCGTTGCTGTATGCATCAAAATGCTGCTTTTCCATTTTTTCTTTAAATTTTTCAAATTCTTCTTTGCTGTAATATTCCGTATATATTGTTTCTCCGCGGCTGTCAACTATTTTATATCCTGTTTTTCCTTTTAAATTGCCCGATATAGCCATATCGAATTTCTTTTTGTTCACTGTGTACTCCTCCCAAATCAATTTGTCGTTTTCAGTATAGCGCTTTCAGAAAACTATGTCAATATGTCACCTGTACCAACTTGTGTACAGGTTCATATGCTATAATACAGCCATAAGATCATAGAGGTGAAAAAACATGGTATTTTATAGAATCAACGCAGAAGCTGTTAACTTCAAAATGGATATTGATCACTTGGATGAATACAAGTCAGCTATCCAGACCAATTGTGAGATGTTCTATCAAAAATGCAGGCACTCCGCTTATTTTTATATTTCCGCTCTTATAGATAATAAGATAATTGCCGGATGCATTGCAAAAACGACAAAGGATTTTGTGGATAATATAGATCAATTCTGGAATTCAGTTGATATTAATGCCTCCGATGCGAACTGCGAAGAGATCTCGCTCCATGCAACAAGAACGCTGCTGCGCCGCTCTTACCGTCAGGATTATATCTCCAATGACGATGAGATACTTGATCTGTTTGAGCTTAGCGATCTGTTTCAGAGTTACAAATTTGAGTTTGGGGAATATCTTACGGAGCAGGATATTTCTCAAAATGAACTAAAGAAAAAAGCTTCAGAACTGCTTTGTGAAGATACTCTTATACGGGAGCTAGACAGGATATATGCGGGAGCAAAATGCAAATTCAAGTCGGGTAATCCCGTGCATTATCTTATACAGACCGACAGCAGGACCACTCGTTCGAAAATGATAGATATACTGATGTCTGCTCTTTATGCGAACAACAGGATCCAAAGCAGAAGATACTGCACCGTAACTTATTCAGAAAATGATCATGCACCTGATGATACTCTTGATAAGCTTTATGAATGCTGCGCCGGAAATGCGATCGTGACATCTTACACCGTAAAAGATCAGATCGATTCTGAATTTGCAAATGCAAGTACCGAAGTTGTTTCAAAACTGTGTAACATTATTTGCAAGCATAAAAATGAAGTTCTTTCCGTGATATGTCTTCCAAGAAGCTGCGAAAAAATAAAAGATGCATTCTATTCTCATCTCAGTAATATCACTCTTGTTGAACTTACCGAAGAAATTGTTTTCGGTGAAAAAGCAAGAAACTATCTCTGCCGTATGGCAAATAACAATAATACAAAAGCCGATGAAAAGCTTTTATCATTCGTAAAAGGTGATCGAAAAGGATATACCCCTTCCGAATTATCCGAGCATTTTGACCGCTGGTTCAATAATTATATGAAAACGGATGTATTTCCTCAATACTCTGATTTTGCGATCGCACAAAGCATGATACAGAATGAGCATACAAAGGGCGATGCCTACAGCCAGCTTCAGCAGATGATAGGATTAAACGAAGCAAAAAAAGTGATCGCTCAGGCTCTTGACTACCATAAAGCGCAGCTTATGTTCAAACAGCACGGAATGAAAACCGACAGAAATGCAATGCACATGGTTTTTACAGGCAATCCGGGAACAGCAAAGACAACCGTCGCTCGTTTATTTGCACAAATAATGAAAGATAACGGTCTGCTGTCAAAAGGAGATCTGTACGAAGTCGGAAGGGCTGACCTTGTCGGAAAATATATCGGTTGGACAGCCAAAATAGTAAAAGAGAAGTTCAATCTTGCCAAAGGAAGCGTACTATTTATCGACGAGGCTTATTCTTTGTTAGACGACCGCAGCGGAATGTACGGCGATGAAGCCATAAACACCATTGTTCAGGAAATGGAAAACAACCGTGAAGATATAGTGGTGATATTTGCAGGATATCCCCATGAAATGGAGCAATTTCTTGACCGAAATCCGGGACTTCGTTCAAGAATAGCCTTTCATATCCCGTTCGAAGATTATACCCCTGAGGAGCTTTATGAAATAGCAAAGCTCACCGCTGAACAAAAAGGTGTAACATTATCAGATGATACAAAAGAATTTCTTATCTCCGAGTTTGAAAAGGTCACAAACAGCGCAGATTTCGGAAACGGACGATATGTCAGAAACATTATCGAGCAGGCAAAAATGCGTCAGGCAACAAGGCTTGTTCAAATGGCCCCCGAATCAGTGACGAAAGATATGATCCGTCAGCTTGAATGTCAGGACTTTGAGTTTGCAGCACCTAAGCCACAAGTACAAAAGATCTCCTTTGGGTTTGCGGGATAAAACAATATATAAACAGCCAAGGGCATTTCTGCTCTTGGCTGTTTGTGCGTTCAATTTTACTCCCGTCAGCTTCATCAAGTTTTCCCTTCAGAGTATTCTTATACTAATTTTTAAACTGAAAGTGTACAAAAAATCAAGCAAAAGCTCGCATATATGGCTTTTGTGCCGATTTTTTGTCTACACTTTGATTAAAAATTAGTATTAAAAGCAAGAACTGAACGATAAAGTTAAGCATTATGCTGTGCCAATCGATTATTTGATATTATAAGCAAAGCAGCAATATCCCGCTATTATAGCAAGATATCGCTGCTAAAGTTATGATCCATTTTAGGATTCACAATATCGTGACCTGTTTCCAATATATGCTTTTGCCATCTGAGAAAGCAATTTAATTAACTCATTTTTGAATATAAGTTTTATCCCGTTATCGTTGGCTTTCTTAACAAGGTCGTCATTGTCTAATCTGTCTGCTCTGGTTATGATAACATATTTGTCGATCAGCTGTACACCCGAATTCTTTTCAAAGTATGTATCAACTTTATTGATCTGATCAATTACCTTATCCGATACTTCATTACAGTAGTCCTTTACCTGAATTGCAATGACATAAGTCGTTTCAAATATTCCTGGTATTTTTATAAACAGATCAGACCCGTGCTTTTTTTCTTCTTTGTTTGCAGTAGTTTCAACAATTACATTATCGGGGAGCATCATCTTAAAACCTTCCCGAAGAACAAATTCCCATTCGGCTGCATTGTACTTTTCAACAAGGCCATTATATATTTTTTTCGCAAACTCGTCTTCATTAAATGACTGATCCACAGTATACAACCAACCGTCATTTATGTCATTTCCCTCAAGAAGATCACCCGTGCAGTTAATAAGCTTTTGAATATCATTCTCACAATAGTCCATATTCCAGAAACGTGATATGCACTTGAATGAGCTTTTAATATTTGCACCAACATTTATATTATGTCGGTTAAATTCCTTGACAAATTTTGCAGGGAAGATATGCCCAAAGTCATTTAGTTCAGCATCGATCTCATATCTGTACCCATCTTTAAAATCTTCCGTTGCCTGTGCAATGGTAACAGTATCCCATGTGGGAAGATGAGGAATAATAAGGTAGTCGCCTTTTTTCACCTTGTCGTAAATAGGAAGATTTCTTCTTGCCCCATCATCAAGAACATTTTCAGAATTTCTTAAATTCTGATTTTCATTATAACCCCATCCTTGGCGAAGCTGATTTTTCTTTAGTTCCTTTTCAAAGAATGCTGCCTTGTCATTATTGATACGATAGCCCCAGTAATGAATGTCACTCATAATGATTCTCCTTTTAATTTAATAATTATTGAAAAATAATTTTGCATTATTCCCACTTAAGTTATATTTTATACTTATTCCCCTTAACGCTCTCAATGATCTCCTTCCTGAGCCATTCCGGCTCAATGACCTCGCAGTACATCAGAAATTGCAGTGCCCAAAATTTCACACCACGCGGCGGAACTTTTACTATCAGTTCAAACTCCTTATCGTTCAGCTCTCTGATCTTTGCACTCATTCCGAACTGGTCGACAGCGTCATTAAGTATGATCTTATCACACCGCATTCTTATATATTCAGCCTTGCCCGAAAAAGCATAAACTGCATTTTCAACTTCTGAATTCCCTTTTGGCTGCTTATCCCACCCTGTACCAAGAATATGAATATCTTTGATGCGATCAATACGATAAAGACTTGTACTCGGTTTGCCCGAGAGATTACACGCAAGATAATAATGTTCGTTCATAAAAACCATACCGTATGGATTGACAGTATAGGGCTCTTTTCTTCGTGGATGCAGCTCTTTGTCTGTTCCATACTGCAGATAAGTAAAAGAAACCTGCTTTTCATCCTGAATCGCTTCGTCAAGAAGTTCAATATTCAAAAACACCTGCCGATTGTTGGTTTTCTTTTCCTGACTTACCAATGCAAGACTTTTATATTGCTTCCTTTTATGTATGCTCAACTGTTTCTGAAGTTTTTGTATTAGTTCCTCTGACTGTTTTGCAGAAATAAACGGGAACGAATAAACAGCATTTGCAAGCAACAATATCTCCGATTGCTCAAAGTCACGGTTGCGAAGATAATATCCTACACCATTTTCATCATAAACAGAAATATCATAGCCAAATTCGATAAGAAGTGCAACTGAGCTGTAGATCGTCCTTCTGTCAGGTTTCAGATCGTAGATAACATTCATTTTATTGATTATATCACGCATCGCAAGAATATTATCCTCGTCCGAATATTCTTTCAGTATTTCAAGCAGGCATATTGCATTTGCCCTGTCGGTCATCATTATAATTCACCTCTGTTCTTTTTTATACTTATTATATCATACAAGGTGTGCAAAAATCTGTACATATCTATGATCATTATACTTCCAAGCCAAATATCTGTCAATGATCGCGCATTGAAAAAAGCTCCTGCTCGGATAAAAGTCAAAAAATCTCCGATAATAATTTTGGCACGAAAAAATTCTGATCCGCAAATCCACATTTTCAATTCAAAAATTTCTGCAAAAATTACCGCTTATATTTTTTTCATCGAAGATAATACTATTACTGCAAACCCCAAAAAACAAAAAGCGAACAGACCTTTCTTATATCCCATATAAAAAGCTCTCCGCTCGGATATTCTCCGCGGCGCACAGCTTTTGAAACGGAAAAAGAAGCTGTGCGCCGAAAAATTAAGGAGATTAAAACAATGAAAGACACAATGACACAGCAGGGCAGAGAAACCCTCGAAAAGTTTAAGATGGAAGCTGCAAACGAAGTAGGCGTAAGCCTTCGCAACGGCTACAACGGCGATCTTACAGCCCGTGAAGCAGGCTCTATCGGCGGTCAGATGGTCAATATGATGACACCCGAACAGCAATGGAGCTTTACTCGCAATAATGTACGCAAAATGGGGCATTCGCAGGAGTTTGTTTTTATTGTGCAGAGTGGGATCTGATACATATACAGTTATAAATGCTCCCAATTCACCTTAAAAGATAAATTTTTTTCTTACCCCTCTTGACAAATTATGAAGAAATGCATATAATTAACTTTAAAGTAAATTAATCAAGAATAAATTAAGGAGCATAACTATGCGTGAAGCATTTATCGGACGAGAAAAAGAGCTTGCGGATCTGAATGAGCTGTATTCACAGGATAAATTTCAGCTTTTTGTTCTGTACGGGCGCAGACGTGTCGGAAAAACCACACTGCTGAACGAGTTCTGCAAAGACAAGGATACCGTTTTCTATTCCGCAGAGCAAAGCAATGACAAGCTTAATCTTGAAAAGTTTTCCTCGCTTGTTTTCGGCTTCTACGGTGAAAATAACTTAGAGCCGTTTTCGTCGTGGACAAATGCACTTTCATATATTGATGAACGGCAGAACGGCAAAAAGCTTGTTATCGTGATAGACGAGTTCCCCTATCTTGTCAGAAAAAACAAGGCACTGCTCTCGGAGCTTCAGCATCTTATCGACCACAAGCTTGTAAACGGCAATCTTTTCATTATCCTCTGCGGAAGCTATATGGGATTTATGGAAAAGGAAGTCCTCGGCTCAAAAAGTCCGCTGTTCGGCAGAAGAACCGCACAGCTTCACATGAAACCGTTCAATTATCGGACAAGCTGCAAGTTCCTTGACGGCTTCTCCGATGAAGAAAAGCTTGAACTGTACGGCGCATTCGGCGGTACTCCCCTGTATTTGCAGCAGATCGACCCCAAAGAAAGCTTTGAGGAAAATATTAAGCGGTCATATCTGAAAGTGACTTCCTATCTCTATGAGGAAGCCTTGCTGCTTCTCCGTCAGGAAGTGCAGGAGCCTGGAGTTTACAGCGCTGTTATCGAAGCAATCGCAGGCGGACACACCAAAGCCAACGAAATTTCCACGAAGATCGGCGAAGATTCCGCAAAATGCCTGAAATATATCAAGACGCTGTGCGAGCTTGGAATTCTCTACAAGGAAACTCCGTTCGGAGAAAAGGAAGCTTCACGAAAAACTATCTATGGAATATCGGATTTTATGTTCCGCTTCTGGTATCGCTATGTTTTCGCAAACAGAACGCTTATCGAAACGGGCGCACAGCAGGCAGTATGGCTGAAAAAGATCGAGCCCGATTACAGCGGATATATGGGACTTGTTTTTGAAAAGGTCTGCACGGATTATATGTGTGAGAAAAATGCCAAAGGCGAACTTCCAATCCTGTTTACTTCGATCGGCAGGTGGTGGGGCACTAACCCGACCACTCACGGCCAGGAGGAAATTGATTTGGTCGCCAACGACAGAAAGGATTACATTTTCGGTGAGTGCAAATGGCGCAACGAAAAGCTTGATATTTCCGTGCTTCGTGAGCTAAAAGCCAAAGCCGACATATTCAGCAAAAAAAGAAATGACACCTATTATTATCTTTTCTCAAAATCGGGCTTCACCGAGGCTGTTATAGATGAAGCCAAATCGGACGGCAGGATTGTGCTTGTTGATTTAAATGATATAATGGATTTTGAATAATTATAAAAACAGGGTTGGCAAATGCCTGAAATTTGCCAACTCTGTTTTTTTAGATTATTTTAATATGTACAAATCAGTTCTCCTGCCAACACTTCATCTTCAATTCGCAAAACAAAACTTCCCTCATTGTAATTGAATATCTCATCGGTCGAATACCAAACCGTTCTGCTGTCAATAACAGCAAAGCTGCTGTTGAGTTTGTTTTTCAGCAAATTATCTATGCCGTGAAAATTCAGCAGCCTTTCAATTTTCTCGTTGTAAGCGTTGCTGTTTTTCTTTGTCACAACTTTGAATTTCACTCCGTTTGTCATGACCTGCTCCGCATATTTTATCAGCATATTAAGGCTTCTTGATGAAATGTATGCGCCTGCAACGGTCACGCTTTTCTTCGCTGCGGCAATATCACGATACAGGTCATTTTCATAATCATTCCCGTAAATCGTTCTGAATCCGTCCTCCTTGTTTTCTCTCGGCGAATATCCAAGCTTTGCATAACCACGTAAACGCTTTTTGTACATATTTTCAAGCATTGCGACATTTATATCAACATAATCATATATAATTACTTCCTGCTTGCCCTCATATTCTCTGTGAAGCCGCCCTGCATACTGCGCAAGCGTACCGTCCCACGATATAGGCATTGCAAGAAACAGCGTATCAAGTCTTGGACAGTCAAAACCCTCGCCGACATATTTGCCCGTTGCAAGAATTATCAGCGTTTCATTGGTCGGGATATTTTGTATTCGCTCAATAAGCTCTCTCTTAGCTTTGGCAGAGCCTTGTCCGCTCAATACAATAATATTATCCGCCGCTTCCGAAAGCATCTCAGACAGAGTATGAATATGCGACATTCTCTCGGATATGATTATCGGCGTTCGCCCGCTCTCAACCGATGTTTTTACATCACTTGCAATAAGCTTGTTTCTGTATTCGCTTTCGGTAAGTGCTTTATACACTTCTGTGACGGTAAGCTTTTTGTCGATTTCGGCACATCGGAATTTTGTGAATCTCGGTATAAGAATATGACCGAAACTATGCTTTTCGGCGTAAGCTTTTGCGTCGGCAGTAAACCTTATTGCACCGCATTGCATATAAATTATAGGCTGATGTCCGTCCGAACGTTTCGGTGTTGCCGTAAGCCCGTAAATATACTTTGCTTTTGCCGCACGAAGCACTGATTCAAAGCTGAATGCTGAAATATGATGACATTCATCAACGATCAACATTCCGTAATCATTAATAATCGGCTTGACCTCGCCGTCATTGTACAGCGATTGAATGACTGCGATATCAACTATTCCATTCAATGTATTTTTTGAGCCGCCAAGCTGCCCGACAGCCGAAACCCGTTTCTTTCTTCCCTTGCTTTGAATTGATTTGGGCAGAGCTTCATTTATGATAAGAAACTGTTCAAGCGCCTTTTTCCATTGCTGCAAAAGTGCCTGCGTGTGAACAAGAATGAGTGTGTTGACCCTGCGCTGCGCAATAAGTCCGATAGCTGTTACCGTCTTTCCGAAAGCGGTCGTAGCCGCAATAATTCCGTTATCATATTTCATCATCATCGAAACAGCTTCCTGCTGGTCATTATGAAGCTCACCGTTAAATTTTACATCAATGCTCCTGCCCTTTTCGGTCTTATCTTCATAATTTGCTGCACAGTTATTTTCCGATAGAAGCATTTCAAGCGATTCCCTGCACCCTCTTGGTAGCATTATGTATTTCTCGTTTTCGTCTGCAAGAGAAATTATCCTCGGTTTGCCGTAGATTGACATTCTCATTGCCTGTGCTTTGTAAAACTCGGGATTTTTGAAGCTTGCAAGTCGCTTTATTCTGTTAAGTCCATTTTGAGAAATATCGTTCTTAGGGATAAAAAGCATATTTGAAACGATAATATCCAAGCTGTCTGGAAATAGCCCACCTGCAACCTTATCAAATTCGATCTGTTCATTTTCGTCCGAATATAATTCTCCCAAATCGGATTTTATGCACAGCTTTTTTATCAAATCTGTCAGCGTTTCCACCGATAATTTTACCACATGGGACAAATACGCCCATTGATCGGAGTAAGGCTGAAAATTTTCGTCAATAAAAAGCGAATTACCACGAAGTACAGCTTGCTTTTGAAGCGGAAGCGCAATAAGATTCCCGAAACCGCCCGTCGGCATTGTGTCTTGATTCGGGAACATTCTGTCATAAGAATCAAAGCTTATGGTGTGGCATTTTTTCATAGCTTCGGTGAGTATTCCACTGCCAAGCTTTCGTGCCGATGCCGCTGAAATTGGTTTTTCAAAGAACACCCAGATATGCGCACCCTCACCCGAACGTGAACGCTCAACGCAGCACGGAATGTTGTATTCTTTGCAAACCGAACGAACCGCAGCGGCATCGCTTTTCCAATCGCCGTCATCAAAATCAAGCACAAGCAGATTTGTCGTTTCATCAGACAGCATAGGATATATCCCGATAACATCACGGCATAATTCATCTTTTCCGCAAAGATGTGCATATACAGCCTTATCGTCAAGATGCGCAAAGCTGCGGTACGTGCATTCCGGGCATTTCACCGCCTGCATATTGCATACACCCGTAACCCACTTGTTTGAACATACGGGAGAATAACCGCTTTTGCCCGTCTTGGCATTTTGCCACCGAAGCGCATAAACGTCTTTCCTGCCCTTGAACAATGAGCGGAACAGTTTTATCTTTTCCTGCGGTGAGCTGAATTTTGTTACAGTTCCTTTATCGGTATTTTCATTGCAAGCTTTTGAGTTTAGCCGATCAGCGATCAGCAGAATATTTTCATATTTTCCCCTACCTATAACAACATCAGCAAATTTTTCCCTAACATTAAAACAGTTCAATATCATTTGTGCTGTTTCGGAAGCACAAACGCTGTCACTATTATCACAAGTAAAGATAACCGCACCGTATTTTTGAACAAACTCCTCGCTTAAACCGATATACTTTGCTGCAAAGTCAATTATTTTTCCCGACAAAGTTCCGAAAATTATAGGCGAAACAATAACCACAGCATCGCATTTTTTCACATATTCATCAATATCAGTTTCGTCAATGATTTCATCATAGGAATATAAATTTACGATCTTATGCATATCGTGAAGTTGTTTTGCAAGAAAATCCACTATATGATGTTCACTTGAATTTTGCAAACCATTTAATATCAGCGTGTCCATATTTTTACCCCGTAACTATTGCCGAAAGTTTTATTTTCTGCCATTAAAACAAGCCATATTTACCGCTTGTTTTCAGAAATACGGCTGACTTATATTTTTTCGGTTTACTTAAAGTTATCTCATCATTCCCTCAAAAAAACCTTATCAATCTTTTTTATCAGATATATGTAACGTACCATTATTTCAAGTAATTATACCATATTATGTTGTATATGTCAAATAAAGTAATTTTATTGCATATAATCAAAAGCACATCACCTGCAAACTCACAAGCAATGTGCTTTTCAAAATCATCACGCAAACAGCTCCCCGGCAGTATCCTTATAATACTCCGCCTGAGCGGTCCAGAGCTCCTTGTAAACGCCGCCATTGCTAAGCAGTTCATCGTGTGAACCACGCTCGGCGATTCGTCCGTTATCCATAACGGTTATCTCATCGCAGAAACGGCAGCTTGACAGTCTGTGCGAAATGTAGATAGCCGTTCTTGTTCCGACAATGCCGTTGAACTTGGTGTAAATATCATACTCCGAAATAGGATCAAGTGCCGCTGTCGGCTCGTCAAGGACTATAAACGGTGAGCCTTTGTATATCGCCCTTGCAAGACACAGCTTCTGTGCCTCTCCGCCCGAAATTTCCACACCGTTCTCATCAAAGTCCTTGTAAAGACAGGTTTCAATGCCATTTTCCATTGTATCAAGCCGTTCGCCAAGTCCAGCACGGATAACGCAGTCGGTCACACGCTCGGCATCATACTCCGTGTCGGCAGCAACATTCTCCGCAAGGCTGAACGAAAACAGCTTGCTGTCCTGAAACACCACTGAGAAAAGCTCCATATACTCTTCGTATTTGTATTTTCTGATGTCTATTCCGTTGAGCGTTATCTCGCCCTCAGTGGGATCGTACAGCCTGCAAAGCAGCTTCACAAGCGTGGATTTTCCGCAGCCGTTCTTGCCCACCAGTGCCATTTTCTCGCCTATCCGCCATTTCAGATTTATGTCTTTAAGAGTGTATTCCTTGCTGTCGGGATATTTGAACCAGACGTGTTTGAACTCAAATTCATACTCATTGTCATCACGCTTTTCGGTAGGAATAGTGCCTTGGTATTTTTCATCGGGAATGTCGAGGAAGTCGAAATACTGCTTGCAGAATGTCGGCGTTATTTTAAGCAGTCCCATTCCATCGGAAATCTCCGAAACGCCTGCGGATATCTCGTTGAAATATCCCACAAATGCGATAATTTCTCCCGGAGTCAGCATTCCGCTAATCGCTCTTAACACTGCAAAGCCATACATAAGTATCTTAGTCAGAATATTTATGATTTGGAATATAAAATTCGGAAGCATGGCATTTTTATAGCCCCGAAGCCAGCCGTCAAGGTTTGTTTTCTGCGCCTTGTCAAGTTCCTTTTCAATAAGGCTCTGCTGTGAATATATTCTAATTTCTTTGCCGTTGCGGTAGTTATTAAGCACATAATGATTAAAAAAATTTCCTGCACGGTCTGCCATAATAACATTTTTATCGTTATGTATTTTTTCAAATCCTACTATCGCTTTTGGGTTTATCACCAAGGATTTTATAAGCTCCAACGCTGTCACGATTATTGCCACCGTGATAAATCCCCAAATCGACTGTATAAAGCCGATAAAGCCATCTGTTTCGGTTGGCATTCTGAATACGGTCGGGCTAATCAGGATAACTCCTAAAGCTACCATAAAAACTCCGCCGACAGTGTTCTTAAAATAATTGCAGAGCGCCTCTATTCCCGCAGTACGGTTTTCAGGCTGACGCCAAGCATTTGCGTACTTATTCTGCATATCCGTGCTTTCAAGGTGGACATAATCCATCGTCATAACCTTTTGCCAGAGATTTTTCTGCATATTCGTAGTTTTCTTGAAGCTGTGAGAATCATTACGTCTGAAAAGAAATCTTTGCACCACGGAAAGCAAAGCCTGAACGCCGACAACTATCGCCGCATAAATAAACAGGGTATCAACAGGCTTTGCACCTGCAATTCCGTCAATAACAAGCGCAGAAAGAAAAACTGTCAATATATTGCCCGAAAGGTCAACGCAGTATTTTATCGTGTCTCTCGCAATATACCCCTTGTCCGCCTTATCGACAGCTTTAAGTGTTCTGCGTATTACCTCACGTTTTTCCTTTGGTGTAAGAATTTTTTCGTTATTGTCACTCATTTATCTGCACCTCCTCATCATTATAATAGCTGCTTTGAAGCTCAAAAAGCTCGGCATATTTGCCGTTTTGAGCCATAAGCTCTGCGTGAGTTCCACACTCGGCGATCCCGCCGTTTTCTATCAGGATTATCCTGTCGCAAAAACGGGTCGAAGCAAGTCTGTGAGAGATAAATATGCTTGATTTTCCCTTTGAAAAATCTGCATAATTAAGATACATTTTCTGCTCTGCGATAGGGTCAAGTGCCGCCGTCGGCTCATCAAGCAAAAGCACGGGAGCATCCTTGTACAAAGCTCTCGCAAGCGCAAGCTTCTGAGTTTCTCCGCCTGAAAGCTCCACCGCATTTTCAAAAACAGATTTTACAAGTCGGGTATTTTCCTTTTCGGGCAAGCTCATGACCTTTTCGTAGATGCCTGCCTTTTTCATACAGCTGCGGACCCTGTCAGGGTCATATTTTCCTGCTTCAGCTCCAGAAATATTTTCGGCAACAGTCACGGGCAAAATACATATATCCTGAAAAACCGCACTGAAAAGCTTAAAATATTCATCTCTGTTATAGCTGTTCACAGGCTTGCCATTCAGGAGGATCTCACCATCGGTAGGGTCATAAAGACCGCACATAAGCTTTATAAGCGTTGTTTTTCCTGCGCCGTTAAGACCCACCAATGCAAGCCGCTCACCCTTATGAAGCTTAAAGGAAATATTCTCAATAGTCGGCTTTTTCGCACCGACGTATTTGTAGCTTACATTCCGAAATTCAATTTCACACTCACCTGTCGGAAGCTTTTCCCCTGCTCTGCGATTTGTTTTATCTTCAATATCGAGGTATTCCCTTGAAAACGAAATATTCTCCGAAAGCCAGTTAAAACCCGAAGCCTTATCAAAAACCTCTCTTACCGCCCAGCTAAATTCAGATATCGAATTAAAGTACAGCACAAAATCGCCTGCTCCGATATCCCCGTTCACGACCATATAAATAACGCAGGCATAAGCGGCAAAATCTGATAAATGAACCATCAGCACACGGGCAAGGTCATGCCTGAACGACCATTCGTCCTGCTGCTCATACCAGTTAAGACGATTTCCGAATGACCTTGCAAACAGCTTTGCAAACCACTTATCCATGCCATAAACACGAACATCCTTTGCGGCTGAAAAATCACTTCCTGCATCACTGATGTAATTGAGCTCACGGACATATTTCTGCCAGTTGTCAGACATATTCCATATCCACATCATTTTATGACGCTCAATATAGAAGCTTGCTATCGCAGGAACTCCGACAATTAACAGCATAACGGGACTCAGCATTGAAAGTATTCCGCCGTATGCAACAACACGCAAAACCGCTGACAGAAATAATTTTATTGTGTTTACAGTCTGATACGATATATAATCAGAGCCTACCCACGCCTTTTGTATGGCGTCGCTGTTTTTACAGCTTTCATTGTTTTCATAGTCTGTGGACATATTCTTGCGTATAATTTTTCGGGTCATATGGCAGGCAAATTTATAATCTCCGTAATATCCGCCGTAATCATAAATTTCGTGCGTGATATATTTTGTAATTCGCTCGCCGATAATAAGCAAAAGGCATATCACTGCAAGCCGGATCCTTGATGATGTTCCCAAGGCAAGCTCAACAACATATTTCCCTGTAAAGGTTGTGAAAAGCGATTCTGCGACAAGTGCTATCACCTGAGCAAAAATCAGAACAAACATTAGCGGATGGCTTTTCCATAGTTCCGCAAGAATATACCGCATATTCTCAGAGATCTTATACTTAATTTTTGCCTGCTCCTTTCGATATTTCGCCCAATCCTCTTTCTTCTTTTTTCTGTCCCATTTTGTTACCTTTACCATAATCTCACCTCACATTTATCATATCACAAAAAAGACCGTTCGTGCCGATCTCGGAACGAACGGTCAAAATACAGAACGAAAGGAAATACAGTTGACAGTTAATAGTTAATAGTTAATAGTTATTAGTTGGATTTTGTTGATTTTACTATTGATGTGAGTATCTTTATTAGCTCGATGCAGTCGAAACTGATGCTTTCATATTGTTCTTTTGTTATGTAATCTGTTTGTACGAGAAGCTCCAGCCAGTATAATGTTTCTGCTGCTTCTTTAAGTGCAATGCTCATTTTGCTGATGAAATCCGCTGTACTCTGACCATATTCTCCCTCTTTGACATTTGCCCCGATACTTGTCCCACTGCGCAACATTTGCTTAGAGATAACAAATTCTTTCTTCTCTGCATTTAAGTATTTATATAACTTAATTATTCTAATGGCAAATCGTTTACTTTTTTCTTCTATAATTGATTTGTTATACATATTTCACCTCATAACTATTAACTATTCACTATCAACTATTAACTATTGAGCGGCACCATTATTTCAGTGGCAAACACGCCTTCCTCGTTCTGACGATTGACATAGCCGCCGTACTTTTTCGCAACCCTGTCTATTCGGAATAACCCGTAGCCGTGTTCGCCCTCTTTGGTGGAGAGATATGTATTTTTCGACTTGCGTACTTTGCCTGCGGAGTTCTGCACCGAAAGATACAGCTGCCCTTTCAGCTTGCCGATATATACACGCATAAAGCGTTCCTCTTCGGGAAGCGTGCCGCAGGCTTCAACTGCGTTATCCAGTATATTTCCAAGCATTGAACAAAGCTCAACATCGCTCATAGGCAGCTTGTCGGGAACATTCGCTTTCACATTAAGCTTTATGTTCATTTTCTCTGCAACATTCAGCTTGCTGTTGAGGATAGCGTCCGCCATAACATTGCCCGTCTTTATTACGGTGTCCACCGTGTCAAGATCGTCCGCAAGCTCGTTCAGATAGTCGGAAAGCTTGTCATAATTGCCCTCGGAAAGCTGTATTTTCATATTGTTTATGTGGTTGCGGTAATCGTGCCGCCAACCACGCACCTGACGGTACATATTCTGTATCTCGCGCACCTGCTTTTCGATAAGCTCGCTCTGAAAGCGCTCTATCCGGCGGTCTATCATATTGTATAGGGTGCGGCGGAGAAGAAAAAATACCGTAACGCAGACGGCAATAAATAGTATTGCCGCACCGATGATTATTGCTATTGTCATAAATTATCCCCCTGCGAATTGAGAATTGAAAATTGATAATTGATAATTTCGGTATCTGCTTCGCAGATCTATTATAAATATTTCGCCGCAAGCGACACCTTAACTGTCAACCATCAACTATTAACTATTAACTGTCAACTGTCACCTGTCATCGTTTGAAGTATAAAACCGAATAAACTTCTCATTAACTTCCTTATAAAGCCGCCGTGAAAGCGGAATGTTTTCACCACTGTCAAGCATAATATCCGTCTTGCCGATGCTGCGAACATACCGCATATTCACGAT
>ERZ1026854.176-NODE-176-length-47766-cov-9.666681_pt1 | contig 47766 bp, 35 predicted proteins | sample MGYA00380157_ERZ1026854 | MGnify/ENA primary metagenome ERZ1026854 (study PRJEB33269, sample SAMEA4719793) | human gut metagenome | biome: human-associated habitat; feature: organic feature; material: feces | place: Cameroon | collected 2013-10 ... | reverse complement strand
TGTATCTCATAGCTTTTATTATACCATATTTTTTCTATGTTGACAAGTTCTTATACTAAACACCATTTAAAATTTGGAAAAAATCAAGCCGACAATCTTTGATATATTGGATTTCGGCGCAGATTTTTTCTGTATTTTATTGGTGTTTAGTATTAAACATAACAGCGCCGCATAATCAGTATTATGCGGTGCTGTAAAAAAGTCTGTCATTGGTTTTATCAGAAACCGTTTCCGTGTCTGTTGAACTTGATCTCGGGCATTGAGTCGGAGGAATAATAATCCTTGCCCGGGCGCTTGAAGAAGATATCTGCATCCTCAGGCTGCTTGATGCCCTTCTTCGAAGTTTTTTCAGCTTCGGCAAGAGCCTTGCGTTCGCTTTCACGCATATTTCTTGTGCGTTCCTTGTCGCGGATCTGTCTGTTGAGTTCGATAGATTCCTCGATCTCCTGCTGGAGCTTTTTGAAATCCATTCTCTTGTGGCCGTTCTGCTTAACAGGCTGTTCGGGAGCGAGCAGATCAGCCGCGGTAAGGCCGTCAAGTTCGGAATCGTCATAATCATCAACGAACATTACATCGTCGCCGAAGGTCTCATCTGCTGTTTCCTCGGTTTCGGGTTCATCGTCCATGCTGATGTTGCCGATGTCTTTCTTTTCGGGTTCGCTGCCGAAGAGGGCGCTGTTGTCCATGCTCGGAGCGCCGTTGTCGGTCACATCGAGGTCGATGGAGTTATTGATTATATCGTATGTATTGTCTGCTTTTGCAGCAGCGGCATCTCTTGCAGCCTGTTCCTCGCGCTCTCTTTCGCTCTTGAGGCGGTCAGCTTCGGCTTTAGCCTTTGCTTTTGCGAGATCTTCAACTGCGTTGAGCGCTCTGGAGCTTGTTCTGTTCGCTGTGGAGCTTTCGTTTCCGAGAATATCGAAATCGAAGTCTATGCCTGCATTGTTTATGGGAGCAGGCTTTGGTGCAGGAGCAGGGGCAGGTGTCGGTGCAGCTGCGATAGGGTCAAACAGGATATCGGATATCGGTGACGGCGCAGGAGTCGGCGCAGGTGCGGGAGTCGGTGCCGGTGCTGCTGTCTGAACGGGTGCAGCTGGTTCTGCCGCAGGCTTCTTGCGTGCGAAAAGATCCATATAGCTGTTATGCTTAGGCGCTGTGCTTGCAGGCTTTGGCGTTGGCATCGGCGCAGGAGCAGGGGCAGGTGTCGGAACGGGAGCAGGCATCGGCGCAGGTGTCGGAGCAGGCTGTGCGGCAGCCACAGGCTTCGGCATTGGTGCTGGCTTCGGAGCTGTCGGCTTCGGTGCTGTGAGCTTGGCAATATCGTCTGCGATAGAGAGGACGTTGTCATTTTCGTCTTCTTCCTGCTTCGGGCGCTTCATCTCCGCGCTTTCGGCAATGTCGGAAAGCGGAGGTATCTCGGGTTCTGCAATTCCTGCGTAGGTGTTCTGAACTGCGCTGTCATCTTCGTGAGGAACAGCCTTTATATCCTTTATTTTGCCAAGTTCGCTTGGGTTGATGCCATTGTCGAGCTTGGTATTGTCCATAATATGATTGATGCTCGGAATATCCGTAACATCGACCTGAGTAAATAACGTGTCTTCGCCGCTCTTTTCGCTTGCGACTTTTTCGCGGAGCGCATTTACAACGATAGAAGCGACAGCCTTGACCTCTTCCTTAACGGGTTCGGTCTGAACAGGCTTAGGTGCTTCAGCCTTGGGTTCTTCCTTGGCAGGTTCGGTCTGAACAGGTTTCGGAATTTCAGCCTTGACTTCTTCCTTAACGTGCTCTGTCTGAACCGGCTTAGGTGCTTCGGCTTTGATCTCTTCCTTGACGGGTTCGGTCTGAACAGGTTTGGAAATTTCAGCCTTGGGTTCTTCCTTAACGTTTTCTGTCTGAATCGGCTTAGGCTCTTCCTTGATAGGTTCAGCCTTTGGCACTTCGGCGTTATGCTGATGAACGGGAGGATGATTGAGAAGCACATTTCCCGATGAAAGCGCTGCAAGAGCATCATCGAGTGAAGCTACGATAGGCTCACCGTTTTGTGTAACAGACTTAGGCTGTTCGGTTTTTGGCTGAGCAGGCTTGGGAGCTTCAGCCTTGGGTTCTTCCTTAGGCTGAACTGGAGTTTCAACTGTCGGTTCAGCTTTGACGGGTTCTTCGCGAATAGGTTCGGCAGCCTTTTCCTCTGTTTCGGTCGGTTTTGCTGCTTCGGCAGGCTTAGGCTGATGAACGGGAGGCTTGTTGAGAAGCACATTTCCCGATGAAAGTGCGGCAAGCGCATCATCGAGCGAAGTAACAACGTGTCCGCCGCTCGGTGCAGCAGGCTTCGGCTGAACAGGCTTTGGCGGCTCGGGTTTTGGTATCGGAGCAGTCTCAGGCTTCGGAGCTTCTGCGGCAGGTTTAGGCTGAACGGGAGCAGCAGGTGTTGGCTTTGGCGCTTCTGCAGCGGTCTTGTTCTGCGTTTCGTTCAAAGCGGCTCTTATTTCTTCAGCCGCTCTCTGCGCGGATCTCTTCGGCGGATTTAGTATATTCTGCACGGCTGCGATAAGACTCTTTAAGTTATCCTTTGAAGTTGAATCGGAGTAGCCTTTGATTATCGCAAGTGCGTTGATATCATCGGCTGTACGAACATCATGCTTGTTTATCGAAGTCTGAGCGGCAAGGAGCTGTGCTTTGTCCATAACGCTCGTTTTCTTCTTATCGATGCCGCTGTTGATGACAACGAGAGGGACAACGTTCTTGAACTGTTCTGGATAGTTTTCCGCGATAAGGCGAGCCTTGGCTTCTTCGGAATCATTGCAGTACCACGAAACCGCGGCAATGATTATCTTGTTGACATTGACCTGACCGAGATTCTTTTTCAGCCAGTCCATTATCAGTATCTTATCGCCGTAAACGCCGCCTGCAAAGACAACGGCTTTATATTCGAGCGCCTTGGTGGACGTGAATGAAGCCACAGCGAAAATATCCGCGCCGGCTTCTTCTTTCATCCAATCGGCATATTGCTTGGTATGACCGTATTTTGTAGCATATACAACAGCTAAATCTTTCATCGTTATGTACAGGCTCTGATGCCCTCTGTCCTCCTACAAATAGATTTTTTGCTGCGCTGTCAAAATGCCTAAACGCAGCGGCTCTTATTTCAATTATAACGGCTTTTACAACGCTCTATGTGGATAATATATTAACCAAATATTAATTTTATTTTAATTATTGAATCAAACTATGAATAAAACAGCCAAAACAAGGCTCTTTTAATCGATTTGTTAAAGAAAACGATATTTTTTGTGCAGAATGACGATATTAGTTGAAATATTTTGTTTTCTGCGTGAGTGTACCGAGCAGTTCAAGGCGCGCGGTGTCCTTGTATTCAGGTTTTATCATATAATAAATGTAGTTTTCGGCGAGTGCGATGTCGGGGACAGTTCTTCCCTCGATCTTGAACTGATTGAATCCCATTGGGACGTATTTTTCGACGATCGCATCGGGCGAAATATGCGTTGGAAGGTCGGTTATCTGATAGATGTGGCGAAGCATCGACGGGCATTTGAAGTCCTCGAAGTGTGTAGGTTTGCGCATCATCGGCGGAGTTTTCATATATTCCGCATACTTTATCTGAGTTTCGCCGATAGAACGGTAATGTTCGCCTCTTCTCGGGCAGTTCGGAACGCAGCAGGCATTTATGAGAAGCTCGCACTTTTCCTTATGCGGAAGAGTTTCGAGAAACTCGAAATTGTTGTTCCAGTTATAGTCGAGAACGACGTAATGATAGTCTTTTTCAAGCTCCGCGGAAAGCTCGTCGGCGTTTCGTATCTCCTTGCAGGTGGACGAGGTTATCTTGTAGCTTGGGTAATTTTTGCGAATGTACTCTTCGAGTATCGGTGAAAGGACAATGACTTCGTTCAGACCATTATCGCACATTCTCATAACTTTATTGCAGAAAGGGTCGCCGAGGTGCTTTTCCTCGATAAGAGGGTTCGTGAATGTGAATCGGAGCGGAACACCTCTTGAATTGAACGCCTTTGTGACCTGCTTTATTATCTCATCATCAACAACGCCGACCGTATTTCGTCCGCCGTTCCAAAGTGACGGAGGAAACGCGCCGAAAACGGACGCTATCTTCACGCCTTCGCGGAAATATTCGGGGTGCTGCTGCATAAGCGTGAGCAGAAGCAGGTTAAGTCGGCAGTGATTGATAAAATCAGGAATATGAAAATTTATATCCATTTTGAAATTTGCTCCTTAGAAAAAAATAACACTATAATTATAGCATATTTATATCAAATTTTCAATAGAGTAGGGAATTGTCGGCATTATTCTGTCAGAAATGACAAAAAACAGGCTGTCTATTGTATTTTTACGCTAAAGTGCTATAATTAAGGGTAAAGATTTTTTCAAAAAGGAACGATAGAAATGACTGTCAACACACTTATGCCTTATGCCGAAAAGCTGAGCGCTCTTTCGGTTTTCAGAGGTATTCTTGAAGATGAAACCGTAAAGGAATTTCTCGCAATGCTCCGCGAGCCGACACCTGCGACTTACGGCAGCTTCGTTAATTCGCTTTACAAGACAACGGACGATCTCACCGACTACATACTCGGCGCAGTTACTGAGAACGAGAACCCTTTTATGCTCCGCCTTGCCGCTTTTGAGGAAGTTCCCGAACATATTGAAAAAGCTGCAAAGGCTGAACTTGAAGTTTTGCAGGAAATTGCCGAGATAACCTCCGACACGGTAAAAAAAGCAATGGGCGAACACGCCGCTTATGTTGCTTCGGACTGGAAAACCTCACCCGTGAACTTCACCAAGGCTTATACCGAGCGTATGAGCTGCCTTTCGACCAAGGGCTACGGCATCTTCGCCGAATATTACGCTTTCACGCTGAAAAACGGCAAACTTATGCCGATAAAGAACCCCGACCCTCAGCGCCTTTCGCAGCTTTCGGGATATGAACTTGAACGCGGCAAGGTAATAAGCAACACTCTTGCGCTCCTCAACAACAAGCCTGCCGCAAACGTGCTTCTTTACGGCGACGCTGGCACGGGAAAATCCTCGACCGTAAAGGCTGTTGTCAACGAATACAAGGACGAGGGACTTCGCCTTGTTGAGCTTAACAAATCGCAGCTCCCCGAACTTCCCGATGTTATCGAAAAGATAGCAAAAAATCCGCTCAAATTTATCATTTTCATCGATGATGTTTCGTTCTCGTCCGATGATGATAATTTCAGCTCGCTCAAAGCCGTTCTCGAAGGCTCGGCTACAGCTAAGACTTCCAACATTGCTATCTATGCAACGAGCAACAGACGGCATCTTGTCAAAGAGAAATTCTCCGACAGAGAGGGTGACGATATGCACGTTGCCGACACGAGAGAGGAACTTATCTCCCTTTCCGAGCGTTTCGGACTTAAAGTTGCGTTCTTAAAGCCTGACAAGGAGAACTATCTGAAGATAGTTGAAAATCTCGCAAAGGAAAACGGCATAGAGGTCACGGACGAGCTTCTTATGGGTGCGGAAGCGTTCGCCCTCCGCAGAAACGGCAGAAGCGGCAGAGCGGCAAAGCATTATATTCAGTCCGTTCTTGCAAAATAAAAAAATCAAAGAACATAAAAGCGTGTGTTTTCATTGTGCTTTTTGTTTATAAAGGACGTATTTACTCAGCTTAATTGCATAAATTCACCAAAGTTGATGCACGTTCACTAAATGTTCATACTCACGCACATAAAAAATAGTATAATTAAATTTATCAGTTTAAAATTTTATCATTATGAAAGGCGGTAAATCAATGGGGTTTTTCCGAAACGCTGATGTACCCGTGCTGATCGCTTTCGTGATATATCTTCTTATCATGATCGGCATCGGTTTCTATTTCAGCAACAAGAGCAAAAAAATGAGCGACTACTTCCTCGCAGGAAGAGGTCTTAATTCGTGGGTAACGGCAATGTCCGCGCAGGCTTCCGATATGAGCGGCTGGCTGCTTATGGGTCTTCCGGGTGCGGCTTATGCCACGGGTATGGGAAACTACTGGATCGCTATCGGTCTTGCTGTCGGTACGATACTCAACTGGGCATTCGTTGCGAAGCCGCTTCGTAAGTTCACCGAAAAAGCAGGCGACGCTATCACGATACCTCAGTATCTTCAGAACCGTTTCAAGGCTGACAGCCCGATAGTTCGTCTTGTATGCGCAGTCGTAATCTTCATCTTCTTCCTCGTTTATACGACCTCCGCATTCGTTTCGGGCGGCAAGCTTTTCCAAGTCGTTTTCAACATCGACAGCTCCAACGAAACATACGCAAAGGCAGCGGTTATCATTTCCGCACTTATAATCATCATCTATACATTCCTCGGCGGATTTAACGCCGTTGCTTGGACAGACCTTGTTCAGGGCTTGCTGATGTTCTTTACAATAGTTGCACTCCCTATCGCACTTATTACAGCAACTCCCGATTTTAGCTGGGAAATGGTCACTTCAACACCAAAGATCGTTGCTGAGGGTGCAGATGCTTCGGGCTATGCATCATTGGTAAGCGGCAGAGGCGCAAACTCCATTATAAGCGACCTTGCCTGGGCGCTCGGCTACTTTGGAATGCCGCACATCCTCGTTCGCTTTATGGCTATCAAGGACGCAAAGAGCGTTAAGAAATCCGCTATAATCGCTATCGTCTGGGTAATAATCTCACTCGGCGCAGCTGTACTTATCGGTATCCTCGGAAGAGTTTACCTCGACAGCATCGGCGTTACACTCACAGGAAACCAGCAGGAGCTTATCTTCATCGACGTTGTAAAGCGTCTGTTCCCCGGTGCGCTCGCAGGCGTATTCCTCTCCGCAGTGCTTGCTTCAATTATGAGCACCGCAGACAGCCAGCTCCTCGTTACAGCCTCCGCAGTTGTAAATGACTTCTATAAAGTTATCGTAAAGAAAGAAACCTCCGATAAAAAGCTTATGTGGATAAGCCGCGGCGCGGTAATGGTTATTTCCGTTATTGCCTGCATACTCGCACTTGACCCGAAGGATTCTATCATGGGCATCGTTTCAAACGCATGGGCAGGCTTCGGCGCAGCATTCGGTCCTGCAATTATCCTCTCCCTCTACTGGAGAAGACTTACGCTCAAGGGTACAGTCGCAGGCATCATCGGCGGCGCGGCAACGGTTATCGTTTGGGAATATGTTCTTCACTGGAGCGGAATGTTATACTCTATCGTTCCGGGATTCATCGTTTCGATACTCCTCACCGTTATTGTTTCCCTTATCGACAAAGAACCCTCCGACGAAGTTAAGGCGCTCTTTGACGAAGCGAGAAAATAATGCGTAATTCGTAATTATTTGTGTTCCGCGAATTTGCATCAAAAACCTATTTCTGTAGGGGCGGATTCCATATCCGCCCTACCAATACATCGAATTTTGGTGTAAAAACGGGCACAAATATTGTAGGAAACGGGTTTCCAGTCCCGAATCGCGGCAGCGATTTTCAACGCATATTTTGTAGGTTTTATTGCATAACAAAACACCCTTGATTTTATCTGATAAAAAGATAAAATCAGGGGTGTTCGTTTATTTTATACGAATAATCTAATCGCAATGTGTACAAAAAATCAATCAAAAGCTTGTAGCTGTTAAAAACAGGTTGATGTTGCAAACAGTTTGGTGTTGCAAACAGGTTTATATGGGTTTCCGATTTTCTACACATTCATTAGAGCTTAGTATTGTATCGCCTTACGGCGCGGAACGGGAAACCTGTCGCCTACGGCATCTTTGAATAAAAAAATCGGGCAGATATTAGATCCGCCCGATTTTAGAATCAAATGTCAGCTTTGCAAATAATTCCGAATTCCGAATTCATAATTCCGAATTAATTACTTGACCTCAACGTTCTTGTAGTACCAGTTGATGCCGCCCTTGATAGTTGCATCGTCGAGAGTTGAATCCTCTTCGCCTACTGTTGAACCGTCATTGGTTTCGAGTACGCCGTCAAATACGTTGAAGCCGTTGTTGAGGATCTCGTTCTTTGCTTCGTCAACCTTTGCCTGCATTTCATCTGTGCAGAGTGCAGAATTGAGGTCGGAGATGTCGAGAAGTCCGTCAGCCATACCGCCGTAGTAGTTCTCGCAGTTCCATGTGCCATCGATAACCTGCTGTACAGCCTGTGTATAGTATGCACCCCAGTGCCATTCAACAGATGTGAGTGTTGCGCCCGGTGCGTCCTTGATCATATCGCTGTTGTAGCCTACGCCCCATACGCCTGCGCTTTCAGCTTCGAGCTGTGGGTTGGGAGTATCGCAGTGCTGTGCAATAACATCGCAGCCTTCAGCGATAAGAGCCTTTGCAGCGTTGGTTTCTTCTGTAGGAGAATACCAGCTGTTTGTTACCTTAACGTAGATCTTTGCATCGGGGTTTACGGAAGCAACGCCGATAGCGAATGCATCGATACCGCCTGTAACCTCGGAGTTTTCGCTGCCCATTGCTGCAACGTAGCCGATGAGGTTGGATTCGGTCTTCATACCTGCAACGATACCGGAAAGATATCTTGCCTGATAGATTCTGCCGAAGTAGTTGTTCATATTCTTGCCGTTATTCTTATAGCCTGTGCCGTGGGAGAAAACAACGTTCGGGAACTCGTCTGCGAGAGCTTCCATTGTGTCCATATATCCCCAGCTTGTACCGAAGATGATGTTGCATCCTGCTTCGATGCACTCTCTGATAGCTGTTTCGGTAGCTGTTGGGTCGCCGTCGCTTACGTTGTTCTTTCTGATGATCTGGTCATCGGAAAGTCCGAGAGCAGCCTGCATATCCTGGATACCGACATCGTGTGTGTAGGAATAACCCGAACCGTCAGCAGGGTTGCCGATGTGGATAACGCCGACCTTGATATCTTCCTTTGCGTACTGGATAGTTGATGCAGATGCGCTGTCCGATGCTGTGTCGGCAGAGCCGTTGTCAGCTGTGTTGGAAGAACAGCCTGTGAGCATAAGAACTGCTGCTGCGGAGATCGCAGCGATGATTTTTGTTAACTTCATAATACACCTTCCATTTTCTTTTTATCACAATCTTTGACATTATTTGACAGCCTTTTAACAAGCTTTTAAACCTGTTTTAAAACCGCCTTAACTATTATAAACTAAACTTTGCTATGTTTCAATAAACAACTTGACAAATTTTTCACGGTTTGACAAGCTTTAAACGGTGGTTTTCAACAGTTTCTGCGATTTTATAAAAAATATTTGCATTTTTCATAATAATATGGTAAAATAAAATTTGTTTAAGTTTTCACCGTGTGGAAATTTTAACCGACCTAAAATGGAAAGGACAAGCTATGAATATTCTGTTTCTGCTCCACCCAAAAAACACAGTCGAATTCCTTTATGATGATGATACTTTTGAAAAAGGATACAACTGCATGAGAAGCAGCAGCTACACCGCTATCCCCGTTATCGACCGCGAAGGCGTTTACGTCGGAACTGTCAGCGAGGGCGACTTTCTGCGCGCGATAATGGACGACCACCTCTTTTCCGCCGAGGAAATGGGCGACTGCATCGTCGGCGACTATATCCGCAAAGGCTGGAATCCGCCGATAAAGGTCACAGCTCAGCTCGATGAGCTTGTTATGCAGGTAATGGATCAGAACTTTCTTCCCGTTGTCGATGACAGAGGTTGTTTTGCGGGAATCATTACAAGACGTGATATTATCAAGCATTATTACGATAAGTACAGCAAGGTGCAGGAAACGGCAGGCGCTGAATGGAACTAAGGATTAAAGAGCTTCGGCGAAGCCACCGTTATTCCCAACAGCAGATAGCTGACTATCTTTACGTCAGCCAATCGATTTATTCGCGGTATGAAAGCGGTGCTATCGACATTCCTATCTCCCACGCGGCTAAGCTTGCAGTGCTTTATCACGTCAGCGTTGACTATATCTGCGGTCTGACCGATATTTCCGAGCCTTACCCCGTGAGAAACAAACTGAGGGTGTTTTATCCCGAAAAATGACGACCGCATATCTGCATTTTTTCAAATAAATACTGTAGGGGACGGGTTTCCCGTCCCGTTTTGGGTGATTTGTCAAAATCGGGACGGGAAACCCGTCCCCTACATTGTTCTCGTGATAAATTTTACGACAAAGCAAAGAAAAATTGCCGATCGGCGAGGAATGACGTTCCTCGGTTATTGACGGCAGAGCTTTTTTATGGCATAATAATTTATGATATATAAAAAATAAGATGAAGCGGCACTATTACAATGTATTGCGGCAAATCTGAATGGAGGAATATTAATATGAAAAGAGAGCTTCCAAAGCTCTACGAACCCGGCGAGGTAGAGGACAAAATTTATAAATACTGGATGGACAACGAGTGCTTCAAGGCAAGCGTTGACCCGAAGAAAGAACCATACACTATCGTTATCCCCCCTCCGAACATCACGGGACAGCTCCACATGGGACACGCCCTTGATGAAACATTGCAGGATATCCTTATCCGCTGGAAGCGTATGAGAGGCTACTCCGCACTCTGGCTCCCAGGCACTGACCACGCTGCTATCGCTACCGAGGCTAAGATCGTTGCCGCTATGGCTGAAGAGGGTCTTACCAAGGAACAGATCGGCAGATCGGCATTTATGGAAAGAGCATGGGCATGGAAAGCAAAGTTCGGCGGAAGAATTGTCGAACAGCTCAAGAAGCTCGGCTGCTCCTGCGACTGGTCGAGAGAACGCTTCACAATGGACGAGGGCTGCAACAAGGCTGTCCGTGAGGTTTTCGTAAACCTTTATAACAAGGGACTTATCTACAGAGGTGAGAGGATCATCAACTGGTGTCCTCACTGCAAGACCTCTATTTCCGATGCGGAAGTTAACTATGAAGATCAGGCAGGCCATTTCTGGCATCTCCGCTATCCCCTTTCCGACGGCAGCGGATATATCGAGCTTGCCACAACACGTCCCGAAACTCTTCTCGGCGATACAGCCGTTGCTGTAAACCCTGCTGACGAGCGTTACAAGGACTTCGTCGGCAAGACAGTTATCCTCCCTATCGTCCACCGCGAAATTCCTATCGTTGCCGATGATTATGTTGAAATGGACTTCGGTACGGGCGTTGTAAAGATCACTCCTGCACATGACCCGAACGACTTTGAAGTCGGTCTTCGCCATAAGCTCCCCGTTATCAACGTTCTCACAGAAGATGCAAAGATCACTGATGACTATCCGAAGTACGCAGGTATGGACAGATACGAAGCAAGAAAGGCTATCGTTGCCGACCTCGAAGCAGAGGGCGCTCTCATCAAGGTAGAAGACTACAACCATAACGTTGGCGTTTGCTACCGCTGCGGAACTACCGTTGAACCGAGAGTTTCAACACAGTGGTTCGTTAAAATGGAACCTCTTGCAAAGCCTGCTATCGAAGCCGTTAAAACGGGCAAGACAAAATTCGTCCCAGAGCGTTTCGATAAAATTTACTATCACTGGCTCGAAAATATCAAGGACTGGTGTATCTCCCGTCAGGTTTGGTGGGGTCATCAGATACCTGCTTTCTACTGCGATGACTGCGGTGAAATGGTCGTAACAAAGGAAGACGGTGCAGTTTGTCCTAAGTGCGGAAAGCCGATGCGTCAGGACAGCGATACACTCGATACATGGTTCAGCTCGGCACTCTGGCCGTTCTCCACACTCGGCTGGCCCGAACAGACCGAAGATCTCAAATATTTCTATCCTACAAATACACTCGTTACGGGTTACGATATCATCTTCTTCTGGGTAATAAGAATGATGTTCAGCGGAATCGAGCATACGGGCGAAGTTCCGTTCAACACAGTCCTTATCCACGGACTTGTAAGGGATTCACAGGGCAGAAAGATGTCCAAGTCGCTCGGAAACGGCGTTGATCCGCTCGTTGAGATCGACAAGTACGGCGCAGACGCTCTCCGCTTTATGCTCGCAACGGGCAACGCACCGGGCAACGATATGCGTTATATGGAGGACAAGGTCAAGGCTTCCCGTAACTTCGCAAATAAGCTTTGGAACGCTTCAAGATTCATTATGATGAACCTCCCCGACGATTTCAAGGCAACAGAACTCCCGAAGAACCTCAATATCGAAGACAAGTGGGTAGTAAGCAAGTTCAATACCCTCGCCAAGGAAGTAAATCAGAACCTCGAAAGCTTTGAACTCGGCGTTGCTGTTTCAAAGCTCTATGACTTCATCTGGGACGTTTACTGCGACTGGTATATCGAGCTTACAAAGCCGAGGATCCAGGCAGGCGGTGAAACTGCACAGATCGCACAGCAGGTACTCGTTTGGGTAATGAAGGGTATGCTCAAACTTCTCCACCCGTTTATGCCGTTCATCACCGAAGAAATTTGGCAGACACTCTGCGAGGGCGATGGCGCGATTATGCTCGCCGACTTCCCCGTTTACGACAGCGCACTTGACTTCGCCGCTGACGAAGTAAGCTTCGAGAAGATCATCACTGCTATCAAGGCTATCAGAAACCGCCGTGCAGAGATGAACGTTCCGCCGTCCGTAAAGGCAGCACTCCATATCGAAACAGCAGAAAAGGCAACATTCGAGCAGGGCGTACTCTTCTTTGAAAGACTTGCTTCCGCTTCCGAGGTAGAAATTGCCGATAAGGTTGATATGCCCGACGCTGTAACAGTAGTTACCGACAGCGCAAGAATCTTTATCCCACTCGACCAGCTCGTAGATAAGGAAAAGGAACTTGCACGTCTTGATAAGGAAAAGAAAACCGTACAGAAAGATATCGACTTCTCTCAGGGCAAGCTCAATAATCAGGGCTTCCTCGCAAAAGCCCCTCAGCAGCAGGTAGAAGCCGAAAAGGCAAAGCTTGCAAAGGCTCTCGAAAAAATGGCTAAGATCGAGGAATCTATTAAAGCGTTCAAATAAAATTCGGAATTAGGAATTCGGAATGCGGAATTATTTGCAGAACTGACAATTTGTCGGGCTATGCGAAGCCAAATAAAGTTTACGTCCACGCTTTTTAAAGGGTGGCAGGGGTTGAGGGGACAGCGTCCCTCATCGCTCTCCGCAGAGAGCGAAACTCCCTAAACTAACAAATAACGCTTTGTTGCAATAGCGTAATATCTATAAGTTAAAAGGCGCAATTCACATAAATAATGGAGAACGAAATATGAGAAATCAGTTTCGTAAAGCCATAAAATGTGAATTGCGCCATACTATTTTCCTAAAATAACCTATCTTCGGCGTGAAATGCGCAGAGCGAAGCGATAAGCATTTTTTGCCGACATCGTTTGAACAGCGGTGGTATATGAACGGGAAACGACATTTTAACGTAGGGTCGGATTTCATATCCGACCGTTTTCACGCACAACGGGATAAAACATAAGCTGCGACTCCAAAACAGACCATCTGTCAGATATTCCACCGCTGTTCATACTGCGTTTTACCGTTCATACAACGTTGAAGCGAAAATCCACTCACTCCATTCGTGGATTTTCGCTCCAAGGATAGATTTTTGATGAAAATAGAATTGGCGCAATTCACATTTTTAGGGTTTACAGAACTAATTTCTCATAGTTCGTTCTCCGTTATTTTTGTGAATTGCGCCTTTTTAGCTGTTAGTGATTTCGCTATTGCAACTGACTTTTAACTGTTAGTTTAAGGAGTTTCGCTTCTGCGGAAGCGACCAAAGGGCTTCCGCCCTCTGGACACCTGACGAGCTGTGCTCAGCTCGACCAGCTGGTTGGCTTCGCAACGCCCAACAATTGTCAGCTCTGCAATAATTACGCATTACGCATTTCGAATTACGCATTAATCAAAGGCTTATTATTGCAAAAACGATAAGCAGAACTCCGCATAAGCCGCGCAGGTCAAGCTTTTTCTCGGACGATGCTTTTTTCCCGAGGAGATTTGCCGAAACCACGAAAGCAAACCCTATCACGAACGACAATATCGCTATCGGCAGCATTGGCACTGCTCCGAAGCCTGCTCCCAAGCCTGCTGCGAGTGAATCGGCTGAGAGCGCTGCCGAGAGGACGAGCGCTTCTTTGCAGGATATATCCTTTGAACGGTCGCTGTCGGCTTCTTCGTCCGAAAGGCACACGCGGAGCCGCGAACCCTCGGGCAGCTTATCGCAGAGCTTCTCAAATGCTTTATGGAAGATATTGAAAAGCCCCAGCAGAGCAAGAATAGCGCTCGATATCACCGTGCAGACGCCGCTCGGGATAAACCGCACTGCCGTTCCGCCGAGCGCCGCCGACAGAGTAAGAAAGGCCGCACCCGATGCGCTTATCACCGCCGCCGACTTGGGAGGTATCGCTATCCCCGACACGCCAAGTCCAAAAGCCGCACAGAAACCGTCGGAGGAAACAGCGATAATAAGCAGCAGAAGTCTTAATATTTCTGTAAAACTCAACATAGCAATTATACACTCTCCAAATCCCCTTATTTACTCTATATTATGATTTAGTACATTAATTGTGATAGAATAGTTCACACTATTGATGTATAATATTAATACAATAGCATAGCATAAAAAAGGGCAACGCGCGTTCAGAGCTTGCCCAAATTTTAAGGGTGTAAATAATGGCGTTAAAAGACAGGGTGCTTGCCGTTCTTGAGGCAAACAAAGGCAAAACAGTTTCAGGCACAAAAATTTCAAATACGGTGGGAGTAACCAGAGGGGCAGTTTGGAAAGCCGTAAATACTCTCCGAAGCGAGGGCTACTCCATTTCGGCAGTCACGAACCGCGGATACTGCCTTGAAGAATCGAATGACCTCCTCAGCGAGCAGGCAATAAGACCGTACCTTGAAACAAAGGCTCTCGGAAGAAAGCTCGACGTTTACCGCGAGATAGATTCAACGAATTCATTCACAAAAGAAGCCGCACATTACGGCGCTGTACACGGCACTACCGTTATCGCGGAAATTCAGACGGGCGGCAAGGGCAGACTCGGACGAAAGTTCCATTCACCGCTCGGAATGGGCGTTTATATGAGCGTTATCATCAGACCGAAGCTCTCGCTCGACAGTTCGCTCCTCGTCACAAGCTGCGCCGCAGTTGCGGTCGCTCAGGCGATAGAACGAGTTGCCCCAGAGGTAGAGTGCAAGATAAAATGGGTCAACGATATTTATATCAACGATAAAAAGGTATGCGGTATCCTCACCGAAGCCGCAGTTGATGTTGAGCAGGGCGGACTTGAATACGCCGTAATAGGAATGGGCGTAAACGTGCAGAATTCATCGTTCCCCGAAGAGCTTGCGAATATCGCGACCTCGATAAAAATGGAAGTCCACCATAACGTTTCGCGAAACCTTTTGGCGGCGGAAATACTCAACTGCCTTGAAGAACAGCTCGACAATATCGGCAGCGGCGATTTTATGAAAGAATATGTAAGACGTTCAAACGTTATCGGCAGAAGAATAACCATAACTCAGGGCGAGGATATGTTCACCGCCGACTGTCACGGCATCGACGAAAAAGGCAGGCTGCTCGTCCGCTGCGACAACGGCGAAGAAAAAGCCATAAGTTCGGGAACGATAAGATTCGCTGACTAATGCGGAATTATTTTAAAACCAACAGTTGTTAAAACTTTTCAAATCTAAAATTATAAGGCACAATTCACATTAAAAGGTAATAGACCTTAAATATGAATTGTGCCTTTTCGTTATTGTTTATGATGAAGAAAATGCTTTAATTTTAAATGTCAGTTACCTATAACTAACCTTGAAATTTTGCGAGCATTGTGATATAATGAAAAAAGATTGGAGGTTGGAGATTTTCTATGAGTACAATAAAAGAAACTCTGCATGAAAAGAGAAAAACAACAGAAGACCATATCAAACAGCTTCAGCAGGAAGGAAAGCAAGGCGTTCGCTATACTGCTATGATGCCTGATATTCAATTTATGGCATTTGGGCTGATAAGTGATATCGGTTGGATAATACATCTTATAGCAGGCATAATTTACTTTAGCAAAAACGGTTTTCATCATGTGTCAGACTATGCGGCTCTCGCTGCATTGGCAGCTGTCGTATTCGGTGTTGCCTATATTATTTATCTGAACAAGATACACGAAAAGGAAATTGCAACAAAGCTTCAAAAAGATCTTAGCTTCGGTATGACTGTTTATGCCGGATTGGCGGGTGCTGTTATCGGAATAATTCAGATAGTGGTATCGGGCGTTTCATCGGAACTTGTATGGATAGTAATTGGCGGAGCATTAAACTTTGCTTCGTGCCTGCCGATATATCTCTCATTTAAAAAAGGAATTTTTTACGGAGTAAAATAAGTTCCTGCTTAAATAAAGGGCTGGGAGAAAACCTCTCAGCCCTCTGGCTGTTGAAAAAGTATATTTCATTTATGCAGATTGACAAAAAAATTTTATGACTTGATCGTAAAAAGAAAACTGCCATTCATATCCCGTCGGTGCTAAACGCTCGTCGCTTTGCTCCTCACGTTTATTTGCCGAGGATAGTTGTTCCGAACATAAAGAATAAGCGCAATTCACATTTTATAGGTTTACAGACCGATTTATCAAATTCTGTTTTACTTTTTGAGATGTGAATTGCGCCTTTTAACTTATAGATAATTTCGCTATTGCGGCATTACTTGGTGCTGTTAGTTTAGGGTGTTTCGCTTCTGCGGAAGCGACAAGGTGGCTCTGCCCCCCTTGACCCCCTGCCACCCTTTGAAAAGCGTGGACGTAAACTTTAATTTTGTGCAACTTTTTCAATAATACACTTTTTCAACAAACTGAAACCTCTCAGCCCTTTAACATTGCTCATCGGGCAATGCCGCTTGCGCATTAGTCTACTGTCGCTTTACTACAATTTCAAGCTAAAATTTTATTGCTTTTTCCCTTGCTTTTTCTGCGCCGATATTGTATAATTAAAGGAGTACGTTTTAATGAGGTGAATTATTTGCATTTCGATGATATTCTGAACTGTGTCGGTATTATCGCAAAATATCTGCTCCCGACGCTGAAAGTTTTCTTCTTTACGCTCCTTTTCTCCATTCCGCTCGGAATGATAGTTGCGCTTATAAAAAAATGTCCGTTCAAGCCCGTTTCGTGGCTTATAAATCTGTATATCCTTATCATGCGCGGCACTCCGCTCATGCTTCAGATAATCACTATCTACTATGCTATACCGATGCTACAGAAAGCAGGACATCTGACGGGTATCGATATCCGAAGTGACTCATACCAGTTTACGGCACTTATCGTTGCTTTCGCGCTCAACTATGCGGCTTACTTTGCCGAAATTTTCAGAGGCGGCATTGAGGCTATCCCAAAGGGTCAGCACGAAGCTTCTGCGGCGCTCGGCTTTACGAAGATACAGACTTTCTTCCGCATCATTCTTCCGCAGGTCATAAAGCGCATCGTTCCTGCGGGCGCAAACGAAGTTATCACGCTCGTAAAGGATACTTCGCTCGCCTCGGTGATTGCTTACATAGAAATTTTCCGTAAGTCGAAAGAGCTTATGGTAACATACAGTAACCTTATCCCGCTTTTCATCGCAGGCGTTTTCTACTTCGCGATGAATGCGATACTGACGCTTATTTTCTCCGCTGTTGAGAAAAAGCTTGACTATTACAAATAATTCGGAAAGGACTATCGTTCAGATGGCAATTCTTGAAGTAAAAAATCTTTCAAAAAGCTTTGACGACCTCGAAGTCCTCAAAGATATCTCGTTCAATGTTGAAAAGGGCGAAGTCGTTGCTGTCATCGGTCCGTCGGGAAGCGGAAAATCGACGATGCTCCGATGCATAAATCAGCTTGAAAAACTCGGCGGCGGCAATGTCACCGTCTGCGGACACGATCTTGTGACGGGTTACACGAACGGCAAACCTGTCTACGCATCAAACGCGGAACTTCGCGAAATTCGCTTGAAAATAGGACTTGTTTTCCAGAATTTTAACCTTTTTCCGCACATGAACGTGCTCCGCAACATCACCGAAGCGCCCGTGTGCGTCCTCAAAATGCCCAAGGACGAAGCCGAGAAAAAGGCTATGGAGCTTCTCAAAAAAATGGGACTTGAAAACAAAGCAAAAGCTTATCCCTGCGAGCTTTCGGGCGGTCAGCAGCAGCGTGTTTCCATTGCAAGGGCGCTCGCTCTCAACCCCGAAGTGCTGTTCTTTGATGAACCGACTTCGGCGCTCGACCCTGAGCTTACGGGTGAGATTCTCAAAGTAATAAAAGAGCTTGCGAAAGACAAAATGACCATGGTCATCGTTACGCACGAAATGGCTTTCGCGAGGGAAGTTGCCGACCACGTTATCTTTATGGACGGCGGCGTTATCGTTGAAGAGGGAACGCCCGATGAGGTGTTCGTCAACACGAAAAACGAACGTACCAAGCAATTCCTGCGCAGGTATGATTCAATAAATGGGGAGGATAAATAATGGTTAATTTCAAAAAGATCTCAGCGGCATTTCTTGCAGCCGCAATGCTGTTCTCGTTCTCAGCCTGCTCAAAGGGCGGAGATGCTTCGACCGATAATGCGACGGAAACGGAAACTGTCGCAGAACCATCTGCTTCGGCAAGAGTAAGCGTTGACGGCACAAAGTTTATGGTTGACGGCAAAGAGCTTTGGATCAACGGCACGAACACTCCGTGGGAAAAGTGGAACGACTTCGACGGCAATATGGACGAAGAGTTCTGGGACAAGACTTTTGCACAGCTTGCGGCAGACAATGTGAACTGCACAAGAATCTGGATAAACTGCTCGGGCGAGAACATTATCCAGCTCAAAACCACGGGCGAAGTCAAGAGCATCACCGAGGGTCACTGGACAGATCTTGACAAGCTTTTCGCAATCGCAGAAAAGTACAAGGTTTATGTTATGCCTACTCTCCTTTCGTTCGACCACTTCAAAGGCACTGCAAAGTTCAGCGCAGGCGACAAGTGGAGAAACCTCATAATGAGCAAGGAAATGACCGATGCTTTCGCTGAAAATTATGTAAAGACTTTCTGCGAGCGATATGGCAACTGCGAATACATCTTCGGCATCGATATCATGAACGAACCCGACTGGGTAAAGGAAAATGAAGAGTGCGGCAAGGTCGGCTATGAGTACCTTTCCTACTTCTTCGGCAAATGCGCGTCCGTTATCCACGAGAATTCCGATATTCTTGCAACGGTCGGAATGGGTATGATAAAGTACAACTCCGACAAATATGACGGAAACTATGTATCCGATGAATTCCTGAAGCAGCTCACGGGACTTGATGATGCTTACCTTGACTTCTACAGCCCACACTACTATGCATGGATGCTTTCAAGTATGCCTCACCCGTTCGACAAGTCCCCCGTTGACTTCGGACTTGACGGAACAAAGCCTGCTATAATCGGCGAAACTCCGAATGATGATGAGGCACAGATGAACCTCACCACAGCACAAAAGTATGAATACTGCTACAACAACGGCTGGAACGGCGTAATGACATGGATGGACCCGCAGGAAAGCGGCGACAGCTATGAATACTATAAATACGACCTCACAGCTTCGGCAACGAACCACATGAACGAACTTATTCCCGAAAAGGTACACCCCCTGGGATAAAATTCGGAATTAGGAATTCGGAATGCGGAATTATTGTGTTCCGTAAAATTAATGCAAAACACAAAATTATATATGGGCGGATTCTATATTCGCACGTTGCAAACCCACGAAAATACGGCAAATTGTCTGTAGGGGACGGGTTTCCCGTCCCGAATCGCGAAGCGATTTTTCGGCACATATATTATCTTTCGTAAATAAAAAGAACCCGTTTTCAAAGAATTCAAAATCTTTGAAAACGGGTTTTTTATTTATTATGAAACGCCTTGCGGCGCGGGACGGGCGACCCGTCCCCTACAATATATGTGTCTGTGCCAAAATCCGGCAAATTGGTCGTGCGGATATAGAATCCGCCCCTACGGAAATTCGGTTCTCGCCGTAAATTTGCGGAACACAATAATTACGCATTACGCATTAAATTTATTTCTGCTGTGTGTTTGTTGGAAGAGCAGTTGCGTTGTTGTTTGCGATCTCCTTGACGGATGTAACAAGTCCTGCAAGTCCCTGAATTTCGGACGGAATGATGATCTTTGTTGCTCTGCCGTCAGCAGCCTTGCCGAATGCTTCAAGTCCCTTGATAGCGATAACGCCGTCGCTCGGCTTGCTTTCGTTGAGCTTTACGATGCTGTCTGCAAGAGCCTGCTGTGTGAGTGCGATAGACTCAGCTTCGCCCTGCGCTTCGAGTATCTTCTGCTGTCTTACAGCGTCGGAGCGGAGGATAAGAGCCTGCTTTTCAGCTTCGGCTTTAAGGATAGCTGCCTGCTTATCGGCTTCGGCACGAAGAATTTTCGATTCCTTTTCACCTTCTGCAACGAGGATCTGCGACTTCTTTTCACCCTCTGCCTGAAGTATCTTTTCACGTCTTTCACGCTCTGCCTTCATCTGTCTTTCCATTGCGTCCTGAATCTCTCTCGGAGGGAGGATATTCTTAAGCTCGACACGGTTTACCTTAATGCCCCAAGGGTCGGTAGCAACGTCGAGGAGAGATGTGATCTTTGTGTTGATAACGTCACGGGAAGAAAGTGTTGCGTCGAGTTCCATTTCACCGATGATGTTACGGAGCGTTGTTGCGGTAAGGTTCTCGATAGCGCTCATAGGACGCTCAACGCCGTAGGTGTAGAGCTTTGCATCTGTGATCTGGAAGAATACGACTGTATCGATCTGCATTGTAACGTTATCCTTGGTGATAACGGGCTGCGGCTTGAAGTCGGCAACCTGCTCCTTGATAGAAACTTTCTTTGCCACCTTGTCGATGATAGGAACAACGTAGTGAGGGCCTGTTTCAAGGGTCTTGCTGAATGCGCCGAAACGCTCAACGATATAGACCTGAGCCTGCGGAACGAACTTGATACCGCTGATGAGGACAAGAATAACGATGATAGCTAAAATAATAAGGACTGTTGCAAAACCGGGCATAATGATTACCTCTTTCTGTTTTTGAATTTTTTTCGGGGAAGCTTAATCGTCGGTCTTTTCAACGAGCAGCTTTGCGCCCCTTACTTCCTTAATGCGTACAACGCTGTCTTTGGGGATAAGCTCTTCGTGTTCCGTAACTGCTATCCAGTCTACGCCGTTGAAGCGAACTCTTCCAAGACCTCTTGCCGAATCGATATCCTCGACAACAACGGCGGTCTTGCCTGCGTAGCTGTCGGAATTTGTCGGTATGAATTTCTTCGGGAAAAGCTTTTTAACGAGCGGACGAGTGAATATCAGCAGTATTGCCGAGAACACTACAAAAAGCGTAAGCTGTAATATCCACGATGCGCCGAGTGCGGCTGCGATGAGTGCTGCGACTGCACCTGCGGCGAACCATATTGAAATGAGCGCTGCCGAAGCTGCTTCTGCGAGTATCGCTGCAACGAGGACGATTATCCAGAAAATCACCATAAAATCTCACCTGTCTTTCTCTTATAATATGCATTGGTGTTTACGGAAGAAAAGCTTGCTGTTTATCCGTTGAGAATATCTTAACATAAAAATAAAAAAATTGCAATAGTCGATTAAGACTAAATTCTGTTGATTTTTCGATTTAAAGGCGAAATTTTGAAATCTAATGTTTGAGGCTCGCCCGACCTTGACCGGGATAGACGGCAGATAGACGGCTTAACATAGAATTTTCTTGACTTTAACGCCGTACTATAATATAATTAAGTGGGGAAGCCCCCACGGGCAGTTCGCGCCACGCTCCGCTTTGCTGCGCTCGTTTGCGGTATAAGTTAGTTTGTGTTCGCGAAGACGGATTTTTCACAGCTTCACAAAATCTTATTGTGTGGAAGCCCCCACGGGCAGTTCGCGCCACGCTCCGCTGTGCTGCGCTTGTTTGCGGTATAAGTTAGTTTGCGTTCGCGAATATAGTTTAGTTTGGTAAATCATAATTATGCAGAGCATTGTATAAAAATGATGCTTCGCTGACCGAAAGGATAAAACGGCAATGAAAAAATACTATGACAACAGAGAGCTTTCTTGGCTGAAATTTAACGAACGTGTGCTTGAAGAAGCTATGGACGAACGCGTCCCGCTTGGTGAACGTCTGCTTTTCGCATCGATATTCCAGTCCAACCTTGACGAATTTTTTATGATAAGAGTAGGTTCACTCTACGACAGAACGCTCGTTGACGATCAGGATCGCGACAACAAGACCGATATGACCTGCGCAGAGCAGCTCACGGCTATCTTTGCGCGCTGCACCGAGCTTGCGCTTATGCGTGACAAGGCTTACAGCGATATAATGTCACGTCTTAAAGAACAGTACGGCGTTGAACAGGTCGACTTCAAGGCGCTTTCCAAGGACGAAGAAGAGTTCCTGCGCGTATATTTCACCAAGGAGATACTTCCGCTCATCTCGCCGCAGATAATCGACAAGCGCCACCCGTTCCCGTTCCTCAAAAATAAGGAGATTTACGCCGTTGCGCACCTCGAATCGAAGTCGCAGTCGATGAAGCTCGGCATCATCGCGGCAAGCGGCTCGTTCTCGCGTGTTATCTTCCTCCCGACCGCAAATAAAATGAGATTTATGCTTGTCGAAGAGCTTATACTTCATTATATGCCGATCGTCTTCAAAAATTATAAGATACTCTGCAAATCCCTTGTAAGAATAACCCGAAACGCCGATATAAATATGGAAGAAGCGCTCTACGACCACGAAGTTGACCTGCGTGAAGTTATGACAGCGCTTTTGCAGAAGCGCAAAAAGCTTTCACCTGTAAGAATGGAGCTTTCGCGCAAGCTTGACGAGGAATCGCTCGCGTTCCTGCGCAGCAATCTTGAACTCACACCCGATAAGATCTTCCGTCAGAAGTCGCCGCTCGACCTTTCCTGCGTTTTCCCTCTCCGTGCAAAGCTTGAAAGTGCCGACCCCGAGCTTTTCTTCAAGAGAGCCGTTCCGCAGAGATCGCGTGAGATAGTTCACGAGTTGCCCGTTATCGATCAGGTTCTCAAAAAAGACGTTCTGCTCTATTATCCGTATGAATCTATCCGTCCTTTCCTGCGTATGCTCAACGAAGCGGCTTATGACCCGAATGTCGTTTCGATAAAGATAACCCTGTACCGTGTTGCGTCCGATTCAAAGGTAGTCGAAGCGCTCGTAAATGCCGCTGAAAACGGCAAGAACGTCCTTGTTCTCGTTGAACTTCGTGCAAGATTTGACGAAGAAAACAACATCGGCTGGTCTAAGCAGCTTGAAGATGCAGGCTGTACTGTAATCTACGGACCTGAGAACCTTAAAGTTCACTCCAAGCTTTGCCTTATCACACGCAAAAACGGAAACGGCGTTGAATATATCACTCAGATAGGCACGGGCAACTATAACGAAAAAACCTCCGCGCTTTATACCGACCTCTGCCTTATGACAGCGAACCGCGATATCGCAGCCGAAGCAGGTGCAGTTTTCAATGCCCTCTCAATGGGAACGCTCGTTGAAGATACTCAGCATCTTCTCGTTGCCCCGCTCAGCTTACAGAACAAGATAATCGAGCTTATCGACGGCGAGATCGCAAAGGCTAAAAACGGCGAGGAAGCTTATATCGGCTTGAAGATGAACTCCGTCACCGACCGTGTTCTTATCGATAAGCTTGCCGAAGCTTCGATGAACGGCGTAAAAATTCAAATGGTCATCAGAGGTATCTGCTGCCTTGTTGCAGGAGTTGAGGGCTACACCGACAATATCGAGGTTACGAGCATTGTCGGTCGCTATCTTGAACACGCGCGAATCTATATGTTCGGCAAGGGCAAGGATATGAAGCTTTATATCTCCTCCGCCGACTTTATGACAAGAAACACTATCCGCCGTGTCGAGGTCGCAGCGCCTATCTATGATGAACACGTTCGCGAAAGAATTGTCCACATCTTCAACACAATGCTTGCCGATAACGTAAAAGCAAGAATTATGCTCCCCGACAGCTCCTATAAATATAAGCAGCCAAAGCTTGGCGAAGAACTTGTTGATTCGCAGCAGAGCTTTATTGATGAAAGTGCTGCAAATGCGGCTATCGCAGTTCAACATTCTCAGCAAATTGCGGCAAAAAACGCAAAGCCTGCCGTTCTGAATGCAAAGCACGTTAAGGTAAAGCGCCGCCGCAGCAAAAAGAACCGCAGGGCGCAGAAATGACCGTCCTTGTAACAGGCGGTGCAGGCTTCATCGGCTCGCACTTCATCGATATGCACCTTGAAAGCTGCCCCGAGGACAGCGTTGTCTGCCTTGATAAGCTTACTTACGCAGGAAGTATGGATAACCTCGCTTCGGCGCAGAAAAATGAGCATTTCCGCTTCGTCAGGGGTGATATCTGCGACAGAGAGCTGCTGAAAAGGCTTTTTGACGAAGTTCGCCCCGATAAGGTCGTGAATTTCGCTGCAGAAAGCCACGTTGACCGCTCAATAGCTTCGCCGCAGATTTTCCTCGAAACGAATTATATGGGGACTGCTGCATTGCTCGATGCTTCGCTCGAATACAAAGTGAAGCGCTTCCACCAAATTTCCACGGACGAGGTCTACGGTGATCTTCCGCTTGAAAGCGGCCAAAAATTCACCGAAGCAACGCCGTCAGCGCCTCATTCGCCGTACAGCGCATCAAAAGCCGCGGCGGATATGCTTGCGCTCGCATATTATAAGACCTACGGCTTGAATGTGACCGTTTCGCGTTGTTCAAACAACTACGGCGAACGCCAGTACCCCGAAAAGCTTATTCCGCTTGCGGTGAAAAAAGCTGTCAGCGGCGAAAAGATACCGATTTACGGTGACGGCAGGAATATCCGCGACTGGATATACGTCAAAGACCACTGCAAAGCCGTTGAGATGATACTCGAAAACGGAAAAGCAGGCGAAATATACAACATCGGCGCGGATAACGAGCTTTCCAACCTTGAATTGATAGAAAAAGTTATTGATGCACTTGAAAAGCTCGGCGTAAAAAATGCTGATACGGAGTTTGTCCCCGACCGAAAGGGGCACGACAGACGGTATGCGATCTCGGCGGAGAAAAAGCGCTGTGAACTTGGTGCTTTTTCGCTGACCGATTTTGACACAAAGCTGCCCGAGGTTATACAGTGGTTTGTGCGGAGCTTTGAAGCTGACGTTTTTTCATCTTCTGCCAGCTTATAAAAGCATAGATATCATTTGCCAAAAATGCCGCAAAGCAGACTGTCACCGAAATATAGCGTGGGTCTTCCATACTTGCGAGCGACCACAATATGATAAGCACGATGTCATTCGCGGCGTATGCAAGGGAAAACGCCGGACTTCTGCGGAATGTGAGATAAACGGCGAGAAAGCTTGTTGTGACGGATATCGTACTCGGCACGATATTTGCGGTATTGAATATTTTCAGGATAAAATAAAAAACAAACGTCACAACAATTGCGGCAACAGACATAAGCAGTACCTCTTTTTTCCCGACAGAGTTGACCTTTACCTCCGAACGGTTGCCGTTGTAGGGATTTTTCAGCCATGAAATGAGTGCGAAAACCGCCATTGGCATCGTCATTCCGAGGTACGTTATCATTTCGCCGTAATAGGAAAATGAGAACGAGATAACGCCATAAATAATGCTGAAAATGACCATTAAAAGCTGACCGAACGGGTTGCCCTTTGCATTAAAGATTATCGCTGTCACGCCGATGAGCGAAGCGGAAAGCGTTCCGAAACCCTTTCCGTCAAAAATGCAGAACGAAACCACTATCAGCATCGCCGAGGAAAGCCAAAGTATTATCTCCGCTTTGGAAAAATAGTCCTTGAATTTTTTTGACATAAAATATCCTCTCCCAAAAACAAAAAGCATTCGCATATACATCTGCAAACCCCGAAAGGGATCCGACCTAACGATGTATAGACGAATGCTTGTTTTATACTAAGCATTGTTGCTACTCGGCAGCAGCAACTTCAATGCTGATATTCTACCATAAAAAGCGGCAAAATACAATAGTCATTTTCAACAAAGCTGAGTAATGCCAATACTAAACATAAGATGAAGCGGATCAGTTGATGTCATTGATCTTTTCTTCCGTGTGTATATCTCCGCCGCACTCAATTGAATCACATTCTATTCCGCCCTTGACCCGGAGCGTTGTGCAGGATATCTTTCCGCATTCGGAAATATCTCCGCAATGAACATTATTATTTGCATTGACGCTGCCGCTTATGTTTCCGCAGGTGATCTCGTTTCCCGTGCTGACATTTCCGACAACATTTCCGCAGTATATGTCGCTGCCCGAGTTCACATCTCCGACAACATTTCCGCAGGACACCGTATTCCCCGCACAAATACCGCCTCCGACATTTTGGCATGCGATATCTCTTCCTGCGTGCAGACCGCCGTTGACATTTTTACACGCTGCATCACCGCCTGCGTGCAGACCGCCTTTCACATCGCCGTTTATGCTTGCGTTTCCCCATATTTCAGTGTTAAGTGTTCCCTCAAAATTTTCGGCAGAAAGATTGATACATTTGTCCTTATCCCATTTTCCACCGGAAAGGATCTCGCCGTTGAGAACCTGAACAATGTAGAGCTTATCGTCATTCGGCAGGGTCATCTTTTCCGTACTTGCACCGCCTGAACTTTTACCGAAGAAAAGGCTGTCGATGCTTACCTTGAAAAAATCCGCAATATCCGGTATTATCCCGACATCGGGCAAAGACTGTCCCGTTTCCCATTTTGATACAGCCTGAACCGAAACACCGACCGCATTCGCAAGAATTTCCTGACCGATGCCCATATTTTTGCGGAGAATTTTGATATTTTCACCTATACTTATGTTCATATTATCTATCCTTTTATTAAAATTCAAAAGCTTTTGTTAAATACATTGTAGCATAAGAAAAGGTCTGATGTCAAACGAATGTTGGTTTAAATCTGCGGCGCAAAAATCAACCGCCGGTTGAATGTGCTGTCCTTATACTATACAAAAATGCCCCCTTTTCAACGGTTCTATCCGATGAAAAAGGGGCATCTGTTTTATCGTAAAACGCCTTGCGGCGCAGGACGGGAAACCCGTCCCCAACAGAAATAGGTTTTCAATGCAAATTTGCTGAGCAAAATAATTACGAATTACGCATTACGAATTACGCATTAAACTTATTCTTCTTCCGTCTTTGTAACAGCAATACCGAGAATATCAAGGCTGTCCTTATCGACTTCGGCAGGGCAAGCGGACATAAGCTCCGATGCGTTCTGTACCTTCGGGAATGCGAGGACATCACGGAGGTTATCCGCGCCGCACATTATCATCGAAAGTCTGTCAAGTCCGATTCCCATACCGCCGTGAGGTGCTGCACCGTACTTGTATGCATCAACGAGGAAGCCGAACTTCGCCTGAATTTCTTCATCGGTAAGACCGAGGGACTCGAACATCTTCTGCTGAAGTTCATAGTCTGTGATACGGATAGAACCGCTCGAAAGCTCTGTGCCGTTGAGAACGAGGTCATAAGCCTTTGCGAATACCTTGCTCGGGTCGCTGTCGAGGTACTGGAGGCACTCGTCCATTGGCATTGTGAATGGGTGATGCATAGCGTCCCAGTGCTGTGTTTCTTCGTTCCATTCAAAGAATGGGAACTCTGTGATCCAAAGGAAGTTGAACTTGCCCTCGGGGATAATATTGAGCTGCTTTGCAACTTTAAGACGGAGCGCGCCGAGGAGAGGGAGAACAACGCTGTTCTTGTCGGCTGCGATAAGGACTACATCGCCCTTTTCTGCGCCTGTTGCTTTGAGGATAGCGTCAAGCTCGCCGTCCTTGAGGAACTTGCCGAATGAGCAGTTAGGAGCGTCGTCATGCCAACGGATATAAGCAAGACCCTTTGCGCCGATGCCCTTTGCGTGTTCGATGAGCTTGTCTATTTCTTTTCTTGTAAGAGTTGCTGCTGCGTTCTTTGCTGTGATAGCGCGAACTGTGCCGCCTGCTTCAATAGCGGAGCTGAACACAACGAAATCCGTACCCTTAACTGTATCGGTGATGTCTGTGATCTCCATTCCGAAACGTGTATCGGGCTTATCCGAACCATAACGGTTCATTGCTTCGGTATAGGTAAGTCTTGGGAGCGGCGTTGGGATATCGATGCCGAGAACCTCGGAGAATTCTCTCTTTACGAAGCCCTCTGCCATCTGCATAATATCCTCTGTATCAACGAACGACATTTCAAGGTCGATCTGTGTGAATTCAGGCTGTCTGTCCGCACGGAGGTCTTCATCACGGAAGCAGCGTGCAAGCTGGATATATCTGTCGAAGCCTGCGATCATAAGGAGCTGCTTGTAGATCTGCGGCGACTGTGGGAGAGCATAAAACTTGCCTGGGTGAACTCTTGACGGAACGAGGTAATCTCTTGCGCCCTCAGGAGTTGACTTTATCATCATAGGAGTTTCAATTTCGATAAAGCCGTTCTCTGCGAAGTAATCTCTTGCGACCTTTGCGATCTTGCTTCTCTTAATGATGTTATCCTGAAGCTTCTTGCGGCGAAGGTCGAGGTAACGGTACTTTAAGCGAAGCTCCTCGTTAGTGTTCGTGTCGTCAACGATCTCGAACGGAGGTGTCTGAGCCTTTGCGAGGATACGGAGGTCGTCAACGAAGATCTCAACGTGACCCGTAGCGATCTTGTCGTTTACGCTCTCACGCTCACGAACTTCACCCTTTGCCATAAGAACATATTCCGAGTGGCAGGAAGCAGCCTTTTCAAAAACTGCCTTGTCCGTTGTTTCGTTGAAAGTGAGCTGAACAACGCCCGTTCTGTCACGAAGAACGATAAAGATGATACCGCCCTTGTTTCTTACCGTGTCAACGTAGCCGCCGACTGTAACTGTTTCTCCTGCTTTAAGAACCTCGCCGCAATAATGTGTGCGGTGGAGGCCTGCCATTGTGTCTGCCATTTTATTTTCCTCCTGAATTCAATTTTGATTTATATTATTGAGATCAAATATCAATATCATTCAGCACACCGCTGAACATATTCGCAACTGAAATGTTGGAAAAATCGTCGAGGAACGAGTCACCGAGGGAAATTTCCGTCTGCTCGCCCGTTTCCATATTTTTAAGGTTTGCCTTGCCGCTCTCTATCTCGTTGCTGCCGAGAACCATAGAGAAATCTGCGCCGAGCTTGTTCGCATACTTCATCTGCGCCTTTAATCCACGTCCGGCAAGGTCATACTCTGCCCATATTCCGTCGTCACGGAGCGTTTTTGTGAGAACGATAGCCTTTTCAAGAGCAGCTTCGTCCATTGCGGCAATGTAGAGAGCACACTTCTTCGGCTCGATAAAGTCGCAGCCCTGACTTTCCATTGTCATAATAAGACGCTCAATACCCATTGCAAAGCCGAGAGCAGGAGTCGGAGCGCCGCCGAGCTGTTCAATAAGTCCGTCGTAACGTCCGCCGCCGCAGACTGTTCCCTGCGCGCCGATGCTCGTTGTGACAAACTCGAAAACCGTCTTTGTGTAGTAGTCAAGACCTCTTACTATCTTCGGGTTGACGGTGAACTCAATGTTCATCGCTGTAAGATTCTTCTGAAGCTTTTCAAAGTGGCTCTTGCAGTCATCGCAGAGATAGTCAAGAATAACGGAAGCGTCCTTTGCAATGCCCTGGCATATCGGGCTCTTGCAGTCAAGAATTCTCATAGGATTCTTTTCAAGACGTTCCTGACAAGTTCCGCAAAGCTCGTCCTTTCTGCCCTCGAAGTAGCTCTTCAAAGCCTTGTGGTATTCGCCGCGGCACTTCGGACAGCCGATAGAATTGATGTTGAGCGCAATGCCCTTTATTCCAAGACGGCGGAGAAAAGCATCTACCATTGCTATCATTTCAGCATCAGCGGCAGGAGAAGCGCTTCCGTACATTTCCGCACCGAACTGGTGGAATTCACGAAGTCTGCCTGCCTGCGGCTTTTCGTGTCTGAAACAAGAAATGTTGTAGTAAACCTTCTGCGGAAGTGCGTCCGAAAGCATACCGTTTTCGAGAACAGCTCTCGCCGCACCTGCTGTACCCTCGGGACGAAGCGTGAAATCATCATCATCCTTGCCGTTGGCGGAACTCTTTGCAGTCACGCCGTACATCTCTTTCTGTACAACGTCCGTCGAATCGCCGACACTGCGCTTGAAAAGCTTCGTGTTTTCAAAAGTCGGGAAACGAATTTCCTTAAAACCGTAACATTCGGCGGTTTCAGCAGCGATCTGCTCGACAGTGTGCCACTTGTAAACGTCAGCAGGCTTAACGTCCTGCGTACCCTTTGGTCTTTTTGTGATAAGCTCCATATCAAAACTCCTTTTCAGCTTTTTTGCGAAATAATAAAAGCCGTCCTTGTCGTGAGAACAAGGGACGACTTGTAAAAATCGTGGTGCCACCCTATTTTATCGGAATAACCGAACTTTTATGCCCCTTAACGCAGGAAACGGCTGTACTTTGGGAGAAAAACGCTCCATTGTTCATACAGCGGCTCAAAAGTGTCCTTCACGCACAAACTCTCCGAGCGTTTTCACCAACCCGCCCTCTCTTTGGAAGAAAAAAGTCCGCTACTCTCTTTATCATTGCCTTTATAAAGATAAGTATAACGCATAAACGCCTTGTTGTCAAGCAAAAAGTTGTGAATTAACAAACAAAATAAAAAACGGCAGAACCTTACATTCTGCCGTGAATATTTTATGCGTTCGGATTAACGATCTGTCGCCAGTCGAGGTCGCCTCTTTCGAGTGCGTGGATAAGCGCTTCCGCGGTTGCAATATTCGTCGCAACGGGGATATTGTGTACGTCGCAAAGTCTTAAAAGGTTCATTTCGTTAGGCTCATGCGGCTTTGGGGAAAGCGGATCGCGGAAAAACAACAGCAGGTCGATCTCATTGCAGGAAATTCTTGCGCAGATCTGCTGGTCACCGCCCTGAGAGCCGCTGAGGTAGCTTTTTATATTAAGTCCTGTTGCCTGAGCAACCATCTTTCCTGTTGTTCCTGTTGCACAAATGTTATGTTTTGAAAGAATTCCGCAATAAGCAATGCAGAATTGAACGAGTAATTCTTTTTTCGAGTCGTGTGCAATAAGTGCGATATTCATTGGACGAAACTCCCCTTCTATATATATTTTTTATTCCGATTCGATGCACTGCGGCATCGTGTTAGCCTTACTGGAGAAGCATTTTAAAGCTGAGCGGAACATCTTCGCCCTTTATGCGGCGAGAGATAGCATCGAATGCTTTGAATGCGTTTGAACCTGATGGGAGCGGAACACCCTTGCCCGTGGAGATAACTACTGCATCATCGTTCGGGATAACGCCGATAAGCTGAACGCCGACCGTATCGATGATATCGTCAAGATCCTTGATGATATCCGACTGGAATATCTCGGGGTCGATCTTGTTGATGATAAGGCGCTGCTTCTTGTTTCCGCGCTTATAGAACTCATCGGACATAGCGCGCGCGTCACGGACGCAGATCGGGTCAGGCGTTGTGTTGATGAGGATAAGGTCGGACTGTTCAACAACGTCGAAAACGCTTTCATTTGTACCTGCGGAGGTATCAACGATTATGTACTCGTAATATTTTCTCATTTCCTCGCAGATGCGCTTGATGGTCGCTGCATCGACCTTCGAGAACGGATCTTCGGGGGCACACACGAGGCTGAGGTTTGAAGCGATCTTAACGGGTGTGGTAGCCTGATAAACATCGACTTCGCCCGAGATGACCGAGCCGAGGTCGTATTTTACATCGTCCTTTACGCCGAGCATGATATCAAGGCAGCGAAGTCCAAAGTCAAGTTCTATGATAAGGGTTCTGTGACCCTGTTTTGCAAGAGCGAAGCCAAGTTCGGCACAGATCGTGGATTTGCCCGTACCGCCTTTACCGGATGTTATAGCAATTATCTTAGACATAAAAAACACCTTCCTGTAACAAAGAAAAATGCAGCCGATGCTCGATGATTCCTGCATACGGCTATCAGTTATTTATATTGTACCACACTTTTGGCAAAACTCCAAGTGTTTTTTTATTATTCTGCACAATTTTGTCAAGTTAGCTTGTATTCTATTGGTTCTTTTGTATGTTTTGCACATAAAATTAAAGCGCACAAACCATATCAAAAATACGGTCTGCGCGCTTCGTTTGATATTATTGTGTGACGCTCTCCGATGAAGATGTATCCGTTGTGACGGAAGTAACGTCCGTAACAACACTTTCGTCAAGTCCTGCGAGCTGCGCGGTCTTTTCCTCGTCGGAAATGCCGCTCGGCGAAACAACCTTGTAGTTCTTGTCAAGATATGCTTCGATGAACTGGCGTATCATAAATTTGGAATATTCGCCGTGTTCAACGAATCCCGAAAATGCGATAACGGGGTCTTCCGAGGGGTAAAAGCCGATGAACGACGAGCCCGTGTCCTCTGACGAGGTCATCTGCGGTGTACCAGTTTTGATAGCCGCCTGCTCGGGAAGCTCGGAGAGAAGATAGTTCGTGTAATAATCCTTTACGGCAGGATAGGAGTAAGGAGCAAAGTTCGCGGCATTTTCCATACCTGCGATGATACTGTCGAATGTCACGCCCGTTGCGTCGGGAACGGTTGCGGCAACGGTCGGCTGAGTCTTGATAACGAGCTGTTCCATATTATAGGTGTAAACGCTGTCAACAACGTAAGGCTTGTAGCGAGTTCCGCGGTTCGCGATAGTGTTCGCCTGCATCGCAAGCTGAAGCGGAGTTGCGTAAGTTTCCGACTGACCGATAGCTGCCTGAACAACAAGTCCTGCCTGCCATTCAAGGCGGCGCTCCTGAAAGCTTTCGGGAGTTGCGAAATATCCTGCCATATCACCCGTTTCGATGCCCGTGTTCTGACCGAATCCGTAAAGCTTCGCGTAGTTCGCAAGGCGGTCGATGCCGAGCTGTCTGCCCGTTTCGTAGAAGAAGATGTTGCAGGATTTTTCAATAGCCGTGATAACGTTTATCCTGCCGTGGTAACCCGTGCATTTCGGCTGATAGTCGTCCCAGTAGGTGTAGACCTGATTGCAGGTGATGAGTGTGCTCGGGGTGATAATACCCTCGTTAAGACCTGCCGTTGCAGTAACGGTCTTGAATGTCGAACCCGGTCGGTAAAGTCCAGATGTTGCGCGGTTTATGAGCGGTGAATTTTCGCCGTTCGCAACAAGGGAATAGTTGTTGAGATAATCGTTGATGTTATATGTCGGCGAAGTTGCCGCCGCGATGATCGCGCCCGTCTTTACGTCCGTTACAACGATAGCGCCTGCGTTTGCGTTCTCACCCTTTTTATTTGCCGAGGTCTGATTTTGCAGCCACGTTATATGATTTTCAAGTATCTGCTGGACTTTCTGCTGATAGTCCATATCTATCGTTAGCTTTACCGTATGTCCGGGGACGGTTTCCTTTGTTATCGTGTCCGATGAAACAATGCCGTTGAGAAGTTCAAGTTCGCGCGTTCCCGCTGTTCCGCGGAGCTGACTTTCCATTGCCTTTTCAACGCCGCTCTTGCCGAGAACATCGTTGAGCATATAGCCGCTGTCTTTGAGCGTTTCATACTCCTCGGCATTTATCGAGCCGACTGTTCCGACAAGGTGCGGAGCATAGTTGTTGTCCTCATAAACTCGGATAGCTTCTTCGGCAACGTCCATTCCCTCCAGCTCGAAAGCGGCTTCTTTAAGCTTTACAACGCTTTCCATAGGAACGTCTTCTGCAAGCGTGTAGCGGTTCGCGAGGGAGAAGCTTCGTATCGTCATTTCGTAGCGTATTCCGACGATTATTCGCTTCTGGCGAACGGTATAGCTTTCGTCCACGTCGTAAAGATCGAGCATTGCATCGATACATTCCTCGGCGGTCGCATAAGGCTGAACGGCGATGTTTTTTCGCAGCTTTGCAATATCCGAATCGCGCATTTCGAGGAAGCTGTAAGGCGTGTTTTCGCTTATCGGGAGCGAATCGTTCCAGTCAACGCCGTCCTCATCGAGAATTTCCGCAATACGCAGAACTATCCTGTTTATCTCCTGCGTATCGGAGGAAAGAAACGCTTTTTCGAGTATCACATTATAGCCGACCTTGTTGCTGACAACGGCTTTTCCTGCGGCATCAACAATCTCGCCGCGCGGTGCGCTTATATCCTGCGTTACGGTTCGGGTGCTTTTTGCCTGTTCGAGATATTTTTCACCGTCAACGATCTGCATTTTCATAAGCGCGATAACGCACATCGACATTGCAAGCAGCACAAAGGCTATAAGTATGACCGATCTTATCTTTTTTGCGATTGAAGCGAAGTTCATATATTATTTCCTTTATTGAAGCGGAGGTTATTCTCTGACAATATTTTCGGATTTCTCCTCAACATAAGTTTCCTTGATAACGCCGAGGCGCGAGGATAAAAAGCGTATGAGCGGATAAAATATCGCCGAGGCTATGACAGTGAAAATTATAACGGGCAGTATCTCGCGGAGATATATTGCGCCGTGGCTGTCATAATCCCATATCGAGTAGTAGAAAATATATCGGAAACCCGTCTGTACAAAAGCCGTCGCCGCCGTCAGCGCAAGAACGTTGACGATATGCCTGCGCATTATAAAATAAAACAGCAGCGAGGTCATAAGGCAGCACATCGTAAGGATAACGCCGTTCATACCGAAAAGCGTTCCCTCCGCCGCATCAAGCATAAGTCCTGCGATACAGCCGAGTATTGCCGAATTGAACGGGTCTTCAAAAACTGCGATGCATATCGCCGTCGATACGATGAAAAGCGGCATTCTGTGCGCCGAACCCATTGTCGTCATAACGATATATTCAATAAAGAGCAGCAGAAAATATATTGCCCAGCGAAGCACCGAGCGGAACTTTTCCTTGCGCCTTTTGATATCTATGTTCAAAGCGCAGCCCCCTTACTGATCGGTTTTTTTCTGACCCTCAAAGTCCGTAACAACGAATACCGTGGTCACGGAGAATGGGTCGGAGGCAGGCTTTATAAGGGCATATTTTGAAAGTCCGCTGTCCTCCATAACGATCTTTTCGACCGTTCCGACAAGCTGACCGGACGGGAAAGTTTCGCTTCCCGATGTGAAAACAATATCGCCGAGCATTATCTCAGCCGATTTGTCAATGTAGCTCATCTTGCAAAGTCCGTCCGAAACGAATTCGTAGTCGCCCTCGAGAACGCCTGCTGCTTTTGTGCGGAGAACTGTAACTCCGACTGCCGACTTCGGCGAAAGAAGAGTTCTCACCCTCGAAGTGCTTTCCGAAACGTCATAGCATATTCCGACAAGTCCCTGCGAAGTGATAACTGGGTCATTCGGAGCGATGCCGTCCTTTGCGCCCTTGTCAATGGTGAACGAACCGTATGGGTCATTCGCGGTCCTCGCAATTACAGCGCAGGGCGAAGAGAAAACGAAGTCCTCGTTGTCCTCTTTGAGCTGAAGAAGCTGTTTGAGCTCGGAATTTTCCGTCTGGATCTTATCATAATCGATAATTTCGTTGTAAAGCTGATTAAGGCGCTCACGGAGCTGCTCGTTTTCCTCGCGGTATTTCTTCGCGTTCGCAAATGTATCAATAGTTTCCGAAACCTTTGCGGAAATTGTGGTCGAAGCTTTCTGAAAAGGCTCGGTTATAGCATCGAAAATTGAAACTCCCATTATAGCATATCCGCCCGTTGTAAGGGAGTATATCATAAAGCCTATGAGAACGGCGATAACAGCCGCGATTATCTTGAATTTTGTCGATTTGAAAAAGTCCCTCACATTATCATCTCCCTTATGTCATTATGCCAATATAACGGGAATATTCCGAAAAGAGGCGGATATATCTATCCGCCCCGTTTTATGTTGTAGATCAATAATATTTTGAATCGTCATTGAGAACTTCGTGAAGCTTGTCGAGGTCTTCAAGTACCTTGCCTGTGCCGTCTGCAACGCAGTCGAGCGGTGAATCGGCAATGTTTACGGGCATTCCCGTTTCCTTGTTGATAAGCTTGTCAAGACCTCTGATAAGTGCACCGCCGCCTGCAAGGGTGATGCCCTGGTCAATGATGTCGGCTGCAAGCTCAGGAGGAGTTTTTTCAAGTGTTACCTTGATAGCTTCGATAACGTGGGAAAGAGGTTCAGCGAGCGCTTCTCTGATCTCTGCCGATGTAACTGTGATGTTCTCGGGCAGACCGTTGAGAAGATTACGTCCCTTTATCTCCATATCGGTTTCCTGCTCCATTGGGAATGCAGAGCCGATAGCGATCTTGACATTTTCAGCGGTTCTTTCACCGATGAGAAGATTGTACTTTTTCTTAATGTAGTTGATGATAGCAGTGTCGAATGCGTCGCCTGCGATACGAACGGAACGTGATGTAACGATACCGCCGAGAGAGATAACGGCAACTTCGGAAGTACCGCCGCCGATATCAACGATCATAGAGCCCTGCGGTTCGGAAACGGGAAGACCTGCTCCGATAGCTGCAGCCATAGGCTCTTCAATGATGTTTACGCGCTTCGCACCCGAGTTTTCGGTAGCTTCCTTAACGGCACGGCGCTCAACGGCTGTGATTCCCGATGGGATACAGATAACAACTCTTGCCTTTGTGAAGAAAGAACCCTTGAGAGCCTTGCTGATGAATTCCTGAAGCATAGTGGTGGTCATCTCAAAGTCAGCGATAACGCCGTCCTTGAGAGGACGAACAGCAACGATAGAACCGGGAGTACGGCCGATAACGTCCTTAGCCTCCTGACCAACATATTTTGCTCTGTCCGTGCGGGTGTCAACAGCAACAACGGACGGTTCTCTTATAATAATGCCCTTGCCCTTCATGTAAACGAGGGTGTTGGCAGTTCCAAGGTCGATACCGATATCTTTAGTAAACATTTTTATCCTCCATAATAATAATTTATCCGACAAAGCCGATATGCTCGGCTGTTATTTTTAAGTAAAAACAGAGCCAAACGGCACTTATACTAATATTATACCACCATAAAACGCAGTCTACAACACTTTTTTCACGGTTTTTTTCAAATTTTTCATTTTTGGCTTTGTGAATAATACATAAAATTCAGAGAAAAAATTTTTAGTGCATTTTACACTAAACACCATTCAAAATTTGAAAGAGATCAAGCCGCAAAGCGGCAGTCAGCGCCGCATTTTACCGACAAAACGAGTGCATTTTGAGCTTCGGCGCAAAATACACGAAAAACAACAAACACAGACCTGTTTTTCAAAGGAAATATTCCGATGAAAAACAGGTCTGTTCGTCTATATTATAACGCCTTGCGGCGTGGGGCAAAAAGTCCCCTACAGTTTTTTAAGAAATGAAACGGGCGGATATAGAATCCGCCCCTACGGAAATTCAGGCTTTCACCGTAAATTTTCGGAGCAAAATAATTACGCATTACGAATTACGCATTACGCATTAAATTAATTCCGCATTACGAATTCCTAATTTCGAATTTATATAATAAGCGGCTGGTACTGCACCCCGTTCATCGCCGCAAGTATCGTTTCACCCAACTCGTTGAAGTCAGCTACGAGCGAGCGCGGCTTTTTTTCGCTGTCGTCCTGACCGAACGGCACGAAATAATAGCTTTTGTAGTTCATCAGCGCGCCGATGTTTTTCGCACTGCCTGCAAGACCGTCATTCGTCGCGGCGGCTATGACTACGGGACGCGAGTTGCGTATGTGCGACTTTGCCGCCATTGTAACGGGAGTGTCTATGATCGAATTTGCAAGCTTCGCCATTGTATTTCCCGTGCAGGGACAAATGACAAGAACATCGAACATTTTCTTCGGACCTATCGGCTCTGCGTCCTCTATCGTGAGTATTATCGGCTTTCCCGTTATCTCTTCGATAGTATTTCGGAAGCTTTCAGCCGTACCGAAGCGAGTGTCGAGCGAAGATGCGTTGAACGACATTATCGCGGTCACGTCCGCACCTGCCTCTTTGAGCCTTTTTAACTGCTCTATTGAGCGCGAAAAGGTACAAAAGCTTCCGCAGAGCGCGTAGCCTATCTTCAAATTCGCAAGACTTGTGTATTTTTCAGACAAAATTCTCACCCCTTTCCTCTAAAATGTTAAGTATCGTTTTTCCTATGGTTATGCCTGCCGTTGTCGGTGCGGCTTTGCCTGGGAGCGAAAGCAGCCAGAGCGTTCTCACGCCTATCTTTGACGCACTCTCGAAGTCTATTCCGCCGGGCTTTGAAGCGAGGTCGATCACGGGGCAGTCTTTGTTTATCTTCCGCAGAAGCCTTTCGTCAAGGATCTGCACGGGAACGGTGTTGAACACTATAGTCGCCTTTTCGAGCTCCCTGTCGAGCGAGGCAATGTCGGCAGTTTTGCAGCCGTATATCTCCGCCCAAGCGCGGTCGGAATATTTCCTTGCGGCGGCGGTTATCTCGGCATTGAACCCCTGCAAAAGCCTTATGAGAGCCTTTGCGATGCGCCCCATTCCGATTATAAGTATCCTCTGCCCCATTATCGTTCGGTCGGTTTCCTCCATTGCCGCCTGCAAAGCCCCCTCAGCAGTGGCTTCGGCGTTCATAACAGCGAACTCCTCACGCTCGGAATAATCTATGACGGTAAGTCCGCGCTTTTCAAGCTTCTTCCTCATTCCCTCGGGGAAACGTCCGCCGAAGATGATGCCGTTCTCGGCAACCGCCGCAGTGAGCGTTTCTATCGCTATCTTGCTGTCGGAATAAGGGCAGTTCACATTCACGCCGTCAGCACTTACGGGGAGCGGCAGGATAAGATTATCCGCCTTTTCGTTCAGCGAGATAAGACCGCGGAAATTATGTACCCCTCCGCCCGTGCTTATGCCGTTGTCGAAGCCTATCGTATTTACAAAGCAGCCGTTTTCCCTCAAAAATTCTGCAAGCTTCACAAAGCGCAGATCACCGCCCGCTATAAGAAATCTTTTTTTCATTTTAAAGCATTCCTTTCTGTGTTTGCCTGTGCAAAGCTGTGCGGCTCTGCCTATAACCATAATATGAAAAACCCCCGTCTGCTGTTACACAAACGGGAGCAAGCAGCTAAAAGCTGAACAAAAAAATAAAGTTTACGTCAACGCTTTTTAAAGGGTGGCAGGGGTCAAGGGGGCAGCGCCACCTTGTCGCTCTCGCAAGAGCGAAACTCCTTAAACTGACAGATAAAAGCTTGTTGCAAAAGCGAAATCATTATCAAATCAAAAGGCGCAATTCACACTAAAAAAGGTAAAACAGAAAATGAGAAATCATTCTGTAAAACCATTAAATGTGAATTGCGCCAATTCTTTATGTACGAAATACCTATCCTCGGCATAAAATGCGCTGAGCGAAAGCGATAAGCATTTTATGCCGACAACGTTTGAACAACGGTGGTATATGAATAAAAACACGGAAAAGGTGTTGGGCTGGATTTAATATCCTACAGTTAAAAAAAAGAAAAATTACGGTCAATAACCAAACATATACGTTTTAAAAATCAATTTACAACCCATAGTTTCGTGGAGTTCTGAGCAAAGGGAAAACCAATAAGAGGGAGAGGGGCACTCTGTAACCTATGGACGCGAGCCGTCCCCCTCTCCCCCTTAATGGTCTTCCCTTTGCGATCCCTTTCCTTTATTCCTCTCTCCTCCGGCTAAGACTATACAGACTATAGAGTATGCTTTTTCGCTTTGGTTTGTTTATTTCTATAGAGTTGTGCTGAATAAAGTTTATCGATAAATTGTACTAATCATATAAAGTTTTTATACTTAAAACCATTTAAAAACTGTACAAAAAATCAAGCAAAAATCTCTCGTATATGGATTTTGCACAGATTTTTTGTCTACAGTTTAAATGGTTTTTAGTATTAGTTTTAAACTATATCCATACCCGCCCGTTTTCACGTCCATATCCCATAGCCTTAAAACAAGGCTAAATTCTTTACAGAATTACCTAAACTTTAATTAAAAAAATCAGCCCCCGTTTGCTGTTACACAAACGGGGGCTCTCTATACCACGAAAGGGATAACAAGGGGGAGGTTATCTGCTTTCGTTGATATATGTGCTTGCACGGTTCTGAATGATGTCCGCAACTTCGTCAACAGACTTCTGACCGCTGAAATATGCCTGAACTTCCTCATCGATGATCTTGAGAAGGTCGGTATCATATTCATATACTGTATTTACGGACTTGATGAAGTTCATCATACGCTCGTTGTCCGCATCGGTGTTTGGTGTGATAGTGAACGACTGGTTGCCGATCCATATCTGATCGTCATAGTATTCCTTAGTGCCGTTGTTATCCCAGTAAGGACGCTCCTTAGCCTTTTCAGCCATTTTATTGAGTGCGGAGAGCTTTACGGGGAAGTTGCCTACATTTTCCTGCGACTCATCGGTGAGGAGTGTCTTGATGAATTCCCATGCGCCGTCGGGATTCTTTGCCTTTGCCATTATTGCAAGGGAAGTGCTGATCTGGAGCATTGAACCACCGCCGTTATCGGACGGAACGCCGACCATTGAAACAGGCTCGCCGAAGTAGCCCTCTTCGTCCTGCTTGATAGCGCGGAAGTCAGCGATGTATTCATCGCGGAGGATAGTCTTTCCTGTGCGGTAGGAGGATTCACGCTCTGTCCAGTAGCTGTCGTCCTGATAAAGTGTATCATAATCGATCTCAGTCGGGAGCGTCTTTGCGTATTCGAGTGCTTTCTTGAACGAATCGGTATTGAAAGTACATTCGCCCGTTTCGTAGTTTACATACTGAGCGATATTGTAAACGATCATCGAATCAACAAAGTTTGTGCTTGTCATTTCTGTCTGCATTGCACTGTCGGGGTTAGCCTCATGAACTGCGATGAAATCGTCCATTGTCCAGCTGTCCTTATCGCCGACGATAGACTTCTTTGCGGACTTTGTAACGATGCTGAACGACGGTGCTACTCTGTAGAGCTTGCCGCCTACGCTGAATGCATCGAAAACATTTTCAAGATAATCCGCACGGTTGAAGCTTTCGTCCTTTTCCATAATAGGATCAAGGTCTGCGATAAGTCCCTTTGAAACATAGCTGCTGAACGGGAGCGAGCTGTCAACGAGGAGGATATCGGGTATCTTGCCTGCAACGAGGTCATTGTTAAGACGCTTTATGCAGTCGTCATAGTTCGACCAGTCGTCTCCAACATAGGAAGTGACTTCGATCTGATATTTGTCGCTTGTCTTGTTGAATGTGCTTATCTTGCTCTTGATGTCGAAAGGAATGTATGTAGTGTAAACGGAGATGAGCTGCCTGTCGGGAACTTCGGACGGGTCAAGCTTTGTGAGGACATATATCATCATATCGCTGTCATTATATGAATATCCGCCGCCCGACATTTGATAATTGTATGCGGAGTAGATGATCTTTCCATCTGGAGAAACGATAACATTTCCCATTGCGTTGGAGTCGATGCCCGACTTTATCCAGTCGATAATGGTTTCGCTCTCGTTGGTTTCGATATTCACGCCGTAAAGTGCGGAGTCGCCGTTGTAAACAATGTCATAACTGCCGCCCGAATAGCTGCTGCCGTAAACCGAAGAAGTGATAGGATATTCTGTATCGCCGAGCTTCTTTGCCGCAAAATCGATAATCTTTGCAGTGTTCTTGGATTCATAGTTATCGCCGTTCATAGAGTAAGAATTTATGAGAGCATAAACCGAACCGTTCTTTCCGCAAACGATAGAGGAGATCGACGAGCCTGAATCCTGCGATGTGCTCTGCTCAAGACCAACGCTGAACTGGAATTTTCCGTTCGCATCAACAACGAGGATAGTGTTGTTTACAAGAACATAGCCGTTTCCGTCTTTGTCTTCAACAAAGTTGCTGATATAGAAATAATCATTGTCATTATCGCTGTAGTTCGCTCTGAGATCGTCAAGATAAACTTTGCCGACCGATGCAAGATCTGAGTCGAAGCGCTCAAGGTAGAAATGGTCTTCCGATTCGCCCGTTTCATTGTCCCATGAGCTTGTGCTTACGAGGATAGCGACCTTATCGCCCGACATATACATATTCTGAACGCTTGCGTATGTATCATTGCCAAGAGCCTGTGAATCGTAAATTATATTTTCGCCGACCTTTGTGCCGTCAAAATTATAAGCCGCAAGTATTGTCTGCTGGTAGGAATCGTAGATAGGCTCTTCGGTATCAACGGGTGCAGGCTCTTCCGCAGATCCTTCCGCAGACTCATTGGTAATATTGCCCGAACCATCGGATATTATCATGCCGCCTGCCTCTGCTGCATCTCCGATGCTGATATCTCCTCCGGAAGCACCTGTAACAGCCATACCGAGCGCTTCTCTTTCCATTACGCCGAATTCCGCATCATCGGTATTTCCCGTATCAGCATTGGCATTATCATCTGTGTTCGTGCCATTGTTATTGTTGAGGGAGACAGTTCTTGTGCCGATGATGTAGACTCTGCTCGAATCGGCTGTCATTGCGTTTATTCCCTCAAAATCCTCAACGGGTATCTCCTGCGAGGAGTAAAGGTTATCCTTTGAAGCCATTTCAGGCTGGGAAGTCTTTCCGCAAGCGCCGAGCGAGAGCATCATTGCCGCCGCCAGACCTGCGCAGACCGTGCGTTTAAGTATCGTTTTTTTCATAAAGTCAGTTTCCGCCTTTCATAGTTTTTTGTCTTGACTTTCTGTTTTTGAAATATGCTGCCGCCGAAGAAGCTTTATCCTTTATCTTCTCCGAAAGCTTATGTGCAATTGCCTTTCGTTTAATGAAAAACAGAACGGCAAAATACAGAACTGTTAATATCGGAACACAGAGAGCGGCTATGATCGCAACCATACGGTGCGCAGCCTTTTGCTCTGTGATCCTTGCTGCGTTTTCCCAGTAGGGATAAGCTATCGGTTTGTCGATGGCTGCGCTTTTCCCGCCGTCAAAAGCCGCTTTGAGCATTTTCGTCACGGAGAAGCGTCCCGTGTTGACGATGATCGTTCGGTTATCCTCCGAAACACCCACAACGTCCTTGATGATCGATTCCGCAAGACCCTTTACGGGACTTGGGAGCACCGCTTCATAGCAGGATACCTCGGGGGCTTGCTCCTGAACGAGCTGTATCCCTGCGTAAGAGATGAACATATACGGCTTTTTGCCGATAAGATACTGTGTGACCTTATCCTGCTCGGCTTTTACAACGCCTGCGACGGTGAAAATTTTTCCGCCGATGCTCACTGCCATTCCCTCGACATCACTCGAACCGAAAAGCTGCCAAGCGAGCGTTTCATCAATGACCACTCTGTCCTGCATAAGATCATCGTCCGAATAATAGCTGCCCGAAAGGAGCGTCAATGGGTGGAAAAGGAAGAAATCCCCGCCCGTTACGATAGTGTTCGCATCGACAGTCGGCGCATAGCTGTCACTCATCGTTGTAACGGTCATTTTCTGCTCTGCGCAGGAAAAAGCGTCAAAATAGAGCCTTGCGCCCTCTTTTTCGGGCGTGAGCGAGTTTTCGCTCATCTTTTTGTCGATATCGACCCTCATTCGGCGTACTTCATTGAGGTCAATGCCATAGCCGCCGCTGAAAAATGCCGATATCTGGTCATATCTTTCGCCGTTTTCGCCTTTCCAGCTTTCCGCTGCGTTCTGTGACGGGAGCCTGCCGCCAATTCCTGCAAAGCTGATGCTCAAACAAGTGAATATCACGATGCAGACTGCGTTAAGAGCGGCAAGAATTATGTAAAGAAGCTTTTTTGTGCCCGTTTTGCTCCCTCCTTTCAGATGATGACCTTTTATCAGTTATCAACAAGACGAACCTGGTCGCCTGCGTTGATAGGCTTTGTTGAAGTGGAAATGATGAAGTCGCTCTGTGCAACACCCGTTACGGCTGTGTTCACGCCGTCCGAAGCGAGGACTGTGATATCTGCGCGCTTTGCGATATATCTGTTGCCGAGAGGACTGCTCTTTGCAACGACCGTGAGGACAAACTTGCCGTTCGAGTCTTCCTTGATAGCGTTGTTCGGAATTATACATTCATACGGCTGACCCTTTGCGCCGAGAACGAGCTGCAGCGACTGTCCCGGAGTAACATCACCCGTGACATCGAAAACGAGCTGCTTCTTCTGCGAGTCGGACTGGTCTGCCTTTATCTGAGTGAGCTTCGCCTGAGCATCGCCGCCCCAGAAATACTGTATGTCAGCGTTGTCGCCGACCTTGACCTTTTTCGCCTGATCGAGCGTTACGGAGAAGCTTGCGGTGTAGCCCTTTTCGGTCATTTCGATAGATGCTACCGAAGTTCCCGATTCGAGCGTTTCGCCTGCGACTATCTTCATCGAGCTGATAACGCCTGCGACCTGCGCTGTGATCTCTCCGCCTGCCGCATCGGCCTTGATCTTTTCTACCTTTTCTTCAAGGCGCTTGATCTCTCTCTGCAAAGCCTCTGTTGCGATATCGTCTTTTCCTGCAGCAACAAGGTCGTCTTTCTGCTTCTTCTGAAGAGCAAGCTTCTGGCTTTCAAGGTCGCGCTCCTTGGATTCTATCGAGTTGATAGTTTCAAGGTCTGCGTCTGCCTGAGTCTTGTCGAGCTTTACATCTTCGATCTCAGCTTTTACGTCTTCAAGCTCATTGTTCTTCTTGTCTGCCTTTGCCTTTACGGATTTCTTATCGGCATTGAGCTTTTTGCTGACATCGATCTTTTTGAGGTTGAGCTTGTTTTCTGCATCGTTATATTTGTTAGTGAAAGTAGTCTGATTGTTTGTTGCGGTCTTGAGCTTCTGGCTGATAAGATTGCTCGTTGTCTGCTTGTTGTACATCTCATAAAGTTCCGATCTTGCTTTGCCAAGATCAGTGTTTGTATCCTTTATGCTCTGATTGAGGCTGATAGGATCGCCGCCTGTACTTACAAGCGCTTCGAGATACTTTTCATTGAGAGCTTCAAGCTGTGATTCAAGCTTTGCGATCTCAGCCTGCTTGTTGATGATATCCTCATTTGTGACCGTATTGCCGAGTTCCTTTGTGATCTGCTCGACCTGCTTATCGTATTTTTCCTTCTCTGCCTTGTATTTTACAACATTGTCATAGAGCGGCGAAAGAACTTTGCTGTAAACATCATCGAGAGATGAATAATCATCGCTGCTGAGCGCCGTGAGCTGTTCGCCGATGCGTGTAAGTTCATCTTCAAAAGTCTTGCTCTCTTTTGTGAGGTCATTGCTCTGCTTTGTAAGATCGTTTATCTTATCTTCAAGAGCTTTCTGTTCGTCCAGCTTTTTAAGATAATCGGCACTTCCGCCAAGGCTCTCTTTAAGTCTTGCGATATCCTCTTCAAGATTCTTTATCGAAAGCTCATCGGCAGAATAATCAACGCCTGCGTCAAGAAGCTTCGTTCTGTATTCGTCCTGCTTGGCTTCAAGATCGCTCTGCGCCGTTTCAAGATCGGGGCTGTCGCCTTCCTCAAAACGGAGAAGCACCTGACCCTTTTCAACGGTGTCGCCCTGCTTTACTTCAACAGCCTGAACAACTCTTGATGCGCCCGTGTACTTCACTTCGTACTGCTGTGCGGCTTCGACCGTGGCAGTTCCTCTTATCTGCTCGGAAAGGCTTCCGCTCTCAACATACTTTGCCGAAACCTCGGGCAGAGAATAGTTCATTATAGTATTGGAGAAAAACGTCAGCAGGAGCATTATCGTGAGAAAAATTATCGCCGCTGTTTTCACCCATTCACGTCTTTTATTTTCCATTTATGTACCTCCATCTGAAGATCATCAGAGATTAACCCTTGATGCCGCCCGAATATGCAATTCCCTCAACGAGATAATCTTCGCCGTAAAGGAACATCAGCAGCGTGGGTATCATATATATCGTCGCAACAGCGAACGCAAGTCCTATCTCGCCCGAATTTATCCTCGAAAGGAAAACGGACAGCGGATAAAGGCTTTCGTCCGAAAGAAGAATGAGCGGCTGTTCGACCATATTCCAGTAATCGATGAAAACAAGGATTATTACCGAGAATATAACGCTCTTGCAAAGCGGCAGTGCTATGTAGCGGAATATCTGCATCTCCCCCGCACCGTCGAGCTTCGCCGCCTCAATGAGCGATTCGGGTATTCGCTTCATAACCTTCGTCAGCAGGAACACCGAGTAAGGCGTGAACACCGCAGGCAGTATTATCGCCCAGCGCGTGTTCAGTATCCCGAGCTTATCCGCAACGAGATAGTTCGGAACGAGCGTTACCTGATACGGCATCATCATTACTATTACATATACGAAGAAAAGTATCTCTTTCAGCCTGCCTTTGAGCCGTGCGAAGCCGTATGAAGCGAACGCCGCAACCGCAAGCTGGAATATAACTATCGGAACAACGAGTATCACCGAGTTCCAAAATTTCAGCAGATAATCGGGGCTCTTGAAAAGCACCGTAAAATACTGCGAGAACGAAACCATATCGGGGATAAATTTAAGATTCACCTTTTCGGAGATGAACGTCTTTCCGCCCGATTCCGTCGTCGAGAATACCGAGCCGTAGTTCGCCGATATCTCCGAGGACGACATAAACGAGTTCGCTATCGTCAGCACAGTCGGCATAAGGAATATCAGCGCCGCGGCCGCCGCAAATATCGTCATCACCGCAAGACCTATCCTGTTCTGACGGCGGTTGAATTTTTTCCTGCGAAGAGGCTTTTTAACTGTATTTTCAGCTGTCATTCCGAATCCTCCCCGAACTTATTTTCAGCAACGAACAGCAGTGCAAGTATCACGATGATAACTATCGACATTATTATCGCCGCCGCCGAAAGCTTCTGATAATCGAGCGAACGGAATGTGTTGTTCATAAAGTGCTGAAGCATATATATCGAGTCGTATGGGTAGTCGCCCGTGAGAAGATAGACCTCACGAAAGACCTTGAACGAGTTTATCAGCGAAAGTATCGCAACGAAAAGTATCGTCGGCGAAAGGTGACGGAGCTTTATGTGGAAGAACTTGTACCAAGCGCCCGCACCCTCAAGCGTCGCAACTTCGAGCTGATCTTTGGATATTCCTCCGAGCGCCGATAGGAACAGTATCATATTGTATCCAAGGTTTTTCCATAGGAAAAGCACCGTTACCACTATCATAGCCTTGTCGGATTTGAGCCAGTCTATCTTGTCAACGCCGAACTTTGAAAGAATTTCGTTGAGAGTACCGTTGTAGTGGAAAATTACCTGCCATATAAGTACGACCGAAGCAACGGGAACCATCATCGGACATAGGAAGCTCGCCCTGAACTGGCTGACAAGCGGTATCTTCGCATCAAGAAGCATCGCAAGCGCCAATCCCAGCACAACAGCAAGCGGAACGGACGTGAGCGAGAATTTCAGCGTGTTTATAGCCGCTTTCTTGAATGCACTGTTTTTCAGCAGGCTTATGTAGTTGTCAAGGAACACAAAATCCTTGTTTATCGGGTTGTCAACGACCGAGTAGTAAAGAATGACCATAAACGGCACTATAAAAAATATCATAACACCGATAAAACTCGGTCCGATGCAGGCTATCGGGAACGCCTTTGACTTCAAAGAAGCCTTAGACGGCTTTTCGCGAACCTTTTTTTCGCGCCGCACCTTATTTATATCAGGCTTTGCGCCTATTTTCTTCATTGCATTTTTCATCTCCCTGACGAAAACTATAACGTCATTATTCTGTTTTTACATTATAGCACACTTATTTTTGTTTTTCCACATTAAACATAAACTGTAATCTAATTTTAAACATTTCGCCGAAAAAGAAAATTTTGTTACCGTTTTGAAATAATTTGGGCAGCAAGAAAAATTTGGGCAAAAGCAAAGTTTACGTCCACGCTTTTTAAAGGGTGGCAGGGGTCAAGGGGGCAGCGCCCCATATGCACTAACCTAAGCAAATATCAGACATCTGTAAGGAAT